>ERZ857801.628-NODE-628-length-46028-cov-70.464751_pt1 | contig 46028 bp, 39 predicted proteins | sample MGYA00519762_ERZ857801 | MGnify/ENA primary metagenome ERZ857801 (study PRJEB31778, sample SAMEA3449368) | human gut metagenome | biome: human gut; feature: human-associated habitat; material: faeces | place: United Kingdom | collected 2010/2012 ...
TGCCTGACCCGCCTCGCAGAAAGGACAAGACCTGATATGACCCAGCAAGAACGCAGCGGTCTGAACGAAGCCGCTGAGATCAGCGCACACGCTGGCGGTGCTGTGCGCGGCGCCATCAAGACAGGAAAAGCGGTAAGCGGCGCGGTAAAAGGCGCTGCTGCCGCAGGCCCTTACGGTGCGGCGGCAGCGGCACTCTGGACACATCGCAAGGCGGTTGCTGCCATCATTGCCGGGTTGCTGGTGCTTCCCGTCCTGTTCATCATGCTGCTGCCTTCCCTGATCTTCGGCGGGTTGACCAAGGCAGGGGTTGAAGGAAGTCCAGACACACCGATCCTCAACGACAACGCCGCCGTTGTGGAGAACATCAATCAGATCTCGCAGGCAATCAGTGACTTGCTGGAGGAAGGGCAGGAGGATGTTCGCGCCCGGATTGACGCGGATTTTACCGCTTCCGGCGCTGACCAGAAGGAGATCATCAATCCATACGAAAGCTCCCCAGCCTACAATGCCAACCGCTTCATTGCCATGTACTGTGCCGCCAAAAATCAGGACTACGCATCTATCTCCCTCAAGGATATGGAAACGCTGATCCGCAAGGCAAAGGACGCCCTCTATACCTTCACAAGCACGGAGGAGCCTCGCACGACAACGGTGACAGACACGACCGTTGACCAAAAGACCGGCAAGGTTACGGTGACGGAAACGGAAGTAACAGAGATATGGAAGACATATACCATCGTCTACAACGGAGAGGCCTATTTTGAGGATAAGATATTCGCTCTGTCGGATGAACAAAAGGGACTGGCGGAAAACTACGCCCAGAACCTGAGCGTATTCCTGGGCGATGGTATGATGCAGGGCTTGCTGCCCGCCGAGTCCGCCGGCCTTGTATCTTTGGGCGACATTCGCTTTTCGGATGGCGCGACGCAGGTGGTCTACTATAATCAGTTGGACAAGCGGTACGCGCACAAGCCCTACGGCACCGACGACATCGGCACCTACGGCTGCGGGCCTACCTGTATGGCGATGGTGGTATCTTCTTTGACCAACGAGACGGTCGATCCCGTTGAGATGGCACGTTGGGCCTATGAAAACGGTTACTGGTGCAGTAGAAGCGGTTCCTACCATTCGCTGATCCCCGGTGCTGCCAAAGCGTGGGGGCTTCCGGTACAAGGCTGCGGGAAAACAGAAGGGCAGCGCATTGTGGATGCGCTCTCTCAAGGCAAGCTGGTGGTGGCAATCATGCTGAAAGGTCATTTCACCAGCTCAGGACACTTCATCGTGCTGCGCGGTGTGGAGAACGGAAAGATACTGGTGGCCGACCCTGCCAATTATACCCGAAGCCAACAGGCATGGGATCTGGCTATCATCCTGAATGAAGCCAGCGGCCGTGCCGGTGCTGGTGGGCCTTTCTGGATCATAGGGTAGGAAGGAGAACTAAATGTGAGTAAACCAAATGAATATGACACCTATATCATCCCGCCCAATTTTATTGAAGGCGGGACTTTTTTCGGCGGACTGCTGAAGCTCCGCAACACAGCCGAGGCACTGGTTATCGTGCTGGCTATCGGCATACCGGTGTTCTCGGTGTCCGCACTAACGCTGACTGCCAAGATCATCATTCTGTGCCTGACCGCACTGCCTCTTGGCATCATCGCGCTGGTTGGCATCAACGGCGAAAGCCTCTCGTCATTTATCTTTCTTGTTCTGAAATATCTCTGCAACCGCCGTGTTATTACACGCAATGAAGAGGGACAGGACAAGCGGAAAAAACGCAAGAAGCGAAAAGCTAAGAGCGGTGACGACGCGCTCAAGTACATCAATCCGGTGGCGGAATACCTGCCTGTGGAGAAGATCGAAAACGGCATCATCTACACACGGGATCACCGTTACCTGAAGATCGTTGAGGTCGTGCCCATCAACTTCCTGCTGCGCAGCGCCAGAGAGCAGCGGAACATCATCTACTCGTTCATCTCGTTTCTCAAGATCAGCCCGGTCAAAATGCAGATCAAGGTCATTGCCAAGCGTGCCGACCTGAACCGGCACAGAGAGATCGTGCAGCAGGAGATGGCGCAGGAAACCGATGAAAACTGTCGCCTGCTGCAGCAGGACTACCTGACGCTCATTGACCGGATCGGTGCACGGGAAGCCACCTCGCGCCGGTTCTTCATGGTATTTGAATATGAGGCATGGGCAGGCCGGAAACGGGATAACGAGGAAGCGGAGGCCATTGCCTCCCTGCAAACGGCAGCCCGCACCGCAGTCAATTATCTCAAGCAATGCGGCAATGAGGTGCTGATCCCGGAAAACGATGATGAATTTACGGTCGATACCCTCTACCATTTGCTGTGCCGCAACACCACCACGTCGCTGCCGGATCGAGTTCGCCGGATCGTTGCCCAGTATCAGGAGAAAGGACTGGAATCTGAGATCGACGCCATTCCCTGTACGGAGTTTTTCGCCCCTGACAGCATCGACTTTACCAACGGGCGGCATATCTGTATTGACGGACTCTACTATGCCTATCTGCTGGTGCCCTCCACCGGCTATAAGGCGCAGGTGCCGGCCGGCTGGCTGTCTCTCATTGTCAACGCCGGGGATGGCATTGACCTGGATATGTTCATTAGCCGCCAGCCGAAAGCCCGCATGGTACAGCTGCTGGGACAGCAGCTTCGTATCAATCGCAGTAAGATCAAGGACGCCAGCGATACCAACACGGACTTTGATGATCTGGATGGTGCTATCCGAAGCGGCTACTTCCTGAAGGAAGGGCTGGGTAACAACGAGGACTTTTATTACCTAAACCTGCTGATCGCAGTGACAGCGCCCACAGTGGATGAACTGGAATGGAAGGTCAATGAACTGAAAAAACTGCTCGTGTCCCGTGATATGGACGTGTGCAGCTGCGCCTTTCATGAGGAGCAGGCGTTTCTATCGTCGCTGCCGCTGGTCAGCATGGAGAAGCACCTCTTTGAACGCTCCAAGCGCAATGCGCTGACCACCGGCGTGGCAAGCTGCTATCCCTTCACGTCCTATGAGCTGAGTGATGAAAACGGCATCCTGTTCGGCCTGAACAAGTACAACAACTCTCCGGTCATCATCGACATCTTTGACTCCAAGGTTTATAAAAACGCCAATATTGCCGTATGCGGCACCAGCGGCGCGGGCAAGACCTTCCTGATCCTGCTGATGGCACTCCGTATGCGGCGTAAGGGCATACAGGTTTTCATGCTGGCACCCTTGAAAGGTCATGAGTTCCACCGTGCCTGCGTCAACACAGGCGGCGAGTTTATCAGTATCTCCCCCGCCTCCAAAAGCTGCATCAACGTGCTGGAGATACGCAAGATAGATAAGTCCGTGGAGGAAACGCTGGATGGCCCCGGTATCGAACGCTCTGAGCTGGCAGCAAAAATTCAGCGGCTTCATATCTTCTTTGCCCTGCTGATCCCCGATATGTCCTATGAGGAAAAACAGCTTTTGGACGATGCCCTGATTCGTACCTACGCACGGAAAGGCATTACCCACGACAATACATCTCTCAGTGATCCGGATAATCCCTACGTTTACCGAAAAATGCCTGTGCTGGGCGACCTCTACGACGTTCTGCGGGAGGAAAGCGATACCAAACGCCTTTCCAACATCATCAACCGCTTTGTACACGGCTCGGCCAGCACCTTCAACCAGCAGACCAATGTGAATCTGGACAACAAATTCACGGTGCTGGACATCTCGGAACTCAGCGGAGATCTGCTGCCTATCGGGATGTTCGTAGCTCTGGATTTCGTGTGGGATAAAGCCAAAGCCAACCGCACGGAGGAAAAGGCCATTTTCATCGACGAATGCTGGCAGCTCATCGGCGGCGGCTCCGGCACCTTCGGCGTCGGCAACCGTCTTGCGGCTGAAATGGTGCTGGAGATCTTCAAGACCATCCGCGCCTATTCCGGCAGTGGCATTTGTGCGACACAGGATCTGAACGACTTCTTCTCCCTGGACAACGGCAAGTACGGCAAGGGCATCATCAACAACTGCCGCACCAAAGTCATCTTGAATCTTGAGGACGAGGAAGCCCAGCGCGTTCAGCAGGTATTGCATCTCTCCGAAGCGGAGGTCATGGAGATCACCCACTTTGAGCGGGGCAATGGCCTGATCAGCAGCAATAACAACAATATCACAGTGGAAATCAAAGCCAGCCCACTGGAACGCGACCTTATCACCACAGACCGCCGCGAGCTGCTTGACCTGCTGCGCCGCATGAAGCGACCGGAAGCCTAATACGGCGTTTATACGGAGATAACACGCATTACAAAATCAATACGCATATAATACGGAGTTAATACGCATTACGGAGGTGATGCCGCCTATGAGAAGCAGAGAGCAGATCTATGGACAGGAGGCCGCAGAGCTGCTGCGGAACATAACCGTCTATCACTGCATGCGCCGTGACCAGCTTCTACGCCTGTATCCGGGCAAGGAGGGCGTGATTGAAAACCTGCTGCGCTAGCCACATATCCATCATGGACGATTCATCCACGATGATAAGGCCTGCGTCCAGCATATCTTCTTCACCTTTCCGGAAGCCGCCATCCTCACCAAACAGTCCCAGCAGGCTGTGCAGCGTGCTGGCATTGTTTACGCCGGTACTCTCCGCCATGCGGCGGCTTGCCCGGCCGGTGGGGGCTGCCAGCAGGATATTCTCCGATGGCTTCAGCAGCTTGAACACCTCAATGACCGCTTTCAGGACGGTGGTCTTGCCGGTACCGGGTGAGCCGGTAATGATGGACAGATCGCTGCGGAATACCATGTGAACAGCCTCCGTCTGCCGCAGAGAGAGCTCGACCCCCAACTGACGCCGTACCCTTGTCAGCAAGTCCTGCACATCCACCCGTTCTACCGGGCGGCAGAGCAGCCTTGCGATGCTGCGGGCGGTTTCGTCCTCCTGCGCGAAGGTCTTGACCAGGTAATAGTTGCCGTTGCTGTTAATGATCTTGCCTTGCAGCAGCATGTCGTCGATCACAGCCTCCAGATCATCTGCCTTTACCCGCATCTGAGGAACAGGGATCATGCTGTTCAGCAGAGCCATGGACTCCTTGCGAAGCTGCTCTGCATCCAGATACAGATGACCGCCATCTCCCTTTGCACCCTCCAGCGCGGCAAATACCGCGCCGCGGATGCGCATGGGTGAGTTCAGCGGCCAATTGTTCTTTCGCATGATCGCGTCCACGCGCTTGAAGCCAAATCCGGATATCTGACAGAGTTCGAAGGGGTTATCCCGCAGAATATCCACGCTGTGTGCGCCGAAATGGTCATAAATCTTCGTGGCGGTGGTGGGGGTGATCTGAAAGGGGGCCAACAGCAGCATCAGATCACGAAGGGTGCGGCTCTCGTTATAGGAGGCAATGATCTCCTCCAGCTTTGCCTTGCTGACGCCCCGTATCTCCAGAAGCCTCTCCGGTTCATTCTCCAGCACATGCAGTGTATCTGCGCCAAACCGGTCTACGATCAGCTCGGCGGTCTTGCCGCCAATGCCCTTGATAAGCCGCGAGGAAAGATACCCCTTGATCCCTTCGCGGGTCTGAGGTACGACCTCCTCACATTTCGTCACATGCAGCTGAAAGCCGTTTTTACCCTCTTTCCACTCGCCGTCCAGTATCATGCTGACCTGATCGGTGCGCGGCAGCTCATAGCCCACGGCGGCAAAATGGATCATATTGTCCCGATGCCGGTACGCGCTGCGAGCCTTTTCGGGAATTGATCGGTCTGAGGTCTTTACGCTGATCACGCTGTACTTGTTGACAGGGTTATAGAAGATTGTCCGTTCATAGATGCCTGTATAAGCCAACTTATGCAGCCTCCTCTCGTCGTTTTTTCACATAGAAGCGCCGGCTTTCCGAAACAGTGACGTACTGCTCGTAGATGTCCGGGTGCTGCGCCTGCAAACGCTGCAGGTTGTCCTTACTGATGCCGGATTTACGCACAGGCTTATAGCTGATACTGTAAGCCGCTTCACGCCCCTGGCAGACAGCCGTGCAGCATCGTCCCATTTCTGCGACGATACGGCCTTGCAGCCGCCGCATTTCCGCTTCAATGTGCTCATAGTTTCGTTTCTCTGCGTTTCGCTGGGTCTGAAGCTCCAGATACCGGGGGATCAGCAGTGCCATATTCCCCTCCAGTATCAGCTCCGGCGCCGATGGGTCAGCTGGCCCGAAATGACGTCTGACGCTGTTAAGGATCAGATCGCCGTCCTCCGTATAGGGTGGGGGCATGCCGGTGAGGATGTGGTTCTCCCAGAAATCCTGCTCCAGCGCGATCAGCTCCGCCTCATAGTCCCGGTCACGGTCGATATGCCGGATGATGACTTCATCTTCATTGTTGCCGTACAGGCAGCAGTAGAAGACCTCATCAATGTTCATCACGGCCATATAGTGCCGCCCCTGAGCCTCATAGTTGAGGGGAACGATCTCCTGCCCATCCTCGGACCACCAGTGATCCTTTGCATTATAGTTGGTGGTTTTTATTTCGAGGATCGCAGTTCGCCCTCTGGGAAGCTCTACAAAGTAGTCAATATCCGCCAGCATAAATGTATGCACCGGATGATAAAACATCTTCTTGATCTGGTAGATGCGATACCCCGTTTTCACATGGAATATCTCTGCTACCAGATCCTCCAGCAGATGCCCCATCTTCTTGGCTACCCAGTTGCTCTCCGAGTCGTCAAATGGCACGATCTTCAGCTTGTCATAGTAGAGATCCCGTGCCGTAGCAAACGGTGAGATTCCTAATATGGCGGCTGCATCGCTGCCGCCGATCCCCCTGCGCCGGTATTCCAGCCAGTCTTTCTCAGGAAGACCCTCCGTGCTGACCAGGACTGACGGCGTATAGGACTCGCTTGCGACCGCCATGGCTATACCCTCCGCTGCCCCGTCTGATGGGGTACAACGCGGGTATAGCTGCGGCGGTATTTTGCCGCCTTCCGCTCCGTTTTCCTGAGCTTCTGCCTGCGCCGGTCTCCTTCTCGATACCGATACAAGCGTTTGCCGGGATAATTCCTTCTGCTCATGTGGATGCCACCTTTCAAATATATTCCAAAGCCTTACGGCATTTGGGTAAATAAAAAAGCGAGAATGGCATCCTGATCCTCTCGGATACTTGCGCCTGCCGATGGCATGGCCGGTGTCATTCTCGCTGCAGGGGAAAATGTCCCCTCGAAAACAAAAAAGTCAACAGCCCACTGCTCTGCGGCATAGTGGTGTTGTTGACTAAAATACAAGCTTAACAACGTGTGCGGTTCAGAAACACTCTGAAATGCCTATATAGGCGTTGCACAAAAAAACAATTACATGGTGATAGTACCACAATATATTGTGGTAGTCAAGAAACAATATCCACTCATATAGAGAATTTGAAAAAATATTCCTTCGCATGTTAAATTTGCGGTGCCTGCTTTCTTATTATTTAGTGTAAGGCTAAGCCAGTCAGAAGATGGCTGGTTCTATTACATGCACCTTGAAAACTGAACAGCCCCACCGGAGGTTATACAGGAGCGGCGGATAGTGTGCGAGAATATAAGGGAGCGCACCCACCGCATAAGTGCCGCACAGCGGCAGCCTGCTAATACGCGGTTGAAGAGAGCGCAGGAAATGGGCCGGTGGTTGGCGAGCAAAGCGAAAAGCGAGATGTGTTACCTTCATTTTGAGCCGCTATAAAACAGCAGGAGGAACACAATATGTCTGAAAAATTATACCAAGGATGCGAGCCACGCATAATAGAGAGAGTTCCCATACACTTAAAAATGGTCTTAACAATCCGTGAAGCGGCCGAGTACAGTAATATAGGCATCAATAAGATAGAATCTATGCTCAGACAGCCAAACTGTCCATTTGTCCTTTATGTTGGGACGCGCAAGCTCGTAAAGCGCAGAGCGTTTGAGGAATATATTTCCGGCAAGGTGCTAATTTGATGAAATTACTCCGGGTGCGCACCAAAATAGTGGCGAGTGATTGAAAATAACAGGATGCTATGCTATAATTTAAACGTTGTCGCGTTGGGCTCTTTCTCTTGAGTGGACTGCTTGAGGAGGAATTCAACAATGGGAAAAAACTTGAAAGGCAGAGAATGCGGAAAAGGTATCTGCCAAAGGAAGGATGGTAAATACTCGGCAAGATATAACAATAAGCATGGAAGGCGTCTTGAAAAGCACTTTGATACATTGGTTGAGGCACGAAATTGGCTGGCAGATGCAAAGTACAATGATCGGCATGACGTAATAACCACAGATTCCGAGATGACGGTCGAGGAATGGTATACTTACTGGATGGGCAATCTAATCTGCGATTTGGCTCTCAATACCAGACGTAATTATGAGGAAAGATACAGGATCAACATTCGCCCGGTGATAGGTGCCATGCGCATATGCGATGTCAAGCCCATGCACTGCAAAGCGGTCTTGAACCGGATGGAACTCAAATATGCCGGCTCGACGATCCGCCAAGCCTACATTGCAATGGGAACGATGTTTCGGGCGGCTGTGATGAACGACATTCTCATAAAGCACCCTATGAACGGTGTGAGGTATACCAAACCGGTTCGGGCTGTTGATGACATTAAATTCTTGACAGTGGATGAGCAGGAAAAGTTTATGGAAGTTGCGCGGCAATCGCACAATTACAGGCAATACCTGTTGCTGCTGGAAACCGGACTGCGGACTTCCGAGTTGATTGGATTGACTTGGGATGCCATAGATTGGGAAAAGCGGACTCTGACGATCAACAAGGCTTTGGAATACCGGCACGACCAGCACTGTTGGCGTGCCGGGCCGCCCAAAAGCAAGAAAAGCTATCGAACGATACCGCTCACGGCGAAAGCATATAACGTGCTGTTAGAATGCTATGGCGAACGCTACGAGCGAAAAGAGACTGAAATCATGTCATGCTGTCTTGAGTACATAGACCGGCGCACGGGAGAAAAGAACACTCTGTTTATGCACGATTTAGTCTTTGTGAACTGGCGAACAGGAGAGCCTGCAAAAAACAGTTCCTATGACACCCACCTCTATAAGCTTTGTGATAAGGCGGGGATAAAGCGCTTCTGTATGCACGCCCTGCGGCATACTTATGCAACCCGCGCTATCGAATATGGCATGCCGCCAAAGACGCTTCAAAAACTGCTTGGTCACGCGAGTATTAAAACCACCATGGATCGCTATGTGCACGTCTCCGAGGACTTCATGCTGAGCGCTGTCCGGATTTTCGAGACAAAAGGGGAAGCCGGCTGAGCTGGGACAAAATGGTGCGGAAATGGTGCGGAGCGATCCTGCAAAAGACGGGAAACCCTTGAAAATAAAGGAGTTGTGAGAAAAGATGAAATTAGGTATCGTCGGATTACCAAATGTTGGCAAAAGCACCCTGTTCAACGCCATCACCAACGCCGGGGCAGAGAGCGCCAACTACCCCTTCTGCACCATCGAGCCCAACGTGGGCGTGGTAGCCGTGCCGGACGCGCGGCTGGACAAGCTGGCGGAGATGTACCAGCCGGACAAAAAGACGCCCGCCGTCATCGAGTTCGTGGACATCGCCGGTCTGGTAAAGGGCGCCAGCCAAGGCGCCGGCCTTGGCAACAAGTTCCTGGAGAACATCCGCCGCACGGACGCCATCGTCCATGTGGTCCGCTGCTTTGACGACGAGAACATCATGCACGTGGTGGCCGATGCCAGCCAGAACGTCCCCGTGGACCCCCTGGGCGACATCGAGACCATCGACCTGGAACTGATCATGGCGGACCTGGAGATGGTCAACCGCCGTGTAGAGAAGGCCACGAAGGCCGCCAAGGGCGACAAGAAGTTCCTCCATGAGGCCGAGGTGTTCAAGGCCCTGGCGGCGCATCTGGACAGCGGTAAGTCCGCCCGCACCTTCGCGTGCGACAAGGACGACCGCGCCATCGTCGAGACGGCGGACCTGCTGAGCCTCAAGCCCATCATCTACGCCGCCAACATGGACGAGGACGGCTTCGCCCACTATGAGGACAACAAGTACTTCCAGTCCGTCCGCGATCTGGCTGCCAGGGAGGGGGCCCAGGTGCTGCCCATCTGCGCCAAGCTGGAGCAGGACATCGCCGAGCTGGATGACCCGGAGGAGCGCGCCATGTTCCTGGCGGACCTGGGCATCGAGAAGTCCGGTCTGGACCGTCTCATCCAGTGCAGCTATGACCTGCTGGGTCTCATCTCCTTCCTGACCTACGGTAAGGACGAGTGCCGCGCCTGGACCATCAAAAAGGGCACCAAGGCCCCCCAGGCCGCCGGCAAGATCCACTCCGACATCGAGCGCGGCTTCATTCGGGCCGAGACCATCAACTTCGACGAGATGATGGCCTGCGGCGGCAGCGTGGCCGCCGCCAAGGAAAAGGGCCTGCTGCGCTCCGAGGGCAAGGAGTATGTGGTCAAGGACGGCGACATGATCTACTTCCGCTTCAACGTGTAACGACCTCTGCCTGCCATGCAGGACCGGCCCCGCCGGTCCTGCTTTTTTTCGCGGTTTTCCAAGTAGCTATATGCCTGCCGCGGTGCGCCGCGGTTTTCTTCTGCGGAAACCCGCTAAAAACCTTAATGGTGTAAAGCGCGAATTGGCGAATTACCTAAAAATATTGTGATTTTTTCTACAAAACACAGACAAAAAAGGCTTGTGAATAAATCGTGAACGCGCTATAATGATGCTGTGATTGTGAAAAGTCTCACGATCCAATTATGAGGAGAGATCAGAAAGGAAAACGGAATTATGGAAAAACGGTATACTCTGCCCGTAGCCATCGCCATGGTGGTGGGCACCGTCATCGGCTCCGGTATCTTCTTCAAGGCTGAGGCCGTGCTGAAGGGCACCGGCGGCAACCTGGGTATCGGCATCCTGGCCTTTATCATCATGGGTATCGTGATGATCATCAGCGCCTGCACCTTCGGCATCGTGGCCCAGAGCCATGAGGGCGTGGACGGCCTGGTGGGCTTTGCCAAGGCCTCCTGCGGCAAGACGTACAGCTACTATGTGGGCTGGTTCATGGCCGTGGTATACTACCCCTCCCTGGTGGGCGTGCTGTGCTGGCTCCCCGCCCGCTACTTCGGCGTGCTGATCGGCTGGGAAGACCCCACCAGCGGCCCCGTGATGACCCTGGCCATCTTCTTCATGGTCGTCACCTATCTGATGAACGCCCTGGCCCCCAAACTGGCCGGTAAGTTCCAGATCAGCACCACGATCATCAAGCTCATCCCCCTGCTGCTGATGGCCGTTGTCGGCACCATCGTGGGCCTGAGCAACGGCCAGATCAACTACAACTTTGCCAACGTGGTGGACCCCTCCGTGGCGCCTCTGGCCGGCCTGTTCGGCGGCGTCGTGTCCCTGTCCTTCGCCTTCGAGGGCTGGATCTGTGCCACCTCCATCGGCTCCGAGCTGAAGGACTCCAAGCGCAATCTGCCCAAGGCCCTGCTGATCGGCACCGTCATCGTGGCCGTCGTCTACGTGGTGTACTACATCGGCCTCTCCGGCGCCATCGACAGCGCCACCCTCATGGCGAATGCCCAGTCCGGCGCCAAGAGCGCGTTTATGAACGTCTTTGGCCAGGTGGGCGGTATCGCTATCTTCGCCTTCGTCTCCATCTCCTGCTGGGGCACCTGCAACGGTCTGATGATGGCCGTTACCCGCGGTATGTATGACCTGGCCGCCGACGGCGAGAACGAGAAGCTGGCCATGTTCCGCAATATCGATCCCACCACCAATATGCCCACCAACTCCACCGTGTTCGGTATCTTCGTCTCCGGCCTGTGGCTGGTGTACTTCTACGGCGCAAATCTGACCGCCGGCTGGTTCGGACCCTTCTGCTTCGACTCCTCCGAGCTGCCCATCATCACCCTGTACGCGCTGTACATCCCCATCTACTTCTCCCTGATGAAGCGCAATGATCTGTCCGCCTTCCGCGGCAAGGTCATGCCCATCCTGGCCACCCTGTGCTCCCTGTTCATGGTATACGCCACCATCCGCGCCTACCATATCAAGGTGCTGTTCTACCTCATCATCTTTGTGGTCATCCTGCTCATCGGCGCGTTCTTCAAGGGCGGCAGGAAGGCGTAACAAGCGTATAACGCACGTCCATGTGTGTTCCCCTTTTGCATTGGGACGGGCGTCGGCTCTGCCGGCGTCCGTCCCGCCTTTTCCGCAGGCGGCAGCGCGCCCTTCGGCCGCCTCAGCCGCCGTACCGTGGGCCGCGGCGCGGTGCTCCTGAAGGCACAGATCACCCTTCCGGGCGGTATCGCATCCTGCTGATCCCGGGCAGTATCCTCCTGCCCCACCTGCCGACCCATCTGTCCGGCCAAAAATGTGCCATACCGCAAAAAAACGACAACTGCATATAGCAATGTGCCTCACAGTTTGCTATAATGCTTCATTAAGAGCAAGATAAAGTGACTATACGCGCAAGATAAGAACAACACGAAATAACCTGAATGTAAAGGAACCTGCCACATGAATTTCCCTCTTTGCCCCCGCTTTCAGGCCGTTCTTTTCGACATGGACGGCACACTTTTAGACACCCTATCGGATATGCAGGACGCTGTAAATCATATCCTGCTTGAAAATGGTTGGCCGCAGCGCACCCTCGAGGAAATACGCGCCTTCGTCGGCAATGGCGCCGCGAAGCTCATGGAGCGCGCCATCCCCGAACCCATTGCGCCCCAACGGTTTCAAGAGATTTTGAGTGCCTACAAGGACTGGTACCAGGCCCATAATTGCGTAAAGACCGCGCCGTACCCCGGCATTCCGGAGGTCCTGGCGGAGCTGGAAAAAATGGGTGTGAAGACCGCCGTCGTCTCCAACAAGCCGGACGCCACCACCAAGGCGCTGGCGGAAAAGTTTTTCCCCGGTATGCCGGCCCTCGGCCAGCGGGACGGCGTAGACCCGAAACCATCGCCAGCCCTTGTGGCACAAGCGCTTTCGGATCTCTGCGTCCGCCCGGAAAATGCCGTGTATGTGGGCGACAGCGAGGTAGATGTGGCCACGGCCCGCAACGCCGGTCTGCCGCTGATCGCCGTCAGCTGGGGCTTCCGTGGCCGTGAAAAACTGGAAATTGCCGGCGCGGAACACATCGCGGACACCGCCCCGCAGCTGCTGGAAATGCTGTGCAGATAGCGCCGCCCGATAAAATTTTTTCTTGACATCTGCAAAAAAGGTGATACAATAACCCCATACTTCAAAAACCGTTGAGTAAGAGGAGTAATCGCACAGGAAACTTTCAGAGAGCCGCGTATCGGTGAAAGCGCGGCAGCGGAACGTGCGGTGAATGGACTTACGAGGGCGGGGAGAAAGCCAGATGGCGAGTAATACCCGACGGCAGCCGCGGCCGTTATCCCGGCGGAACGCATGACAGTGCGCGCAAAGTGGGCGTTTTTACGCCAATGTGGGTGGTACCGCAGATTTGTATTTACAGTCTGTCCCATGGATTTTCCATGGGACAGACTTTTTTGTTGTCTCGAAAAAACATTTCTCATACAGAAAGGAATCACGATTATGGGTAAGATCATCCTCACCGGCGACCGCCCCACCGGCCGCCTGCACGTGGGCCACTATGTGGGCTCCCTCCGCAACCGCGTTATCCTGCAGAACAGCGGCAAGTTTGAAAAGCTGTTCTTTATGATCGCCGACGCCCAGGCCCTGACCGACAATTTCGACAACCCCGGTAAGGTGCGGGAGAACATCCTCCAGGTGGCGCTGGACTACATGGCCTGCGGTCTGGACCCCGCCAAGTGCCATATGTTCATCCAGTCCGTGGTATGTGAGCTGACGGAGCTGACCTTCTACTACATGAACCTGGTGACGCTGGCCCGGCTGGAGCGCAACCCCACCGTGAAGGCGGAGATCCAGCTGCGGGGCTTCAACCACAGCATCCCCATGGGCTTCCTGACCTATCCCGTCAGCCAGACGGCGGACATCACCGCCTTCATGGCCGACACCGTGCCCGTAGGCGAGGACCAGCTGCCCATGCTGGAGCAGGCCCGCGAGATCGTCCGCCGCTTCAATGAGCTGTACGGCGAGACGCTGGTGGAGCCCACGGCCCTGCTGCCGGACAACGAGGCCTGCCTGCGTCTGCCCGGCACCGACGGCAAGGCGAAGATGAGCAAATCCCTGGGCAACTGCATCTATCTGGCCGACAAGCCGGAGGACATCCGCACCAAGGTCATGGGTATGTTCACCGACCCCAACCACCTGCAGGTCAGCGACCCCGGCCAGACCGAGGGCAACCCGGTGTTCATATATCTGGACGCCTTCTGCAATGATGAGCACTTTGCCAAATACCTGCCGGACTACGCCAATCTGGACGAGCTGAAGGCCCACTATCAGCGGGGCGGCCTGGGCGATGTGAAGGTCAAGAAGTTCCTGAACAACGTCCTGCAGGAGACGCTGGAGCCTATCCGTAATCGCCGCGAGGAGCTGGAAAAGGACCTCGGCTATGTGATGGACGTGCTGCGGCAGGGCACCCAGGCGGCGCAGGCCGCCGCGGCCGATACCTTGGCCAAGGTCAAGCACGCCATGCAGATCGACTATTTTGCGTAACACAGCGTACCGCGCTGACCAATACTGAAAGGAGAACACAACCATGAAAGAACTGAAGAACCGCGGCATTCCCTACAAGATCTATCTCTCCGAGGACGAGATGCCCCGGTATTGGTACAATGTTCGCGCGGATATGAAGAACAAGCCGGCCCCCCTGCTGAACCCCGGCACCCTGAAGCCCATGACGGCGGAGGAGATGGGCCACGTGTTCTGCGCCGAGCTGGTAAAGCAGGAGATGGACGACCATACCCCTTATATCCCCATCCCCGAGGACGTGCGGAATTTCTATAAAATGTACCGTCCCTCTCCCCTGGTGCGTGCCTACTGCCTGGAGGATAAGCTGGGCACCCCGGCGCACATCTACTACAAGTTCGAGGGCAACAACACCTCCGGCAGTCACAAGCTGAACTCCGCCATCGCCCAGGCCTACTACGCCAAGGAGCAGGGTCTGACCGGCGTGACCACGGAGACCGGTGCCGGCCAGTGGGGCACGGCGCTGAGCATGGCCTGCGCCTATCTGGGGCTGGACTGCCATGTGTTCATGGTGAAGTGCTCCTATGAGCAGAAGCCCTTCCGCCGCGAGGTCATGCGGACCTACGGCGCGGACGTGACCCCCTCTCCCTCCCTGACCACCGAGGTAGGCCGCAAGATCCTGGCGGAGTTCCCCGACACCACCGGCTCTCTGGGCTGCGCCATCAGTGAGGCCGTGGAGTGCGCCACTTCCACGCCCAACACCCGCTATGTGCTGGGCAGCGTGCTCAACCAGGTGCTGCTGCACCAGTCCGTCATCGGTCTGGAGACGAAGGCGGCGCTGGATAAATACGGCATCAAGCCGGACATCATTATCGGCTGCGCCGGCGGCGGCTCCAATCTGGGCGGCCTGATCTCCCCCTTCGTGGGCGAGATGCTCCGCGGTGAGGCAGACTATAAGATCATCGCCGTGGAGCCGGCGTCCTGCCCCAGCCTGACCCGCGGCGTTTTCAAGTATGATTTCTGCGACACCGGCAAGATCTGCCCCATGGCCAAGATGTACACCCTGGGCAACGGCTTTATCCCCTCCGCCAACCACGCCGGCGGCCTGCGGTATCACGGCATGAGCAGCATCGTCAGCCAGCTGTACCACGACGGCATGCTGGAGGCCCGCAGCGTGGAGCAGACCGCCGTGTTCGAGGCGGCAGAGCTGTTCGCCCGCTGCGAGGGCATCCTGCCCGCGCCGGAAAGCAGCCACGCCATCCGCGTGGCCATTGACGAGGCGGTAAAGTGCAAGGAGAACAACGAGACCAAGAACATCGTCATCGGCCTGACCGGTACCGGCTACTTCGACATGGTGGCCTACGGCAAGTACAACGATGGCGAGATGCGCGACGTCATCCCCACGGACGAGGACCTGCAGCGGGGCTTCGCCACCATCCCCAGTTTCCCGGGGAACGAATAAAAAGGTATAAGAAAGACCGCCTTTCGGCGGTCTTTTTTATACTGGCATCGTAAACCTTACCGGGTAATATCATCCGCATCCGCCTTGCCGGTTTCCTCTTTACTTGCCGCGCACGCTTTCCTTTGCTTGGCTCCTCTAACGTACCCTGTAATCGAAATCAAAGCAAGTGCTATCAATAAGGCCGTTGTTACCAGAAACAGGAACTCCCTCACATACGAATAGCTGTACATATATTCGTTTCCGTTATAGACTCTATTGCCATTATACAGCACAGAAAAGAGAACGAAAGCCACAAGCTCTGTCGGTGCTATGATCGCCGGGAGTATCATTAGTTTCATTTTATTACCTGCAATCACCTGAATAATATAGATGACTACTCCTACTAACATACAAATGAGCAACGCCCATCCAAGCCAATTAGAATCAAAATTAGTCCTATCAATAAGGGAGCAAGATCTCCTTTCTATGATCTTAACGCCAAGAAAGCTGGCATTATAAACTTCGCGCGTATACATCCCCGGCAGGAAAAACAAGAGCGCTACAACACCCTGTATCATAACTGCCAATACATTCCGAGTGTTTGTTTTCATACGACATCCTCCTCATTTCTGCACTTCGTTGAATTTCAGTCCTTTTTCACACAACTGGCGAACAGCCTCGACAAAATACAGCAGCTTGTTTTCCTGCTGATACTCTTCGATCCGCCGTATCAAGTCGGTATCTCGCGCCACAAATGCTATCTGCTTGCTCATCGTCTCACCTCGCCCTTTTCTTATATTGATTCTGCTCTTTTACTATATAACATTTTGTTTTATAAGTCAAGATAACAAAATGTTTTGTCTATACTTTTGTGTAAAGCTTTCAGAAAGGGGCTGCACGAATGTACAGACGCATCCGCGATCTGCGGGAGGACAAGGACTTGTACCAAAAAGACCTTGCGGAATATCTGAAGTGTACGCAGGTCTGCTACTCTCATTATGAAATGGGCAAGCGGGATATCCCCACGGACGTACTGATAAAGCTGGCAGACTTCTACCACACCAGCACAGATTACCTGTTGGGGCGCACGGACGAGAGGGAACCCTACCCGGAGAACCGCAAAGTGTGAAGAAAGACCGCCTTTCGGCGGTCTTTTTTATCTGCAGCAGGCGAATTTTCCTCCGGTACTTGACAAACTGCCCGGTTTTGCTATAATAGTCAGGTATCTTGTCCGCGAGCGTGCTGGAATCGGCAGACAGGCAAGCTTGAGGTGCTTGTGTCCGTAAGGTCGTGTGGGTTCAAGTCCCATCGCTCGCACCAAAAAAGAAGAGACACACGTTCGTGTGCCTCTTCTTTTTTGGTGCGGCACTTTTGCTGTGCAAAAGTGGTCGCCTGCGGGCGGATGACTGAACGCGAGTGGGGAAACCCGCAAAGGTTTCCCCTCACACTCCCCCTTCCTTGCGGTATGTGGAAGTACGGACAACAAAACCTGTGGGCAGTCACGGAAAAGCCACCCTAAAGGGTGGCTTTTCTTTTTGGCACGGGCGATAGGGACAGCGTATTTGACAATGGCGGCAGTTCCCTGTACAATGGCAGAAAATACCGCGAGGGAGGGCTATCATGGAATTCTGGAAGATGAACGGGGCAGGCAATGATTTTATCGTGGTGGACGACCGTCGGAACGCCATCCCCGAGAACAGGTGGCCGGAGATCGTCCGCGTCCTGTGTGAAAGGCATATGTCCATCGGCGCAGACGGCTTCATGGTGGTGAAGCCGCCCACCTGTGGCGGCGACTACAAAATGCTGTTCTTCAACTCCGACGGCTCCACGGGTGAGATGTGCGGCAACGGCGCGCGGTGCATCTGCCGCTACGGCTATGAAAACGGCCTGGCCGGCGAAACACAGCGGGTAGAGACCACCGCCGGTCTTGTGACGGGCTGGCGAATGGGCAAACGGCTATACCGTATACGGCTCAACGATCCCTGCCATATGCGGCTGAACGGCACAGCGGAGGCGGACGGCATCACCTATGACTGCGCCTATGTGGAGCTGGGCGACCCCGGCATCCCCCACGCGGCGGTACCCATCGCCGGCTTGAGAGACTATGACGCGGCGGCGCTGCTCCGGCTGGGCCGGACCCTGCGGCATTATCCGGATTTCCCCAAGGGCGCCAACGTGAACTTTTATGAGATCATCGGCCCGGACCATGTGTACGAGCGCACCTATGAGCGCGGGGTGGAGGATTTTACCTACGCCTGCGGCACAGGCACCGGCTCCGTGGTGACGGTGCTGACGCTGCTGGGAAAGGTCTCCGGCAAACACGTCCGGGTGGATATGACCGGCGGCACGCTGTATGTGGACGCGGAACGTGACGCGGCCGGCCGCGTCACCGACCTGTATCTGACCGGCCCCACTAACGTGGTCTGCAAGGGCGAGATCACCGACGAAAACCTGGTCCTGTAAAAAAGAGCCGTCCCCGGTGGGGACGGCTCTTTTCTTGTATCAGTTCGCCGCAGACAGGTGCAGATGCTCGCCGCGCTGGTCCATGGGGATATACGCCTCGTGGGTGGTGACGGCACGGTAGGCCGGGCGCATGATCCTGTGGCAGGTGACCACTTCCTCGATGCGGTTGGCGCACCAGCCGGCAATACGGGCGGAGGCGAACAGCGGCGTGAACACCTCCTCGGGGATGCCCAGCATGGCATACACCAGGCCGGAGTACATATCCACATTGGCACACATGGGCGTGTCGCTGTGCTTGCGTTCCATGACCATGGGCAGGCCCAGCTCCTCCACCTTCTGCAGCAGGGCGAAGTCGTCGGCGTAGCCCTTCAGCTCCGCCATGCGCTGGGCGTACTTCTTCAGCAGCACGGCGCGGGGATCGGACATGGTATACACCGCGTGGCCCAGGCCGTAGATCTTGCCGGATCGATCGCCCGCCTGGCCGTCCAGCAGCTTGTTCAAGTAGTCCTTGATGGAGCCGTCGTCGTGGGGATCCACATTCTCCTTGATATAGCGGAACATCTCCATGACCTTGGCGTTGGCGCCGCCGTGGAGGGGCCCCTTCAGGGAGCCGACAGCCCCGGCAATGGCGCTGTAGGTGTCCGTGCCGCTGGAGGACATGGCACGGCAGACGAAGGTGGAGTTGTTGCCGCCGCCGTGCTCCGCGTGGACCATGAGCATCATGTCCAGCAGATGGGCCTCTTCATCGGTGTAGCTCTTGTCCGGGCGCATCATGCGGAGGAAGTTCTCCGCCGTGGACAGCTCCGGTACCGGGAAATGGATATGCAGGGAGTCGCCGTGGAAGTAGTGGCGCTGCACCGCGTAGGCATTGGCCACAATGGACGGGAAATAGCCAACGAGCTTGACGGACTGCAGCAGCATATTGTCGATGGAGGTGTTGTCCGGGTCCGGATCGTAGGAATACAGGCTCAGCACGCTGCGGGCCAGTTCGTTCATGATATTGTGGCTGGGGTGCCGCATGATCATGCCCTCGGTAAAGCCCTCGGGCAGCTTGCGGGCCTGGTTCATGATCTTGTCGAAGTAGGCCAACTCGCTCTTGGAGGGCAGATAACCCATCAGCAGCAGGTAGGCTACCTCCTCGAAGCCGAAGGTGCCGGCCTTGCGGTGGGCCTCCACGATGTCGGTGAGCTCGATGCCGCGGTAGTACAGCTTGCCGGGGGCGGGAACACGCTGGCCGTCCTGCATCAGATAGCCCTGAACACTGCCCACCTTGGACACACCCACCAAAACGCCCGTGCCATCGTTATTCCGCAGGCCCAGCTTTATATCGCCCCGGTAGTGATCCGGACTGATGGCGTACTGCTCCTGGATGCTGCGGCTCAGAGGATTGGTATACTGTTTTAAAATCGTGGTGTCTTTCTCGGTCATATCGGTTTCTCCTTTCGCCGCAGGGCGGTACGTTGTTTCATGGGTGATTATACGTCCGCCGCTTTTATTTTGCAAGAGCAAAATTTCAAAATTTCAAAATTTTTTATTTTAACGCAAATTTATCCGTCAGCACTCGATCTTTTTGCAAAACGCAAATTTCAAACTTGCAATTTTCTTGATTTTCCTCTTGCATTTTTCCAGCATCGTGCTATACTGACTACATTATTGCACGGGCCGCCTGTGCCCGACACTCTGATTTCCCGAAAGGGGTGCTATCCTATGATCAAGCTGCACGATCTTCCCGTCCTCTGGACAGGCGGCGCCGTCCGTGAGGCCACACCCGCCATGGCGGCAGCCCGGGAGAAGACCATGGCCTGCCGCATTCTCCGCGCCCACAACACCGGCAGCGGCGACGGCCTGCTGCACCTGACGTTCGACAGTCTCATCTCCCATGATATCACCTATGTGGGCGTCATCCAGACCGCCAAGGCCAGCGGTCTGACGGAGTTCCCGGTGCCCTATGTGCTCACCAACTGCCACAACAGCCTGTGCGCCGTGGGCGGCACCATCAATGCCGACGACCATGCCTTCGGCCTGTCGGCGGCGGTAAAATACGGCGGCGACTATGTGCCCGCCAACCAGGCGGTCATCCACCAGTATGCCCGGGAAATGCTGGCCGGCTGCGGCAAAATGGTGCTGGGCTCCGACAGCCACACCCGCTACGGCGCGCTGGGCACCCTGGGCGTAGGCGAGGGCGGCGGCGAGATCGTCAAGCAGCTGTTGCGGAACACCTACGACCTGGCGTCGCCCCAGGTGATCCTGGTGCACGTCACCGGCAGCCCCCGCCACGGCGTGGGCCCCCACGATGTGGCCATCGCCCTGTGCGGCGCGGTGTATAAAAATGGCTTTGTGAAAAACAAGGTGCTGGAGTTCGTGGGTGACGGCATCGGCCGTCTCAGTATGGACTACCGCATCGGCATCGACGTGATGACCACCGAAACGGCCTGCCTGACCTCCATCTGGGAGACGGACGGCGCCGTGCGGGACTATCTGGCGCTGCGCGGCCGGGCGGAGGACTATGCACCCCTGCATCCCGAGGACGGCGCGTACTATGACGGCCTTATCGAGCTGGACCTGTCCGCCATTGAGCCCATGGCCGCCCTGCCCTTCCATCCCTCCGAGGCGGTGACGCTGCGGGAGCTGATCGCCGACCCCGGCGACATCCTGCGTGAGGTAGAGAAGCGGGCCGCCGACCAGTTCGGCGGCAAGGTGCAGCTGCATCTCACCGACAAGGTAAAAGGCGGCAAGCTCCATGTAGAGCAGGGCGTCATCGCCGGATGCGCCGGCGGCCTGTATGACAACATCGCCGAGGCGGCTGCCATTCTGGACGGCTGCGACGTAGGCAGCGGGAATTTTGACTTCTCCGTGTATCCCCCCTCCGTCCCCGTGGAGCTGGAGCTGGTGGAAAACGGCGTGTCCGCCCGGCTGCTGCGCGCCGGCGCGGTGTGCAAGCCCTGTTTCTGCGGCCCCTGCTTCGGCGCAGGCGATGTGCCCGCCAACGACGCCCTGTCCATCCGTCACACCACCCGGAATTTCCCCAACCGCGAGGGCTCCAAGCCCGGCGACGGCCAGCTGTCCGGCGTGATCCTCATGGACGCCCGCTCCATTGCCGCCACCGCGCGGAACCACGGTGTGCTCACCTCTGCGGCGGATGTGGACTACGACGCTCCCTCTCCCGCGGAGCGCCGGTTCGACGCCTCCGTATACGACAAGCGGGTCTACCGCGGCTTCGGCCACCCCCAGCCGGACGCCCCGCTGCAATACGGTCCCAACATCGCCGAATGGCCCGCCATCCCCGCCCTATCCGATGATCTGCTCCTACAGGTGGCCTCCGTTCTGCGGGATGAGGTCACCACCACCGACGAGCTCATCCCCTCCGGCGAGACGTCCTCCTACCGTTCCAACCCCATGAAGCTGGCGCAGTTCACCCTGTCCCGCCGCGACCCGGACTATGTGCCCCGGGCCAAGGCCGCGGCGGCGCTGGAAAGCACCCGGGCCGCAGGCAAGGTACCGGCGGCGCTGGCGGATACGCTGCACGCATTGGGGTTGGATACACACAGCCTCTCCCGGCTGCACATCGGCTCCGTTATCTTTGCCAACAAGCCCGGCGACGGCTCTGCCCGGGAGCAGGCGGCCTCCTGTCAGCGGGTGCTGGGCGGCAGCGCCAACATCTGCTACGAATTCGCCACCAAGCGCTATCGCTCCAACTGCGTCAACTGGGGCCTGCTGCCTTTTACACTGGCGGCGGACGACAGCTTTGACGGCGCACCCGGCGACTTTATCTACGTCCCGGAGGTGCGGGAGAAGGTGGCCCGGGGCGACGAGGAATTCCCCGCGGTACTGCTGCATGACGGCAGGAAAACGGACCTCCTCCTCTATCTGAAAAACACCAACGCGGAGGAGCGCGAGCTGCTGCTGCGCGGGTGCCTCATCAACTATTACGCGGCAAAGACGGTGAACTGAATGGAAAAGATCAAAATGCCTGTCCCCATCGCCGAACTGGACGGCGATGAGATGACCCATGTGCTGTGGGGCATGATAAAGGACACACTTATTAAGCCCTTCGTGGACCTGAACACCGAATACTACGACCTGTCCCTGCCCCACCGGGAGGAGACGGCAGATGCCGTCACCGCACAGGCGGCGGAGGCCATCAAGCGCCTGAAGATCGGCGTGAAGTGCGCCACCATCACCCCCAACCTCCAGCGGCAGGAGGAGTACGGCCTGACCCAGCTGTGGAAGTCCCCCAACGCCACCATCCGGGCGGCGCTGGACGGCACCGTGTTCCGCGCACCCATCCTGCTGAAGCGGGTCAAGCCTGTGGTGACCTGCTGGGAGAAGCCTGTCACCATCGCCCGCCACGCCTACGGCGACCTGTACAAGGCAGTGGAATACCGCGTACCCGGTGCCGGAAAGGCGGAGCTGGTGTTCACCGATGAAAGCGGCCGGGAGCTGAGCCGCCAGACGGTATTCGACTTCAAGGGCCCCGGCGTGGTGCAGGCCATGCACAACCGGGACGCCTCCATCCTCTCCTTCGCCCGCTGCTGCTTCACCTACGCCCTGTCCGTGGGGCAGGACGTGTGGTTCGGCGCCAAGGACACCATCTCCAAGGACTACGACCAGACCTTCAAGCTGCTGTTCCAGCAGGTCTATGACGAGGAGTACAAGGCCGCCTTTGAACAGGCGGGTCTTCACTACCGCTATGCGCTCATCGACGATATCGCGGCCAAGGTCCTCCGCAGTAAGGGCGGCATCGTCTGGGCCTGCAAGAACTATGATGGCGACGTGATGAGCGATCTGGTCGCCGCGGCCTCCGGCTCTTTGCCCATGATGACCAGCGTGCTGGTGTCCCCGGACGGCTGCTTCGAGTATGAGGCCGCCCACGGCACCGTCACCGACCACTTCTACCGCTGGCGGAAGGGAGAAAAGGTATCCACCAACCCCCTGGCCACCATGTTCGCCTGGGCCGGCGCCCTGCGGAAGCGGGGCGAGCTGGACGGCAACGCCGACCTGGTGCGCTTTGCCGGCTGCCTGGAGCAGGCGGGGCTGGATATATTCGAGGCCGGCCACTTTACCGAGGACCTGACCATGCTGTGCGACCCGTCGGAATACACCGACAAGCCGGACAACGACACGCTGCTGGGTCTGATCCGTGCGCGGCTGGAAGCGCTGCTGACAGCGTAACATGACTGTGCCGCGGACATGACGTCCGCGGCACTTTTCCCTCCGGTCATATTGACATATCCCCTACACATCTGTATAATAAAACATAACCAAAAATACAGGGAGGTTCTATCACAGGATGGACACAGCCGGCAGCGACTCTTGCCCTGAACGAGATCAGAACAACAGAGAATGACGTGAGACATGACCTGTGCGCGAGGCACACAGGCCGTGTCTTTTGCGCTTTTTACATCGCGCAAAAAGCGAGAGGAGGCGCTCCGCAAAAGCAGCGGAGCCCGGGAAAGGAGACAAGATTTGGATACCTCAATAGGTTGGTTATTGCTTTTACAGGTGGTGCTTATCGCCCTGAACGCCGTGTTCGCCTGCGCGGAGATCGCCGTACTTTCGGTGAATGAGGTGAAGCTGAGCAAAATGGTGTCGGAGGGCAGCCGGAAGGCCAAGCGGCTCAGCCGGCTGACGGCCCAGCCGGCCAAGTTCCTGGCCACTATTCAAGTGGCCATCACCCTGGCGGGCTTTCTGGGCAGCGCCTTCGCGGCGGAGAATTTCTCCGATCCGCTGGTGGACTGGCTGGTGGGGCTGGGCGTAACGATCCCGCCCGCCACGCTGAACACGCTGGCGGTGATCCTGATCACGCTGATCCTGTCCTTCTTCACGCTGGTATTCGGCGAGCTGGTGCCCAAGCGCATTGCCATGAAGCAGTCGGAGAAGGTAGCGCTGAACATCTCCGGGCTCATCACTGTCATCTCCAAGCTGTTCGCGCCCATTGTGTGGCTGCTGAGCGCGTCTACCAACGGCATACTGCGGCTGCTGGGCATTGATCCCAACGAGGCCGAGGAGCAGGTGGGCGAGGAGGACATCCGCATGATGGTGGACGCCAGCAGCGAGCACGGCGGCATCGACCATGAGGAAAAGGAGTTCATCCAGAACGTCTTTGAGTTTGACGACCTGACCGCCGAAGAGATCGCCACCCACCGCACGGATGTGGATCTGCTGTGGCTGGACGACACCATGGACGATTGGGCCGAGACCATCCACAACACGCGGCACACCCGCTACCCCGTGTGCGAGGACAGCGCGGACAATGTGGTGGGCATTCTGAACGCCAAGGAGTACTTCCGCCTGGCGGATAAGAGCCGGGAGAGCGTAATGGCCGGCGCCGTCCGCACGCCGTACTTCGTGCCGGAGACCATTAAGGCCGACGCCCTGTTCCGCAACATGAAGCGTACCGGCAATCCCCTGGCCGTGGTGCTGGACGAGTACGGCGGCATGGTGGGCATCGTGACGCTGAACGACCTGGTTGAGGAGCTGGTGGGCGACCTGGGCAGCGACGACAGCAACATCCCGGACGATGATGAGCCCCGCATCGAAAAGCGGGAGGATGGCTCCCTGGTCATCACCGGCAACGTAGAGCTGGACGATCTGGAGGACGCACTTGGCATCGAGCTGGACCAGGAGGAGCATGACACCCTGACCGGCCTGGTGTTCGACGCGCTGGGCATGATACCCGACGACGGCCCGCAGGACATTACGCTGGAGGCTGAGGGGATGCGGATCCATGTGACCTCCATTCTGGACCATCAGGTGAATGCGGCGGAGGTAACGCTGCTGCCTCAAACAGAGGACGCGGACGGGGCGAAAGAATAAAAAAGCAAAAAGGAGCACCCGGCCGGGTGCTCCTTTTTTATCACAGCTTACTCGCCCATATACAGGTGGAAATACAGGCCAATCATGCCGATGCCGTCCAGCATGGCGATCATAACCGGGCCGTCCTCCTGCTCAATGAAACCGCCGGCATACTGGATATTGTTGCTGAACAGGCCCATAATATATACCTCCTGTACCAACGTCCGCTGCACGGCCGCCGATCACATGATCGCAGTCAGTTGGCCTTGTGCTCCTGCTTGTGCTCCTGCTTGGGCTCCTGCTTGGCCGTGCCGGAGAATGCCTTGATCTCCACGCCGCCGCGGATGACCGCGCCCTTGACCACCGCCAGCGTGCCCGTCACCAGGCCGCCGCTGATCTGCGCCTTCTCCTCCAGGGTGGTGCCGCCGGTGATCTCCAGATCGCCGTTGACCTTACCGGCGCACAGCAGCTCCTTGGCGTTGATGTTACCCGTCACCTGAGAATCCTCGCTGACGGTAACGGTGCCCGTGACCTTTACATCACCGGTCAGCGTACAGCCGATGAGGTTCAGGCTGCCGGCGGTGATATTGCTCTGGATGACCGAACGCAGCGTCACCGTGCCGGTGGTAATGACCTCGCCCTTGAATGCCCCGGCGATCTCCACATCGCCGTCGGAGCGCAGTGTGCCCTCCAGTGAAGTACCCGCAGCCAGATAGCTGGCGGCCTTGGCCTTCACCACAGGCTGTACCGGTGCCTGCACCGGCGCGGTCTTTACCGGCTCCGGCTTGACGGCGGGCTTTTTCCCGCCGGCGGCCAGCACCTTGTCATCCTCGCTGCCCACGCCGAACAGTTCAAACATCGTCCGTTTCATTTCATCGCGCATAACAATACCCTCCCAATGGTTTTGTTGCTTCTCTTTCCTGTTCATCTATATATGTACCCGGCCGGGGACCTTCGCGGCCTCCTCATAGTGGAAGCCCATCAGCCGCCCGGGAATATAGATCCATGGCCGATGCAGTGTCTCGTTATAGTTGCCGGCGGCCTGCCGGTAAATGCTCTCGCTGCGCCGCAGGACCTCCGCCACATCAGCATTGCCCGCAGCCTCTGCCGCCCGCTTTTCAAAAGCGGCCAGCTGGCACCGGGCGCTCTCTACCATGCTCCGGTGCTGACGCAGCAGACGGCGGACCTCCCAGAACCACAGGGCGACAAGCGCTGAAGTGCTGGCGATCGCCACGAGCCAGATGATCCATTTCATACGCAAACGCCCCCTTCCGCAGGGCACAGTGGTCCCTGCGAAGGACATCGTACCAGATGTGGAGGAGTTTGGGGATGTATATGCCGCGAAATGCGTACACACGCCCGTGAAATGCAAATTTTGCGGTGACAACTCCTTTTTCTTATGATAAAATAAAGTTGCGCGCAGCGCAAAAAAACTTGAGGAGGCGGCGCCATGTATATCGCGGTATGTGATGATCAGATCGAGGAGTTGGAAAAGCTCACGGCGCTTTTGCAGGCCTGGCAGTCTGACCTGCACTCCGATGTCCGCTTTCAGACCTTCCGCAGCGGCGGCCAGCTGCTGGACGCTGCCCGCGCCGAGCGCTTCACCCTGTACCTGCTGGACGTGCTGATGCCCGGCATGACCGGCATGGATGCCGCACGGGAGATCCGTTCCTTCGACGCGGCGGCGGACATCATCTTTCTCACCACCTCTCCCGGCTTCGCCTACGAAAGCTACGGCGTCCGGGCGGCGGAGTATCTGCTCAAGCCCATCAATGCCAAGCTGCTCTATCCGGTGCTGGACAAGCTGTATCTGCGGGACCAGAAGCCGCAGGACGGCCTGACCGTCAAGTCCAACGGCATGCTGGTGCGTCTGCCCTTTTCCCATCTGAGCTATGTGGAGGTCAACGGCAAACACCTGTTCTTCAACATGGCCGACGGCACTGTTCACGAGGTAGCGGCCTCCATGCGCGAGTATGAAGGGGCGCTGCTGGCCCGCCCGGAGTTCATGCGGGTCCACCGGTCCTACATCGTCAATATGCTCCAGGCCGAAAAGCTCTCCCCCGCCGGGGTCATCACCTTCAGCGGCCATAACGTGCCCGTGTCCCGTCTGCTGTACGGCCAGCTGCAAAAGGACTATCTGGCCCTGCTGTTTTCCGGGAGGGACGCATAATATGTTTGATTTATCTATGCAGTCCGCGCTGGATATATTCTGCTATGTGCTGGTGCTGATCTATGGACTGGCGCTCAGCGCGGATCTCTCCACCGGCGGCTATGTCTCCCGGCAGCAGAAGTACCTGCTGACGCTGCTGTGCCTGCTGTTCCTGCTGATGCAGGGACTGGGGCTGGTGCTTTTGGGCGAACGAGCGGTAAAGCAGCTCTACCCGCTGGTCACCCATGTGCCGTTGGTGCTGATCCTGATTTTGTTTATGAAAAAATCGGTGGGCGTAGCCATTGTCAGCACCTGCACCGCGTATCTGTGCTGCCAGCCGCCCCGCTGGGGACGCATCGCCGTGGAGGCGCTGACGCAGAGCACGCTGGCCGCCGAGCTGGTCTATATCCTGCTGATGCCGGTGATGTATTATCTCCTGCGCCGCTTTTTCGTGGCCGCGGCCTATAACACCATGACCTCCTCAACGGCGGCGCTGCTGCTGTTCGGCAGCCTGCCCGTCACCTATTATATTTTCGACTATGCCACCACGATCTACTCCGATGCACTCTATTCCGGCATTCAGGCGCTGAATGAATTTCTGCCCACAGTGCTGATAACATTCTATGTACTGTTTCTGCCCGCCTTTCACCTGCAGTCACAGCGGCGCGCCGACGCGGAGATGCAGCGCTCCATGCTGGAGGCGGAGCTGGAGCAGTCCCAGTCTGAGATGGACTCCCTTCACCGGCTGGAGACCCAGACCGCCGTCTATCAGCACGATATGCGCCACCACCTGAATATGCTGGACAGTCTGCTGTCCGCGGAACGGCCGGACGAGGCGGCAGCGTATATCAAAAATGTCCAGGCGGATATCGAGGCCATCACGCCCCGCCGCTTCTGCGAAAACCATCTGGTGAACCTGCTGTGCTCCTCCTTCACCGACAAAGCCCAGCGGCAGGGCACCGTGCTGACCGTGGACGCCTCACTGCCCAACGATGTAGCCATTTCGGACACGGAGCTGTGCTCCCTGCTGAGCAACGGTCTGGAAAACGCCCTGCACGCCGTGGCGGACCTGCCCGCCGACCGGAAGCATATCTCCCTGTACTGCGGTGTGCGGCAGAACAAGCTTCTCATCGAGATACGCAATCCCTGCGCCGGACCGATAGCCATGCGGGACGGCCTGCCTGTCAGTGACCGGGAAGGGCACGGCTACGGATGCCGCAGCATCCAGGCCATCGCCCAGCGCAACGGCGGGCTGTGCGTGTTTTCCGCCCAGCAGGGCCAGTTTCTGCTGCAGATCATGCTTCCGGTGCTGGAGACGTAAGAAATCTTTTGTTTGAAGGAGCCGCCTTGGGCGGCTCCTTTCTTTTTATCCGATATTCTCGATATACTATCACGCCTTGGACAAAATGCGGCGGTTCTCACCTTGTTTTTCCGTCGTTCCCGTGCTATAATTTCTGCAAATACCAGAGATAAGCCCGGCCGGGCGCAAAGGAGAGATACACTATGGCGACATTTACCGTGAACGGCAAGTCCGTCACTGTGGAAAAGAACCAGAAACTCATCCGCTTTCTGCGGGACGAGCTGCACCTGACCTCCGTAAAGGACGGATGCAGCGAGGGTGCCTGCGGCACCTGCCACGTCCTCATCGACGGCAAGCCCACCAAGGCCTGCATCCCCCAGACGGACAAGCTGGAGGGCAAGACCATCCTCACGGTAGAGGGGCTCAGCGACTGGGAAAAGCAGGTCTACACCTTCGCCTTCGGCGAGGCCGGCGCGGTGCAGTGCGGCTTCTGCATTCCCGGCATGGTCATCTCTGCCAAGGGGCTGCTGGACGTGAACCCCGATCCCACCCGCGAGGAGGCCGCCTTCGCCATCCGCAACAATATCTGCCGCTGCACCGGTTACGTGAAGATCATCGACGGCATCCTGCTGGCGGCTAAGATATTCCGCAAAGGCAAGCTGCCCGCCCCCTCCGCCGACGACTGGCAGATGGGCAGCCGCGTCCACCGACTGGACGTGGAGGAAAAGGTCCTGGGCTATGGCCAGTATCCCGATGACATTTATGTGGACGGTATGTGCTACGGCGGTGCGGTCCGCAGCCAGTATGCCCGCGCCCGCGTTCTCTCCATCGACACCAGCGAAGCTGAAGCGCTGCCCGGCGTGATCTGCGTGGCCACGCAGAAGGATATCCCCGGCAAGGTCAACGTGGGCCATCTGAAGAAGGACCAGCCCACCCTGATCGGCGTGGGCGAGCTGGTACACTACCTGGGCGACAGTGTGGCACTGGTCTGCGCCGTGGATCAGGAGACGGTGGAGGCCGCCAAGAAGCTGGTGAAGGTGGAGTACGAAGTCCTGCCCGCCGTCCACAACCCCACCGAGGCCGCCGCCCCCGGCGCGCCGCTGGTGTTCGACGAGGAGGAGAGCAACGTCCAGGCCTACAAGCACGTCTCCCGCGGTGATGCCGAGGGTGCTATCAAAAACGCCAAATATGTGCTGACCCAGCATTTCTCCACCCCGTGGACGGAGCACGCCTTCCTGGAGCCGGAGTGCTGCGTGGCGCTGCCGCTGGACAACGGCGGCGTAAAGCTGCTGACCACTGACCAGAGTGCCCACACCACCATGCATGAGTGCGCGTCCATGCTGGGCGTGGACTACGACCACTGCCAGGTGCAGAACTGCCTGGTGGGCGGCGGCTTCGGCGGCAAGGAGGATATGTCCGTGCAGCACCACGCGGCGCTGCTGTGCTATCTGACAAAGCGCCCCGTCAAGTTCAAGCTCAGCCGCCAGGAGTCCATCCTCGTCCATCCCAAGCGCCACAGCATGGACATGGACTTCACCATGGGCTGCGACGAAAACGGCATCATTCAGGGTGTCAAGGCCAGCGTGGTGTCCGACACCGGCGCGTTTGCCTCTCTGGGCGGCCCCGTGCTGGAACGTGCCTGCACCCACGCCGCCGGCCCCTACGCCTACGAGAACTTCGAGATCGAGGGCCGCGCCTACTACACCAACAATCCCCCCGCCGGCGCCTTCCGGGGCTTCGGCGTCACCCAGACCTGCTTCTGCACCGAGACGCTGCTGAACCAGATGGCCGACCTGGTGGGCATCTCCCCCTGGGAGATCCGCTACCGCAACGCCATTCGCCCCGGCGGTGTGCTGCCCAACGGCCAGATCGTGGATGACTCCACCGGTCTGGTAGAAACACTGGAGGCCATCAAGCCCGCCTATGACGAGGCGGTGAAAAACGGCGATCCGGTGGGTATCGCCTGCGCCATGAAGAACGCCGGCGTAGGCGTAGGCATTCCCGACTGGGGCCGCTGCAAGCTCATCGTGGAGGGCGACGGCAAGGTGCACATCTACTCCGGCGCCAGCTGCATCGGCCAGGGACTGGGCACCGTGCTGGTGCAGGTGGTGGTCACCAACACCGGGCTGCATCGGGACGATATCGTCTACGAGCGCAGCAATACCTGGATCGCCCCCGACTCCGGCGACACCTCCGGCTCCCGCCAGACCCTGGTCACCGGCGAGGCCACCCGCCGCGCCTGCGAAAAGCTGAAGGCGGAGCTGGACGCCGGCAAATCCCTTGCCGACCTGAAGGGCACGGAGTTCTACGGCGAGTATCTGGCCAAGACCGACCCGCTGGGCGCCGACGTACCCAACCCCGTCAGCCACGTGGCCTACGGCTACGCCACCCAGATGTGTATTCTGGATAAGGAGACCGGCCGCATCAAGAAGATGGTGGCCGCCCATGACGTGGGCAAGGCCGTGAACCCCCTGAGCGTGGAAGGTCAGATCGAGGGCGGCGTGGTCATGTCCATGGGCTACGCGCTGACAGAGAAATACCCCATCGATGAGAACTGCAAGCCTACCGCCAAATACGGTATGCTGGGCCTGTTCCGCGCCAACCAGATCCCGCCGGAGATCCAGGCCATCGTGGTGGAGAAGCCCGGCCTGAATGTGGCCGGCGGTGCCATCGGCATCGGTGAGATCACCTCCATCCCCACCGCCCCTGCCATTGCCGACGCCTATTACCGCCTCACCGGCGAACGGGAATTCAGTCTGCCGCTGAAGAACACCCCCTACGCACCCAAGAAATAAACGTAAAAGAGCACCCCAAAGGGGTGCTCTTTCATATCTGTCTATCCTCTTGTACCGCGGCCAGCGCCTCCACCGTGTCCACGTCCCGCAGCTCCGCCGCGGACGTCTCATACAGCAGCAGCGCGTCCGGGTGTGCGCGGATGACCACGTTGCCGCCCACATCGCCCTCCAGCGCCATCAGCTCCGGGAAAAACTTCCGGGGAAAGATACACGGGTTGCCCCGCACGCCGTTATGGGCCAGGCCCACGATATGGTCCGGATGCGTCCGGAAATATTCGAGCTCCCGCCGCACCGTCTCCTGCTCCAGAAGCGGCTGATCCGCCACCTGATACAAAATAGCGTCGCAGCCGGCCATGGCCTCGGTGCCCAGACGCACCGTGCGGCTCAGGCCGTCCTCCGGACGGTCGTTCCGCACCACCGTAAAGCCGAATTCCTCTGCCAGTGCCGCGGCGGCATCGTACTGCGTCACCACCGTCACCTGCGCGAATTCCTCCGCCGGCACCGCCTCCAGCGAACGGCGCAGCAGACTTTTTCCGTCCACCACAGCCTCCAGCTTATTGCGCCCGAAGCGGCTGCCGTTGCCCGCCGCCATGACCAGGCAGCCGATCCGCAGCTCCGCCATGCAAACCACCCTCTTTCGTGTGTTCCAGTGTATCAGCTTCAGTATGCCCCGTCAAGCTTCGCCGTATCGTTATTCCGAAAATAAAATCACGCTTTCGCTGTACATTTCCCCTGTCCCGTGCTATAATTTTCGTGAATATGTATCATTAGCAAAAAATATAGACGACATTTCCAAGTTTTGCAACAGGAGGCTGCCTACTATGAGTAAGGTGGGAAAGAGCGAGATCCGTGTGGACGCCTTTGACAAGGCCACCGGGCGGACAAAATACTACGAGGACCGTATGCCTGCGGGCGCGCTGTATGCCCGCATCAAGCACGCCACTATCGCCCACGGCTACGTCAAGTCCATTGACACGTCCGCGGCGGAGGCGATCGAGGGCGTGGTGAAGGTACTGACCTGCTTCGACGTGCCGGAGCACTGCTTCCCCACGGCGGGTCATCCCTGGTCCATGGATCCCGGCCATCAGGATGTGGCCGACCGCAACCTGCTGAACCGCCATGTGCGCTACTACGGCGATGATATCGCCGTGGTCATCGCCGAGGATGAGGTGTCCGCTATGCAGGGCGTCCGCGCCCTGAAGGTGGAGTATGATGAGCTTCCCTTCGTGCTGGACGTGCAGAAGGCCATGGAGCCCGGCGCGCCCCAGCTCCATGAGGGATATTCCAACAACATCCTCAAGCACTCCGATATCCGCAAGGGCGACTATCAGGCTGCCATTCAGGAGCCGGGGCTCATCAAGGTGGAGGGCTGGTACGACACGCCTACTGTGCAGCACAGCCACATCGAGAACCACGGCTGCTTTGCCTATGAGGAAAACGGCCGTATCGTCGTGGTGGCGTCCACCCAGATCCCCCATATCATCCGCCGCATCGTGGGCCAGGCCCTGGGCCGTCCCTGGGCGGACATTCAGATCATCAAGCCCTACATCGGCGGCGGCTTCGGCAACAAGCAGGACGCCCTGTATGAGCCCCTGTGCGCCTGGTGCACCACGCAGGTGGGCGGCCGCTGCGTCCGTATCGACTGCACCCGGGAGGAGACGTTCGTCTCTAACCGCGTGCGCCACGCCATCCGCTTCCACATCGTCACCTGGCTGCACAAGGACGGCTCCATTGCCGCACGGAAAGTGGAGTGCTTCTCCAACCAGGGCGCTTACGCCTCCCACGGTCACTCCATCGTGGCCAAGGCCATGGGCTCCTTCCCCCAGATCTACCCCTGCGACAACTTCGAGGGCGACGCCTGGACGGTATACACCAACCGCCCGGTGGCCGGCGCCATGCGCGGTTACGGCATGCCTCAGGCCTCCTTTGCCGACGATGCCAACATTGACGAGTGCGCCAAGGCTGTGGGCATGGATCCGCTGGAGTACCGCATGAAGTACATCATGCCCAAGGGCTTCCACGACGGCTTCTCCGGCAACACCAACTACTACGACTCCTTCCGCGACTGTCTGGAAAAGGGCAAGGAATACATAGAGTACGACAAAAAGAAGGCCGAGTATGCCAAGGATACCGGCAACATCCGCCGGGGTATCGGCGTGGCGGCGTTCTGGTACAACACCGCCGTCTATCCCATCTCGCTGGAGACCTCCAGCAACCGTATGCTGCTGAATTTGGACGGCACCGTCACCATGCAGTGCGGCGAGACGGAGATCGGCCAGGGCGCTGATACCGCTTACGCCCAGATGACCGCCGAGGCCGTGGGCCTGAAGAGCTACCGGGACGTCCGCGTGGTCTCCTGCCAGGATACGGATATCACGCCCACCGGCCTGGGCGCTTACGCCAGCCGCCAGACCTATGTGGCCGGCTTCTCCATCCGGCAGACCGCCACCCTGCTGCGGCAGAAGATCCTGGCCTACGCCACCAAGCTGACCCGCCAGGCCGTGGATAATATGGACATCGTGGACGGCAATATCGTCCGCAAGCAGGATGGCGCGGTGCTCATGAGCCTGAGTGAACTGGCCATGACCGCCCAGTACAACGCGGCGGACAGCGAGCATATCACCGCCGAATCCACCTACACCATCCGCAACAACGCCTACTCCTTCGGCTGTACCTTCGCCGATGTGGAGGTAGACATCGCCCTGTGCAAGGTCAAGCTGAACAAGATCATCAACGTTCACGACTGCGGCAGTCTTATCAATCCCGCCCTGGCGGAGGCCCAGGTCCACGGCGGTATGTCCATGGCCATCGGCTACGGTATGAGCGAGCAGCTGCTGTTCGATGAAAAGACCGGCAAGCCCCTGAACAACAATCTGCTGGACTACAAGCTGTCCACCTTTATGGATCACCCCCATCTGGAGGCACAGTTCGTGGAGAATCCCGAGCCCACCTCCCCCTTCGGCACCAAGGCGCTGGGTGAGCCGCCGGCCTGCTCCGGCGCGCCGGCCATCCGCAACGCCATTCTCAACGCCACCGGCGTGGCCATCGACTGCACACCCATCACGCCCCACGTGCTGTTCGCCGAGTTCAGCAAGGCGGGCCTGATCCACGACAGCTGGAATGAAAAGGAGGGCAAATAAACCATGTATGATATGAAAGCCTTATACGAGGCCTCCAGCGTGGAAAACGCGGTGGCCCTCCGTCTGGAGCATCCGGAAGCCCAGATCATCGCCGGCGGCAGCGACGTACTGGTGCAGATGCGCGAGGGCAAGCGCGCCGGTGCGGAGCTGATCTCCATCTACGGGCTGGACGAGCTGCGCGGCATCACCATTGACGCCGACGAGAACATCCGCATCGGCAGTCTGACCAGCTTCTCCCACATTACCCGCGACCCCATCATCCAGCAGTATATCAACGTGCTGGGTGAGGCCGTGGATATGGTGGGCGGCCCCCAGATCCGCAACATCGGCACCATCGGCGGCAACACCTGCAACGGCGTGACCTCCGCCGACTCCTCCTCCACCCTCCACGCATGGGATGCCATCGTGGAGCTGACCGGTAAAAACGGCGTCCGCCGCCTGCCCATCCATGAGTTCTATATCAAGGCCGGCAAGGTGGACATCCGCGCAGAGGACGGCGAAATTCAGACCGCCATCCTTATCCCCAAGGAGAGCTATGACCGCTGCTATGGCCACTACATCAAGTACGCCATGCGGAACGCCATGGACATCGCCACCCTGGGGTGCAGCGTCAACGTCCGGCTCAGTGAGGACAAGAAGATCATTGAGCGTGCCCGCATCGCCTACGGCGTAGCCGGCCCCGTGCCCCTGCGGTGTGCCAGCGCTGAAGCGGCAGCCCAGGGCAAGCCCCTGACCGAGGAGACGGTGGAGACTTTTGCCCACGCCATCCTGGACGATATCAACCCCCGTGACAGCTGGCGCGCCAGCAAGGCCTTCCGGCAGCACATCGCCGTGGAGATCGCCAAGCGCTGTCTCGTAAAATCCATTGAGCTGGCAGGAGGTGAGCTGGCATGAGCAAGCAGTATAAGCTGATCCGCTGCAATATCAACGGCAAGGACGTAGAGAAGATGGTGGACGTTCGCGCCAGCCTGACCGATATGCTCCGCAATGACTATCACCTGACCTCCGTGAAAAAGGGCTGCGAGGTAGGCGAGTGCGGTGCCTGCACCGTCCTCATCGACGGCGAGACGTTCAACTCCTGCATCTATCTGGCCGTGTGGGCCGACGGCAAGCACATCCGCACACTGGAGGGCTTGCTCAGCCCCGACGGTGAGCCCAGCGACATCCAGCAGGCCTTTATGGAGGAGTCCGCCATCCAGTGCGGTTTCTGCACCCCCGGCTTCCTGATGACCGCTGTGGAAATTCTGGACAGCGGCAAGCTGTATTCCGATGCGGAGCTCCGCAAGCTGCTCTCCGGTCACCTGTGCCGCTGCACCGGATATGAGAACATTCTCAAAGCGGTGAAAAAGACCATGTACCGCCGCCTGGGTATGGAGATGCCCACCATTTGATGCCCGCAAAAAGGCCGCCCGGATGGGCGGCCTTTTTTATTTCTCTGTGCAGAAGCCGAACAATTCCCGAAACAGCTCCTGTCCGTAGGCATCCAGCTTTCGGCAGTACGCGTCATAGGCCTCCATGATCTGTCGGGCCTCGTCGGTAAGCTGCGCGCCGCCGCCGCCGGAGCCACCGATGGTGGACCGGAGCAGTTTGCAGCCGAAGCCCTGCTCCGCCGCCCGGACGATGCTCCACGCCTTGGAATACGCCATGTTCATGGAGGCTGCGGCCGCGCGCAGGGAATGGTTCTGCGCCACCGCGCCCAACAGCCGGTGAACACCGGGACCGTAGCACTTTTCCTCCGCGAACAGGCGGGCGGTGATATGGACGATGATGTTGTCGTTCACTGAAGCACCTTCTTTCCTTTCGTGGGTCCATTTTACCAGACCTGCGTCCCCCCGTCAACGGGGCTTTGTTGACAACCCTCTCTCGTTGTGTTATTGTACGGATAACGAAAATACGAGGTGATACTATGCTTGTTTTGATACGCGGCGCAGGCGACATTGCCACCGGCATCGCTTTGCGGCTGTACCGCGCCGGGATACAGGTGGTCATGACCGACCTGCCCCGCCCCACCGCCATACGGCGGACGGTGTGCTTCTCCCCCGCCATCACCGACGGCGAAACGGTGGTAGAGGATGTGCGGGCCGTCCGCGCCGACAGCCCGGCGCAGGCGCTGTCCCTGCTGGCGCAGGGTGCGGTACCCGTCCTCCCCGACCCGGAGTGCCTGTGCCGTGAGCAGCTGCACCCGGATGCCCTGGTGGACGCCATACTGGCCAAGCGCAATCTGGGCACCCGCATCACCGACGCCCCCGTGGTGGTAGGCATCGGGCCCGGCTTCACCGCCGGAGAGGACTGCCACGCGGTAGTGGAGACCATGCGCGGCCACACCCTGGGGCGCGCCATCTATCAGGGCAGCGCCCTGCCCAACACCAACATCCCCGGCCTCATCGGCGGCTACGCCGGTGAGCGCGTGCTCCGCGCCCCGGCGGACGGCGTCTTCACCCGGATACTGGACATCGGCGACGAGGTCCAGCCCGGTGACATCGCCGGGACCGTGAACGGCCAGCCCATGAAATGCACCATCGGCGGCGTGGTGCGGGGTATCCTGCCCAGCGGCACGCCGGTACACCGGGGGATGAAATCCGGCGACGTGGACCCACGGTGCAAACCGGAATACTGCACCACTGCCTCAGACAAGGCGCTGGCCGTTGGCGGCGGCGCGCTGGAGGCCATACTGCACCTGACTGGTGCACTGCGATAGGAGACAAATCATGGAAGAGCAGAACATCAAGCTGACTAAGCTGACCAAGTGCGCCGGCTGCGGCGCCAAGGTGGGCGCAGGTGTGCTGGCGCAGCTGCTGGAGGGCATCCGCGTGCACCACGACCCCAATTTGCTGGTGGGCTTCGACAAGAGCGACGACGCCTCCGTGTATAAGATCAGCGACGAACTGGCCCTGGTGCAGACGGTGGACTTCTTCCCCCCCATCGCCGACGACCCCTATCTCTTCGGGCAGATCGCCGCCACCAACGCCCTCAGCGACGTGTATGCCATGGGCGGCGAGCCGAAGCTGTGTCTGAACATCATGGCCGTGCCGGAGGATATGCCGAAGGAGGCTGTGCATGACATCCTTCGGGGCGGCTATGACAAGGTCTATGAGGCCGGGGCCCTGATCACTGGCGGTCACAGCATCCTGGACGATGAGCCGAAATACGGCCTGGCCGTGACCGGCTTTGTTCACCCGGACAAAATGCTCACCAATTCCGCCGCGCGGCCCGGCGACGTGCTGGTACTGACCAAGCCCATCGGCATCGGCGTGCTGACCAGCGCCGGGAAGGCCGACCTGCTGACGAAAGAGACGGTGGACTTCATGAACCGGATGATGACCACCCTGAACAAGGCCGCCAGGGACGTGATGGTCCGCTATCGGGTCCACGCCTGCACCGACGTGACCGGCTTCGGTCTGATGGGCCACGGCTTCGAGATGGCCCAGGGCAGCGACGTGGCACTGCACATCGACGTGTCCGCCATCGACCTGATCCCGGAGGCGTTGGAATTCGCCCGGATGGGCGTGCTGCCCGCCGGTATGTACCGCAACCGCAGCTTCGCCGAAGCCGGTGTGGACGTGGGCACCACCGAGCTGGCCGTACAGGACCTTCTGTTCGACCCCCAGACCTCCGGCGGCCTGCTGATGGCCGTAGACCCTGCGGACGCGGACGCGCTGCTGGCGGAGCTGACACCGGTAGTGCCCAGCGCCCAGCGCATCGGCACCGTGGGCGAATATCACGGCGGCAAGCGTATTCTTCTGCGATAACCAAAAACCGGGCGGCAGTGCCGCCCGGTTTAATTCATGCCAAGGCCCGTATGGCCGCCAGTGCCGCGTCCACGTCCGCTTCCGCGCTGGCCCAGCCCAGCGAAAACCGCACAGTGCCCTGGGGAAACGTCCCCAGTGTTTTGTGGGCCGAGGGCGCACAGTGCAGGCCGCAGCGGGTCAGGATGCCGTACTGCGCTTCCAGCGCATAGGCCATCTCGGCGTTGTCGCGGCGCAGGAAGTCCACGGAGATGACGCCCACCCGACGGTCCATATTCCGGGGACCCACCAGCCGGACCCCGGAAATATCCGCAAGACCGTCCAGAAACCGGGCGCACAGCGCCCTCTCGTGCTGCCGCAGAACGTCCACGCCCGTCTCCTCAATAAAGCGCAGGGCCGCCTCCCAGCCGTAGCAGCCGGGGAGATTGGCCGTACCGGACTCAAACCGATCCGGCAGATAGGGTGGCAGGTACTCGCTGTCCGAGGCACTGCCGGTGCCGCCGGCGATCAGAGGCGTCAGCTTTTGGGCGAAATCGTCCCGCAGCAGCAGCGCACCCACGCCGCCGGGGCCCAGCAGCCCCTTGTGGCCCGGTACCGCCATGGCACTGAGACCGAAAGCCTGAAAGTCCACAGGGAGGTGTCCCGCCGTCTGGGCGGCGTCCAGCGCAAAGGGCACTCCCTTTTCCGCGCAGATGCGGCCGATAGCCGCCGCGTCCTGCACCGCGCCGCAGACGTTGGAGCCGTGGGCCATGATGACCAGTCTCGTATTCTCCCGGAACAGCCCCGGCAGGGCGTCCAGCTCTGCAAAACCCTCGGCGCTGCAGGGAATACGGCTGACCGCCACTCCCGGCAGGCGCAGCAGCGGCCGCATGACCGCGTTGTGCTCCATGCTGCTGACGATGCAGTGGTCGCCGGGACGCAGAAGGCCGGAAATGATCATATTCAGCCCCGCCGTAGCGCCCGGCGTCAGGATAACGTGGGTAGGCGGCTCCGGGAAATCGAACAGCCGGGTCAGCCGCTGCCGCAGTGTCAGCGTCACCAGCCCCGCCTCCTGGGCGGCGGTATACACGGAACGGTTCACGTTGGCTCCCACGCAGTCCAGATAGTATTTCATCCGGTCGCTGACCCCTGCCGGCTTGGGAAACGACGTGGCGGCGTTGTCAAGATAAATGGCCTCCATGCAGGCACCTCCTCACAGCTCGTGACCCATCATACCACAGAAAGTGAAGTTTGTCACGGTCTTGACTTTTCCGGTACAGTGTCGTATAATGGCATCGCTATTCTTTAAAAGAAATAACGCAAAGGAGAGACACATCACATGAAAAAAGTAAGTTGGATCGTGGTCATCGCCGGCGCGGTGGTCGGTCTGGCCGCCGTGGTGCTGACCCATCTGGGCAACCCCGCCAACATGGGCTTCTGCATCGCCTGCTTCCTGCGGGACATCACCGGCGCGGTGGGTATGCACGGCGCAGCCAAAGTACAGTATGTCCGGCCGGAGATCATCGGTCTGGTGCTGGGCGCGTTCGTCATGTCCGTGGCCACCAAGGAGTTTCGGGCCAAGGCCGGCTCCTCCCCCGCCACACGCTTCGTGCTGGGCGCCTTCGTCATGATCGGCGCACTGGCCTTCCTGGGCTGCCCCCTGCGGATGGTCCTGCGTATCGGCGGCGGCGACCTGAACGCCGTGGTGGGCCTGGTGGGCTTCACCCTGGGCATCTTCATCGGCATCCAGTTCCTCAAGCGCGGCTTCTCCCTGAAGCGTGCCTATCCCGTTGGGAAGGGCGAGGGCGGCGTGCTGCCCATCGTCATGACCGGCCTGCTGATCCTGGTCATCGCCGTGCCCAGCCTGTTCAAGTTCAGTGAGGAGGGCCCCGGCTCCAAGCACGCGCCCATGCTGGCTGCACTGCTGATCGCCGTGGTGGTGGGCGCTCTGGCCCAGCGCGCCCGCCTGTGCATGGTGGGCGGCATCCGCGACGCCATGCTGTTCAAGGATTTCAAGCTGCTGTACGGCTTCGTGGCCATCTTCGTGGTCGTCCTGGCGGGCAACCTCATCACCGGCAGCTTCAAGCTGGGCTTTGAACTGCAGCCCATCGCCCACAGCAGCCAGCTGTGGAACCTGCTGGGCATGGTCCTGGTGGGCTGGGGCAGCGTGCTGCTGGGCGGCTGCCCGCTGCGTCAGCTGATCCTGGCCGGCGAGGGCAACGGTGACAGCGCCGTGACCGTGTTCGGCATGATCGTGGGCGCGGCCTTTGCCCACAACTTCGGTCTGGCCGGCAACGCCGACGCCATGAACGAGGCCAAGGAGATCGTGGTGGGCGGCATTTCCAACAACGGCAAAGCAGCCGTGTGTCTGGGTATCCTCATCATGCTGGGTGTGTCCCTGTGGAATATGCCCAAGGCTGTCAGCGCGCCTGTTGAGGCCGCCAAGTAAAGGAGGAACATCACAATGACTGTTGACGCAAGAGGTTATTCCTGCCCCATGCCCGTGGTGATGGTGCAGAAGGCCGTAAAGGCCGACGCCCCCGCCGCCCTGGAGGTGCTGGTGGACAACCAGTGCTCTGTGGAGAATGTCACCCGCTTCGCCGAGAGCAGCGGCTACAAGGTCGCCGTGGCGCCGGAGGGTCAGGATTTCCGTCTGTCCCTGTCCAAATGAGCCGCTATATCGCCACGTTCCACACCCATCTGTCCGCTCTGCTGACCTGCCAGCGCCTGACGGCGGCGGGGGTCCGGGCCCGGATGATGCCGGTGCCCCGGAAGCTCAGTGCCTCCTGCGGCACCTGCGTGGACTACGAGGCATCGGGGCCGATGCTGGAGCAGATGGACACCGATGTGGAGCGCGTGTTCGCCGTGGAGGGCGAGACATACACCCTGCTGCTGGAAAACGAATGAAAAGAAGTGACCGCTTCCGCGGTCACTTCTTTTCATTCACGGCCCTCGGGCCGTGGCGCCTATTTTTTGTTTTTACGGGCCAGACGGGCGATGTCGCCCACGCCGTCCAGAATGACGTTGGGCTGATAGGCATACGTCTCCACCGTTTGACGGGTGGACACACCGGAGAGCACCAGCACCGTGGACATACCGCTTTCCAGACCGGAGATAACGTCGGTGTCCATGCGGTCGCCCACCATCACCGCGTCGGCGGAGTGGCAGTGCAGCAGCCGCAGGCCGGTCCGCATCATCAGGGGGTTGGGCTTGCCGCAGAAATAGGCCTGCTTGCCGGTGGCCATTTCAATGGGGGCCACCAGAGCGCGGCAGGCCGGAGCAATGCCGCTTTCGATGGGGCCGGACACGTCTGAGTTGGCGCCGATGAGCTTGGCGCCGGCCATGACCAGGTTCACCGCCTTGGTCAGCGTATCCAGGGAATAGGTGCGGCCCTCGCCCACCACCACGTAGTCCGGGTTCACGTCGTTCATGGTGATGCCCGCGTCGTACAGGGCGTTCAGCAGCCCCGCCTCGCCGATAGCGAATACAGAGCAGCCGGGAGCCTGGTCCTTCAGGAAGGCCGCCGTGGCCAGGGCACTGGTATAGAAATGCTCCTCCGGCACATCCAGTCCCATCCGGGCCAGCTTCTGCTGCAGCTCACGGGGCGTGTAGCCGCTGTTGTTGGTCAGGAACAGGTACTCCTTGTTCTCCTCATGCAGCCACTGGATGAAATCCGCCACGCCGGGCAGGATCCGGTTCCCGTGGTAGATGACGCCGTCCATGTCGCAGATAAAGCCTGTTTTCTGGTTGAAGTCGATAAAGTCTTTCGGCATAATGGCCCCTCCCGTCTGTTGCTGCTCCCAGTATACCACAGCGCGGCGGCGCTTTCCATAAGGAGAACGTAAAATTTTACCGCTTTCCGGCATAAAAAGGCCCGCTTTGCAGCGGGCCTTTTCGATGTACTTACTTGCTCAGGTACTCGTCGATGGACTTTGCGCCCAGCTTGCCGGCACCCATGGCCAGAATGACGGTGGCTGCGCCGGTCACAGCGTCGCCGCCGGCATACACCGCCTGACGGGAGGTCAGGCCCTCCTCGTTGACGATGATGCCGCCCTTCTTGTTGACCTCAAGTCCCTTGGTGGTGGACTTGATCAGCGGGTTGGGGCTGGTGCCCAGGGACATGATGACGGCGTCCACGCTCAGGTCGAACTCGCTGCCCTTCTTCTCCACGGGACGGCGGCGGCCGGAGGCGTCCGGCTCACCCAGCTCCATCTCGATGCAGGTCATGGACTTGACGCAGTCCTGCTCGTCGCCGTTGATCTGGACGGGGTTGTTCAGCGTCTTGAAGATGACGCCCTCCTCAATGGCGTGCTCCACCTCCTCGTGACGGGCGGGCAGCTCCTCCATGCCGCGGCGGTACACCACGTACACCTCAGCGCCCAGCCGCTTGGAGCAGCGGGCGGCGTCCATGGCCACGTTGCCGCCGCCGACCACGGCCACGGTCTTGCCCTTCAGGTCCATGATGGGGGTGTCGCTGTCCTCGCGGTAGGCCTTCATCAGGTTGATACGGGTCAGGAACTCGTTGGCGGAGTAAACGCCCTTCAGGTTCTCGCCGGGGATGTTCATGAACATGGGCAGGCCCGCGCCGGAACCGATGAACACTGCCTCAAAGCCGTACTCCTCCATCAGCTCGTCGATGGTGATGGTGCGGCCCACCACGGTGTTGGTCTCCACCTTGACGCCCATGGCCTTCAGTCCGTCCACTTCCTTCTGGACGATGGCCTTGGGCAGACGGAACTCGGGAATGCCGTACACCAGCACGCCGCCGGCCAGGTGCAGCGCCTCGAACACGGTGACCTCATAGCCCTTCTTGGCCAGGTCGCCGGCGCAGGTCAGACCCGCGGGGCCGGAGCCGATCACAGCCACCTTATGGCCGTTGGGGGCGGGGACCGCCGCGGCCTCGGTGCTGTGGGCGTTGTGCCAGTCAGCCACAAAGCGCTCCAGTCGGCCGATGCCCACGGGGTCGCCCTTCTTGCCGCGGACGCAGTGCATCTCGCACTGGCTCTCCTGGGGGCAGACACGGCCGCACACAGCGGGCAGGGAGCTGGTCTGGTGGATGACCTGATAGGCGCCCTCATAATCCTTTTCCACGATCTTCTGGATGAATTCGGGGATACGCACGTTCACGGGACAGCCGTCCACGCAGGGGTGGTTCTTGCAGTTCAGGCAGCGGGCCGCCTCGTCCAGCGCCTGCTCCTCGGTGTAGCCCAGGGCCACCTCCAGGAAGTTTTTGTTGCGGACATTGGGGTCCTGGGAGGGCATTTCGTTCTTGTCCAAACGCATATTGATCTTAGCAGCCATCTTACTTTACCTCCTGCTTGAACAGATTGCAGACTTCCTCGTGCTTACGCACCTCGAAGTCGTGGTACATCTGGTTGCGCTTCACCGCCAGATCCCAGTCCACCTTCTGGCCGTCGAAATCGGGGCCGTCCACGCAGGCGAACTTCGTCTCGCCGCCCACGGTCAGGCGGCAGCCGCCGCACATACCGGTGCCGTCGATCATGATGGGGCTCATGGAGACGGTGGTGGGCATATTGTAGGGCGCGGTGGTCTTACAGACGAACTTCATCATCACCATGGGGCCGATGGCGAAGATCTCATCGTACACATTGCCCTCGTCCAGCAGCTCCTTCAGCGCCTCGGTGACCAGACCCTTGCGGCCGTAGGAGCCATCGTCGGTGCAGACCTTCAGCACGGAGGAGACCGCCTTGAACTTATCCTCCAGAATGACCACGTCCTTGCTCTTGAAGCCGACCACCGCGTGGACCTCGGCGCCGCAGTCGTGAAATTTCTTCAGCACAGGATACGCGATGGCGCAGCCCACGCCGCCGCCGACCACGCAGACCTTCTTCTTGCCCTCGGTCTCGGTGGGCTTGCCCAGGGGACCCACGAAATCATGCAGACACTCGCCCTGCTGCTTGTGGCTCAGCTTCTCGGTGGTGGCGCCCACGGTCTGGACGATGATGGTCACGGTGCCCTTCTCGCGGTCATAATCATGGATAGTGATGGGGATACGCTCGCCGTTCTCATCCACACGCAGAATGATGAACTGGCCCGGCTCTGCCTTTTTGGCCACCATGGGTGCCTCGATCTCATAGAGGATCACAGTGGGCTTGAGCGCTTCTTTCTTGACGATACGGTACATACATCACGGCTCCTTCACTTTGTATTTTGCGGCGGAACAGCCGCCGTCGGTTTCCGTTCTTTCTATTGTATCATTCCACAGAGAAACCGTCAATTATCAGATATTCTAAATCCCGGAAACAAATGGAAAAAACGCCGCCATACGCGGGTATGGCGGCGGTTTCGTGTATCATTTGGTCACGCGCAGCAAACACTTGACTTCCGTGCTGCCGATCTTAATGGTCAGTGTAGTCTCACCGCGGCTCACAGTTTTCACCGCACCGTCTGCACTCACAGTGGCAATAGAGCTGTTCGCGCTGCTCCACGATGCCTTCAAATCAGTACCCGTCACTGTAAAGGTACAACTGATCCCCTCCGGCAAAGACACGTCAAACGCACCATCAATAGGCTCAATCGGCTTTGTTCCAAGATCCGTCTCTATCCGCAGCTTACTCACATCCACCTTGGTATTGCTGCTGGTATCACTGGGCTTGGTGGTAGTACTACCATCGTCGGGCTTTGTCGTGGTGCTGCCGTCGTCCGGCGCGTCGCTTTCATCCTTGACGGTGACAGTGCAGGTGACGGACTCGCCGTTCACCTCGGCGGTAATGACCGCGTTGCCCTTGGTCAGCGCCGTCACCTCACCGGCGGAGTTGACGCTGGCCACGGTGGGTGCGCTGCTGCTCCAGGCCGCAGCGTCCTCCGTGCCGTTGACCTTCAGCTCGTCCTTCTCGCCCACATTCAGCACCAGAACGGTGCGGTTCAGGGAGATAGTCGGCGTGACGGGCGTGTTGTCAGGCTTGTCGATGGTGTCGTCGGGCTTGTCCACATCGGTAATGGGGGGCTTCTCGCCGGTGATGGCCTCCTTGATCTGGTCGCCGAAGATCAGCCACACCACCAGCGCCGCCAGCAGGATCAGAACAATGACGGCCACGGGGCCCAGGATGCTGGGCGCCTTGCGGCGGCGGCTCTCGGCGGCGCGGCGGCCACGGCTCTTCCGCAGCTTACCGCTGTAATAGGCCTCGTCTTCCTCGCAGAAGGGACAGGTCTTATAGCTATCGGAGAACATTTCTCCGCACTTGGGGCATTTGATCAGACTCATTATAGAAAACCTCCATACCGGGCATTGGATTTACATAATACATATCATACTCATTTTTGTGCCGCCCGTCAACTGCATTTCGAGGAAATTCATCCTTTTTTTACAACACTTCACGCCGGCACTTGCTTTTCCCGGCCGCGCTTCTTATAATAGAGCCAGAGAAATGCGGGGAGGCGCAACTATGAACACCATTTTCATCGGCATCGCCGGCGGCACCGGCAGCGGCAAGACCACGCTCACCGAGCACCTGGCTGCACGCTTCGGCAGCGACATCAGTGTGGTACACCACGACAACTACTACAAGCGGCAGGACAGGCCCTTCGCCGAGCGCTGCCTGCAAAACTATGACCATCCCGACGCCTTCGACACCGACCTGATGATCGAGGACCTGAAGGCGCTGAAGCGGGGCGAGACCATCCACTGCCCCGTGTACGACTACG
>ERZ857801.644-NODE-644-length-45645-cov-13.568041_pt1 | contig 45645 bp, 38 predicted proteins | sample MGYA00519762_ERZ857801 | MGnify/ENA primary metagenome ERZ857801 (study PRJEB31778, sample SAMEA3449368) | human gut metagenome | biome: human gut; feature: human-associated habitat; material: faeces | place: United Kingdom | collected 2010/2012 ...
TGCGGCCCCGTTCGCCGCGCACGGCGCGGGGTTATTTTAAATGAAAAAGGGGTTCACCACCCCTTTTTCAAACTTTTTCCCCAGACGTTTCTTTTGCCTCTTTGCCCTTTTCAACGGTCTGAAGCGCGTGGAATGTTCCACGCGCTTTTTCCGTGTGCCGCTTTCCGGCGGAGCAGGCTCAGCGCTTTTTCGCAAGGAAGCGCCACAGGCGCGTATACCAGGCCGGGTTGTTTTTCCGCCAGGCCTTGCGGTACGCCCTGTCCGCCTCTCGGGTGGACATCGGGCGCACCACGCCGGGTGTCGCGCCCGCCAGTTCCGTATTTTTGCCATACCGGACATGGGCCATTGGTTCGCGGAAAGACATTGGGCTCCTCCTTTTCTTTTCTATACTATATGTATCATAACATTTTTCAGATCTTGCTTCAACGACACGATGCAGCGACCACAGCAGAGCCGCATCCGCTACGGTTCTGCATGGTTGAACGCCCTCAAGCCCATCGCGCACGGAATGCGCGTGGCAGCGGAGGGCCACCCTATCCCCGCCCGCGTGCATACCGGCGACCGGCGTGTCTGGCCAAAGGCGCACAGCTGTGCTACAATGTCAAAAACAACAGGTACGGAGGCAACCGGATATGGAGCTTTTAAAACAGCGGATCCTGCGGGACGGGCAGGTGAAAGAAGGCGGCGTACTCAAGGTGGACAGCTTTCTCAACCACCAAATGGATGTGACGCTGCTGAATGAGATCGGGCGTGAATTCCGCCGCCGTTTCGACGGAGCGGACATCACCAAAATCGTTACCATCGAGGCGTCCGGCATCGGTATTGCTGCCATTGCCGCGCAGCATTTCGGCAGCATTCCCGTCATCTTCGCCAAAAAGACGCGTTCGCGCAATCTGGACGGTGCGCTGTATACCGCCAAGGTCCATTCTTTCACCAAGGACATTACCTACGATGTGCAGCTATCCAAAAAATTTCTCGGCCCGCAGGACACTGTGCTCATCCTGGACGATTTCCTCGCCCGGGGACAGGCACTGCTGGGCCTCATTGACATCGTGCGGCAGGCGGGCGCGCAGTGCGCTGGCTGCGGCATCGTCATTGAAAAGCAGCAGCAGGGCGGCGGCGCGCTGGTGCGGGCAGCGGGAGTGCGCCTGGAATCGCTGGCCGTAATCGCCTCGCTGGAAAACGACACGGTCACCTTTGCGCAGTGACCGGCATAAAAACAGGGCCTGTGCTCCACAATGGGGGCACAGGCCCTGTTTGCATGCCGCGCATGAAAAAACGCGCAGGCTGTTCGTCATTCGCCGCACAGCCGCAGGATCTGCTCCCGCGCGGGCATGGCCGGGATGGCCCCCTTTGCCGCGGTGGTCAGGCTGCCCGCTGCGTTTGCAAACGCGACAATGCGCTCCCACTGTGCCTGCGGCAATATCCGCAGCTCTTCCAGCGTCTTGCCCGCAAGGCACGACAGCAGCGCTCCCAGAAAAGCGTCGCCCGCGCCCGTAGTGTCCACCGTGTCCACTTCGCAGGCAGGCAGCAACCCGCCGCAGCACGGTAGTACGCGCCCCGCGGCCCCAGCGTCACCAGAACCAGCGCCGCGCCCCGGGACGCCAGCGCGTCCGCTCCCGCCGCCAGCTGCACTTCGCCCGTCAGCAGTTCCATTTCTTCCTCCGATACTTTCACGATATCCGCCAGAGGCAGCGCGGCCAGCAGCGCTTCTCTCGCCCGCTCCGCGCTATCCCACAAAAACGGACGGTAGTTTGGATCGTAACTGATCATCGCCCCCGCTGCTTTTGCCTCCCGCGCCGCCTCCAGCGTAGCCGTGCGGCACGGCTCGTCCGTCAGCGAAACAGAACCAAAATGAAAGATGCGGCAGTCCCGCAGCAGCGCCCTGTCCACTTCGGCAGGCGCGAGCATCACGTCCGCACCCGGCTTGCGGTAAAACGTGAAGCTTCGGTCGCCCTCCGGCGTCAGCTGCACAAAGGCCAGCGTCGTGGGATATTCCCGCGTCATACGCAGACCGCGCACGTCCACACCAGCATCCTCCATCGTCTTTTTCAAAAACGCGCCGAAAGCGTCGTCCCCCACCTTGCCGATAAATGCGGTTTTGCCGCCCAGCTTTGCGGCCATTGCCAGCACATTGGCAGGCGCGCCGCCCGGGTTGCGCGCAAACAGCGCCATCCCCTGGCTGTTTTCCCCGCTGGGTGTAAAGTCGATCAGGCTCTCGCCCAGCGCCACGATATCAAACATACTTTCCTCCTCAAAGTTTTTGGCTGAATTCCACCTTTTCCCCATTGGGGCCGAGGATGGTGAAAAAGCGCACGCCCCGCGCCCAAAAAGGAAGAAACCGCACCGCGTCGTCCAGCAGCTCGTATCCACCATCCCGCAGCAGCACGAACAGCGTATCTACGTCCGCGACGTCCAGCGCGATATGGTCGACAGCCCCGGCCCTGCCGGCCGCGCGGCCGGTTTGATAGGCTTCGATCATCAGTTCTTTCAGCTGCAAAAAGGCTACCTGTTCCCCTGCGGCTTCGTTGACCGTACGCAGCGCAACGGAGAAGCCCAGCCCTTCGTAAAAGGCCACCGTTTTCTCCAGGTCGTTTGTGGGCAGGCCGATGTGCTGCAGGCCATTTATGGTTTCCGCGATTTTTTCCACGTTCACGCCTCGCTCTCATCCACGTCGATAAGCACTTTCATCGTCGTCTCCCGGTTCGCGTCGATGTACTGGTATGCCGCCAGATAATCCCGGAACGGGAAGTGCCGGCTCATCAGCGGCTCCAACCGAACCTTGCCTTCGTTCACCAGGCGAATGGCCTCAAGATAGTCCTCATGGCGGTACATCATGCTCGTGTTCAGATCCAGTTCATGGTCGTTGAGCACCGCAAGGTCCACGTTTGCCATACCCGCATACACCGCCACAAGGATGATCGTGCTGCCCTTGCGCGCGTGCCGGATGGCCTGTCCCATGGTCGTATCGTTGCCTGCGCAGTCGTAAATCACATCCGCCTTGTCCGGGCCGAAGCATTCCGCCAGTGCTTCACCGAAGCCGTGTTCTTTTGTGTTCACTGCAAAATCCACGCCGCATGCTTTTGCCAATTCCAGCCGCGGCGTGCTGATGTCGGTGATAAGCACCTGCGCCGCGCCCAGCGCCTTTGCGCTCTGGGCCAGCAGGATGCCGATGGGCCCCGCGCCCAGCACGGCGATCTTCTGTCCGCACACATCCCCGGCGCGCCGCACCGCATGTACCGTCACGGCCAGCGGCTCTATCATCGCGCCTTCGCTGTATGTCATCGTTTCCGGCAAAGGCGTCACCTTGCCCGCGTCCACGGCAAAATATTCACTGGCTGTGCCTGTCGTCTGGAACCCCATCACCCGAAGTTCCTCGCACAGATTGTACTTGCCGTGCGTGCACGGATGGCACCGACCGCAGTAGACCTGCGGTTCGATGGTCACCTTCTGCCCTATGGCAAATCCCGTCACGCCCTCGCCCAACGCCGCGATTTTCCCCGACACCTCGTGGCCCTGGGTGACCGGATATTTTGTGAACGGATGCTCGCCGTGATACACATGGATATCCGACCCGCACACGCCGATCTTCATGATCTTTACCAATACCTCGCCCGCGTTGGGTGCGGGTACGGGCGCCTCCCGGAACTCGATGTGCCCCGGCGCCGTCATCACCTGCTGCAGCATTTTCTGCATTCTGAATCATCCTCTCCCGTTTGTACGCGTTCAGCGTTTGTTTGGCAGCACCATCACTTTGATGGATTCGCCGCCCATCTGCATTTTGATCGCCTGCTCCATTTCCCCGATGCCGAACGTGTGGGTGATGAGCGGCTCCACATTGATGCGCCCCGCACTCAGCAATTCCACAGCCCGAAGATGCGTATCCGGGTTGATGAAGGAGCCGCGGATGGCAAGCTCTTTTTTGTATACATCGAACAACGGCAGCGGAACCGTAGCCGTAGGCGCGGGCACACTGAACAGCAGCACCGTCGCGCCGAAGCCCGCGGCCTCGAAGGCACTGCGTGTGGCCGCCGTGTTCCCCACACATTCAATCACCACATCCGCGCCGCTTTTGCCCGCAGCCTCCCGCACACGGGCGGACAGGTCCTCCCGGAGCGGGTCGACAGCCAGATCCGCTCCAACGGACAGCCCGGCGCTGCGGCGCAGTTCCACCGGCTCACTGAGAATGACCTTCGCCGCGCCGGAAAGGCGGGCCAGCTGCACCATCAGCAGGCCGATGGCTCCCCCGCCGATCACACATACCGTACTGCCGGGCCGTATACCCGCGGCATCGATACCGTGCAGGCAGCACGCCAGCGGCTCGGCCATGGCTCCTGCCTCAAAGGGCAGCTCCGGTGCCAGTTTGAAGCACTGTGCCGCCGGCGCTGCGCTGTACTGTGCAAACCCGCCGTCCCGGGTGACGCCAAGCGCCTGCAGATGCTCACAGAACTGCTTTTTACCGTCCCGGCAGGGCGTGCAGGCGCCGCAGTAAATATTGGGGTCTACGGCGACATGATCGCCCGGCGCCAAACCTTTCACATCCGCGCCTACTTCTTCTACAATACCCGCATATTCGTGTCCCAGAACCACCGGCGGCGTCACTTCGGCCGAGCCCGCCTCGCCGTGGTAAATGTGGACATCTGTACCGCACACGCCGCACGCCATCACGCGAATGCGCACTTCGTCCGCGGCCAGCGGCCGTTTTTCCATATCCCGGACTTCAAATTCCCGGTTGCCCAGAAAAAAAGCTCCCTTCATCGTCGATCCATCCTTTCCGCATGTTCCCATGCCCAAAACTTTTTTAACTCAGTTTAAAAAGATTCCAGCATTAGAATGCGTCTTTTTTGATACGTTGTCAAGCGGTCTCTTCCAATTTTGTTGGAATCTCCAAGAATGAGTCTTTCTTTTTGTCAAGTTTTTAAAACGATTTTACAAAGTGTTTTGAATGTGTTACAGTAAAACCACAAACAGGCGGGAGGCACTCAGGATGGAGACAGTAAATCTTTTCGGCGCACAGCGCGGGCGGGCGGCGCAGGCGGCTGCATGGGCCATGGAAAAAGAACGTTTTTCCACACAGGAGATGGCGAACGCTCTGGCGGTGAGCACGCCCACGGCCATTACTCTGCTGCGCCGCCTGGAGGGCCACGGCCTGGTGCAGCCCTGCGGGGAATTCAGTTCCACCGGCGGACGCAAGCCCCGGGCCTGGAGCGCCTGTCCCGGCGCGCGGTACGTTGTCGGGGCCGACATCACTCTGCGCCATGTCAGCCTGGTGGCTGTGGATCTCTCCGGCCAGGTGACGCGCACGCAAACCCGCACTCTGGCCTTTACGCGTACGCCCGCCTATTTTCGGGCGCTCGCCGCGTTCATCAGCGAGCTGTGCGCGGAGCTGCCCCGGCAATCGGTTTTGGGCGTCGGCCTGTCCATTCCCGGCATCATCGGCAGCGGGCAGGACCTCGTCCTGCGCTCCCACGCGCTTTCCATTCAGGGACTGCGGGCCGATGAATTCGAACAATATCTCGGCCTGCCCTGCCGCATGATAAACGACGCAAACGCCGGCTGCCTTGCCGAGGCCTGGGCCGACGTCTCTCTGCGGGACGCGGTTTATCTCTCCCTGAGCAACAGCGTGGGCAGCGCGGTGCTCATCGGCCGCAGGCTGTATCTGGGGCACAACCTGCGCAGCGGCGAGGTGGGGCACACCACGCTGGTTCCCGGCGGACGGCCGTGCTACTGCGGCAAAAGCGGCTGTGTGGATGCCTACTGCCGCGCCGGCCTGCTGCACGGCCACACCGGCGGCAGCCTGAAAGATTTCTTCCTGCGGCTGCACACGGGTGACGCCGCGCTGCGCAGCGTGTGGGACGCTTATCTGGACAACGTAGCCGTCGTAGTGAACAACCTGCGCATGATGCTGGACTGCGACGTGATTCTTGGAGGCTATGTAGGCCGGTACATGGATGCAGAACTGGCCGGGCTGCGCCGCCGCGCGGCCTTCCGCAACACCTTCGAGCCGGACGCCGGCTATCTCAAGGCCTGTGCCTATAAAAAAGAAGCGGCCGCCCTGGGCTCGGCCATCCCGTGGATCGAAGAATACCTGCAAACACTTTGAGCGCGCGGCAAAACCGCGGAAGGGAACGGTAAAGATGTACAAAGCCATTATCGCAGACGATGAGGAAACGGTTCGCCGTGGGCTTGTAACGCACTTTAACTGGGGCAAGCACGGTGTGGAAGTGGCCGGGGTATTCGACGACGGCGTCCCAGCGCTGGATTTTGTCCGCCGGAATGAAGTTGACATCATCGTCACAGACGTGCGGATGTCCCATATGGACGGCATCACACTGGCCAAAAATGTGCTGGAGAGCTATCCCGGCGTCAAAATCATATTTATCAGCGGCTATGCAGATGTGGGATATCTGCGTGATGCTCTGAAGATGGAAGCCGTAGACTATATCCTCAAATCCATCGACATTGACGAACTGGACGCGGTGATCACCAAAGTGGTGGCCATGCTGGACCAGAGGTCTTCCCAGCAGCTGGTCCTGGAAGACATGGCCCGAAAGCTGGAGCAAAGCATGCCGCTGCTGCGCCAGCGCCGTTTGTGTGATCTTTTGCAGAACAATGACGAAAGCGAGGAGGACATTCTGCAAAGCATCGAATTCCTGGGTATCCCTTTGAACAGCCAGACACATTACGCCGTGCTGGTACTGCGGCTTCAGCCAAAATCAAAATGGCTCACCATGGGCAGCATGCCTGAAAAAGACCGCATCACCTTCAGTATGGCGCTGGAAGAATTGTTTGCCCGCGTATTGGCGGAATACGGCGTCAATGTCGTGTTCAAAGGGCGGCTTTCCGAATACATCGCCATTTTGGACGTAGAACATGACGAATACGAAGAAGACCTGTTGAGCGTGGCCGAGCATCTGCAGGCGCGCATACGCAGCGAAATGAAACTGGATACCATGATCGGCATCAGCGAGCCGTTCCGCGGGCTGCGCAGCGTACGCTCCGCTTACGCCAATGCCTGCGAGGCAATCAGCCGCTGTTACCTGATCGGCAAGGATATCCCGATCTCCATCAAAAAATATGAGGACGACGGCAGCGGACGCACTCTTCGCGAACAAGCGGAAAAAGAGATCTGTGACAGCATCCTCAATGGAGATACGGCGGCGGTGCATCTGGCGCTGGAGCGCGCCGTTGCCGGCATCCGCGCCCTGCCCGGCGAGGACGAGCAGCAGAATTTCATGCTTTTCCTTCTTTTGCTGCCCACGCGCCTGATGACCAATATGCGCACGGAAAATATGGGCCCCTATGCCTCACACCTTAAATTGACGGCCAGCTTTCTGCAATGCAACAGCCTGGGAGAGCAGGAGGCGATGCTTGCTTCCGTATATGAAGATTTGACCCTGCACCTGCAAAAAATGAGCACGCCTCACACAAATACGGTCATCAAGCGCGTGCGGGAGATCATCGCCGCGCAGTATATGGAGCAGCTTTCAGTAACAAGCCTCGCAGAAGCCGTATATCTTACGCCCACCTATCTGTGTGTGCTGTTCAAGCAGGCCACAGGAAAGACCATCAACGAATACATCACGCAGGAGCGGCTGAACAAAGCCAAAGAATTTTTAGCGCAGACAAACATTCATCTGTATGACGTATGCTATAAGGTGGGATACCTTTCCCCCAGTTATTTTTCGCGCCTGTTCAAAAAGTACACGGGCCAAACGCCGGGCGAATACCGCGAAAACATCATGCTGAACGCCCGCCCCGCGGCCGAAAAGGAGGCGGAGCAGCTTTGAAACAGGCGACCGCCCGCTTCAGGCGTCCCGCAAACGGCGGCGTCCGGCTCGGCCGTGCCCGCAGCGCCGCCCGCCTGCTGATGTTCGTGCTTTTGCTGGCTGCGCTGGTGCTTCTGACGCTGGCCGTATTCTACTACACCCGCAACACCGCCCAGGCCATGGAAGCGGAGCTGTGTCAAAAAATGCTGGTATCCGCCGGGCAGACCCGCAACAACATCGATTACCGTTTTGAACAGGTCAAAGAGAGCGCATCGGCATTGATCGGCACATTGTATCCCTATCTCAATTCAGACGCGGACACAGCCGTGCAACTGGAAGAATACGCCAAGATACGCCGCGCGCTGTCTGAACAGCTGGACAAGCATATGATCACGCGCCTGCGGCTGTATGTGCCCGACGAAAAAATTTATTCCGGCCAGAAAACAACGCTTTACTCCTTGGACCCTCTGTCCAGCCTTGGAGAAAACGGGTCCGTTTATCAAAAAGGCGGCGTATTTTGGCACGGAACACACCTTGTCAGCCTAGGCATATCCGAGCCCACCGCCGTTGTTTCCTGTGCTGTGGCGCTGAAAAGCCAGGCGGATTACGACAAGCTGTGCGGTGTGCTTTTTGCCGATGTGAGCGTTTCTCAATTTCATGAGATATTTGCCGCAGGCAGCACCAACCATGACGAAATGTTCCTTGCGGATGCGCAGGGCCGTATTCTGGCGCACACAGACGACGCGCATCTGGGCGAAACGGCCCTGCCGCCGTCGCTGATGGAGCAGGTGTGCAGCCTGGGCTCCGGTTATCTGCTTGAACCGGACGTCATCCTCGCATTCAGCCGGCTTGAAACGACGGAATGGTATGTTATCTCCTCCATGCCGCGGGCACAGGTCTACACCATGGATTCCGGCGCGGTAAACACCATTGTATCCATGTGGGTAGTCGCGTGTCTGATTTTGTTTATCATCGCCGTCACGGCAGCCTACAGTCTCAATCTCAACCGTACCGTTAGCCGCCTCAACGCAGCCATCCATACGCTGGATGCCGAAAACGGGACCGGAAATACCGATTCCTGCGCGGGACGCCGCAAAGGAGGCCTCATCACGCTGGAACGCGATACCGAGCAGATCGTACGCTCCATCGCCGCTGTTGTGGACGCCCGTTACCGCGACAGGCTGGCTATTTCCGAATATCAAATGGAGTCGCTGCAGGCTCAGATCAAGCCGCATTTTCTTTACAACACGCTGGATGTCATCAAGTGGATGATCCTGGACAAAAATCCGGATGACAGCGTATGGATGGTGAACGCGCTCTCCCGCTATCTGCGCATGAGCATCAATAAAGGCGAAGCCATCGTACCGCTGTCCGACGAGCTGGATCTTACCCGCACCTACCTCGGTATCATGCAAAAACGCTTCTCCCATCAGTTTGAGGTGGAGTATGATTTGGATCAGGCTGCAATGGAATGCCTGATCCCCAAACTTTCGCTCCAGCCGCTGGTGGAAAACGCATTGCTCCACGGCATTTTGTACTGTGACAAAACGGAAAAGCGTCTGGTCATCCGCGCATGGCGTTCCTCCCGCGCTTTCGGTGTAGAGATCGAGGATAACGGCAACGGGATGGCGCCCGAAACGGCACAGAAGCTGACCGAGCTGGATATCCGCACCAGCAAAAGTTACGGCGTAGCCAATGTACATAAGCGGCTCGATATCTTCGGCCAGGGGAAATGCAAGTTTTATATCTCCGCCCGCAAAGGCATCGGCACCTGTGTGATGATTGAACTTCCGGTGCAGCCCCATGACAGCGATTGAACGCTCCTGTACGAGATCGTCCGCAGAGCCGCGAAGGCGGCTCTGTTTCATTTTTTTGATTCTGTTTCATTTCTTCTGCGCCCATGCCGAAAGGCATGGGCGTATTTTTGTAAGAAGTCTACAACGTCTTTGAATTGAGCAACAATTACATAAAGAACGGACTAGAAAACGAAATTTTGTGATATTTACCACAACGCTGGCCCGTACTACAATTGATATCAGAGAACAAACAGCCCGGAACGCTCCGGCAGCTGAATGGAAAGAAAGGGTTTTACAATGAAGATGGCACTTGACACAACGGCTGTACCGTCCGGCGGACTGAGAGCCAAAACCGGATTGCGGCATAAACTCCACAGTTTTTTTGTGTATGTAAAGCATCATCCCATGCTGTATCTGATGCTGATACCGGGCTTGTTTTTCCTTTTTATTTATAAACTCGCGCCGCTGTATGGTATTCTAATCGCTTTCAAGGACTACAATATTTTTCTGGGAAGCAACCCCATCGATGCCATCGGCTTGAGCGACTGGGTGGGGCTTGAACACTTCCGGCGCCTGTTCGCCAGTTCCCAATTTACGAAAGTGCTGGCCAACACGCTGATCATCAACGGATTGAAGATCCTCTGGCTGTTTCCCATCCCTATCATCTGCGCGATACTTCTCAACGAGATCCGCCGCGCTACCTACCGCAAATTTGCCCAGACCGCTATCTATATGCCCTATTTCTTTTCATGGGTCGTCATCTTCGGTATTTTTTATTCGCTGTTTGGTTCTTACGGCATCATCAATACCGCTATCACCGCGATGGGCGGCACGCGCATCGGATTCTTTACCGATAACAGTGTATTCCGCAGCGTGCTGGTGTTTACCGAAGGCTGGAAAGAAGTCGGCTACAATACGGTCATTTATCTGGCGGCCATCACGGGGATCGATATAACGCTGTATGAGGCGGCCCGCGTGGACGGCGCCAGCAAATGGCGCCAGATTTGGAACATCACCATGCCCGGCCTGCTGCCCACCATCGTCCTAATGCTCATTCTCAAGGTGGGCTATATTTTGGAAACGGGATTTGAGCAGGTGCTGGTATTTTACAATCCTGCCGTATATGAAGTTGCAGATATAATCCAGACTTATGTATACCGTCTGGGTATGGGGCAGATGGATTTCCCTCTGTCCACCGCTTTGGGACTGTTCAACTCCGTGGTGGCGTTTGTTCTGATCGTAAGCGCCAATGCGATAAGCCGCAAGCTGCTGGGACGCAGCATCTGGTAAGAAAGGGGATGCAATAAAATGTTAAATACCAAAAAGAAACCGCTATACCGTGAAAAAGGCATTCCCCTGTCCGGCAGTGAAAAATTCCTGTCCGGCTTTGCCTACATAGCCATGGCATTGCTGAGTCTTATCGCCATCCTGCCCTGTCTGCACGTCATCAGCAAGGCTGTCAGCAATGGGCCGGACGTCACAGCCGGCAACGTTTACTTCTGGCCCGTTGGGTTCCAGCTTGAGACCGTCAAGTATGTGCTGACCCAGACTTCATTTTTTACGGCGCTGAAAAATTCTCTCATCGTTACGGGAGCAGGTACACTGCTCAGCCTGTTTACGACGATTACGACAGCCTATCCCCTTTCCAAGCCCGGCTTCAAGGGGCGCAGGGTCGTTTCACTGCTGTATGTCATCAGCATGGTGTTTTTCGGCGGTATGATCCCCGCTTATATGGTCGTACGAAGCCTGGGGCTGCTGGATACCTATGCCGCCTGCATCCTGCCTTTCGCCATCGTGCAGTTCAATATGTTCATTGTGAAAAATTATTTTGAAAGCCTGCCTGAAAGTGTAGAGGAATCCGCCCGGATCGACGGCGCCGGAGATCTGCGCACGCTGGCGTCCATCGTGTGCCCCATGTCCAAACCGGTGATCGCCACCGTCGGCCTGCTGTATGCGATCAATTACTGGAACAATTATTTCCATGCGATGATGTATACCCGGTCCCCGGATATGAACACCCTTCAGGTATACCTGTACAATATCATCAACAACAGCCAGGATTTTATTCAAAATCTCGCCAGCAACAACTACATGGCCAATATCACTTCCGAAGGCATGGTCGCGGCCGCCGTCACGCTGTCCATCATTCCCATTGTCGCCCTTTATCCCTTTGTGGCCCGGTTTATGGTACAGGGCATCACAATCGGCTCCGTCAAGGGATAACCTTTTTGGATCCATTCCGGGATGCACCGGTAGGAGATAGTCGAATCGATCAAAACAGGAGGTAACAAGATGAAAAAAGCATTGTCTATTCTGCTGACCGCAGCGCTTCTGCTCACATGCCTTGCAGGCTGCGGAGGCGCCGGAAGCGCTTCGCCGTCCGGCACGGACACATCCGGCACCAGCCAAAGCACGGCGGGCGCAAACGTCCCCGCATTGAAGGGCCCGGGCAACGTAACATTAAAGCGTCTGGGGTATAACGTTGCATGGGACCCCACCACCGATATCATGGTGGACGTTCTCAAAGAGACCACGGGTTATGATGTGGAATATTATGCTCTGCCGGCCGAGAATGCCGACGAAAAGCTTGTGATGGAGGTTGCCGGCGGCGCCTCCTATGATATCATCCAGTGCTCGCCCGACCAGTTCCAGACACTGATGAGCCAGGGTGCCCTTATGCCCCTGAACGATCTGCTGGACGTCTATGGCCAGGATATCCTGAACGGTGTATCCGAGGATTCCTGGCGTGCTGTCTCCGGCGAGGACGGCAACATTTACGGCATTCCTTATAAATATCCCTATGCCCAGGAGGTGCAGGGCTTTATGGTATGCCGCTGGGATCTGATGCAGGAGGCAGGCATCGAGGCCATCCCAACCACGATCGACGAATTTTATGACTGTCTCGTAAAATTAAAAGAACATTTCGGAGATCAATACATCATCTTCTCTGGCCCGTACCGTTCCGCCTCGGAAGGCAACGGCACCTGGATCTTCCCGCAGGCCATTGCCGCGGCGTTCGGCATCTACAACGACTGGATGGTAGATGAGGACGGCAATGTATATTATATGACGGAGCATGAAAACTTCGGAAAGATGATCGAATTTCTGTCTAAGTGCCAGCAGGAGGGTCTGCTTGACCCCGACTGGGCCGTAAACACCTCGTCCACCGTGCAGGAAAAGCTTGCAGGCGGCAAGGCGATCATCGCTCAGATCAACCGCAACGGCCTGGGCGAGACCACTCCCACCATGCTTGAGACTCTGGGCCTCACTTACGATGACCTCGGATACATCGGCGCACTGAAAGGCTCTGACGGTACCTGCAAATACATGCGCACGGAAGCCATCAACTTTGTCACTGTCATTCTGCGCGGCTCGGAAAACGCCGCCGATGCCGTGAACTGGATCAACCTGAAGCAGCAAAACCAGCTTTATATCAACATCGGTGTGGAAGGAACTCACTTTAACTATGATGAAGACGGCGGCATCGCCCCCATCAACCCCATTTTTGCCGAGGAGCGCGGCAATTCCTACTGGTATATCGACTCTACCAACGAGGAAGAGTTCGCAACCGAATGGCCGTCCCGCGTCCGCAAATCCGACGCCCAGTGGGCAGGTTTCGAAGCTGTTACTTTGTATGCCAACGAAAATACGCCTGAAATTTTTGTAAACAATGATTTCGCCTTTAAGCCTGCCACCGAAAACTATGCCAAATACAATACAGCACTGTTCAGCAGCATGAACGATTATATCCTGCAAATTCTGGCCGGGACCAAAACGCTGGACGATCTTCCCACTTTCCAGGCGGACTGGAAAAATGCCGGCGGCGATGCAGTTCAGGCTGAGCTGCAGGCCTGGTACGACAGTTTTTATGGCTGACCATATTCCAACCGCACCAAAAGGGGCCTCAGGCCCCTTTTTTGTGGAAGGTTGCAGATAAGAACGGAGGAATTGCTATGGACAAAAGGCCCAATATCCTTTGGCTTTGCACAGACCAACAGCGGTGGGACACGATCCATGCTTTGGGCAATTCATTCATTGATACGCCCAACCTGGACCGCCTGTGCCGCCAGGGTGTCGCTTTCACCAACACATACTGCCAAAACCCCATCTGCACACCCAGCCGCGCCAGTTTCCTGACAGGGCGTTATCCGTCTTCGATCAACGCCAATATCAATGGGGCGTGCAACCTGCCGGAGCACTGCACGCTGATCACAAAACGCCTTGCCGACGCCGGATATTATTGCGGGCTCGTCGGGAAACTGCATATCACCTCGGCCTGGAACGATTACGAGCCACGCATGGATGACGGCTATTCTTATTTCTGTTACAATCTCGCGTCCGGGCATCACCTGAACAGCCCCGGCAACCCCTATGTGGAATGGCTGAACCAAAAAGGTGTGGACTGGCATGATATTTTTACCTCCGATGAAAAGCACGATTATCACTGGTACCGCTCCGACGCTCCTGCGGAGCTGCGGCAAACCGCATGGCTGGCGGAAAAAGCCGTCTCCTTTATACGGGAACGGTCCGCCTGCGAGCAGCCATGGCTGTTATCGGTCAACTGCTACGACCCTCACCCGCCTTATGACGCGCCGGCGGACCTGGTGGAGAAATATCTTGCCCGCAATCTGCCCGACCCCATTTACAGCGATGCCGACCTCGCTCTGAACAATAACCTTAAAGATTTTTTCTTTCAAAGTACGGCCCATCCCACAGACGATGCGATGCGGAGGAACAAGGCGTCCTATTACGGGATGATAGAATTGATCGACAGACACTACGGACGCATCATTGACGCACTGGACGAAATGGGGCTGCGGGAAAACACCATCGTTATTTTCAATTCCGATCACGGTGAAATGCTCGGCGACCATGGGCTTACCCATAAAGGCTGCCGCTTTTACGAGGGTATTACACACGTCCCGCTTATTATTTCCCTGCCCGGTACCTTCCGGCAAAACGCCGTGTACGGCGGCCTAGTGGAACAAACCGATCTGGCCCCCACCATCGCCGACCTGTGCGGCATCCCACCAGCCGACACCCATGGGCGCTCCCTCGTTCCCGTCCTCACAGGGCAGAACGCGCCGGCGCCGCGCAAATTCGTGCGCGCTGAGTTCTACGATACGCTGGAGGTGGATATGAACTACGACGGACTTCGCGCCCCCGGAGAAATTCAGGCGGCCGGCAAACCGGCCGAAAGCTGCTACGCAACCATGTATTACGACGGACGGTTCAAACTCAGCGTTTATCACGGCATCCAATTCGGAGAGTTGTACGACATGGAAAACGATCCGCAGGAACAGCACAATTTATGGTATGACAAGGATCATCAGGATGTCAAACAAGCCCTGATCCTGGATTCTTTCGGAGTTTCCACAAAATATTCGCGCCCGGGGCAGACCAGGCGGGGCCGCTATTGACCCCGCACCTCAGGCAGAACAAAAGAGCGGAGGTAAACAATGGAGACCGTATCCTTTACCAGGCAACTATCCGTTGCTGAAAATGTAGACGTTCTGGTAGTCGGCGCCGGCCCCGCCGGTATCGGTGCCGCTGTCTGTGCGGCCCGCAATGGGGCCCGGACCCTTGTGTTTGATCAGAACGGATGTGTAGGCGGCCAGGCCACAACCGGCCTCGTCGGTCCGTTTATGACCTGCTATGATGCACAAAACAAGAAAATGGTCATCCGGGGTATCTTTGAGGAGGTTGTGGCCCGTATGAAAACTCTGGGCGGCGCCGTTGATCCGGCCGATGTAGAGGCGGAAGAACCGTTTTCCGGCTTTTATAAAATCGGCCACGCCCATGTTGGCCCCTTTGACCATGAGTGCTTTAAACTGGTATGTACACAGATGCTTGCTGAAAGCGGTGCAAAGCTGCTGCTGCACACCCAGTTTATAGATGTACTGCAAGAAAACGGCCGCATCACCGGTGTCGTAGCCGCCAATAAATCCGGCCTGTTTCTGTTTCGTGCCAAAGTTGTGATCGACTGCAGCGGCGACGCAGACGTTGCTGCACGCTCGGGCGTAAAATTTGAACTTGGGCGCGTGGAGGACGGCAATATGCAGCCAGCCACGTTGTTTTTCCGTGTCGGCAATGTGGATACGCCCCGCCTCAAAGCGCACATTCGGGAACACCGGGATGAAATACGCCCGTTTTACGGGCCTTTCAGCTGGCTGATCCGGGAGAAAGCCGCAGAATGGGGCGACGTGCCCCGAGGCGAGGTGTGTCTGTTTGAAAGCCCCGCAGCCGGGGAATACCGTTTGAACGTTACCCGAATCCTGGATGTGGACGGTACAAACGCGGAGGATCTGACCCGCGCCGAACTGGAGGGACTGCGCCAGGCGCACCAGGTATTCGGATTTCTGAAAAAATACGCGCCCGGCTTTGAAAACGCGCGTTTCCTTGACACTGCAGCTACCATCGGCATCCGCGAAACGCGGCATGTCGACGGATTATACCGGCTCACCGTTGACGACGTGCGGGCCTGCCGTGTACCGGATGATTCCATCGCCGTCATGGCGACCAATATGGATACCCACAATAAAAACGATCCCGGCGGCACCTACTATACGCTGGAAAACGGTCCGTTTTTTGGTGTTCCTTACCGCTGCCTTATCCCGCGCGGAATCTCCAATCTTCTGGTGGCGGGACGTTCCATTTCCGCCGACGCAATGGCCGGCTCTGCCATCCGTATGATTCCCTGCTGTCTTGTGTTCGGCCAGGCGGCGGGAACCGCCGCAGCTATGGCCGCATCCGGCGCCTGCGATCCGTCCCGTGTCGACGCTCAGGCACTGCGCAGCCTTCTGCTGCAGCAGGGAGCTTATCTGGGGCAATAGCTTGGTCACACGCAAAAGCCTCCCGGCGGGAGGCTTTTGCATTATTCATTAAAGAAAGCGGGCGGCAGCTGAAAATGCTACCGCCCGTTTTTTCATACCGTCATTATTTGCTGTACAAATCTACTCCTTTTGATTCCAGCGCCGCCTGAAGTTTTTTCACATCCAGAGTGCGGGGCGTACAGCCTTCCCGAACACACAGTGCCGCCGCCATCCCCACAGCCTCGCCCATCGCCATGCAAATTGACATCACCCGGTAAGATGCATGCGCCCGGTGTGTGCCCGAAATGCACCGTCCTGCAGTGAGCAGATTCTCCACCTTGAGCGGCACAAAGCAACGGTAAGGCAAGTCGTAGGGCATTACATACTGTATCCTTTCCTCCGCCTGGCCCGCTCCTTCCGGATTATGGATATCCACGATGAACTCGGCCTTGTGTACCGCCACATCAGAAAAGCGCTTTCCCGCCGCCAATTCTTCCGCAGTAACAGTATACTCCTCCATCACACGGCGTGTTTCCCGCACGCCCAGCGTAGCGCCGCTGGCAATGCACCTGCATTTTTCATACCCGGGCAGATTCTCCCGAAAGAAATGCACCAGTATGTCGATTTGGCGGCGCAGCTCCAGCTCCGAGGAATAAAGCGCACGCACGCAAGTAGCGTCTATGCCGTTGCGCTGTGTCGTGTTCACCTGCCGCTGTCCGGGATGCGTGGTACGGTGCAGCCGCACAGCCGCCAGCTGCTCCGGCAGCAGCCCCTGCCGCGCGCAGCGCGCACAGTAATCAAGAAACCGCTCACCGTTCAGCTCCACATCGTCTACGTCGCCAATACATGCCACAGCCCGGCTCTCGTCCACACCATCCAGTGTAAATTCCAGCGTCACCGGCTGCATCAGTCCATCGGCGCGCCCCTTTTCCACAGGAGCGCCCGCAAACCAGGCCACGTCGCCATCCCCGGTGGCGTCTATCACGATTTTCCCCTCCATGGCGCGCAGCCCTTCCTTGGTTGCCACCAGCAGCCCTTCCAGAGAGGCGCCAGCCATAAGCGCGTCCACGACGGGCGTCTGCAGAAACACATCAAGATTCTCACATGAAACAAATTCGGCCAGAACCCGTTTGGCCTGTTCCATATCGTGGGCGACGCCCACCTCTCCGATCATATCATTCTCCGGTACCCCCAGCAAGGCCATCAGCTCATCCCGCATGGTCCCACTGCCGACCATACCCAATATCGGCCCGACATAACCGGCCGTCAGATTTCCTCCCAATACTCCGTAACGTTCCACCAGCGCCACGCGCGCCCCGCTGCGGGCCGCTGCCACCGCCGCACATATCCCCGCCGGGCCTGCCCCTGCTACCACGACCTCATAAGAGCCCAGCACCGGTACGTTTTTTTTGTAGTCGACTGTCGTCATCCTCTTCCCTCATTTCCTATGCCCATGCAATCTATTCGCCTGCTTTGCTTTTTGAAAGCCCTGACGCTCCTTTAAATCAGCGCACCCCATTTGCGCAGCATGGCCTGCAGCGTGTGCACATCGGCTTTGTGCACGCTCGTGCCCGCACAGGCACACTGGGCGGCGGCACAGCCCGCCGCCTGGCCCAGCCCCATCACCGAGGCCTGCACCCGCACCGAGGCTGAAGCCACCTGGTCGGCTGAAAAACAACGCCCCGCCACCAGCAGATTGTCGAAGCCCGGGACGATCAGGGAACGATAAGGGATATAGGCCGCGTTCTTTAGAAACTGGCACTTCTGCGTCGTGTCACCCGCGGTATGGATGTCAATGGGATGCGCTCCCCGGCTTACGGCGTCTTCAAAATGTACGGCATTCAAATATTCTTCTCCGGTGAGAACATGTTCGCCTTTTATATGCCGGGTCTCGCGCACGCCCGTTTGCGCGGCGGTAAACAGCAGTTCTGCGTTTTTGAATTCCGGAAAATATTTCTTCAGCAACGCTACAAAAGCGTGTACGTCCTCCCTCAGCCTGCATTCGGCACGGGTCGCCTGGGCAGGGTCCAGCATATCCGCGGGCGTCCTGGTCATGTTCACCATTACTCTGCCGTCGCGGTGAATACTGCAAAACCAAGGGCCGCCGAATACTGGAACATCCTCCGTCTCAGCCAATTCACGCAGTTTTGTCTGGACGCGCAGATTGTGATAATTGAGCCCCTGCTTTTCATGATGGATCAGCTCCAGAGCGTCCGTATCCACGCCGCCGATACAAAAGCACAGGGAAGGCGGCTGAAGCGGCATTGTATTTTCCTGCATCGGCACACCCGCCATAGCGCAGAGATCGCCGTCTCCGGTGCTGTCGATCACATATTTTGCCTCCAGCGCCCTGGGACCGCTTTTGGTGTCCAAAATCACATGCGTTATCCTGCTGTCCTCCCGCACGCAGCCTGTGAGCACTGCGTGAAAATGCAAATCAACGCCGCTCTCCAGCAGCATCCGCTGCGCGATCAATTTATAGCATTCCGGATCATGGGAAATATTCCCCAACGGATGCTCTACCTCCGCTCCGTCGGCTTCCACCATACGCTGTACGAATTCCCAGGGAATCCCCCCGCATACCAGCTGTCCGTTGTAGGTGAATACGCTGATCGGCACTACAAGGGCCGCCGTAGCCATACCGCCCACAAACCCATAGCGCTCTACCAACGCGGTACGGGCGCCTGCGCGCGCAGCGGCTACCGCTGCGACCCAGCCACCGGGGCCTCCCCCGCACACTACAACGTCATAGCTTCCCATCACAGGGACGCTGCGCGTCTGCACGATCTGTTCCATCTCCGCATCACTCCTTTTTTGTTCTGTTTTCATCATACTCTCCGGTGATTGCAGCAGGCAAGAATCTGGACCTATCTTTGAAAAAAAGCGACAGAATCATAACAAAGCAACATAAATGACCGCGCCCGGCCGTTGTTACGGCCGGGCGCGGTTTGGTTTTGTTTTCTGCCGCTACGGCAGGCTCACGTCCTGCGAGCTTTTCAGATACTCGCGCAGCGTGTGCCCTGTCTCGCGCTTGTAAAACTTGGAAAAATAGTGGATGGAGCTGAAGTTGAACAGATCCGCCAGTTCGGTGAAATTTTTGTCCATTTGACGGATGTGATACTCGATACGCCCCACCACGCTTTTGCGATAGTACTGCATCACACTGTATCCCGTCACCTCACGGAACAGCTTTTTCAGCTGCGTCTCGCTCAGGTTGAAATGGCTGGCAACGTCCACAAAGGTGATGTTGTTGTAGATGTTCTGATCCAGAAAGGTGACGACCTGGCGTACGATCTGATACTCCATCCCCAGAGACTGCATGGGCAGCGACTGCACCTGTGCCGGGCATTCCTGCTGCTTGCGGTAAAGCGAGATCAGCAGCTGCTCCAGCAGATTGCGTATCATCTGCTTTGCGCCGGGCAGATGCTCCGGTTCATGCGGCGCATCCTTCCGGTAAACCAGATTTTTGCCGAAGGGCTTATCGTATACCTGTTTTCCTTCCTCGATCATCTCCCGGAACAGATGGCGCTCGTGCATGCTCAGGGTAAAAATATGGTCCCTGAACTGCTCCAGCATCTCCAGCTCGCCGTTGAAGGATACCACAAAGATGTCGCAGTCCGCGCCATCCTCAGCGTCGGGCGCGCCGTCCGTTCGAAAGTTGTGGAAAACATTGGGATGGTGAAAAATGATCTGCCCTTTTTCCAGCGTATAGGGCTCGGTGCCGTTGATGCCGCTGGCACGCCCCTTGTCCACATAAATAATTTCCCAGAAGTCATGGCTTTCCCCCGCAAAGCGGTAACCGCTTTCATGGTGAAAATAATACAGCGTATAAAGCTCTTTCACGCTGAGCACTGGCTCGACAGGTACCGGCTTGAGCATCGTTCCTCATCCTTTGACTGCGCCGGCCGTTGCGCCGGACATGATCTGCTTGGACAGCAGCACATAAATGATCACCGTGGGCACGAATACGATCACCACACCCGCGAACAGGCCCTGATAATTGCCCGTCGTCTGCATACTGGTCACCAGCGTCTGCAGCGCCACGGCCAACGTGCGGTTGGCCTGCTTGCCGGAGAACACCAGCGCCCAGATATATTCATTCCAGTATCCGATGAAATTGAAGATGGTGATGGTCACGATCCCCGGTTTTGCCAGCGGAAGGATAAGCCTGTAAAACGAGGTGATATGGCTGCACCCGTCAATGAGGCCGGATTCAAATACCGTCATGGGCACCGTGGCGAAAAAGCCCATCAGATACACCGTTGTCGCGGCAATGCCCGTGCACAGGTAGACCAGGATGAGCGTGCCGCGGAAATTGTGCAGATTCGCCCGAACCAGCATCATGTACAGCGGTGCCAAAATCATTACGCCCGGCAGGCCCAGCGCAACGGAGAACAATGTCTGGAACAGGCGGCGGCCGCGGAACACGAACTTCGTCATCACGAAAGCCGCGGGCGCGCAGAAGACAATGAGCCCCGCACAGGCGCAGACCGTGTACAGCACGCTGTTGAGGAAATAATCCATGATGTGATACCGTTCCATCACCACTTCATAGCCGCTCAGGTCCAGCCCGGCGGCCAGCAGGTCGTTTTGGAAGATGTCCCGGGTGGGCGTGAAGGACGCCAGCACCACCCAGCCGATGAGTGCGACCGTGAAGGCGCACCAGCACAGGATAAGAGCCTTGCCCAGAACGTGCACTGCCTTTCCCGCCCAGCCGCTGACGCGGCCTGCGGGAGGGCTTTTCTGCCGCAGGCAGAAAGACGGATATTTTCGCATAGGGGCCGTCCTCCTTACATCTCGTATTTTTCCTTCGGGAAGATCAGATTGATGAGCGCCATCGCCGCGACGGTAATCAGGCACAGCACCACGCCGATGGCCGCGCCCATGCCCACGTTCGTGCCCGACGCCACCGCATTCGAGCTGATGGACGTACCGAAGATCTGGTCGTACATATAGCTGGCGGGCGTGATGGTCGTGGGGTCCGACGGGACCACGCTGAACACGCGGGACCACAGAAAGAAGCCGATGCAGCCGATGGTCCAGAAGGTGAACTGCGTTTTAACATTGTCCGCGATGAGCGGCAGGGTGATGCGAAAAAAAATCTTTCCTTCCGTCGCGCCGTCCACAAACGCCGCCTCGAACAGGTCGTCCGGGATCTTTTTCATGGCGGCCATGTACACCAGCAGGTTGCCGCCGATGCTGCAAAAGCAGAAAGCGATGAGCATGGACCAGAACGCGTATTGAGTGCTTGTCCATGGTATGGCCGCAAGGCCGTCCAGGCCCAGCGCCTCGAACACCGTTTTGAGCAGGCCGTACCGGCTGTTGTACGCATACTGCGTCCACACCGTGATCATGGCCACGGGCGTGATGACCGTGGGCAGATAGATAAGGTTGCGCCACAGGTTGCCCATGAACATGCCCTTGTGCAGTACCCAGGCAAAAAACAGCGAGATCAGAAATACCGCCGCGCCTCCCGCCAGGAAGATCAGCATCATATTCTTGAACGATACCCGGAACAGCTGACGGCTGAACAGGTCTACATAATTATAAAGCCCTACGAATTCCCAGGTATCCCGCGCGGCGCTGATATCCGACACCTCAAAAAACGACATCTGAACCGTGCGCAGCACGGGATACAGATAAGCGATTAAAAATGCGATCACCACGGGCGAAAGGAACGCCAGATACATTCTGCGCAGCCCTTTTTTCACCGCTGCCCCTCCTTGTTGCTTTGCCGGGAAGCCTGCCCCCCGGCTGTATCATTTGAAAAAGCGGATGCCGGCGCGCATTTGTGCGCGGCCGGCATCCCTATCCTGTTTCCTTGTTTTATCCGGCCGGCGTCAATATTTGGAAGCTTCGCCCGTCAGGGTGGATACCGCCTTGTCGGCCGTCGTCTGCTGGGTGAGCACCTTGTTCATCTCCATTGTAAACACTGCGCTCACAAACTCGCTGGAAAGGTCGCAGTTCAGGCTGGCCACCTTGTCCGCAGCAGCGATCACATCCGTGCATTCGGCACGGGCGCCGGGCCACTCGGAGCCGACGGTCGCCGGAGCGCCGCCCTGCTCGGCCAGATAGTCCTGCACTTCCTTGGACGCCACATAGCGCAGGAACTCCTTCGCCGCCTCGGGGTTCGGGGAGCCGCTGTATACGGCCAGGGGAACACCTCCGACGGAAACGTAGCCGCTGCCCTCAGCTCCGTCTTCCACCTGCGGGAACGCGAAGAACCCCCAGGGGAAGTCCTCGCCCGCCGTGTCGGCCACCTCGGAAGGCATCCAGCTGGCGTTCAGGTACATGGCCGCCTCGCCCAGCGCGAATTCCTGCTGGCCGGCGGGATACTTATTGGTGGCTGTCTGCGGGGACATAAACGGCGACAGCGCCTCCATGGCGGCAAACGCCTGCTTCACTTCCTCGGACTGCCACGCCGGGTCGGACGCGCTGGCACTCATGGCTGCGATGGTATCGCTGCCCACCAGGCGGGCCAGATAGTTGTTGGGGATCAGCGTCATGTATGCGTCATCACAGGTGACGGCATTGATGCCCGCGTCCTTCAGCTTCTGGCATGCTTCCATGAATTCCGTCCAGGTCTCGGGCGTTTCGGTGATGCCCGCCTGCTGGAACAGATCCTTGTTGTAGAAGAAGCCCACCACCCAGGGGAACATCTGCACGCCGTAGTATTTGTCCGTCTCCAGCCCGGCCTTTTCCTGTCCCTGGGCGTTGGCGAGATTCAGCACCGGCAGAATGCTCTCGGCCACGGTCATATCCTCCTGGCCGAGGGCCGGCTCGTTCATCATGTCCGTGATGTCAAGATAACGGTCCGTGCTCTTATCATACGAAAAATTGTCCAGGATGTCCAGCTGCTCGCCGCCCTCCAGCGCCGGGCCGGTGATGTCCTGGTTGGAACGGCCGATCCACTGGATCTCCACCTCGCAGTCGGGGTAGTCCTCCATGAACATATCAGCGGCCTTTTGGATGGCCATTGCCTCGGGCTCTCCCTCGTTGTACATGGACCAGTACACGACCTTGCCCGAAAGCTGCTTGCCGGTGGCAGAGCCGCCTGTGGAAGCAGAGCCGCTGGCGGAGCCGGCGGCCGGCGCTGAAGAAGAAGCTGCGCCCGAGCATCCGGCGAACACAGCCAGTGCCATCGTCAGCGCAAGACAGAGTGCCAATATTTTTTTCATTTGCGTTTTCCTCCTAAAAGATCCTTTGGAAAAGGCTGCGTCGCCCTTCCTGTTCTGCACTTTCAGTATAACAAGGACGCCGCGCAATGTATTTGTCTTTTTCGGCGCTTGTTTTACTGTTTTCCGGCACCATCAAAAAATATTATCATATTTTTGCAGCAAAATGAACAAAGAAATTTAAATCATTTGCAAAACAGAGTCCTTTTTTATTCATTCTGTTTTCAATATTGAAGCATCAAAAAACGATCTCCTTAACAAAAAAGACAAATTCCGAACTATGCTCACAGCTCCACGGGCAGGCTGCGGCCATGTTCCAGGCGGGAGCGCTCGGCCAGAAGCGCCACCAGATGGCTTTCGATGGAGTGTTCCACAGAAGAGAGCATCTCGTCGTCCCGCCCGCTGGCCAGCAGTTCTACAAACTGTTTCACCATAACGGCGTCTCCTCCGCCATGCCCGGCCATGGAACCGTCCGTTACATTCAGGTCCATTTCTTCGCTGTGGCCGAAGAAGTCGTGCCACACCAGGTGGGAGAGATCCATATTTCCCTCCACACAGCCGTGGGTACCCATCACCTTGATGGTGCGGTAGCACCGTTCGGTGAACGCGGACATGGTAAAATTGATGGTGGTGCCGCCGTCCAGCTCGATATTTACCACCTGGTGGTCCACAACGTCGTTGTCGCAGTGATAAACACAGCGGCCGTAGGGGCCGGTGCGCAGCGCCTGCTCGATGTTCTCGGGTGTGGGGTGAGGGTCCAGCACGTTAATGGGCCAGTGCACGCGCCCCGCGCGTACGCTGGTGCGGCCGCTCTCCAGATAATACCGCACCGCGTCGTAGGGACAGCCGGCGCGCACAGCGCAGTCCATGCAGCGCTGCGCCGCGCCTGCGGGGGCTTTTTCCGCACGGAACAGATAATTGTTGCCGTAAGAGCTTACATAGCGCGCCCGCTTGCCCGTAAGCCAGATGAGAATGTCCATATCGTGGCAGCACTTTGCCAGGATCATCGGGCTGGATTCGTCCGCTCGGCGCCAGTTGCCGCGCACATAGCTGTGCGCCTGATGCCAGTAGCCCACCTGTTCCATGGCCTGGATGGTTACCACCTCGCCGATGCGGCCGTCCTCGATGATCCGCTTGATGGCATTGTAAAAAGGCGTATAGCGCAGCACATGGCACACCACCACATGGCGCTGATACCTCCGCGCCAAACGCAGTACCTCCAGGCAGCCCTCAATGTCCACCGCCACTGGTTTTTCCAGCAGCAAATGGTACCCCCCTTTCAGCGCGGCCTCCGCATGGACGACATGCTGCCGGTCCTGCGTGGCGATGACCGCCGCGTCCGCCAGCTGCGGCTGCGCAAACAGTTCCTCCGCCGTTGCGAAACAGCGCTCCGCCGGGATGTTCCACTCCCTTTGCGCCAGCTCCAGCCGCTCGGGACGCGGGTCCGCCACTGCAGCGATCTCCACCTCATCCGGGTGCTCCATGGCATAGTTGCCGTAAATGTCGTGGCCGCGGCCGCCCAGGCCTGCGATGACCATCGTGATTCTTTTCATTGCATAACCATCCCTTTCCCTTTTCCCCGTTCCGGCTCTTTCGCGGGCCGCGGCGCGGGGGCGCCTGTTCTCAAAAGCATTTGGATGCGCTTGCGATCTCGCGCCAGAAATACACGCCGTGCAGGCGGCTGGTGCCGGGCGTGCGCAGCAGGAGCAGCCGCCCGTCCTCCAGCTCCTCCAGGCGCTGCACGCTGCCTGCGCACCAGTCTTCCGTTCGAGCGGCGGCCGCTTCCAGGCGGGCCTGTACGCCGGCCAGCCGCAGCTCCAGCACTTCAAACCCCTGCGGACGGCATTCCGCCATCCACAGCTGCCGCCAGCATGTGCGCAGCGCTCCGCAGTCCTCTGCGGCCTGCCGCGCCTGTCCGGCCAGCGCTGCCAGCCGGGCGCGGTCCTGCTTTTGGTAAGCGCGGTACAGCTCAAGGCCCAATTCCGCCTTGTTTTTCAGCACGCGGGCCAGCAGCTCATAAAAACGGTACAGCAGCGTCCACTGGCCGCCCTCCTGCGCATATGCGGCAAACTCCGCCTCCAGCGAGGCGTAGTGCTGCGCAAAGCCCAGCCCTTCGATATCCAAATCGTACAGGCCCAAAAGCGGGTCTTGATACAGCAGAAATTTTGCGGCATTGGGCAGATCGCTTTCAGCGTCCAGAAGCGGCGTTTTGTTGAACGCGCTGATGCGCGCCAGCACCCGCCCGTCCGCGCCCGTGCAGGCGGCGAGCCTGCGGCAGATGTGCCCGCGGTCCATCCCGCCGGTATAGCAGAACTCCGCCCAGGCCTGCAGGCCCAGCAGCATCGCCTGAGGGCTCGTCTCTCCGCCGTCGTCGCCCCATGTGGTGATCATCACATCCGTCACGCCGTTTCCGAGGCAGGCACGCAGCGCGGGCTCCGCTTTTTTGAAAAACACGTCATAGTCAACGGCCGGGCCCAGCCACGTCCACATACCGCCCGCAAACCGCAGCGGCGCGGCAAATTTCTGGTGCAGGCGGATGTATCTGTCGTAGAACGCCTCGTCGTCGTGGTAATAATCCCAATATACCAGCGTCATGTCCGCGGGCGCGGCGTCTATTACCGTCTGGGGGATCTCGATGTCGTCCTCGTAGTAATCATCGTTGGGGCTGGCGCAGCGGAAATACATGTCGCTCCACATCATTGGCTCAAAGCCGTGCTTTCGGGCCAGCGCGCCCACGCGCTCCACATGGCGCAGCATAATGTCAAAGCTCTCGTGATAGCCGTTCTTTTTCAAGTACCCGCCCAAGCCCAGATTCATGGCTTCGTCCATGCCCAGGTGTATTTTTTTCGTGCGGTAGCATGCACGGCACCGGCGCAGCATGGCCTCGATCAGCCGGTAGGTTTCCTCGTCCCCGGCCAGCAGCACATCCGGTGTATCCCGCAGAGGCGCGCTGCTTTCCCAATGCAGAAAACGTTCCAGATGCCCCAGTGTCTGGATGCAGGGGATCAGTTCGATGCCCAGCGCCGCCGCCCAACCGTCCAGCGCACGCAGATCCTCGGCGCCGTACCTTCCCCGCTGGTAGCCGAAAAACGGATATTCCGGCAGCACATAGGTATCCTCCGTATATAAGTAAGCCTCGTTGTAGCCCATCAGCGCCATGCGGCACAGCATCCGCTTGAGCGCATCCACCGTCATCACTGCATTACGGGAAAGGTCAAAACTGGCGCCCAGGCCGCGGAACACCGGCGCCTCGGTCTGTTCAAAGGGAGCCGTGCCGCCTGCCAGGCGCTCCCGCAGCAGGCCCAGCCCGCGAAAAAACTGCGCTTCGCCCGCACCAGAGAGCTGCGCCCTGCTGCCGTCCCAGGAAATGCCCGGCACACCGGCTTCACTCCAGCGCACAGGTACGCCGTCCCCGGCCAGCTTAAAGCCGCCCAGCACCTCCAGCTCCCGCACACCCGTCTCAAACCGCCGCGCGCTTTCTTCCAGATAGATCCGCACTGCCATGGTCCCTCCTGTCCTGTATTGTTCTTTTTTATCATACCGCAAACCGCAAAAAAAATCAGACGCATTTTTTGTCTTTTCAGACGCATTTCTCGGTTAAAAATCTCCTGTTTTGCTTTTTTGCGCCGTTTTTCGGCAAAAGTACCGCATCAAAAAGCACAATACCGTTTCTCAATTCACGTCCGGCTGCGGCCGCCGTTTTATCTTTTTCGTTCTTTTTTTGCATCTTTGGTCTGTTTGTTTGACTGCGGGCATCCTGCTTTCTATAATAAGTGCAATGCCGTCCGGGCATGCGCGTCAAAAAACACCGGAAAGAAGGAATCACCATGAAAAAAATCGGCTTTATCGGCTACGGCCTGCGCAGCGAGACCATGATGAAAGCATTTACCGGCGCGGGCCTTCCTCTCGCGCCGGCCGCTGTCGCGGACCCGCGCCTGGAAACGCTGCAGCCGCAGCTGGCCCGTGACGGCCGCTTTGCAGACACCCGCTATTACGCGGACGCGGAGGAGATGCTGGACCGTGAGGCGCTGGATGCCGTGTTCATCGGCACCCGGTGCGGCCTGCACGCCCGGTACGCCGCCCTTGTGATGGAACGCGGCCTGCCCCTGTTCCTGGAAAAGCCCGTATGCATCGATGAAGCGCAGTACGCCCGGCTGCTGGCCGCGCCGCCCGCGCAGCGAGGCCGCGTTATGGTCTCTTTCCCGCTGCACGTCACCTGCATCGTACAGGAGATGAAGCGCCTTGTGGACAGCGGCGCGCTGGGTGACGTCGTTTCCGTGCAGGCCGTCAACAATGTGCCTTACGGCGGCGTTTACTATCACAGCTGGTACCGGGACGCCGCCCTCACCGGCGGGCTGTTTCTGCAAAAAAGCACCCACGACATCGACTATATTACTCACATCCTGGGCAAGCGTCCCGTCTCGGTGGCCGCCCTCACCTCCAAAATGTATTTCAAAGGCAACAAGCCTGCGGGGCTGCATTGCCCGGACTGCCCTGAATACCGCACCTGCCCGGAAAGCAGCTTTGTTGTGGAACACCGCCGCAAGGAAGAGCCCTCTGGCGAGCTGTGCTGCTTTGCCAGGGACACCGGAAACGAAGATGTGGGCGCGGCGCTGTTCACCTGCGAAGACGGCACGCTCATTTCATACCATCAGACATTTCTTGTAAAAAACGACGCCGGGCGGCGCGGCGCGCGCTTTATCGGCACAAGAGCCAGCGCGGAGTTTGATTTTTACACAGCACAGCTCCGTGTGGACTATTACGACGAACGCCATACCGCCGTCCATCAATTTCATTATCCGGAAGGACTGGTGCACTTCGGCGGCGACGAGGCGCTGGCCCGCGGCTTTGCGGAAATGCTGGAAGGCGCGCCCAGCCCGCTTGGGCTGGAGCACGGGCTCGCCAGCGCAGCCGCATGTCTTGCAGCGCGGCGCGCGGCGCAGACCCACCGGGAGGAAACCATCGAATACGGCTTCTGAGCGGCGCTTTTCCGCAGCGGAAGCGGGAGCAGAGCAGGCGCTCAGCTCCCGCTCCATACAAAATAGGGTACGGGGATGCTGCATTCAGCCCCCAGCGTCCCGTCTGCTCCGCCGGGCGGCATACACACCCCAAACAGGCAAGCGCCCTATGCTTTTCAGCATAGGGCGCTTGCCTCACTTCAGCCGCGGACGGCCGGAAGATTTATTGCTTTTTGTATCCGCACTTCGGGCAGACGCCGTTTTCATTCAGCGCGATGCCGCACAGCGGGCAGCGGTCAATTTCATTTTTCGTGTCAAATTCCGCGCTGGCAGCGTTTACGCCGCTGGTAAAAGTGAGCTTCGCAATGTTCAGCTTATCCTTCAGCAGGTCATAAACGATCTTGATCATGCCCTCAACGGTCATGGTCTCCTTAGTGACGACCAAACGGCAGTCCGGATATGCGGTGGCAAGCTCTGTCTTAAACGCCTCGCCCTTCATAACGTTGTTGGGATGTCCGTTTTTGATGCCCTGTTTCTCGTATACGTCAAGGATCGCAGGCAGCAGGGGGTCATCCTCCCGCAGGATCAGCGCGTGGTCAAAGTTTTTCAGAACGTCCCATGCGGTTTTCTGAATTTCATTGCAGGGGAACACCATGTTCACGCCGGCATTCACGCTGTCCTCCACTTCAATGGTCAGAACACCCGTATGGCCGTGCAGGTACTGGGCTTCGCCCTTGAACCCATAAAAGCGGTGTGCATATTGCAGGTCTAATGTTGTAATGCTTCTCATAACTTACTCTCCTTCTTCTTTTTATATTATTTACGGGGGTCTCCGCGCCCGTATGCGCATCTTTTCGCGTGATACCATGTCCTTGCTTCCGCCGCGTCCCAGACGCCTGTATGTATAGGCTCCGGCTGTTCTTTGGGCAGGATGTCTTTCGAGTTAATTTAATTATATATTAAATAATATTTATTGTCAATAGATAATTAAGACAATTAACTCTTTCCCTGAAAGCAGTTTTTATTCCGTCCCCGGCCGACAGAAAAGCTCAAATTGGAACATTCAAAAAATCAGGGCAAAAAAGTTCCAAAAGCAACATTTTAGTACAAGAGAAAAGCAGAGCGAAAGGATATATTGTAAGTAAGGCCGAAAGGCATTTTCAACCGAGAATAATCAAAAAGGGGAAAGCAGTATGAGCATTCTGACAGACATTTCCGAAAACCTCCAGCGGGGCAAAGCCAAGATCGTGAAAGAATTGGTTCAGCAGGCCATCGACGAAGGCATTCCGGTGCAGCAGATCCTGGACGAGGGGCTGCTCAGCGGCATGGGCGTCATCGGCGAGAAGTTCAAGAACAACGAAGTGTTCGTGCCCGAGGTGCTGGTGGCGGCCCGCGCCATGAACATGGGCGCCCAGCTGCTGAAGCCGCTGATGGCCGACGCGGGTGTGGAAGCCGCGGGCAAGGTGTGCATCGGCACGGTCAAGGGCGACCTGCACGACATCGGCAAAAACCTTGTGAAAATGATGATGGAGGGCAAGGGGCTGGAGGTCGTGGACCTGGGCACGGACGTTGCCCCCGAGACCTACGTGCAGACGGCTGTGGAGCAGGGCTGTCAGATCATCTGCTGCTCGGCGCTGCTGACGACGACCATGGGCATGATGGAAGAAGTTGTGAAAAAGGCCGAGGAAGCGGGCATCCGCGACAAGGTGAAGATCATGGTTGGCGGCGCGCCTGTCACCGAGGCTTTCTGTGAGCAGATCGGCGCGGACAAATACACCGCCGACGCCGCCAGCGCCGCCGACGCCGCCGTCGCTCTCTGCCGCGCCTCCGCATGAACGGGGAAGGCTGAAACTCAGAAAACAGAAAAGAGGCAGGCGAATGAAAAGAGACATGAAACGCTGGCTGGAAGAGCTGCGCGGCGCTCCTGTTAAAAAGGCGATGCCCGTGCTTTCTTTCCCGGCCATCCAGCTTATGGGAATCAGCGTGCGGGAGCTGATCTCCAGCAGCGACGCCCAGGCGCGCGGAATGCATCTCGTGGCCCAGCGCACAGACGCGGCCGCGAGCGTGAGCCTGATGGATCTTTCCGTGGAGGCCGAATGCTTCGGTTCCGCGATCCGCGTTTCGGACGAGGAAGTTCCCACCGTTGTGGGCAGCATCGTTTCCACCGAAGAAGAAGCACGCGCGCTGGCCGTCCCTCCCGTGGGCGCCGGGCGCACCGGGTTATACATCGAGGCCATTGAAAAAGCGGTCGGCCTGATCACCGACCGCCCCGTGTTCGCCGGCGTCATCGGGCCATTCTCACTGGCCGCACGTCTGCTGGACGTGACCGAGATCATGATCTATTGCTACGAAGAACCGGACATGGTCCACGTCCTGCTGGAAAAGGCCACACAGTTCATCACGGAATATTGCAAAGCCTACAAAGAAGCAGGCGCGAACGGCGTCGTCATCGCAGAGCCCGTGGCCGGGCTGCTCTCGCCCGCTCTTTCGGCAGAATTCTCCGGCCCTTATGTCAAGCAGATCGTGGATGCTGTTCAGGACGATTCGTTCCTCGTCATCTATCACAACTGCGGCAACAGCACCATCCAGATGATCGATTCCATTCTGGAAACCGGCTCCGCCGCTTATCATTTCGGCAACGCTATTGATATGGCCGAAATGATGACCCATATTCCGGCCGGCACGGTGGCTATGGGCAACGTGGACCCCGCCGGGGAGTTCCGGAACGGCACGCCGGAATCCATTCGTGCCGCCACGCTTGGCGTGATGGACGCATGCTGCAAGTATCCCAACTTTGTGATCTCCTCCGGCTGCGATATCCCGCCGCTCTCCCGCTGGGAAAACATCGACGCGTTTTTCGCCGCCGTGGATGAATTTTACGCCGGTACTGCCGCAGGCCGCGGCTGAACCGGGCCTTAAAACAAGGATGTGATGAAATGGATTACTCCGCACTGGCCGAGCAGGTGCGCGGGTTGGGCGCCTATAAGGCAGGCGTGGTCGATTTGCAGGATGTCCGCTTCGACCGCGCGTTCCGCGCAATGTGCGAAACGAACGCCTGCGGCAACTACGGAAAATGCTGGATGTGCCCGCCGGACGCCGGGGATATCGATGCGCTGATGAACGAAGCCAAAAGCTACCAAAAAGCGCTTGTGTACCAAACGGTGGGGACGCTGGAGGACAGCTATGATTTTGAGGGCATGATGGAGGCGGCGCGGCTGCACAACGAGCTTTCGCGGGCACTTGCCAAATGGTTCGCCACGCTGCCTTTCGCCAAAAAGCTGCATCTGGGTGCGGGCGGCTGCCACATGTGTGGGGTGTGCGCCAAACGCACGAATGAACCCTGCCGGCATCCGGAGCTTGCGATGCCCTCTCTGGAGACTTACGGCATCAACGTCTCAGAGCTTGCCGCCTCCAGCGGCATGAAGTACATCAACGGGCAGAACACCGTAACTTATTTCGGCGCGCTGCTGTTCTGCGAGGCATGAGCGCCGGCGGGCGGCAGTCAACTGTGGGAGGGAACGCTTTGGCAAAAGTGAGCGTCAACGGAACACACCTTGAAGCGCAGATGGGTGCGCTGCTGAGCAGCGTCATTCTGCCGCACCATGCACTGGAAATGCCCTGCGCCGGATACGGCCGCTGCGGCAAGTGCCGCGTCGTCGCCCACGGCGCGCTGAGCGCCCTTTCAGACGCAGAGCGGGAACACCTTTCCCCGCAGGATATCTCCCGGGGCGTGCGTCTGGCCTGCTGTGCCCGTGTGGAGGGCGACTGTACGGTAACGCTTGAGGGTGCTGCCGCCAGCCAGATCCGTTTGGCCGGCGAGATGCCGGATTTTGTGCATGACCCAATCTTTTCCGTCTGCGGAGCCGCAGTGGATATCGGCACGACTACGCTGGCGTCCTGCCTGTACGGGCCGGACGGTACGCTGCTGGCCCAGGCCAGCGCGCCGAATCCGCAGGCGGGCTGGGGCGCCGACGTCATCTCCCGCATCGAGGCCGCACTGCACGGCAGCGGCGATGCGCTGGCCGCCTCCGTGCGCGCCGGTGTGCGGGCACTGGTGTTGGAAATGGCCGCTTCAGCGCATATCTCCGCTGAAGCAGTGGACGCGCTGGTCATCACAGGGAACACCGCGATGCTGTACCTGCTCACGCAGACAGACCCGGACTGTCTTTCCCATGCCCCGTTCGCCGCTTCCCGCCTGTTTGGAGAAACGCTTGCGGCTGGGGAGCTTGGCCTGCCCTGCCCCCATGCGCAGGTATATCTGCCCCGCTGTATGTCCGCTTTTGTGGGTGCGGACATCACCACGGCGTTGCTGGCCAGCGGCATCTGCTCCAAGCCGGACACCCGCATGCTGGTGGATATTGGAACCAACGGCGAGATCGCTCTTTGGCATCGCGGGCAGCTTTCCTGCTGCTCCACGGCCGCCGGGCCCGCCTTTGAGGGGGCCGGGCTTTCCATGGGGATGGCCGGAAAGACGGGCGCAGTGGATCACGTCCGCGTACAGGACGGCGCACTGCAGGCCCACGTCATTGGGGGCGGCGCGCCGAAAGGGATCTGCGGCAGCGGCGTCATCGACGCGCTTGCCTGCCTGGTGGAGCTGGAGCAGCTGGACGAAACCGGGCTTCTGGAGCAGGACCCTGCGCCCGTTGCTCCGCCTGTATGCCTGACGCAGAAAGACGTCCGCATGGTACAGCTTGCCAAAAGCGCCATCTGCGCCGGGCTTAGCACGCTGCTGCGCGTGGAAGGGCTTTGCGGGGCGGACGCCGCCGAGCTGGCCGTCGCGGGCGGCTTCGGCAGCTATCTGGATGTAGACAGCGCGGGCCGCATCGGCCTTCTGCCCGAAGAACTCGTTCCCCGTGTGCGCGTGCTGGGAAACGCGGCCTTGAGCGGCGCGGCCATGCTTTTGCTGAACAGGGGCTTTATCCCCCGCAGCGAGGCCCTGGCTGCCGGAGCGAGGACGGTGGACCTTTCCACCAGCGCGGAATTCATGAACGCCTATACCGAAGGTATGTTTTTCTGACGCTCCCAAAGGGGCTTGCAAAAAACGTGCCTGTCCTGTACACTGTAGCATATACAATTGCATATTGCGCCGCGCATTTCCGGGGAAGCGGGTGAAACTCCCGCGCGGTCCCGCCACCGTATTGGGCTTTGCCCTCAGCCGGGGTACCGGGCACGGCGCTGTTCTCACGATTTACGATGGATGGATCGTGCGCGTCTGTTTTGTCAAAAAAGCCGCGCTCCCGGTCCGGGAGGCGCGGCTTTTTATTTTTGCTTTCAGGAGGAATTGAAACATGTCTGCACAAAAGAAAAAAACGCTGATCATCGTCTGCGCCGCGGTCGTTCTTGTGGCCGCAATGCTGGCGGTATGGTTTGCCTTTGGCCCGAAGGGTACCGCCGGGCAGAAGGCCGTCGGCGTAACCGTCGTATACGCCGACGCGACCACCGATGAATTCAGCTTCTCTACCGACGCGGAATTTCTGCGCCAGGCACTGGAGGAGCAGAAGCTTGTCGAAGGCGAAGAATCCCAATACGGTCTGTATGTAAAAACAGTCAACGGCGTGACGGCCGACGAGGCCAAAGAGGAGTGGTGGTGCTTCACGAAGGACGGCGAGGATGTGATGACCGGCGTTGACTCCACCCCGGTCGCGGACGGCGACCACTTTGAGATCACGCTGAAAACCGGCTACTGAGATGGGCAAGACGCGCAGCCTTGTTACCGCCGCGTTCCTCGCGGCGGTGCTGGTGGCTTCTAAATTCGCGCTGGACGGCCTGCCCAATATCGAGCTGGTGAGCCTGCTGGTCATCCTGTACACGCTGGAATATCCGCGGCTGGCCGTGCCCGCCGTTTATACCTATGTCTTTGTGTACGGCCTGCTCAACGGCTTTGGCATCTGGTGGTTCCCGCAGCTGTATATTTGGGCGGTGCTGATGCTGTTCGCCCGGCTGATGCGTCAAAACCGCTCTGTGCTGCTCTGGGCCCTGCTGAGCGGGCTGTTTGGTCTTTGCTACGGCGCGCTGTACGCTGTTTCCTACGCGGTGATGAACGGCGGCATTGCCGCGGGCGTTGCCTGGTGGGTAACAGGCATCCCATTCGACCTGCTGCACGGCGCGGGCAATTTTGTTGTGGCGCTGCTGCTTTATAAGCCGCTGCGCTATTGCCTGCAGCGTACAAAGCAGCTTGGGCCGCAGGCATAAACTGTATTATATAAAAAGCAGACGGAGCTTTCAGCTCCGTCTGCTTTTTGTTCCTTCCGTCAGTCCTTCCGGGAGACCAGTATTTTTTCCCGGTATTCCCGCGGCAGCATCCCCGCCACACGTTTGAACACCTTTGTGAAATAACTCTGATCCTCATACCCCACAGCCAGGGAAATATCCGTCATGCGCAGCTCGCGGCGGCGCAAAAGTTCCTTCGCCTTGTTCACACGCACGCGGTTGAGGTACTCGTTGAACGTCACGCCCGTCTCCTGCTTGAAAATGCGGCTCAGGTAAGCCGGAGAAAGATACACCATCCGGGCGGTGTCCTCCAGCGTGATGCGCTCTTTGTAATTGGCGCTGATGTACTGTGTACACCGGTGGATGATGTTGGCGTGCTTGGCGTCCGAAAAGCGGAACAGGTCGTCCATAAAGTGGTTCACCACACCTGCAAGCCACAGGCAGAGCGAATCAATGGTGGTGAATGCGCCGATCCTGTAACGGTATTCATGACTCAGCCGCATCGTGTGCTCTGCGTCCGCGCCGTTCTCGATGGCTGTCCGGGAAATCAGCACCAGCAGCTCATACAGACGGGATTTCACAAGCTCCATATCCCCGCCGTCCACGAACAGGATCGCGCCCAGCAGCTCGTTCAAAAGACGGCGCGCGCCGTCGCGGTCCTTCCGGGCCACGCACTGCAGCAGCACATGCTCCTTTTCAAACGGATAGGGCGGCGGCGCTTCCTCTTGCTTAAGCTCCAGGATATAGGAAGTGATCTGCCCCTGCAGCTCCTCTGAATGGCCCGACTCCATCATCCTGTTTTCCGCCGAAACATTGTTCATAAACCCAACGGCCATGAACAAAAGCACCGAAAGCTGCGTCACCCGTTCTGTCGGCACAAAGGGAATATTCTCCAGCACCTGCACCGCGGCCTGTTTCTGTGCCTCTGTGAGGCGGACATTTTCCGTCAGCTCGCAGGCGATAAAATCCTGTTTTTCTACCATAATGAACGGGCCGACCGTGATTTTCGCCTCGGCGCCGCCTTCGCCCAGAATCGGAGAGACAAAGCATGTGAGCCCCATCGGACAAAAATAGATATACTTGCCGCCGAAGCGCTCGGCCTCCGTCATACCGTAGATATGCGCCTGCACGCACCGGTCATGGGAGGCGCCTGCGGCGGCGCACATGCCGCAGCTCTCGCAGCCGTACCCGTATTCATCAAAAGCCCTGCCGGTTTTGTCGGACAGCGTGCAGCCCAGACCTGTGGATTGGGAAAAGGCCTTTGCACATTCCCGCGCCAGCCTGCGGTCGAATTGCTCGTATTCCATCTGCGTTCCCGCCTTTCCCCGTGCGCTGCTTTTCTCTCCTTTATCATACAATTTTTCGTTTGGAACATCAACAACATTAAAGCAAAAAAATCCCAAAGGCAGCATTTACCGACTGCGCCGCATCCGCTTTATACGGTATGAGCCGCCGTTTTACCATTCACCGGCAACCTCTACTGCAATCTTGTGCCACTGCGCCAGCCGCTCGGGATGGTACTGCACCGTGCTGACATCTTTCAAAATCAGCTCGCAGGTACATCCGTTCTCCTTTGCCGCGCGGCAGGTCTCCTGCAGTTCCCTGCGCACAAGCTCCGGTTCAAAGGAAGCAGCCGCCAGATAGGCCGGGTTCGGCTTGCGGGAGATGACATAGTCGCCGTGGATATGCTCTGCTCCCGCTCTGATATCCGCCCAGGGGCTCATGGAGATCTTGCGTACGTTTTTGATCTTGCGGATGTAATCGATCCGGTTGTGCAGCGGCTCACAGCAGCCGTAATAGACCAGGCCGAACTGCTCCAGCAGCGGCTTGACATATTCGACCTCATACTCTTCAAACATCTGGGGCGAGACAGACCCCAGCATCTGCGCCAGGCCAAATGTCCATACATCTCCCGGCCGAACGTTTTTTTCTTTGTCCTGCGGCAGCTCATCTGTATACGCGCCCGTACAATGTACCGTCGGCTCATATGCGTCGAACAGCTGCTTTTCCGTCAGCTGGTCGATCAGGCTCTGGCAAATGTCCGCCATGCGTCTGGCCGCCTTGTGCAGCAGCTCCGGCTCGTCCGCAAAAAAGAAGAAAAAGTTATCCGTCCCGATCGCCTCCACAAGGTCGTCCCAGATACCGCAGTGGAACATGCGCACGCCTGTCAGGCGCACCGGCAGTATCCCCGACACCATTTCGCTGACCTTTTCCCAGCGCTTTTTGTCCTTCGCCTCGTCCACGCGGATGTCCGGGAATTTCAAATTTTCAAGGTCGCTTTCGCTGCTCAGCTGGCTGACATACGAGTGGCTCACCACATCATTTTTTTCGTCAGCGGCCAACGTCACTTCCCGGCGCACAACGCCGTGGTGGTACCCCTCGATGGTTTTGGGCAGTTCCAGATACGGCTCGAATACTTTGTCCGCGGGAAAATATTTTGCCTGGTACAGCTGTTTGCGCAAAGCATCCTCCACAATACGGGCGTCCGCATCCCTGCACCGGAGCTTCAAGTCCCCGTCCACATCCAGCTCATGCCAGGGCAGCTGGTCCATCATGATCAGAGGGCGGCATTCGCGCAGCCCGTTCAATGCCTTCCACAGAGCGCGCCGCTCTTCATTTACGGGCGCAAACGCGACCTCCCGGTATTCTTTTGCCAGTTGTGTAAGAATTTGTTGATCCGCATTCATGCTTTCCGCTCCTTTCGCCGTGCCCTTCGGCACGGGCTTCTTTCACAGGACATCTTTGCTTCCCCGTCTGTCTCTGCCTCAAAGCTCCAGCTTCATCAGTCGTGCAATTGCAAGAATATAGATGCGCAGCGCTTTGTACAGTTGCGCCATTTCCATGGCCTCGTCCGCACCGTGGGGGGCGCCCGCCCAAACAGGGCGGGGCTGGTCCGTCTCGCCGGGACCGTAGCTGATCGCATTTGCAAACCGGCGCGCATAGGTTCCGCCGCCCATCGCAAAAGGCGCGTCGCTGCGGTTCGCCAGTTCGTTATAGGTATTTGTCAGCGTGCGGATCTCCGGAGAATTTGGGTCGATGCAGAACGGAGCGCGCATGGCGCCCGGCTCAAAGCTGCCGCCTGCGTTTTCCGCCAACGCGCACAACGCCGCGCGCAGCCTTTCGCCGTCCATGGCGGCCGGGTAACGGATATCTACGCTTTGACGCAGGCGGCCCTGCTCAAGACGTACCATCCCGCCCACACATGTGAGAGGGCCGAATACATCGTCGCGGGCCGCTACGCCCAGCGCACTGCCGTCTGTATCCGCGTGCAGCGTGCGCAGCATCCGAAGTGCCCGCTCCTCCTGCGGCGTGCACAGACCGTTGTCCAGCAAATAACCCACCACCAGCCCGATGGCGTTGACAGACCCCTGCGGCCCGGCCACATGCCCGCCTTTTCCCCGCGCTTCAATTCGCACACAGCCGTTTTCGGCCCGTATTGTTATGTTTTCCGTATCCGGCAGGCGGGTCTTTTCTGTCCGCACCAGCGCATAGGCGCGGTCCGGCACCACGTTTTTTGCCTCGCCGCCAAAAAATTCCCTCAAGCAGCCGTTCAGCGGCGCGCTTACCAGCCAGCCGCTGTATCCCCCCTTTTCCGCATATCCCACCGGGAAACGCGCGTCGGGAGAAAAGCAAAATGCGGGCTGCGGATAATGGGCAAGGTAGTAGTCTACATCCTGCATGCCCGTTTCCTCATTTGTGCCGAACAAAACGCGCAGCGTATAGGGCAGTTTCACGCCTTGTTCCTTAAAAAATTTTGCGGCATACAGTGTGATGACGGCCGGCCCCTTATCGTCGGCTGTGCCGCGCCCCACCGCGAATCCGTCCCGCAGCGTCATGCAGAACGGGTCGCCTGTCCATCCGCTGCCCTCGGGTACCACGTCCAGATGTGTGATGAGCGCGATCTGTTTTTCGCTTTTGCCCGGCAAGTCGGCATACCCCACATAGCCCTCGCAGTTCCGCGTGAAAAGGCCCATACCCGAAGCAATTTCCAGAGCGGCCTCCAGCGCGCGCTTCGGCCCCGTGCCGAAAGGCGCGCCCGGCGCTGGCTCTCCCTGTACGCTTTTAATGTCCACCAGCGTTTTCATATCTCGCAGGATGCCCTCATGGCTGCGCTTCACAAATGCGTCGATCTGCCGGAGCAGCCGTTTTTCATTTTCGTCCATACCGGTTCTCCTTTTTTGCGCGCTGCTCAGCGCACAGGCAGCTCCCGTGCAAACAGAGCGCACATGTCCTGCGCGTCCTCCATACAGGCGGCGTCATACCACACCACTGTTTTCTGGCTCTTCAGCAGGTCCATGTTCGACTCGATCTCGGCTCGTGTCAGACGCAGCACCGGGATCACCCGGGTCAGTTTCTCCCGGCTGCGCTTCCACACCTCCACCGCACGGTCGGTGTTCGGGTCCGAGGAAAGCTCCATCAGCCGGATATTCGGCAGCGATGCGACAGAGGCCAGGCATCGTTCGCTGAGGGCATGCATGTGGATAAACACCTCGTCGAATTTGCGGAAAATGCGCTCCGTGCGCGGCCGGCCGAACTCCTCGAACTGCTCCAGAGAGATCATTGTGGTCGTATCCTCGGACACATGCCCCAGGCTGCAGCCGGGCAGCCATTCGCCAAAGCCCGTCACCACGCCGCCGTATACGTCTCCTGCCGCCTCCATCTGTTTTTCATAGTTCCATACAAGCGCGTCCGCGCAGTAATCCAGCAGCGCCTTCAGGTCCTCCGGCTCTTCATAGAAATCGTAGAAAAAGTCGTTGCCGCGCAGCGTGTTTGCCATCTCCAGCGCGCCGGACGCGCCGCGCACCATGGGCAGAAAATAATCGCTGTACTTCTCGCGCAGATATGCGATACCGCCGTTCACCATCCGGAATACCGGGTTGTTTTCATCCATTGCCAGCTTTTCCAGTTCTCCGGGCGCATCCAGCATCGCGTAATGCCAGCTCGTATCGCTCTCGTAGTCCACCCGGCCGCCCAGAAAGGCCGTGTGTTCGGCAATGCCGTACCACGGCCCTTCCGCGGGCACCGTATCATCCGCAAGCTCCGCCCGCTGCGCCAGACGTTCGATGGTACACTGGGCGCGGGCGTCCAGATATTTGTACACATCGTCCGGAAATGTGTAGTCCGTAAGCGACAGCGCAGGCGAGGGCAGCGTGGCGATGTTTTTCACTTTCAGCAGCGCGCAGCCCACGGCCTTCGTATCATAAAAAGCACGCGTTTTCGCAATGCAGTTTTCAACCTTTGCCTTATCCATTTTCATTGTCGTTCCCTCCGTTTCGGCCGCTCAACCCGCGGACTGAGCGATTTTCCAGCAGAATTCATGCCGGCCGCCGTCCAGCACGGCGCCGTTTTCCGGCGCCTGCACACCGGCGGGCAACCGCAGACGTGCGGTCGTTCCAAACGGCACCCCGGCGGTAAACGTCACCGTGTCCCCGTCCTTTTTCCAACCTGCAAAAATAGTGCCGTGCGGGCTTTCCACACTGCACGAAAGCGTGTCGATGGCCAAATCCAGCGCGGGCGCCAGCAGGAAGCTGCGGTATGCGGGAATGTCCCCATCGGGGCGGATGCCCGCAAAATAGCGGTAAAACACCGCCGATACATCCGAAAACATGTAATGGTTGTGCGAGCCGCCCAGGTTCCAGCACTCCGCCAGCGTCGTGCAGCCGTGATCCACCCAGTAAAGATAGCCGGGGTAGTCCTCCCGCGTGAGCATCTTGTAGATCACGTCCGTGCGCCCGTATTCGCCCAGCATGTTCAGCACATATTTCGAGCCGAGAATGCCGTAATCAATGTGCCAGCCGTTTTGCGCGATGCGCTCTGCCAGGCGCTCCATCAGCCGCGCCTCCTCCTGCGGCTTCAGCAGATGATGGAAAGCCACACAGCCGTCCGAGGTCTGGCATGCTCCCGCCACCTCGCCGGTATCCGCATCCACAAAATTGCGCAGCAGCGCCGCACGAATCTCCTCGCTCCTGGCAAGATACGGGTCGTCAAGGCCCAGCACACGGCTCATTTTGGAAAGCATCCTGGCGCTGCGGTAATAGCAGGCGGTATCCGTCAGGGCCACAGGCGCTTTGAACGTGCTCATGTTGACAGAGATTGCCGGGCCGTCGAAGGGTGCGCACCAGTCTCCGATGCCGTAGTTCACGATGCCGTCCACAGCCATGCTGGACATAAAATCAAAATGGCGGCAAATGAAAGGATAATACCGCGCCAGAATGGCTGCGTCTCCCGTCTGTTCGTACAGCGCCCAGGGCAGCGTCGTCAATACCATCGACCAGTCCGGCCCATTGCCCCAGTTATAGCCCCAGCCCGTTGACGGACATACGCAGGGAATGGAACCGTTGGGTCTCTGGCTTTGGCAAAGGTCGTCCAGCCATTTTTCCAGAAACAGGAATGCGTCATAATTCAGCAGGAGCTGATCGTGCACGGTACCCGCGTCTCCCGTCCAGGCATTCTTTTCCCGGTGGGGGCAGTCTGTGGGCACGCCCTGGCAGTTGGAGATGCTGGACCAATGGCATAGGCGCTGAATCGTCATCAGCGTATCGTCCGAACATTCAAAATGTCCGGTGCGCTCGAAAGACGTGTGCATCACAAGGCCCATGATGCACGGTCCCGGCAGTTCTTCCGGCAGCCCCTCGGCCTCCACATAGCGAAAGCCGTGATATACGAACTGCGGCGTCCATTCCTCCGGCCCGTCGCTCTTTTTGATATATTTGTCCGTCTGGAATTCCCCGGTGCGCACAAAGCCGCTGATGTGCTTCTGTTCCACATGCTGTCCGTCCCCGGTCAGGTCCTCGCAGTAGCGCAGCACGATCTCGCTGCCTGCGGGGCCATAGGCCGTCAGGCGCACCTTGCCTGCAAAATTCTGGCCTAGGTCGAAGATCCAGCGCCCCTCCTGCGTGCGGTATGCGTTCACGGGCGCAAGCTCCTGCATCACGCGTATAGGCTGCATCTCAGCCGCGCGCAGCACGCCGCCGGCGCCGCGCACCAACTCGGCGTCCTGCCAGCCGTCTGCGCCGTACGTGCTCTCGCTCCATCCCGGCAGCTCCAGCCGCGCGTCGTACCACTCGCCATTGCGGATGGAATTGAACGTGATGGGCCCGGGCGAGGTTTTCCAGCCTGTATCGCTGCAGATGCAGTCCTGTGTACCGTCGGCGTATGTGATATACAGCTCACACAGCAGCTTGGGCACCGCACGCCAGCTTGCCTGACGGATGTTCCACGCGTCCTCGGTGAAACAGTTGTACCAGCCGTTGCCCAGCGCCACGCCCAGCGTAGCCGGGCCTGCCGCCGGCAGGTGCTCCGTTACATCATACACGCGGTAATACGACAGCGCGTCATATTTGGTGAACGCAGGCTCCAGCAGATTTTCAGAAACCTTTTTCCCCTCTATGAACGCCTCGTGGTACCCCAGCCCGCAGATATACAGCCGCGCGCTGCGCACCTCGCCCCGCAGCGGAAACGTGCGGCGCAGATAGGGCGCGCCTGTGTCCGTTTTGTCCATTTTCAGAAACGGCGCCGTGATCCAGCGTGCGCGCCAGGCCTCGTTCAGCTTGCCCGTCTCGAAAAAGGCCGGACGGCTGACGGCCGCTTCTCCGGCACGGTTCCACGCCGTCACACACCAATAATACCGGGTGCGGGGCTGCAGCGGCGGGCCGGCATAGGCCACGCTCACATTCCCATCACCCGCGGTCTGGCCGGAATCCCACACGTCTCCCTGCCCCGCCTGTGCGCGCCGCGCGTCTGTGGACACTGTGATGCGGTACGCCGTCTGGGCATCGCCCCGCGTGTCCGAGCGCATTTTCCAGCCGAAGCGTGGCGTACGGTCCAGCCCCAGCGGATTTTCCTGATGATTGCAGGTGCACTGTACGATTTCAAAGCATCCCATAAAAAGCCATCCTTTCGAATTACTGTTTTTTTGGGGGGGGGAGTATGTGTTATAACGATCAATGTATTAAGAAAGAACTACATCAAAAAGCATTCTTCACCCCAAAAGACTTTATTAAAATTGGGAATCATGGACAGAAGTGTATTTGAGATTTTAGATGCTATTGGAGTCAACCTTTTAAGACTCTTAATTCACGATTATTTACCACAAAGGTTTCATGCAAAACAATTTTATGATTTGCTTATTAACCATCACCCTTTAGAATATAGAGAAATGCGTAACAGATATGCTCATAAACCAGAGCAGGAAATTGATGGGATTGTAAATGCTCAAATCAGCCAATACTTATTAAAGCGAAGTAGCGAACTCAATATCTCTAAGATAGAAAATTGCTATCATAAGTATACAAGCCATAACAATAATTCATCTCAAGTTTCATATTGGCAACACAGATAAAGTACACGTAATAAACATCAAACAAATACTATAACTAAAATTACCAAACTCAAAACAATGAAAAAGATTTTATCTATTCTTGGAGTACTATTCATATCCTTGAGTGCGTCCGCTCAGTACAAAATTGGAAATTACGATCTTTCTACTAATAGTTATTTCTATCGAATTCCAACTGCCTATGCATTGTTAAGTGAGGATATTGAGGCACATATAGGAACTATATACCTCTATTTTGTTCAAATGCAAGACAAGTTACCTACAATAGGTGTAAGACTTGAATATAATGGAGGAGTATATAAAAATTTTATTCTTATTGTCGAATCGACAGAAGATGGTGTTCTTTCAGCTGAAGATAACAGTAGAGTTGTAAAGATGAATTGTACAAATGAAGTGAATGAAAAATTCACATTGAAATTTGGGTATACCCAAGAACTAATTCAAGATAAATCAGAAACTTCCGTATTCTTGAAAGGTCCTCTTGGCATATTTTTTGGAACATTCCAGGGAATCTATGATATAAGAAAGGTAACAGAATCTTATGAATCTATGAGGATGATGGAACAACTGATGCAGTCTTATCGTGAACATTACGGCCTTTAAGGATAAATATGTAATCGTATATAATTCCGGTCGAGGATAAAGCACATAGCTGTAAGTTGTTATCCAAATCCTTTCCGAATCTTTATCCCGACCATTATTAGTTGTCCCGACCTGCCACAACCCGGCAGGTCGCTTTGTTAAATCCCGACAGAAGATACTGCGACATGATTACAGCTCATGTAGTCGCACTCTCAATAAAATTCATTAACCGCCTATTTCAAGCCAGTGTATAGGGCTTAAATAAGCAAGCCACAACGGCGATCTACCAGTACATATCGGCAGAAACGACCTGCGTATTCACAGCCGGAATGTATTACCCAAAAACAAAATCACATGAAAACCAAAGAAGAAATTAGACACTACCTTGACACCCAATTCAGCCCATCGGAAGACGACATGGTGCAAATTGTCCGGAACGATTTCGACCGCATTTTGAATAGTGCGGCATCTTGCGCCCTAATTACGGTCGAGGGCGCAATATCCGTCTTGGCGGAGCGACTCCGCACCGAATTGGAAGCCCTGCACATCGAAGCCGACCTCAACGTGGTTATAAAAGTAAGCTATCATCCCGCATCGGAAATTAGTTTCGACGACCTATGTAGCCTCTTAACCGTCATCCACGAATTTGCCCCGCAGGTAAATATCGTCTGGGGTTGCGGCACAGATGCAAAACTGGCGGAAACCGACTATTCGATACTATTGCTGATCGGGACATCGGCAGAACTATTCTAATTTCCCCATTTATCATAACCCCAGATGTAAAGATAGGTTGTTAAATCCCATAAGATTTCCTATCTTTGTAATGATTTGAGTTCAAAGAACAAAATTATTCATGTGATAAAATGGGGCATATTAAAATTAATAAAGAATTATTAGAAATCTTGGGTGATTATAATCTTTTTATGGACTCCCCTAAATCTACAAGTATGCCTTTACGGGTCACCAAAAATAAGAATAATCATCCGTCATCTCTATATGAAGAACAAACCCTATATTCTGTCAAAGATTTAGGAGAAACAATGATAGATTGTGAGGTTAGGTATAAAAACCCCAACAATTATTCATTCCAGATTCTGACAGATCATCTCACTAATAAGGTTTTAGCAAGGCTAGATGAAGGGAATGGAACCCATAGGAATAATTGTAAGGATATTCCACTTGACCAACAAATGATCACAACGCCTCATTTCCATAAATATGACACAAAAGGTCGTTTTATTGCATACAAAACACAAGCATTAGAAGAAACTAAATCTTCTCCATTACCAATACAAGAAGGTTTCCAGTTGTTTTGTCAAGAAGAAAAAATTTCATCTAATAACGATTTCGCAATATCTATTGAAATTCAGGAAAACGGAGTTCTTCCATTAGAGCACGACAATGATCCATTGAATGGAATAGTCTTTTGAATTATGGATAACATTTTTGAAACAATAGTAAAAGCATATCAAACGCTTTGGCACTTTAAAGATTACGGCAACACACTAGAGATTATTACACCCGTGGCCACTGTAAATAATATGTTTGTTTCAATTTTTATAACTAAGAGAGGTGACAATTATATTGCAACGGATGGAGGATGGATTGATGCTGGTTTATATGAATGCGAAATAAATTGGAAAGCTAACATCTTTAATAAAATTGGAATCTTTTATTTGGAAAGTTTCGAGATACAACAAACCCAAGTAAAAGACAGAACTTTCTATTATAAACGTATAAATCAATTGGAGTTACTTCCTAACATTGTTTTTGATCTAGCTAATTTTATTAATGCAGTCGTTAGCTCCGCGAATATTCAATTTGTGTCGGATAGAGTTGATATGACTTTCAGAAAAGAAGCACAAGGGTATCTTAGTCGAGAATTTGGGGTAAATCGATTTGAATATGACAAACCTCTATCTGATAATATGAGCATTCGATTTAATGCAATTGAACGGAATCATAAAGGAGTAAATTTAATAAATTTTGTTTCAAAATGAGGGGT
>ERZ857801.646-NODE-646-length-45414-cov-4.854737_pt1 | contig 45414 bp, 62 predicted proteins | sample MGYA00519762_ERZ857801 | MGnify/ENA primary metagenome ERZ857801 (study PRJEB31778, sample SAMEA3449368) | human gut metagenome | biome: human gut; feature: human-associated habitat; material: faeces | place: United Kingdom | collected 2010/2012 ...
TGCTTTGGTGATGCGTCCGGGGATCGAACCCGGAAATTCCACCTTGAAAGGGTGGTGACTCTACCCAATTCGTCCAACGCACCATGTTGGTACTGCTAATGGGACTCGAACCCATACGGGATTTCTCCCACCAGCACCTCAAGCTGGCGCGTCTGCCTATTCCACCATAGCAGCATATTTGGATTTATTTGTCCCAATCAATTAAAGGGTATAGATCATAGGGCGAATCCTCAGTCGCAATTTTCTCATATCCGCCATCCACAATACGCCATAGCGTATGCTTCTTCTTTTCTGGATTTTGGCTGATCTGGTACTGCTTGCCCGACCTCGTTGTACACAGCACACCGGTACCGCACTCAGAGGCGGAAATCTTTTTAACGATTTTTGATGTTTTTTCTTTCGTTACGCCCGAATCTTTCTTCGGCATGATTGCACCTGCTTTATAAATTATAGCAAGGCGCTTCCAGTTGGAAGCCTTATTGCGGCAAGCAGTTCATGAGACTACTCTTTCTGTTATAACAACTTGTGCGCACAAGCCCCTTCACAGATCCACCTCTGGTACTCCCAACGAGACTCGAACTCGTATTGCCGACTTGAGAGGCCGGCCTCCTATTCCAGTTAGAGGATGGGAGCATATATAATACGGGTAAGGATTTACACCTTACATAGTTGGAGTTTTAGGTTATTCCTTCGTGATTACCCTCGGCCTTTCATGTTGCGTAGAACTGGCGATCAATCGCAGCTGACTCGGAGTTACTTTTTTACGGTTTACATTATCCGTTCACCAACCAACCTATAAGAAGCCACACTTTAGCGTCTACTTATTCCGCCACCGTATTTTTTTGGCAGGGATGGCTGGACTCGAACCAGCGAGTGAGGGAGTCAAAGTCCCTTGCCTTACCACTTGGCTACACCCCTATATGGAGATACCGATAGGATTTGAACCTATGATCCTGGGGTTGCAGCCCAGAGCCTTTGCCACTTGGCTACGGTATCATAAGCTGACTTCAGCGGTAATGGATGTCAGCCCCATTGATTAACGCCCCACTCATAAGGCCACCGCTATTATAATATCGTTTCGCCCAAAATGGGAGAGCTGTGGTGGCAGCAGCAGGACTCGAACCTGCGTCTTACGACGTATGAGGTCGTGCTGGAGCCATCTCCAGTCATACTGCCATATACGGTTTGCGTGGCTCACATCACTTGTACTTCGTGACTGCAACCCTCTCATCCCAGTGCTGGCACTGGGTCGAGTGACCATCAAAACCGAAAAATGGTGCGGGGCTGTGATTTAATGCAGATACGCCTTGGTGCCGAAGGTGGGACTTGAACCCACACGGTATCGCTACCAGAGGATTTTGAGTCCTCCGCGTCTGCCGATTCCACCACTCCGGCATATGGAGCGAGTGACGGGGATCGAACCCGCATCCCCGGCTTGGAAGGCCGGTGCCCTGGCCGTTGTGCTACACCCGCATATGGTGTCCAGTGACGGGATCGAACCGCCGACCCTTTGCTTGTAGGGCAAATGCTCTCCCAGCTGAGCTAACCGGACAGATCGGCTTACTCACACCGTAAGCCATGGTGCCGGCTCGTACTTCGCCTGCCGGATTGCGCCGGTTTTACTCCCAAAACCTTGTAAAAGTCATCACTGCCAGATGTGAAGGTTTCTATTTCCCATTCGGTTTACAGTCTCCGCTCTGTTCGTGGGACGGGCATGGTTGCGGGGGCAGGACTCGAACCTGCGACCACCAGCTTATGAGGCTGGTAAGCTACCACTGCTACACCCCGCAATATGGCTGACCCGGCAGGACTCGAACCTGCGACCATCTGATTAACAGTCAGACGCTCTACCATCTGAGCTACGGGCCAATATAGATCTACGAGACGCATTCTTAACGACACCACATCTGTTCGGCATATGCTTAGTTAAAGGCGATGATTTTTCTATTTCAAGTAGAATTGTTTTCAAAATTGCTGTTAGCGTCTCAAAATACGGAACACGGTTGTTCTTTTTCCCATAAAAAGTTTTTGAAAGTTGCTGTACGTGTCCCAAAAATGGTAGAAGATGCCGGACTCGAACCGTTCTTCCTGCTCCCTGGGCAGGCGTGCTACCGTTATCACTACATCCTCTATATATGGTGGAGCGGAACACGCAATATCCGAACACGAGATTGTTGCCGTGTTCTGCCCGGAAACATTGAACGTGAGTACGATTCTTCTACCTTTGTCTCCATCGTCATAGATGTAGACCGAGTTCACCAAAGTGTCAATCACTCTGCGCCTATACTCCATATCATTTATATCGCCGCTCTTGAAGGAAAGTAGCCAATACACTATTCGCTCTTTCGTCAAGAGCGGTTTCTTTATTTCCTCACGAGCGATTCTTCCTTCGATTTCGTTCTTCTCTGATTCCAGCTCCTCCAACCTATCCTTTGTGGTAGAAGTGATTATTCCCTGCTCTATAGCAGTCATGATATTTTTGATTTTCTTCTGAACTTCCTTGAGTTCGTTTTGCAATCCTTCAAGGTAGGTGGTATCTGCGGACTCCTTCTCGATTATTTCCATTGCTTTGGTGGCAATGCGGTCAATATTTTCGTCCGTCAAGACCTCTTGCACTGTGAAGCGTGTCACAAGCTCCTCTATCCAATCCTTCTTCTCAACCTTCTTTGTACAGACGTGCTTTCGCTTCCTATCTATACATTTATAGTAGAAATGGAGCTTCCCGGTCTTTGACGTTCCGCTTTCACCCACCATAGGAGACCCACAGTGACCGCAGAACAGCTTTGTTGTGAGAAGGTAGTCTTCCTTTGCCTTGTTCCTCGCACGAGCTGTATAGTTGTGCTGTAGTTTCGCTTGCACCTTATCGAATAGTTCCTTGCTGATTATTGCAGGGACACCACCTTCGACAACTACGTCCATAAAGCGATAGACTCCGATATATTTGTCGTTTTTGAGCATGGTGCGGAGACTGTTTTTGTTGAAGGGATTACCTCTTGAGGTCTTATATCCACGCTCATTGCACACATTTATGATTTGGGTTGCCGACATACCATCGGCATACATTTCGAAGACCTCTTGGACGATTTTCGCTCCAACAGGGTCAATCTTATACTTTCTGTCTTCCCCTACAGTGTAACCCAATGCCACACCAGCTCCCCCGGTGGCGATACACTGTAGGGCATTTTCTTTCAGTCCTCTTTTTATGTTTCGGGACAGGTTCTCCGAATAATACTCGGCATATCCCTCAAGGACTGATTCGAGAATGATTCCTTCCGGGGTGTCCGGCATGGGCTGTTTTGCGTAAAAGACTCTCACACCATGCTTTTTGAGCTTTGCCTTGTAGATGGCTGAGTCATATCTGTTACGAGCGAAACGGTCAAGGGTGTACATGATAACAGCTTCGAACTGTCCCTTCTCGGAGTCTTTTATGAGACGCTGAAAGCTCGGACGATTATCTGTCTTGCCGGAAATTGCTCGGTCACAGTATTCATTTATGACCGTCATTCCGTTTTTAAGAGCGAACTCATGACACTCACGAAGCTGACCCTCTATAGACTCCTCTCTTTGACTGTGGCTCGAATATCGAGCATAAATTACTGCTTTCGTAATCTCACCTCCAATAGCTTCTTACGTCTGAGCAATTCTATCGGAATGACCTTAGACTGCCGCAGTTTTATCTTTATCCCCATCTAACTCGTTACGATTCTCGAACTCATATACCATTGACATGAACTCGTGCTTCGCCCTTCGAGACAAGGAACGGTACACTCTGAGAATGTCATTCTCGTCTTCATCGTGTGCGTTTTCCTGTGGTTCGAGGTCTTCTTCGTCAGCGAAGAAGTCCACAACAGAACAGTTAAGTATCTTCGCCATTTCCAGCATTTCATGTTCCTTCGGCAAAGACCCTTTGTTGATTTGGGTAGTGAAAGAACTCGAACCCTTTACTGCTTTGACAACTGCCGTGAGATTTGTACCTCTTTCGGCGCATATACGGTTGATGTTTTCTGCAAAAGTCACATCAATTCCTCCTTCGCAAATTTTAATTCGTGATTTTTGAATTTTACGCTTGACAATTCGCAAAAGAAGAACTATAATAAGAACATGAAGTTCGGGATATGCGAATTGGCAATAAGAAACCGACCTCTCGGAATGGCAGTTCTGAGAAGTTGACTGGTGATATAGTCTTATAAGAATAATAACAATAATTCGCCATTTTGTCAAGTCTAATTCCGATTTTCAGAACCAATGAAAGGAGGAAATTCTATGAGTCAGATTCAAGAGCGAATGAAGAAGCTCGGCATTAAACAGGTGGATATGATTCTTGAATTGCGTAAGCGAGGTATCGCAGTTCAGCCCCCGGAAATGTCCAGTATCATTCGTGGTGTTTACACCTATCCCAAGTCTAAGCGAGTTCTTGATGAAGTTGACAAGATTCTCACTGAACGTGAGTCTCACTGATTCACAAGTAAACGACCTCGCAAGACCATTGATGGGGATTTTGGAGAAGTTCTACCAAGACCCTAAGAACGAGGAGGACTTTCAAAAATGGCTACGCAATGTAGAAACGCAAAAATCAATCGAAACAAACGCATGAAGCTCTACGCAAACATGATTCTCGTGTTGCTGGTGCTTATCGGAGGGGTGTTGGGGTTCTTCTTGGCAAAGCTCACTACACCTCCGCAGGAGACGATAACAGTCACCAAGACAGTTGAAGTCCCTGCCTACAAGTCAAATGTGCTGGTGGACACAGCGGACGTATTCCTGTTCGATGTTCCGCTTTCTGATTCATTGCAGAGGTACATCTACGAAATATGTGCAGACGAGAACGTACCTGTAACACTGGTTATGGCAATGATTGAACATGAAAGTGGGTTCGACCCGGAAGCAGTGAGTCCCACTGACGATTACGGTCTCATGCAGATAAACGCTGTGAACCACGAATGGCTCAAAGAGGAATATCGCTGTGCAGACATGATGAATCCCTATCAGAATGTGTTCTGCGGCATATCCATCATCAGTTCCTACATCGACAAATACGGAGAGCTGGATAAAGCTCTCATGGCTTACAACATGGGGAACTACGGCGCACAAAAGGCTTGGAAAAATGGTGTCACCAGCATTGCTTACTCCGAAGAAATCCTGTCTCTCATGAAGGAGTACGAGGAGGTGTCCAATGCCACAGGTAATTGAGCTTAAAAACGGCAAATGCGAAACGCTTTTCAACGAGAGAGACTTCGCCTATCTCATTGAGCAACACATGGGTCATGAAGCGGCTGATTACTTCCGTGAACTCATGGAGGAGCTTGAAAGATACAGAGAGGAGGACGAGGAGTATGAGTAACAACAAAAAACTCGGAAATGACTTCGAGTCCCGATTCTGCGAAATCCTCTACAGCGAGGGATTTTGGGTACATAACCTCGCTCAGAACTCAGCAGGGCAACCAGCAGACGTTATCGCCGCCCGAAACGGAAAGACATACCTTATCGACTGCAAGGTGTGTAGCAATCGAGGGTTCGCCCTCTCCCGAATGGAGGAGAACCAAGACCTCTCGATGGAGCTGTGGAAGGACACAGGAAATGGTGACGGCTGGTTCGCAATTCTTCTCCCCGGAGGTCAGATTTACATGATTCCTCACTTCGTCATAAAGGCTATGCGAAATTCTCAGTCCAGCATGAGCGAAGCAGAGATTCATGAGTGTGGCACTCCTCTCTACAAGTGGGTGAAGAAAAAATGAGAGTGACGGTATCAAACACTCTCGCAGTCGAAAATCCAACATCAGCGGCATTGGCATGGTGTTCGAAGAACCTAACCATTGCAAACCCCGAATATGCCAAAAAAGCTCGTATGCACTTTTGGCTTGGGGACACTCCGAAGACTATCTCACTCTATGAAATGAGAGGAGAAACGCTGATTCTTCCGTTTGGTCTTCTGAGAAATCTCCCGGACTGTATTAAGGACGAAGCATACTTCACCAGCTCTTTCGCTGACGCTGACGATGTTTTCTACGGTGGGTGTGATGTTCCACTTTATGACTATCAAAGTGCGGCTGTGGACGCTGTGGTGGCTCAGAAATACGGTATTCTTCAAAGTCCTGCCGGAAGCGGCAAGACGCAAATGGGAATAGCTCTTGTCAAGAGGTTCGGGAAACGAGCATTGTGGCTCACCCACACGCTCGACCTTCTGAATCAGAGTAAGGCTCGTGCAGAGCTTTATGTGGACAAGAAGACGATTGGCACAATTACCGAGGGCAAGGTAAATGTCGGAAGCGGTATCACCTTTGCCACCATTCAGACCATGTGCAAGCTCGACCTACCTCAGTATAAAGACCTGTGGGACGTAATCATTGTGGACGAGTGTCACCGCTGTGCCGGGACACCTACGGCAATGACACAGTTCTACAAGGTGCTGAACAATCTGTCGGCTCGACACAAAATCGGTTTGTCTGCAACAGTCCACAGGGCTGACGGTATGATTGCCGCCACATACGCACTGCTCGGTCAGGTGGTCTACACCGTACCCGATGAAGCAGTCGGAGACAAAATTATGAAGGTTGGTATTCTCCCTGTCGGCACAGGAGTGGAAATCAGCAGGGCTTGTCTGAATACGGACGGCACACTGAACTACACGAAGCTGATTACCTACCTCACAGAGAATCTTGCAAGGGAGGAAGTCATTGTCAATACCATAAAGCTCAACGAGGGAAAGAGCTGTCTGATTCTGTCTGACAGGCTCGACCACTTGGAACACCTCATGAAATGGCTACCAAGTCACATGAGGAAGGACGCTGTAATGGTGAGCGGCAAAATGACAACCAAAAAAGGCAAGGCTGAACGAGAAAAAGCGATTGATGATATGCGAACCGGGAAGAAGAAATACCTGTTTGCTACCTACACGCTGGCGAAGGAAGGTCTCGACATTCCTCGCTTGGAGCGTCTTTTCCTCACCACACCACAGAAAGACTACGCAGTTATCACACAGTCCATCGGCAGAATCGCAAGAACCTTTGAGGGGAAAGCAGAACCGATTGCCTACGATTTCGTGGACAATATCGCATACCTCGTGAAGTCCTACAAGAAACGATGTACGACCTATCGGAAGAACGGTTGCTACTTCGTTGAAGAAGGAGGTGCAAGCGATTGAGATTGATTGTATATGACGTTGAGGTTTTCTGCGAAGACTGGCTTGTAATCTTCAAAGATATTGAGACCGGGAAGTACACCTGTGTCCACAACGACAACGAGGAACTGAAAGAGTGTATCTCTGAGGACTGTATCTACATCGGTTTCAACAGCAAGCACTACGACCAGTTCATCATCAAGGCGATTTGCTGTGGGTTCACACCGCAGGAAGTCAAACAGGTGAACGATTTCATTATCGGCGGAGGTCAAGGTTGGGAGTGTCCAATGCTTCGAGACTTTTTCTTCCGTTTCAACAACGTGGACATCAAAGACGATATGCAGATGGGCTTGTCCCTCAAGGCTATCGAAGGTCACTTGGGTCTTTCCGTTGAGGAGTCTACAGTACCCTTTGACATTGACCGCCCTCTCACTGAGGAGGAGATGAAAGAGACCGCAAAATATTGTATTCACGATGTTGACACCACAGAAAAGCTGGTTGAACTTCGCAAGGACTACCTCAAGAACAAAATCCATATCGGCAAACTCGCCGGACTGGACGAAGTAAAAGCAATGGGTATGACAAATGCCAAGTTGACTGCGGCTCTCTTGAAAGCCGAGCAGAAACCGCATGACGATGAACGCAAATATGTCTACCCTCCGAACCTAAAGCGTGAGTACATTCCACAAGAGGTCTTCGATTTCTTTGACAGAATGTACAACCCCGAAATCTCTGACAAGGAGCTTTTCAGTGACAAGCAGACATTCTCCATCGGTGACTGTCCGGGAGTCGTTGGTTACGGCGGTATTCATGCGGCTATTCCGAATTACTTCTTCGTTGAAACGGAGGACAGAGTAATCCGCAATAAGGACGTTGCAAGTTATTATCCTCACCTCATGACCCTATGCGGCTACACATCAAGGAACATTCCTTCTGCGAAGGTTTTCGAGGACGTGTTGGAAACCCGAATGAAAGCCAAGGCAAGCGGTGATAAAGCCACTGCAAACGCACTCAAGCTCGTTGTAAATACCACCTACGGTGCGTTGCTCAACAAATACAACGACCTGTTTGACCCTCTCATGGGACGCTCTGTGTGTATCACAGGACAGCTTTTCCTCATGGAACTGGCACAGCACCTCTACGCTGACATACCCGATTTGAAGATTGTCCAGCTCAATACGGACGGTATCATGGTCGAGTGCGACAGGAAGTATCTGCCGAAACTGGACGAGATTTGTGACGAGTGGCAGTCGAGGACTGGATTTGAGCTTGAGGAAGACGCAGTTGTCCGTATTGCACAGAAGGACGTAAACAATTACGTCGAAGTGCAGGAGGGCGGAAAAGCCAAGTCCAAGGGAGGTTATTTGGTAAGAGGTATTTCCACTGTCGGTGCGTTCAACATCAACAACAATGCCTGTATCGTTGCCGCCGCTGTGAAAGAGTACCTTGTCAACGGTGTTCCTGTTGAGGACACCATAAATGGGTGCAACGACATCTTCCAGTTCCAGCTCATAGCCAAGGCTGGTGTGAAGTATCGTGAAGCCTATCACCTTGTCGATGGTGAGAAAGTCCCTGTGCAGAAGGTCAACCGTGTGTATGCCACAAAGGACGAGCGATACGGAAAGCTGTTTAAGGTTAAGGCGGAGAACGACAGCACCGCCAAAATCGAAATGCTCCCGGAACACTGCATTATCGACAACGACAATCACTTAACCATTGATGATGTGGACAAGACCTTCTACATCGAAATGGCAAAGAAACGTATCAACGATTTTTTGGGAATTAAACCCGAAAAGAAAAAAGGAGGACGCAAAAAAATGGCTACTACCAAGAAAACTGAAACCGCAGAAATCACCGCAATGAACATCTATCAGAAGTTGCTCAAAGCGAGAGCAATGTTCCTCGAAGCAGATGTGAAGAAGACTGGCAAGAATATGCACCTGTCTTTCAAATACTTCGAGCTTGAGGACATTGTTCCTACGGCAACTCGTATCTTCGGAGATGTCGGCATTGTTCCTTTGGTGAACTTCACCGCAGACACAGCTACCATGACGATTGTGAACACTGACAACCCGGAGGAGACCGTTACCTTCGTATCTCCGTTCAATCAGATTGCTCCTATCGTCTCCAACACTGGCAAACAGGCAACCAACGAAATGATGGCTCTCGGTTCTTCCATCACCTATATGCGCCGTTATCTCTACATGATTGCTCTCGACATTTGTGAGAGTGACGGAATTGACGCAAACGCTGGTGTTCCTGCTCCTGCCGCCGCCCCTGCTCCTAAAGCTCCCCCTGCCACTCCCGAACAGAGACAGGAAGTGAAACAGGAACTCACTGCTCCGGCTGACAACGCAACTGCTTTGCAGATTAAGGGTCTCAAGGCAGTTCTGAAAAAGCTCAAGGACGCTGACCCTTCCAAGGAGGAAATGATTGCTCAGATTGCAGTTCAGACCAACGGTTTCACTGTGATTTCCAAGGCTGACTGCGAAGCTCTCATTCAGAGAATCACCGCAATGCTGGAAGGAGGTACTAACTAATGTCTGACATCAAATGGCTTGAGGGCAATCGCTTACAGATTGCTCCTCCGAAGCGCACCAAGAAAATCACTGGTACTCGTTTCGCAACGATTCTCGGCTTGAATCCGTGGTCTACCGCATTTGAAATGTGGTGTGCAATCACAAAGACCTTTGAGCTTCCCTTCGAAGACACCATCTACACTGTTGCTGGTAAGACCATCGAACCCAAACAGGCTGAGTATATGAAGAAGTCTTACGGTATGGAGTTGATTTCTCCTACTGACCGTTACGGTGCTGACTACTTCAACAAGACATGGGGTGACTTCTTTGGTGACAATCCTCACCTCGGCGGTATGTGGGACTACCTCGCCGTTGACGAGGAGGGCAAGGTCGATACGGTTCTTGAAATGAAGACCACCAAGCGTATCGAGGACTGGCAGAACGATGTTCCCGAATACTACGCTCTACAGGCGGCTCTCTACGCTTATCTGCTCGGTGTGGATAACGTAATCATGGTAGCTTCCTTCCTTGAGGAGAAGGACTACAACGACCCTGCAAAGTTCGTACCGAACATCAAGAACACCATTACGGTTGAGTTCAAAGTCTCTGAGCGTTACCCGGACTTTGCCGAGAAGGTTGCAACTGTTGAGAAGTGGTGGTCTGACTACGTTGATACAGGTGTTTCTCCTACCTTTGACGAGAAGAAGGACGCTGAAATCCTCAAGGCTCTCCGCACTCATAACCTTACCCCGGACACCGACATCACCGCTTTGATTGCGGAAGCTGAATCTCTCAAGACTGAGGTTGACAAGGCTACCGCCGCAATCGCTGACAAAGAGAAGCGTCTGAAAGAGGTCAATGACATCATCAAGGAACACGCTATGAAGCAGTTCCGTGAGGGTGACAAGAAGGTCGAGGTTAAGGGTAGCACCTACACTTGGACGGTATCTCGTTCCGAGACTACGACCATCAACAAAAAGGCTTTGGAAGCTGACGGCTTGCTCGAAAAGTATCAGACAAAGACTGAACAGTACCGCATGACGGTGAAATAAGGAGGAAAAATCATGAAGTTTCAGAAGTTCGTAAAATCCATCGGAACTGAGGGTATCGTTTACGTCCGTAACAACGGCGAACGCTGGCTTGCCGCACAGGACGTATTTATGAAAATCCCGAAAGACATTCAGAGTATTACCGCAAAGTCGGTCACTGAAATGCCGGAAGCAATCGAGTCCATCATCAACTGCGACTGCTTCTCCGACCCTTGTGAGCTGGTAAAGGCTATCATGCCTTGTGCTGACGGTGTTATCAAAGACTGTGTGCGTATCTATGCTACAGAAAACAACCTGTGCGAAATCGCTATCAGCAACACCGCCTATACGCTCATTGAGCGCAAGGACGTTGTGGAAATGTACTCCAAGTTCGACAGTGAAACCGAAGAAAGCGAAGCAAAGGCTCTGTTTATCAAGAGATTCCCTGTCGGTGAGGACGAAGAAGTGGTCGGTGTTATCTTCCCGACCAGTATCGAATAAGGAGGTTCAATCATGTATATCAATCCGTTCGTAGCAGGAGTAATCGCCACCATTATGGTGGAACTGATTCTCGTACTCGGCTTTGCCTTGTTCACTGGCAACAAAAACAAACACAACTAATTTTAGGAGGTAAATTACAATGGCAAGAATCCCTATGACGAGTGGTTTTACTCTCATTCCCGAAGGAACTTATGTGTTCCGTGTATATGCCGCAACCTATGACGAGGAGTTCGGCAAAATTGAGGTGAAGCTGGTAAATGCCGCTGGCATGACCCACACCGAGCGTTTCTCCATCAAGGACAAGAACGATGAAATGAACGAAAAAGCTCTGAACGCTTTCAGCTACTTTGCGAAGACGGTAATGGGCGATTACACATTGGAGGACATCGACCCTGCCGAGCTGGTAGACCACTTCGTATGTGCCGAGGTTGTTCACACCAAGCTCCCCTCCAACAAAGACCCCAACAAGACCGTCACTTTTGCCAACCTCGGTGACAAGTCTCCTGCGGAATACTTCGACACCGAACCTGTGGCTCGTGCGCTCACTCTCAGCAAGGAAGGTACTTCCCCTGCTCCCAAGGCGGCAACCGCCGCTCCTGCCCCTGCTACCGCTCCTGCGGCACAGCCTACGGCGGCGAAGGGACTCGATTTGGACGCACTGCTCGGATAATCTGACAGGATTATCCCTCGAAGGAGGTATTTGCTATGGAACTCAAAGACAGTGGAACACGCAGAGAGTTCTCCTCCGGGGCAGTCCGAGACATCAATGAGGGGAAAGGTCGATGTGACCTTCTCCCCCTTGATGTGGTCGGAGAGGTATTCAGAGACGATATTTTGAACAATGTCAATGGATATGTTCGTTCCGGGGACAGGAAACTCCTCGTTGAAGCACTCAAAGAGTTTTCGGAAAAACGATACGGAGACCTCTATACAGCAATGCTGGAAGTCTCCAAACACTATGAGGACGGTTGCAATAAGTACGGTGAAAGAAATTGGGAAAAAGGTATTCCCCTCCATTGTTACATCGACAGTGGTGTGCGCCACTACATAAAGTGGCTCAGAGGTGATGAAGACGAACCTCACGACAGAGCTTTCCTGTGGAATATGCTCGGCGCACTGTGGACGCATGGGTATCACCCGGAGTATTGCGATTTACCGTTCGGTAAGGAGGAAGTATGACTGAGAAAGAAAGATTTGACCTCTGCATGAGTACAAAGCTCGGAGACATTCTCTCTGAGGAGTTCAAGACATATCTGCTTGCAAACGGTTTCTTCTCTGCTCCGGCAAGCACGAAGTACCATGGTGCATACGAAGGAGGTTTGTTCGACCATTCCTTCGCAGTAATGAACTTCCTCGTGGAACTGTCCGCCAAGAATGGTCTCAAGTGGCAGAGAGCAGAGAGTCCGTTTATCGTGGGAATGTTCCACGACCTTTGCAAAATCGACAACTATCGCCACCCCATTACAGAGGAACTGTCCGTAGAGGAACTGTCCGATGGAAATAAAGTGTATTACATCTATGACGAGAGCAAGTGGGAATACAACCCCGACACTCAGTTCAAGGGTCATGGAGATAAGTCGATTATCCTCCTCTCTCAGCACATCGTACTGACTGAGGAAGAAGCACTTTGTATTCGCTACCACATGGGAGCTTTCGTTGAGAAAGACGAGTGGAGAGATTACACCAACGCTATTCACAGATACGCAAACGTGCTGTGGACTCACCATGCAGATATGCTTGCGTCTCATGTAGTCGGTATATGAACCGAGCGGAACGAAGACGCAGACAGAAACAGGGACTTCCCATCGTAAAAGAACCTGTCTTGAATATGAAGGTGAGCGATATTCAGCAAATCAAGACACAGGCTACGAACACTGCCGCCGACACAGCCTTTTTCCTCATGTTGGCAATTCCTGTCATGGTTATTCATGATAAATACCCACAGCTCATGAGGAGAGAGGTTGACGGAAAGCCGAGAGCAGAACGCTTCGCTGACCTCTGTCTCGATTTGTACGACAGTTTCAACAAAGGCTATGTCACGCTTGATGATTTGTCTCAGTGCCTTTGGGAAGAAGCTGGTATTAAACTCGAAAAGAAATAAGGAGGTACAACCCATGAATTACAAGCTCAAAAGTGTGCAGGGCAAGGTCACTTTCCTGCTTCGTACTGGCAAGGACTTGGTGAAGAATCAGATGGCAGTTGCTTCGGCACAGCACATCATTGACACCGGGAAAATGAAGAAGTCCGATGTTCCGGGCTATCCCATCAACATTGACGATAAATGGTATTTTGAGGGAGAAATCCTCAAGAAAACCGTTGCTCAGAAGGAGGACTCTGCCAAATGAGAACTTTTTACTCCGAATACGTCCAGCACTGCATGAGGTTCTATGCAAGACACCCTCACCCTAAGTTCCGCTCTGACGCTGACAAGCAGAACTGGAACGCTTGCGACAGTGCTTTGAAGGGGTTCAGCCCTTCCGAGGTGGACATTCTCATGACCGTATATCGTGAGGGTGACACCATTCCCGATAACATCTACAAGGTTTCCGTTGACCGCAACATCAAGCAGGACAACATTTGGAAACTCGTAAACGAACTGGAACGCAAGGTTGCAAAGAGGAGGAACTTGATTTGACACATTACGAGAACATTCCCAATGAACTCAAAGAACTGAATCAGTGGGTCTGTACTCGTAGTGACAGCAAAGTTCCTATGAAAGCATTTGAGGACGAGAACCCTTGTGCTTCCTCCACCAACCCTCAGACGTGGGCTACCTTCGACATGGCGAACGAAGCTGTGTCGAAGGGGTTCTACGACTACTGCGGATTTGTTTTTGCTGACAACGGTTTCGTTGCTATAGACATCGACACCGGGTTTGACGAAGAAGGGTTCATGACACCGCTTGCCGCTGACATCATCGGACATTGCGAAAGCTACACTGAGAAGTCAAAGAGCGGCAGAGGTTTCCACATTATTCTGAGAGGTACACTTCCCTTCAAAGGTAAGAATAACCTCGCAGGGGTGGAAATATACAAATCCGCTCGATATTTCATCATGACAGGTGACACTCTCCTCTACAGGGAAATCGAGGAGAATCAAGAAGCGATTGACTATGTAGTTGAGAAATACTTCCCGGAGACCCGACAGGAGAAAGAAACCTCCATTTACGGTGGTCGTATCTACTCTCCTATATGGGAAATGCCGGAGAACAATCGTATCAAGCTCAGACCTGTCTATCCAAGAATCCCGGATGGAAGCCGTAACATTTGTCTGACCTCACTTGCTGGTATGCTTCACAATCAAGGGTACAGCAAACAACAGATTTACGAAGAACTTCTATACGCAAACACTGTTGCCTGTGACCCTCCGCTCGATAGAGCTGAGATTAGAACAATCTGCAACAGTGTCACAAGGTACAAACGATGATTACAGGTATCAAATGCTGTAGGGGGTGCGTTGCTCCTAAAAGATACCCCGGTTGCCACTCGAACTGTCCCGAATATCTCATGGAAAAGAAACTGTGGGACGAGCAGAAGAAAATCATTTCTGAGCAACGACAAGCCTACAACAATCTGTATGAGCAACGCTCCGAAAGTGTGCGAAAAGCACTCAAACGCAAAAGACGATAAGTAACACGAAAAGGATAAAATATTTTCGCAAAAGGGTTGACAACTAATCCTTTTCGTGTTATTATCTAATCATAAAGAGATAAGAAATTATCTTAATAAGACTTAGGAGGTCAATTATGGCATACAACAACCCTACACCCGAAATCTATCGTGGTGACATCTTCTACATAATGCAGGGCAGTTACGTTGGCTCTGAACAGAAATCCGGGAGACCGGGTATCATCGTGTCCAATGACCTTGCGAACAAGCACTCTCCCAACGTGGAGGTTGTGTTCCTCACCTCACAGGAAAAGAAAGCCCTCCCGACCCACGTTGAGGTGATTGCGAGAGTTCCTTCGACCGCCCTGTGCGAGAACATTCAGACCGTTTCGAAGGAACGTCTGAGCGATTTTATTCGCTCCTGTACCACTTCTGAAATGAAAGCCATAGACAAGGCTCTGCTTCATTCTCTCGGTATCGAAGCTCCTGCCGTTGTCGGGGGGGGGACTCAAGAAAACGAAGTTCCAAAAGCTGTTTCGGAAGCAGAGGTCGAAAGAAATTTGTACAAGGCTTTGTACGAGCAACTTTTAGATAAGGTGATGAAATAGCCTTGAACAAGTGTGAGCAACGCAGTAAGCGGTGTCTGTGCCGCTCCTGCCCCAATAACCAAACGTGCAGAGTTGCACTCAGAAGGTACTGCAAGTCGGTCTGCTATTGCAGTATCAACAGAAAAATGAAGGAGGAAAAATCCAATGAAAGTTACTCTTATCCAAGCTACCCCAAACCCCATTGAGACCATTGCTCAGATTGCCAGCATTTGCTACGACAGTGACCCGAAGAACCCTCTCGGACTTGTGAAGCACTTGTACCGCAACGGACACCACAGTGTCTTCGAGCATATCTACTTCACATTCAAAATCGAGGGTATCTCTCGTGCCTGTTCTCACCAGCTTGTGAGACACCGCCACTGTAGCTTCACTCAGCGCAGTCAGCGTTACTGCTCCGAGGACGGTTTCGGTTTTGTGACACCTTCCACTGTTGATGAAGGACGTTTCGCAAATGACATGGAGGACATCAAGGACTGGTATGAGGAGTATCAGAAAAGCGGTGTCCCGAATGAGGACGCTCGTTATGTTCTCCCCAATGCCTGTGAAACCTCTCTCTACCTGTCCTGTAATCTGAGAGAGCTTATCCACATGAGCAACGAGCGTCTGTGCCGCAGAGCGCAGTGGGAAATCCGAGAGCTGGTACAGCAGATGGTCTACTGTGTGAACGCTGACTTGTGGTTCATGCTCGTACCTAAGTGCAAGAGCGGCAGAATCATTTGTAATTCCCCTTGCGGTAAGGAGGATTAAGTCGTGAAGGTCAACATTCTCGGTGTTCCCTACACCATTCAATATAAGTCCCCGGCGGAGGACAAATTCTTGCGAGAGTGTGACGGTTACTGTGACAAAAGCTCTCACAAAATCGTAGTCAATACCGAGAATGGAGACCTCGAAGATTTCCCTCGGTATCAGAAACAGTGTTTGCGGCATGAGATTATCCGTGCGTTTATGTTCGAGTCCGGGTTGGGCGCAAATTGGGAACATAAACCCATCGGACATGAGGAGACAACGGTTGATTGGATTGCCGCACAGTTCCCGAAGCTCCTCGAAGTGTTTGAGAAAGTAGGTGCTTTGTGATGGTAGAAAACATAATCAGAATCAATCGTGCTGAGTTTGATAGACTCGCTCTGCTTACTGAAAAGAAGGGATATTTGGCGGCGAGCTTCAATATTGCCACTCAAGACAAATTCCCATTGCACAACATTCATTATGTTTTCGAGAACATCAATCCCGGAGAAACCTATGAGATTGATACCATCATTGAAGCACACCTCGGCTATCATGTTTTCAAATGCACCGTCTTTTACCGTCACAGGTGCGTAGGTGTCGTAAGCTGTACCATGAAGGACTTCGACCCTGTTTCCTTCGATTGGGCTACCTCCTACAAGGTGAAAGCTCTCCAACGAGGGAAGGAACAGTGGCTCAAGGAAGTAGCACTTATGACTGTGACGGTAAGCATGACGGTTGCCTACTCTATTCTGTATGCTGACCGAGTATTCGTGGAAAGCTCCGGGAAGCACAGACTGAACGTGGAGAGCAATTCCGATTCAGACGAACTGATTTACAGAAAGCTCAAGGCTTATATCTCCTGTGAACACGCTCCTGCTACACCTACTGGCAAGGGTGCGAAACCTCAACACGAGTTCGATGTTCGAGGTCACATGAGACACTATAAGTCCGGCAAGGTCGTGTATATCCGTCCATATACCAAGTGCAAAGGACGTGGCACAAAGATTATCCACGAATATATCACAGGAGGTAATACCGATGAAAAAGAGCAATAGATACCCGAAATCGTGGTATGACATACAGGCTGACTTTGAAGAAATGCAGAAAATGTCCTGTGTTCCTCAAAACATTCGCAAAGTTCCCCATAATTTCATTTTCGATGAAGACCAGTCCGTTAAATGGAACAAGGAACAGGTTGTTGCGAATAACAATGCCTACTCTGAGGAGGTTGCTCGTCTCAACACCCTCAAGAACAAAAGACGTGACAGTATATACGAGGACATTTACTTCACAATCCAGTGCGAGGTCGGACATGACTTGTCTCGTGAAAAGGCAATTTTGATTTGGAATTATGCGTGGGAACGAGGACACGCATACGGTATCAGAGAGGTGTGCTGTTACCTCGAAGAACTTATCGACCTCGTTGATGAACTGTTTAGCGAGGTGAAGAAATGATGAAAGAAATTATCTGCCCTCTCCTTACTACCAACACGGTAGTCGAGGAAGACGGAACAGTAAAGATAGGAACTCAACCTGTCTACTGCCTTGAATCTCATTGTGCATGGTGGGTCGAGGACAAACAAAAATGCGCTATCACAGCAATGGGAGGTGAAAAACGTGGTAAGTGATAGAGAACTTTTCGAACTTCGAAACGGTAGAGTCATTATGGACGAAGACCTGTCCGACAAAATGTATATCATTAAGTCCTACCACCCCGAACGCGCCGATGAGACCTCCTCCGGCTTTGAGTGGTCTGAAATGGGTATGGCAAACCTGTTCGGTATGCTCTACAACAAGGAAGCTCGATACTGTACCGAGCATAAGAGCTGGTACACCTACTTCGAGGGTGCGTGGCGCAAGGACGAGGGTGCGATACTCGTTTCCGAGAAAATCAAGGACTTTGTGCGACTCATGATTCTCTACTGCGGAGAAAAATCACTGACGATGAAACCCGAAAGTCATACACCGCTTTCGTCAACAAAATGGGTGACAGGAGAATGAGAGACAGAATCCTCAAGGACGCAACAGGAGAACTCCGTATCTCTGCTACTCAGTTTGACTCCAACCCCTACCTCATTAACTGTCTGAATGGTACATATTCTCTCGAAGACTTCTCCTTCCGGGAAGCACGATGGGACGATTTTCTTACCATGCAGACAAACTTCCGTCACACTGTCCGCAGGGACGTTCGCTGTGAGCGTTGGGAGCAATTCATTGATGAAGTCACACAGGGAGAAACCGACAAGGCTGACTTCCTGCAAAGAGCTTTGGGTTACTCCATTCTCGGCATGAGCAACGAGGAGTGTATGTTCATTCTCCACGGCAAAACGACTCGAAACGGTAAGTCCACCCTTCTCAACACCATCGAAACCATGCTCGGTGACTATGCGAAGGTTGCTCCTGTCGGTATGATTTGCCGTGGTGACAGGCAGAAGGACGCAGAAGCCGCTTCTCCTACTCTCGCCGGACTCAAGGGCAAACGCTTTGTTACCATGTCTGAGTCGAACGAGTATGGTAAGCTGGACGAGGAGAAAATCAAACAGCTCACAGGCGGTGAGGAAATCTCAGCTCGTGCGCTGTACCAGTCGGCTATCACCTACAAGCCGCAGTTCACCCTTTGGCTCTCCTGTAATGACCTTCCGATGGTTACGGACAAGTCCCTGTTCGCTTCTGAGCGTATCAAGGTTATTGAGTTCAATCGCCACTTCACCCCGGAGGAACAGGACACTCACCTCAAGGACGAGCTGACTTCACAGGAAGCAATGAGCGGTATCTTCATGTGGCTGGTTCGTGGTTACATCAAGTATAAGGAAATGGGACTGAAAATGTCCGACTCCCTCAAGACTGTTGTCACAAAGTACGAGCGAGACAACGACCTCGTGTTGCAGTTCCTTGAAAGCCGCTGTGTGCGTGTCCCCGAAGACGAGAGCAATCCATACGGCGAGAAGAACAAGCGCACTCTTATTAAGGCGAAGGATTTATACAATGCTTTCAAGCTGTGGGCGAAGTCCGAAGGTGCTTATGTCCTCTCTGCTCGAAAGTTCAACTCCGAAATGGAACGACACCCGGAATGGTTTGATAGAAAATCGACTTCCAGCGGTTTCATGATTTATTGGGGACTCAAACTCAAGGAGGTATTGTAATGGCACTCGAATTGAAAAATACAGAACACAGTTACTATTGCAGTGACAACAATTACTATGTCGGAGGTGCTGAGAATTTCGGACGTTGCGACTATGACACATGGGAAGACTTCAAAGAAGAATGGCTCGTGGACGGTTCGCTGGACGATGATTACAACCACCTGTTCCGCTTTGACATTCTTGAAAGCGAGGAAACTCCCGGCAGATTTGAGCTTTTCCTGTTCTTCATTTTGCAGAGAAAAGGTATCTTCCGTCCTGTGTGGATTCGCAGTATCACTAAGGACAATCTTGCTGAGATTGAGACCTTCCTGTCTCACCGCTGGCAATATTTGAAGTCTCAATGGCGAGAGTTCTCCGGGGAGGTGGAATAATGGCACGAGCTAAGAAATGCGACAGGTGCGGAAAGCTCCATGAACACTATGACGGAGGAAGGGAATTTAAGAACTCTGAGAAAGCAAACGGAGTCATTCTCATTGACCGTGATTTGGATAACAAATACTGGACTCGCAAGTCCTACGACTTTTGCCCGGACTGTATGAGAAAACTCGAAACATTTATAAAGAACGAGGAGGTGTCCGCCGATGAAACCCATTAAATTTGAACAGGCAAACAAAAACCTGTTGAAGCCGGAGTCCATGACGGACGAAGAATGTTCTTCTCTGTGGGTGTACAACGATGGTCGAGAGTGTATCAGTTGTTGGCGGCTCACATGGAAAGAGAGAATCAAGGCTTTGCTGTTCGGGAGAGTGTGGCTCTCCGTTCTCAGTGGACGGACTCAACCTCCTGTTTGGCTTTCCTGTTGTAAAACCATATTCTTGAAGGAGGGCAATAACAGTGAAAACAACTGAGCGTATGCGCATGGTAGCAGTCATGATGGAAGGTCTTGAGTCTTCCGTTGATACCTATTGCAAAGCGAAGGAAAAGAAGGGCTACTCTCCTTCTGCCGGATATGAGGTTTCGAGGGAGGACTGCAAAGAGTCCATCAAGCGAAGAATCACCCTCATTCGTGAAGAATTGCTGAATATCAGCAAGGAACTGTAGGAGGTGCGACTATGACACAGGAAGAACGCAAGCCCACTGGCTTACTCAACTCTGCCGCAGAACTTCGGCAACTCATTCTTTATAATCCGGGTCTCCCTCTCCTCGTGTTTGCTGGTGAGGACGCTAACGCTGGCGGTGATTATTCCTATATGAGCTGTTCTCGTGTTTCCGCTCATTTGGGTGAATTTCTCGACTGCTGTCAGACCGTAAACGACTGTAGGTGTTACTGTGAGCGAGACGATTTTCGAGAAGATTTGGAGTCCGCACATTCCGATTTCGATGGTTCTGACAGAGAATTTGAGGAGTTCATTGAAAATCTCATGATGGAATACGAACCCTACTGGAAGCCGTGTATCATCGTGTATGTGGATAACTAAGGAGAAATTATGGTGCAAGACGAACACAAATATGTGGCAGGACTCAGTTCTTCACAGGAAAAGGAGCTGAGAAAAACCGCAGAAAAATTGGGACTGTTTGACATGGAAAAGAAAATGCTGACAGAGATTCAAGGTATGCTTGAGGACATCAATCCGAACGAAATCGTCTCTCACATACTGGACGGAACTCTCCTCTCTTGGCTTGCGAGTTGGAGAATGAAAACAGGTATGCTGGTGGCATTTATGCTTGAAAATGTCAAATTATCCGAAAAGGATTGAAAAATAATCCTAAACGACATTTGGAAAATAACACAAATCGGATTGAAAAATAATCTTTTCGACTTTTTATGATGAAGTAGTAAAAGTAGTTAAACTTTAGTTTTTGCGTAAAAGTCCCCTTATAAGAGGGCTATATAGTAAAAGTTACACGCAAAAGTCGATTTTTAACTACTTCAACTACTCAAGAAGAACAAGAATAAGAGGACTCTCCGGGGCGGAAACTGGCTCGAAAAGAGGACTCTCCAAGGAGGTAAACGACTATGGCAAGTAAGAAAGACGCTCCTCAGAATGAGGGTGTACAGGTGATTAAGAAGAAGCCGAGAGGTGGCAACTCTCCTGTCATTGGTATGAATGGGTATGACCTTGAACCGGGAGACAATACAAAGTTTCTACAGCTCAACATGGAGCTTTTCAATATGGAGAAAATTGATATGCACGATGAAGAAGCTGTGACAGAACGACTCAATGAGTATTTTGCTTTGTATGCCAAGCATGATGTGAAACCTACTGTAGCTGGTATGGCAATGGCATTGGGTTGGAGTAGACAGCAACTATGGGCTGTTACACACGACCAACCTTTGGGTGGACGTGGGAACTATTGCACGTTGCCGCAGAGCGTGACCGACATTATAAAAAAAGCATACTTTTTGCTCGAAAATTTGTGGGAAAACTACGCTATCAACGGCAAAATTAACCCGGTTACAGCGATTTTCCTTGCAAAGAACAACTTCGGCTACCAAGACAAGACCGAGTATGTGGTGACTCCCAACGTCCAGCAAGACAACTATGACCCCGACTCTATCCGTCAGCGTTACCTTATCGACTCTGCCAACGACTCTGACGAAGAAAACGACTAACGACTATCGACTATCGACTATGAAATCGCCGCCATCGGCTGTCCCGGCTCTGTTCCGGGTCGGCTGGTGGCGGTCTTTTTGTGCGGATTTTTTCAAGTTTCCGGCTGGTTTTTGGCTGGTACTATTAACGCTTTAGCGTGATAAAGCAAAATTGCACCTCCGGCGGCGGTTTTCCGGGTTCATACCTTATTATATAAGGAAGGAAAAATTTTATCCGAAAAAGATAATTTTTTCTCTGAAAAGGGTTGACAATTCGCAAAAGACGAATTATAATATAATCAGAAACAGACAAGAACCAATCCGAAACGGATAATTTCAAAGGAGGAAAACCCCATGAAAAAATATTTTGCAGTATCGTTCAAGTATTCCGAAAGCGTGTATTGCTCCAACATTGCACACGCTGAGACCGCCGAAGCCGTAAACGCTCATTATTCAAAATATGAGTGGGTCAGCGTCAGAGAGTGCGAAGATTACGAGGTAGAAACAGCTCGCCGCAAGGGAATGCCGATTGTTGAAATCGAAACCCCGGAAGCAGTCACCGAAGAACCAGAACAGAAAAAGGAGGAAACCGAAATGAAAGAATTTGCAATGATTGAAAAGAGAATCACCGAAGAAGCCGAGAAGAACACCGCCGACACAGTTTTCTATATCGAGAACGGATATTTTCAGACATGGGCGGAAGAACACTGCACAGACCCTGACAGAGGTTTGAAAGCCAACAGCACAGAAACCCGGTGGAAGCAGTACCAAGCCGGAACAATCAGCCGAGAAAAGGCGGTCGAGCTTGCCACCAAGAGAGCAACAAAGGAAATCGAGAAGAAGACCGCCGCAAAGCTGGCGAAGCTCGACAGGGTAGCCAATGCGCCCGACCTCACTTTCATTTCCGTTTCCGTTGATTGGGTGCGCTCTCGCACTTGGGGCTATAACCCCCATGTTGAAGTGAGAACCAACACCGGGACATATTACGGAACGGCGAGCGGTTGCGGCTATGACAAAGAATCCGCCGCCATTGCTGACGCTTTCAACAAGTGCGACAGCATTTTGAAAGCCCTGTACCAGCTCAAAGAAAACGGCTTGAGAGCTGGCAAGACGGACGCAAGTGAAACAGCTTGCACAGGTGTTGACAATCGCAATATTTGCGGCTATGGCTCGAGCTATTCCGTATTACCTTATTTTGAAGGTGGTGTTGGTGCTTCTTGCTTTTGGTCTATTCTGAAAGATTGCGGATATAAGACCAGCGGACACCACAGCAAACACAGCGATTTTTACAGCGTAGAAAAGGGGGTCGCATGATATGAACATCAACGAGACAATGCGAGAGCTGGCGCAATATACCCGGCTACAGGAGGAAGCCGCCGCAATGGTGGAAGCCCTCAAAGACCAGTTAAAGCAGTACATGAACGAAAACCAGCTTGAAACGCTGGCAGGGGACGAACACAAAGCCACCTATAAAACGGCGATAAGCTCCCGAATTGACACCGCCGCATTGAAGAAGGGACACCCGGACATTGCGACACAGTACACCAAGACCACCGAAATAAAGCGTTTCACTTTTGCGTGAGGAGGTGTTAAAATGTTCGTTCTCATTTGCTTGATTCTGTTTCCCTTCGTGCTACTTGGCGAAATCTTGAGACAGTCGAAATAAAGCCCACACAGACAGCCCCGGAAGCGTTCCGGGGCTTTTCTTTGTGCTGGTGGTGTTTCCTGTATTGGCGGCGGTGTTCTGCCCTCTGTGCGGCTCTCTGTGGCTCTGCTGGTGTGGTGTCTGCTCCTGCTGTCCTGCTGTCGTTGGGGTGTACTCTATCGACAGGGGCGGCGGCTGGTGTCGTTTGGGTCTGCATTCGAATTATGACAGCGCACCCACAGAAAGACACACCCCAAAGACAGCGAAACGAAGACAGGCGGCGCACGATGGCGGACGGCGGACAGCTTCGAAGCGTCCCGGAGGACTGAACCCCGGAGGACTGAACCCCGGAGGACTGAACCCCGGAGGGGGACGGCGGACAGCCGCCGAAGCCGGAGGGAGTTGTCTGAGTAGCCGAAAAATAGAAAAAGAAACAAAAAGGACAAAATATTATCTTATTTGTATTGACAATCACCTTTTCTCGTGTTATACTTATCCCACAAAGACTAAGGAGGGTAATCCCTATGAAAAAGACTGTATCTGAGCAGGAAATGAATAAGCTCGTTGAAGCAAACGATTCCGTCCGTGGTACGAACGACTACATGAAATATCACATGATGGCTGAATACAAGACCAAGCGTGACGGAAAGTGGTCGAAGTGGAACTTTCTCACTTGGGGAGTACCTGTTCCCTTTGATATGACAGTGAAGAAGGTTGGCGAGAATGTATTCCTCATGCGTGAGGGAGTCAACTGCATGGGTGAGGAAGAAATCACTCGTTACACTCTCACTGATTCTGTAAATCAAATTCTGAATGTTGTTTAAGGAGGTAAAACATGGTACGCAACAATATCGAACTCGATGTGAAGGTCAAGTGTGTTGAGACCCACACCACACAGCAGACCCTCGCTGAGAGAATCGGAACAACTGGACAGTACGTCAACAGGGTCATTAAGAAAAAGGACGGTCTCGTCAACAAGACTTTCGTTGAAATGATGGAAGCTCTTGGTTATGACATTGAGCTGACCTACATCAAGCGAGAGCAGTAACAGGAGGTGTGTACATGAAGGTCGGTTATGTACGAGTAAGCACCACAGACCAAAATCCGGCGAGACAGATGGAACTCATGAAGTCCCTTGGTGTGGAGAAAATCTACAGCGAGAAGTTGAGTGGTAAAAACACCGAGAGACCTCAGTTCAAAGAAATGCTTTCCTTCCTGCGTGAAGGTGACACCCTCTACATTGAATCTTTCTCCCGATTGTCACGAAGCACACGAGACCTGTTGAACACGGTTTCGGTGCTGACTGAACGTGGTGTGAATCTTGTCTCTGACAAGGAAAAGCTCGATACCACCACCCCACAGGGAAGATTTATGCTGACTGTTTTCGCCGGACTCTCGGAGCTTGAGCGTGAAAACACCCTCGAACGTCAGCGTGAAGGTATCGAGATTGCAAAAGCAGAGGGAAAATACAAGGGTCGCAAGCCAATCGAGGTCACTGACAGGTTTTTCGTCATAGCGAAACGGTGGTCGAGCGGACAGATGGCTCTCAAAGACGCTATTGCTGAGTCCAATATGTCAGAATCTACGTTTTTCCGTAACTGCAAGAAGTATGGTATCAGCAAATCAAGTAGTTAAAGTAGTTAAAAATCAGTTTTTGCGTAAACTTTCGCCTGTAGGGTGTCCTATAAGAAGAATTATACGCAAAATCAGAAGAACAACTACTTTTACTACTTCAACAGGAGGAAATGAGCATGATTTATGTATTTCAAAGCCCATTACCGAAAGAACAGACCATCGGTGTGGTGCGTGAGGTTGTCTCAGCCATAGGTGGGACATATAAAAACGATATTGGCACATGGAGAGCGAAGGGTTTTGCAACAGTCCTCTCCTCCGCCGCTCAGTTTTTCTACCACGAGAAGGAAAACGTGTGCAATGTGAGGGTTGTCTTCCGCAGACACAGCAATGACAGCCGAAGATTTTGGAAGACATTCGTGGATAAGCTGAACCAGCTTCACCCGGACATTGATTTCGGTATCTCCGGGAACACTCCGTATGAACTGGTGGCAGTCGTTGATTTGCAAAACGATGTAGAAACAGTCCACTTGTCGAAAACTCATGGCGGAGCTTCCATCGGAGGATTCCTGCTTGGAGGTTTGGCTTTCGGCACACCGGGAGCGATTGTGGGAGGTCTCTCCGGCACACAGAGGACAGTTGGCTCGACCCGGACTGTTCGCTCTGACAGAGTGAATGTAAGACTTCTTTGGAGTGACGGTCTTCTTCACGAGCAGTGGGTCAATAAGAAAGAAAGTCTGTACCACGAAATCATGAACATGATGTCGTGAAACTATATGAACGGCGCATGATTGCGATTGAGACTTCGGTCTCGGCAGTCATGCGCTTTTTCTTTTTGGAGGTATTATGAAAAAATTACTGGAAACGATTTACCGAAAGAGTCTGAAATCTTTCGATTTTCAGACTATGGAGGATTTGCTGTACATGAGCAAGGAAGCAATGAAAACGGATATTCCTCTCGGTGTGGAATATCTCAGAAAGCTATCCGCTCTGTGTGAAAAAACAATGTCAAACAGGTCTCTCTCTGGGGAACAGGTTATACAGGTCTATGATTTGCACAAGAGAGTGTGCTTTGCCGCCGCAAAGTATGACTTTGACTCCTATCTTCTCTATGTGGAATGGAACAGAGACCCGGAGAAGAAGTTCTACCCTCCTCGAAGGAAGGTTCTGAAACAGGTAGTTGACGCTCTACAGGAGCTTGCCGATGATAAACTTGACTTACTGGCGGTGTCTCTACCTCCCGGTAGCGGAAAAACCACATTGGCGATTTTCTTCCTCACATGGCTCGGCGGTAAGATTCCGAACGACCCTATGCTGACAGGTAGCCACTCGAACTCCTTTGTTCGTGGTGTCTATGACGAATGTCTGAGAATCATGGATAGAAACGGCGATTACCTGTGGCACGAGGTATTCCCGGACATTAAAGTCACGAACACAAATGCGAAGGACTGTCGTATCGACCTCGACAAACGTCAGCGTTTTGAGACATTGGAGTTCACCTCTATTGGTACTGGTAATGCTGGTTTGTATCGTGCGGCAACCTTGCTCTACTGTGACGATCTGGTGTCGGGTATCGAGGTGGCATTATCAAAGGAACGTCTCGACAAGCTGTGGGAGACATACACCACAGACTTGAGACAGCGTAAAATCGGAGACCACTGCAAAGAGCTTCACATTGCTACTCGATGGTCTGTCCATGACGTTATCGGAAGACTGGAACGTGAATATGGTGACAGTGACCGAGCGAAGTTCATCGTGATTCCTGCCCTTAACGAGAATGACGAGTCCAACTTTGATTATGCCTACGGTGTTGGATTCACTACGAGAGTCTACCATGAGCAGAGAAACATCATGGACGATGTGTCGTGGAGAGCGTTGTATATGAACGAACCTATTGAGCGTGAGGGTTTGGTCTACTCTCAAGACGAACTTCGCCGCTATTTCGAGCTTCCTTCGGAAGACCCGGACGCAATTATCGGCATTTGCGATACGAAGGATAAAGGTGCTGACTACGCTTTCCTCCCTGTGGCTTATGTTTATGGACAGGACTACTATATCGAGGATTGTGTATGCGACAACGGTCTTCCGAACATCGTTGACGCTCGATTGACTGAAATTCTCGTCCGCAGGAAGGTCAAGTCCTGCCGATTTGAGTCAAACTCTGCCGGAAGACGTGTGGCTGAAAAGATTCAAGAGGACGTGAAGAAAAAAGGCGGCATTACTCACATCACCACAAAGTTCACCACAGCAAACAAAGAGACGAAAATCATTGTCAATAGTGCTTGGGTGAAAGAGCATTGTCTGTTCAAAGACAGTTCTCTCTATCAGAAGAAGTCTGATTACGGAAAAATGATGGATATGCTCTGCTCGTACACCGTTGCTGGCAAGAACAAGCACGATGATGTGCCGGACGGCATGGCAATGTTGGCGGAATATGCTCAGAGTTTGAGCGGTCAGAAGGTCGAGGTGTTCAAAAGACCGTGGTAATTCACAATTTCCACATAGTTTTCCACAAAAAATTCTAAAAACAAGAATTATAATCTTGCATTTTACGAATTACTATGTTATAATAGTAAAAGTAAAAATGTATATAAAAACAAGTGGCGCATGATTGCGAGTATGGCGGAAGCCTATCCAGCAGTCATGCGCTATTTTTAATTTTTAGGAAAGGAGGAGCAGTCATGGCAAACGAAGTCGATACTTCCAAGACTCCGAGCGAGACTCGTCAAATGAACGGAAGACGTGTTATCAAGTCCAGTGTGAGAAGAATCACGAGGGACAACGTGGTTGATGTTCTGACAACTGCTATGAATACTCACTCGATGAATCGAAGTGAGATTGAGTATCTGTGGGACTACTATCGTGGCAAGCAACCGATTCTCAATCGTGTCAAAGAAGTTCGCCCGGAAATCTGTAACAAGATTGTGGAAAACCGAGCGAATGAGATTGTCTCCTTCAAAGTCGGTTATCTCTGCGGAGAACCTATTCAGTACATCGGACGCAGTGCTGATGAAGCTGTTACAAAAGGTATCTCTGCTTTAAACGAGCTTATGTTCGCAGAAGACAAAGCTACACAAGACCAAGAGATTGTCGAATGGCAAATGATTTGCGGAACGGCATATCGTTTGGTTCTTCCCGATGAACCTTCCGAGGAAGACGAGTCTCCATTTGAAATGTACACTCTCGACCCTCGCAACTCTTTCGTTGTGTATTCCAATGATGTTGGAAACAAGCCTTTGATGGGTGTCAAGTATAGCACCGATGAAAACGATGTGGTTCATTACTCAGTCTATACAGACAACTACTACTGGCTGATTGATGGTGACATTATCAACGAAGTGGAGTCCAAGCCACACGCTCTCGACATGATTCCTATTTTCGAATACCCGGCGAATAATGCTCGTCTCGGCTCTTTCGAAATCGTGCTTCCTCTGTTGGACGCAATCAATGGTGTCGAGTCCAACCGTATGGACGGTATTGAGCAGTTTATACAGGCTTTTTGGAAGTTCATTGGTTGCAACATCGACAAGCAGAAATACAAGGAGTTTTTGGAGGAGGGTGCAATTCTTGTTCCTCCTAACGACAACGGAGGAAACATTGATGTTGACCTCGTTGTGAAGGAACTGAATCAGACACAGACTCAGACCCTCAAAGACGATTTGTACACTGCGATTCTCACTATCTGCGGTATGCCTAACAGAAACGGAGGTACTTCTACTTCCGACACAGGTGCGGCGGTGCTTCTTCGTGATGGTTGGTCTCTTGCAGAAGCGAGAGCAAAAGACAGTGAGAATATCTTCAAAAGGTCTGAGAAGAAAATGCTCAAGCTGGTGCTTCGCATTTGTCGTGACCTCAGTGACATTGACCTTCGTTTGAAGGACATTGACATGAAGTTCACCCGAAGAAACTACGAAGCGATTCAGAGTAAGTCTCAAGTGCTTACTTCCATGCTACAGCAACCGAAGATTCACCCTATGCTGGCTTTCTCTCACTGCGGTATGTTTACCGACCCGGAAAGTGCCTACACCATGAGCATGGCATATTACGAGGAACAGCAGAAAAAGCTGGCTGAACAGACTCCAGACCCGGATAATGACCCAAATAATTGAGCGGTTCGCCGCTTGAATATCGTCAGAGAAGACGTAAATCGCAAAAAGACAGAGAAGTCTATAACCGCAAGAAATGTTCACAGAAGAACTGAAAAGACAGGAGGAAACCAAAATGGCAAAGATTGATGTAACACAGATTGAAGGTTACGAAACCATGACCGCCGAGGAGAAGCTGAAAGTTCTCGAAGAATTTGACGTTCCCGACCCGGACTATTCCGGCTTTGTGAAGAAGGAACAGTTCGACAAGACAGCTTCCGAGCTGGCAACTGCGAAAAAGCAGTTGAGGGAGAAAATGACCGAGGACGAAGCGGCAAAGCAGAAGGAAAAAGAGGAACGTGAGGAATTGGAGTCCAAGTACAACAAGCTCCTGCGTGAATCTGAGATTTCCAAGCATAAGGCAAAGCTCCTCGCACTTGGGTACGATGAAGCCCTTGCCGATGAAACTGCCACTGCTATGGCGGACGGTGATTCTGAGAAGGTGTTCATCAATCAGCAGAAGCACTTAACCGCTTTCGAAAAGAAGGTTCGTGCAGAAGCCCTCAAAGATACACCGAAACCTACCCCCGATGGGGATTCCAAGACTATGACTCTCGAAAAATTCCGTAAGTTGTCCCCTGCGGAACGTGCCGCTTTCTACGAGGAACACCCGGAAGAATACAAAGAACTTTATGGAGGTAATTAACTATGGCTCATAAGATTTATGACAATTTCTTCCTCTCCAACGAGGTTGAAGACCAGTTCAATTCCCACCTCAATTTACAGCAGTTCTGTACTGTTGATAATTCGCTGGTGGGCGAAGCTGGTATGAAGCGTAAGATTAACGTCTACAAGGCTACCGATGGTACTCAGAAACTGACCATGAGTGTCGGCAACAGCAAGTCCATCGAAGTTTCTTACGCTGAGAAGGAGTACGAAATCCTTCTTGCTCAGAACCGCTTCGAATACTATGACGAACAGGCTATGATTGACCCTATGCTCGTTCCTGTTGGTGTTCGCCACATGGGTACGGATATGTTCAACACCGTCAATGCCGACATTTTTGCCGAGTTCGACAAGGCAAGTCTGTCCGTTAAAGCTACCGATTACGGTTTTGGAACTTTCGCTGACGCTGTGGCGAAGCTGAACCTTGAGGAAATCGAGGGTGTGAATATCTTCGGTTTTGTCAATGCGGCTGACATGGCTGAGGTTCGTAAGGCTCTGAAAGAAGACCTCAAGTACGTTGAGTCCTTCTCTCGTAACGGTTATGTCGGTACTGTTGCTGGTGTGAACCTGTACACCAAGAAGGACGCTGTTTCCGGCACTATCATTATCGCAACCAAGAAAGCGGTTACTCTTTTCAACAAGAAGGGTACGGAAATCGAGCAGATTACCAAGAACGCTCGTTCCGAGATTGCGGCTAATACTCGTCTGAACACCATCTTCTCTCGTAAGTATTATCTCGCCGCTCTCACTGACGCTACCAAGGCTGTGAAAATCACCGTTACACCTTCTGTGTAATCGGTGAGGAATGGAGGACAGAACAATGTATAAGGTTGTAAGCGATTTTCGTGACGCAAAGAACGACAACCACCTGTATCGGGTGGGTGATGAATACCCTGTAGCTGGCTACAAGCCGAGCAAGTCTCGTATCGAGGGGCTGGCAAAGGGTAAGAACAAATTTGGCAAGGTGTTCATCGAGGAAGCTCCTGTGAACCCTGCCGAGGGTCAGACTCCCGACCCGGAAAACGGCGAGGGAGAACCCGAACCTCAGACTGAGGAATAACTGCGAGGAGGTGTGACAACATGACGAACGATGAAAAACTGGCGGCTCTCAAGGCAATGGTCGGTAGCTCTGACTCTGACGAAGTGTTGTCCGCCTATCTGAAACTTGCCGGGGGCAAGATTATCGCCAAAGCGTTTCCATATCAGAATGATGTGACCGAAGTTCCGGCACAGTACAGTTACTTACAGGTCGAAATTGCCGCATATATGCTGAACAAGCGAGGTGCGGAAGGTCAGACCTCTCACACTGAAAACGGTGTGACAAGGCAGTACGAAAGTGCGGACGTTCCTTCTTCTATGCTGAAAGCGATTACTCCCTACTGTGGGGTGATTTCATGAGGTGTATGCAGAGAAACAAGGTCAAGTTCTTCTACGCTCTCTACGAGGGCAAGGAAGCTATCACTGACGAATATGGAAACGTCACTGGTGAATACGCAGTGAAGCATGGTAATCCGATAGAGTTTTCCGCAAATATATCTGCTGCAAAGGGAGAAACGCAGACTCGTCAGTTTGGAGAAAACGAGTCCTATGACAAAGTGATTGTCTTGGATTCTGACGCTCCTTCGATTGACGAATACTCTATCCTTTGGGTCGATGTTATCCCGGAACTCAAGGAGGACGGTGCTACCGATACTCCTCATGACTACGTTGTGAAAAAGGTAGCCAAGAGTTTGAACGTGACTTCGATTGCGATAAGTAAGGTGAATGTCAGTGGGTAAAAAGGTCATTCGTTTCGGATTATCAGTTCGAGAAATCGACAAGGCGATTAAGGAGCTTGAGCAGTACAAGCGAGACCTCGTTGCAAAGACAGAACTTCTTAGGGAAAAGGTCGCAGAGCGTATAGAATCTCTTGCGGCAAGCGGATTCTCCGGGGCAATCGTTGACGATTTGACACAGGACAGCGGCGGTGTCCGTAAGGCACAGGTCGAAACCTCAGTTGATGAACGAGGTGACGTGTCTGTAGTTATAGCGAAGGGAGAAGACGCAATTTGGGTGGAGTTCGGTGCTGGTGTATATCACAACGGCTCTGCCGGAAGCTCCCCTCACCCGAAGGGTTCTGAGCTTGGTTTCACGATAGGCGGCTACGGCAAGGGAATGGGTAAAAAACAGGTGTGGGGATTCTACGAAGACGGAGAACTCCGTCTCACGCATGGTACTCCGGCTGTTATGCCTATGTACAATGCTATGAAAACCGTTTGTGACGAGATTGCCGATATTGCGAGGGAGGTGTTCAAATGATTGACATTGAGAATGAGATTTTTGACGAAGTGTCCGGGAAGGTAAGAGAGAAGTTTCCCTCTATCTTCATGACAGGTGAGTATGTAAAATCTCCCTCCTCGTTCCCTTGCGTATCACTGGTTGAGGTGGATAACGCAACATTTCGAAACACACAGACAACGGAAGGAAAAGAAAACCATGCGGCTGTTGTGTATGAACTGAATGTTTACTCCAACAAAACCAAGGGCAAAAAAGCTGAGTGCAAAGAGATTGCGGCTTTCATTGATGATTTGATGATGGGTCTCAATTTCACGAGGACAATGCTTGAACCTGTTCCGAACCAAGACGGAGCTACTATCTATCGTATGCTCGGACGATACCGAGCAGTCGTTTCCAAAAACAAAACCATCTACAGGAGGTAAAAATCATGGCAATTTCTACTTATAAGATTTTCCTTATGATGAAAAAGGACGCTTCCTACGAGAAGCTCATTGGCATCAAGGATTTTCCCGATTTGGGCGGTTCGCCCGAAATGTTGGAGACTACGACTCTCTCCGACAAAATGCAGACCTACATTCCCGGTATTCAGTCTCTTGACGCTCTTGAGTTCACTGCGAACTACACCAAGGAAGACTTCACGAAGCTGAAAGCACTTGAGGGTGTGGAACACGATTTTGCTGTTTGGTTCGGTGGTACTGAGGAAGCAAATGTCCTCACTCCTACTGGCACTGACGGCAAGTTCGAGTTCAAGGGTCAGCTTTCCGCTTTCCCTGTTGGTGGCGGTGTGAATGAGGTAGTTGACATGACTGTCACTATCGCTCCTTCCACTCCTATCAGCATGGCGGAGTAAGAACAAATAACAGGAGGACAGACAAATGGCAAAACAGCTTATTTTCACTTTTGAGGACAAGGAATACACCTTGGAGTACACTCGCAGAACGGTTGCGGAAATGGAGAAGAAAGGGTTCATTGCTTCTGACATCACAGACAAGCCCATGACTACTCTCCCTGCTCTGTTTGCTGGTGCGTTCCTTGCTCACCACAGATTCGTCAAGGAAGACGTAATCAACAACATCTACACGAAACTTACCAAGAAGGAGGATTTGATTGGGAAGCTGGCAGAAATGTACAACGAACCCATCATGGCTCTCGTAGAAGAACCCGAGGAAGACAAGGGAAACGTGAACTGGACAGCAACTTGGTAAGTGACTTGCTGTCCTCCACTGAGGGGAGTGGTGGTGATTCTGCCACTGCTCCCCTCAAAACTTACACAGAGAAATTCAATGAGTTGTTCCCCCATTACCTCGCAATCGGTATGACTGAGGAGCAGTATTGGGACAAGGACTGTCAGCTCGTAGCGGCTTATCGCAAGGCTGATGAACTCAGAATGAATCGAAAGAATCAAGAAATGTGGCTACAGGGTGCTTATATTTATGACGCTTTGTGCCGTGTTTCCCCTCTCCTTCACGCATTTGCCAAGAAGGGTACGAAACCGATTCCTTATCTTTCGGAAGCGTATGCTCTCACTGAGAAACAGGCTGAACTCAAAGAGGAGGAAAAGGCTAAGAACGTATTCGACAAGGGCAAGAAAATGATGGAAGGGTTTATGGCAATGCACAATAAAAAGTTTGAAGGGAAGTGAGGAAAATGTCTACAACAATCGAACAGTTGGAACTTGAAGTACAATCGAGTGCTACTTCTGCGGTCAGTGGCATAGACGCACTTGCTTCCTCTCTTGGTAAGTTGAAGTCCGCCGTCAAAGGCGGTGTCGGCTTGACCGCTGTTGCGAAACAGCTCACTACTCTGAATACCGCATTGAACGGTGTCAGCGGTGCAAATGCCGATAATTTGAACAAACTCGCACAAGGCTTGCAGACTCTTTCCTCCATAGGAAACCTCAAGCTGTCTTCTTCTGTGGCAACACAGATTACAAACATCGGAAATGCGGTGAAGTCTTTGACTGGCACTGACTTCTCCGTACTCCGAGACCTTGCTTCCGCTCTGACTCCTTTGACGAGCGTTGGCAAAGCAAATCTCAATAGCTTTATTTCTCAGTTGCAGAGATTACCGCAAGCGGTACAGGCTCTCAACAGTGTGAGTATTGGTAGTCTGAGTTCTCAGATTCGTGAGCTGATTTCTGCTTTCACTCCTCTGACTCAGATGGGTAAGAATAACCTCACCTCTTTCATCACTCAGTTGAAGAAGCTCCCGGAAGCGGTAGCGGCATTGCAGTCTGTGAACATTGGTTCGCTTGCTTCTCAGATTCAGCAGTTGGCAAATGCGTTCGCTCCTCTTGCAACGCAAATGCAGTCTATCGCAAACGGTTTTTCCGCTCTGCCTACGAGACTGCAAAGACTGATTCAGCAGACGAACAATCTGAGTGCGGCAAACGGTAAGGCTTCCATGAGCTATGCCAACCTTGCGGCGAAAATCGGTATTGCGGTTGTGGCTATGAAGCGTATCGCAAGCGTTATTGCTGGCTGGATTACGAAATCCAATGAGTACGTTGAGAGCTTGAACCTGTTCACGGTCTCCCTCGGTGAGTATGCGGCGGAAGCTCAGAAGTATGCTGAGAATGTCGCAGAAATTATGGGTATTGACCCTGCTGAATGGCTGAGAAATCAAGGTGTATTCATGACACTGGCAACTGGTTTCGGTGTTGTGAACGATAGAGCGTACACCATGAGTAAGAATCTTACTCAGCTCGGTTACGACCTGTCTTCCTTCTTCAATATCAGCTATGAAGACGCTTTTCAGAAGTTGCAGTCCGGCATTTCCGGCGAACTTGAACCTCTCCGTAGACTTGGTTATGACCTGTCCGTGGCGAGATTACAGCAGGAAGCATTGAATCTCGGTATCACCAAGAGTGTCAACGCTATGACACAAGCTGAAAAGGCAGAGTTGCGTTACTACGCAATTATGACACAGGTCACTACTGCTCAAGGCGATATGGCTCGTACCTTGGAAGCTCCTGCAAACCAGCTTCGTATTCTGCAAGCACAGGTGAACCAAGCGGCTCGTGCGCTCGGTAACATCTTTATCCCTATGCTGAACGCAGTCCTTCCTTACGCAATCGCATTGGCAAAAGCTATCAGACTTGTGGCTGACGCTATTGCAAGCCTTTTTGGTTTTGCACTGCCGGAGATTGATTACAGCGGACTCAGCACTGCCGCTGGTGGTGCTGGCGATTTGGCTGACAATCTTGGTGACGCTGGAAAAAAGGCGAAGGAAGTTAAAAACGCTCTGCTTGGTATTGACGAGTTGAACATTATCTCCCCTCAAGACGATTCCAGCAGTGGAAGCGGCAGTGGTATCGGAGGTGGAGAGGGTCTTGGTTTCGAGCTTCCTACTTATGACTTCATCGGTAACGCTGTGAGTGACAAGGTTGAGGAAATCCTTGGAAAAATGAAGGAATGGCTCGGTCTGACTGAGGAAATAAATTCTTGGAGCGATTTCTTCCATACGAGACTCGGAAGGATTTTAACCACTGTCGGAGCAATCGCTATCGGTTTGGCGGCATGGAAAATCTCTCGTGGAGTCATTTCTGCTCTTGAGACAATCAAAACCTTGCAAAAAGCAGGACTCGGAAACGCATTGACGTTATCCATAGGTATCAGTCTGACTATCGGAGGTATCGCACTCGAAGCGGCTGGTATCATTGACGCTATTCAGAACGAACTCAATGGCATGAACTTCGCACAGATTTTGGGAGGAGGTACTTTCCTCACGATTGGTGCTTCGTTCATCGGTAAGGCAGTTGCGAACTGGATTACAACGGCATTTGCTGGAAGCACTGTTGCGACAGCTCTTGAAACAGCGGCGGCAAACCTCGGTCTTGCTACGGCTGGTGCGGCTGGTGCGGCAATCGGAGCTGGTATCGGCGGTATTATCGCTGGTATTCCTGCAATGATTACAGGAATTTATGACTCCATTAAAAACGGTATCGACTGGTTAAGTAGTGCGCTGACTGCGGCTGGTGCTACTGCGGCTGGTGCTGGTATCGGTGCAATCATAGGTGCTTGCGGAGGTCCGATAGGTGCTGGTATCGGCGCACTGATTGGTCTTGCAGTCGGTTTGGTGACTGACGGTGTTATCCTTGTCGTTCAGAAGTGGGACGAAATCACAGCTTTTGTGAAAAAGTTCTTTACTCAGACGATTCCGGGGATTTGGAACAAGTTTACTGGCTGGTTCAGTAAGCAGTGGGAGTCTTTCAAGAACTTCGACTGGTATGGACTCGGCTACGAGCTTGGACAGTCCCTCGGTAACGCTTGGAAGTCCGCAGTTGACTTTGTTACGGTGAGGATTCCGAACTGGTTCTCGAAAATGTGGAACAGCATTAAGAGTGCCTTTACAAAATTCTTCACTGTTACTTTGCCGAACTTCTTCACTCAAACTATTCCGAATGTCGTAACGAAAATCGGTGAGTTCTTCAAAGCTCTGCCGGGAAAAATCGAAGCGGCTGTCAAGAGCGGTTGGAAGAAGTTTACCGAAATCGGCTCGTCTATCATTGACGGTATTTGGGAAGGTTTGCAGACCATTTGGACGAAGATTACAGACTTCGTTGACGGTTTCGTGCAGGGCTTTAAGGACGCACTTGGTATTCACAGTCCTTCTACAGTCTTTGCCACTATCGGTGAAGACATTGTTGCTGGTCTGTTGAAGGGTATCGAGGGATTCACAAATATGCTCAGTACGGTCTCCGAATGGGCTTCCAAGGTTGTAGAGTTCTTCACCAAGGGTGCAGATGGCAGAGGTATCGTTGAGAATTTCAAGGAAATCGGTGGAAACATCGTTTCCGGGTTCAAGGATAAAATCGGCAATACCTACACAACCGTCAAGACAAACGTCACCACATGGGCTTCCGGGGTAAAGGAATGGTTCTCCAACACTTCCTTTGGAGGTGTGAACAGAGAGACCTTCGCAACCTTCGCAAACAACACAATCGAGGGATTCAAGAACAAGGTGAGTTCCACTTACGCTACTGTGAAAAACAGTGTCACAACTTGGGCTTCGAGTGTGAAAAGCTGGTTTACGGATAGCTCTTTCGGCGGTGTAAATTCTTCCTCTTTCGCTACGTTTGCAAATAACGTGGTTACAGGATTTAAGGATAAAATCAACACCGCATACACCTCTACAAAATCCTCGATTACCACTTGGGCTTCCAATGTGAAGAACTGGTTCTCCGGGACTTCTTTCGGAGGTATCAACAGCACCACATTTCAGTCCTATGCGACAAACATCGTAGATGGATTCAAGAATCGTGTTGCGAACTACTACACAGCGGCAAAGAGTGCAATGACTACGTTCGGTTCGAATGTAAAGAGCTGGTTTACGGATTACGTTTCCTACGACAAGTTCTACAGCATTGCTTCTGACGTAGTGCAGGGTTTCAAGAACGGTATCGGTGCTTTGTATAACACCTGTAAAAGCACAATCAGCAGTTGGGGTGCTTCGATTATCAGTTGGTTCAAGGAAAAGCTGGATTCCAACTCTCCTTCCAAGGTATTCAAGCGAATTGGTGAGGACACGATTCTCGGCTACAACATCGGTATTACCTCTCTCGGTAAAACAACGAAGGGTGTTGTGAGCAGTTGGGCGGATTCCTTCACCAGTGTAAGCCCTGTCATGAGCTTCGCAGTTGATACTTCGGCTCTGAGATACTACAGCAGTGACTCCTTTGCCAAGGATATTTCCGCCGATGTTACCAGCAATAGGTCTTACTCTATCACTGGTTTCAAAGAAGGTATGGAGGAGTTCTACAGAGAGTACATCGAACCTACGATGGCTCAAATGGCAGAGGATATGCGTAGACAGGCAGACAAGAAGGAGCAGACAATCGTTCAGATTGGAAACCGAACTGTATCTGACGCTGTGACAACACAGCAGAAAGCCAATGGTTATGTATTCGCAAAGTAAGGAGGTGCGGTAATGTCTTATTTGGCTATCAACGGATATGAATTACCCCCTCCGAAGCGAGGGGTAAAGCCCATTGTCACAACGGTTGTGGACGCTGGTAGAAATGCCAACGGTGCTGTGGTGGGTCAGCGTGTGGGTCGAGACCAATACAAGATTGATGGTCTTGAATGGTCTTGGCTCACCGCTGAACAGTGGAGTCGCATACTGAGTATTCTCGACCACTTCTTCGTGTATGTGACATTCATCGACCCTGTTACAACTGGTAAGAAAACCATAAAGATGTATCCGGGTGACAGAAGTGCAGAACCCTATTGGGTCGATGGAAACGGACACCCTACCCATTATAGAAATTGTAAGTTCAATCTCGTTGACACAGGAGAGTAAAGGAGGGATTTTATGCAGAAGGTTTCGAAAGCCTATAAAGAAAGCATGAAGTCTCCTCTCCGAGAGAGAGCATATATCATGCTCTCTTTCGGACTCGTCAACCAAGAAGCGCAAGCAAAGGCAAGAATCGAGGAAGGAGATTTCTCTTACTATTCCAACAGCTCGAACATTTTTGGTGAGAGCAATGACGATACAGTCTATGCCACGCTTGAGGAGAACTTCACGAAGGTTGATGGTTCGATGTTCTTCCTTCCTCGCAGGAACGCTTCGCATACATACCTCGACACAGGTATTGTCAGCGAAAAGCTCCTCTCGGAAGCTATCTTCGAACTGACTATCAACCTAAATATGGCGGCTACTGACTTCAAGGGTATCACCATAAATTTCGGTGAGAATTACCCTGTCAATTTCGACATGGTGAGCAGTAGCGGTCAAGTAATTGAATACAGAAACAATACCGAGTCCCTTTTCACAACCGAGGAGGTTCTTGAAAACACGACACAAGTCAAGCTGGTCGTTTATTCCATGAAGAACCCTCAGAGCAGACTTCGTATCTACTCTATCCGCTTCGGTTACGGTCTTGTTTACTACAACAACGATGTTATGAGTTCTTCCCTTGAGAGCTATGTGTCTCCCATCGGAGCAGATGTTCCGCAGATTGATTTCACGGTACAGCTCAAGAACTACGACCACTACTTCAACGTGGACAATCCGAAATCCGCAATCAACTTCCTTGAAACAGGACAGGAAATGCAAATCCATTATGGGTATCAGCTCCCGGACTCTGACGAGATTGAGTGGATTATCGGAAATAACCTGTTGTGTTCGGAATGGGAGTCGGACGATTATACGGCTACTATCCGTTGCCAAGACATCTTCCGAAACATGGACTCTGAGTTCTATAAGGGAATTTACAACCGCAACGGTATCAGCTATTACGATTTGGCTGTGGCTGTTCTGAGAGACGCTGGTTTCACAGATTACTATATTGACCCACAGCTCAAGAATCTATACACGAAAAACCCTCTGCCGAGAGTACAGCACAAAGAAGCGTTGCAGATTATCGCAAATGCCTGTCGATGTGTTCTCTCTCAGACGAGACTCGGTAAGATTCAGATTAAGTCTTCCTTCGTCCCGGAAGCACAGGCAAGTGCTGAAACCGAAGCGGAATACTCCAATGTAGAAAACATCATGAACACTGAGGTCAAGGACGAGTACGCTTCTCTTGCAACAAATTATGCCGTTGCAGACGGTTCAATGTTCTTCCTTCCTCGCAACGGTGTTGGTGTTCGTAATACAGGATATGTGTCTGCGGAAATCTCTAACGAGCAATGTGAGTTCGAGAAAAACCCGAAGGTCACAATCCGACAGGAAGTTGCCTGTATGTACTACGGAGCAAGATTCACTTTTGGACAGTCTCTCCCTTCTGCGTTCATCATTCGCACCTACAACAACGGTGAGCTTGTGAACACGGTGGAAGTTGGAGAAAACGAAATCAGCAAGGTTACAGTAGTTCATACTGAGCTGGACGATTTCGATACCATGGTGGTCGAGTTCACGAAGACAGCAGAACCTCAGAACCGAATTGTGCTGAATAATTTCAGTTTCGGTGATGTGACTGAGTTCACCATGACAAGAAACGACATGGCCTCCTCTCCGAAAGCAATAAAGCAGGAGCTTGTAAAAGAGGTTATCGTTCCTGCCTACAGTTATCAGAACGGTGTGCAGGAAGAAAGCCTTATCAGTGAGGAAGTGACCGTTACCGTTGGTGACATTACCACATTCTTTGTTGGTGAACCTTCCTACAATTACAGAGCTGTGGTGGACGAAGACGCAAGCGGTGTCACTATCTTGGAATGGGGCAACTACTATATCAAGGTACAGTTCAATGTAGCCGGAACGTATCGTTTGGAAATCTTCGGCTACAGATACAAAATCGTTGAGCAGTATGCGGTCAAGTCTCTGAATAACAGGGGCAGGACAATCAAGTGGGAAAATCCTCTCATGTCCGACATTGCAATGGCTACAGACCTCGCAGAATGGCTCGGTGACTATTATGCTTCCGGCATTGAGTACGAGTATAACACGAGGGGAAACCCGGAGCTGGACGTAAACGACATCGTTTATCAAGAGAACGAGTTCCACGATGGTATGAAGGTGACTATCTACCGACAGACCCTCAACTTCAATCAAAGTTTTTCGGGCAAGGTCACAGCTCGAAGGTTAGGAGGTTAAGGTATGGCATGGGAAACCCCGAAAACAGACTGGCATGGCTCGTCTGACAGCGAAGGTGTTTACACCGGGGACAGATTCAATGCGGTGGATTTCAACCGTATCAAGAACAACCTTGACTATCTCCGGGAGCTGGCAATCAAACTCTATGACGAGTTTTCCATTGTCTCTCTCGGAGCTGACCGAACCCCGGTAGATTACTTCTACGCTGACGAAATCAATCAGCTCGAAGAAAACCTCAAGACTGTGAACGAAAACTCCCTTCGAAGGTCGTATGGCAATGCGCCTACTTATGTAGATAACGGAAATACGATGGATTTCGTAGAACTGAATCGACTGGAAGGTGCAATCCTCGACCTTTATGACAGGCTCACAAATGAGATGAAAGGGAGAAGAATGTTGACATGGAACTTTGGAATGAAAGGAGGAGACTTGTAAATGGCTTGGGAACTGTTACCTGTGAATTACACTGACGCTGTTTGGAGCGGACTCAAGAGATACAACGAAGTCCGAAATGAGGACGGAACGGTATCTTTCCAAGACGTGACAGTGTACAGCAACAAGGAGACCTCGTTCTTTGGTGCGAAGGACGCAAACCGCATGAACGAAGCTCTGAACACACTCATGTCCATGGTGGAGAACGGCACTGACCTTTACACTGCTTTTCAGAATTACTTCAACACTCAGAAGGGTTTGTTTGAGGACACCGCAAATGCGACTCAGCAGGGCTTCAATGAGTACGTTGACGTTCTGAAAGCCGAAGGTGATTCTGCAATCCTCACCATCAAGACTGATTACCGCAAGGAAATCACTGATTTTGAGAATCAGCAGGAGCAACTTTTTACCACTTGGTTTGAGTTCGTCAAGGGTCAGTTGGGCGAAGATGTTGCCGGAAAGTTGCAGAATCAGATTAACGCACTGGACATCAAAACTGACGGCTTCGAAGCTCGAAACACTACTTTCTCTGAGGACGGTAAGACCATCACAGAGACCTACGGTGTTAAGAGAATCGAGACGGAGTTTGTGTCCGACAGCACCATCGTTCAGAAGCTCTATGACAACGATGTGCTTACCAAGACAAAGACCATCACATTCAGTGCTGATGGATTAAGTATTAAGGAGGACGTGAAATAATGGGTTGGGCAGAAGCAAAATGGACTGTAGACCAAATCTTGCAGAAGATTGGTCAAGCCCCTAACAACATGAGAGCGTTTACCGCTTTCTCGGTATCTAAGACCGAAATCGGTTTGAAATTTCTTGAACCCGAAGACAGTTATTCTGACGGAAATCTGATTTGTTCCGTTGGTGGTGTCATGATTCGCATGAGCGAGACTGGCTATCCTACGAACACTTCCGAAGGGGAGCTGGTAATCGACAACAAAGAACTCGGAAAGTACGAGACAGAGGAGTTCGTAGTGGGAGGACTCGTTGAGGGAAAAACCTATTACTTCTCCGCTTTCCCTTATTCCACGCAGGGTGTTTTCAACCTTGCCACGAATGAAAGCAATCATGCGAGTGCCGCTCCTGCGGACGGAGAAAAGGTCAATATCACAATCAATATTGACGATGATTCCGCTTTCGACAGCGTGTCTGTCACATGTGTGAACGAAACGGACGGAACGAAAACAAAGAGTGCTACTCTGACTGCAACTCTGAGAACCTGTTCTTTCACCGTTCCTATCGGTGATACCTACCACATCGAGTACGGTGCGGAAGATGGTTACTCCAAGCCGGACAACACCGTCTCCAAGGTTTCCGTGGCTGGTGCTACCACTGACTACGAAGCAACCTATTACTACTTCACTGCAACCATCAACGTGACCTATCCGGCTGGCGCAACGCTCACTTGCAAGAGCGGAGGTACTACCTACACCGCAACGACCTCTACTGGCTCGTATCAATTCAAGGTACACGCAGTCGGAACATGGGTTGTTACTGCCACGCAGAACGGCGAGAGCGTTTCCAGCAATGTGGTTATCACTTCCGATGGACAGACCGAAAGCGTTGAGCTTTCCTTCGTAAAAATCTACGGTATCAGCAGAGATAAGACCGCTTCTTCCCCTGTATGGGCGAGAACTGATGAAGCTGTCGGTATGACTGCCACCGCTTCCGTAGGTACGACTGCCGGGGCAAGTGATTTCGACAAATGCTATCCTTGGTCGGGTATCGTGAGAGAAACCCTCTCTACCGGGGACGTGATGGTGAAGATTCCGAAGTTCTACTTCCAGCGTTATCGTGAGGGTAATATCGAGCATATTCGAATTGCCGACAAGAAGACCACTGGATTCGAGCTTCACCCTGCTTTCAAACACGCTGGTGTCGAAGTGGATTATATCTATGTCGGCGCATACAAGACTTCCAGCAATAACAAGTCTGTCTCCGGCGCAAGTCCGCAGGTGAACCAGACAAGAGCAACCTTCCGTTCAAACGCAAAGGCAAAGGGAGCTGGTTGGAGTCTTTGGGACGTTGCTGTCCTCTCTGCTATTCAGATGTTGATGTTGGTAGAGTTCGCTACCAATAATATGCAGTCTGCAATCGGTAGAGGTTACTGTGACGGTAATAGTGCCGCAATCAGCACAGGCTCTTGCAACAGCGTTGCGAACCTCACTGGCAGACCTGCCGGAACGGACGGTAAGGTGGACGTTGTTTGGAGAGGTATCGAAGGTCTGTGGGGCAATGTTTGGGAATGGGTCGATGGTGTCAACTGGAACGATGGTACTTACTACGTTTGCAATGACCCTTCCAAGTACGCAGACGATACCGCAACGAACTACACCGCACTTTCCTTCAAGGGAGCAACGAACTGGTCTTCTTCCTACATCACAGAGGAAGGTCTTGATACAGGAGATAACGAACACGTTATGCTTCCTGCCGCCGCTGGCAGTGGTAGCGAGTCCACATACGACTGTGACGCTTGCTGGTCTTCTACAGGTTGGAGGGTTTTCCGACGCGGCGGTGCTTGGGCTTATGGTTCGCTCTGCGGTCTGTTTACGGCTTATTTGAGCGATACTTCGTCCGGTTCGGGCACGAACTTTGGCTCTCGCCTGCTTTATATCCCCTCCTAAGGGGGTGTGGGGGATTCTCTCCCCCACATAAGTGGGTGAACATACAACAGTAAAGGAAAAGAACTTATAAGGTCTTTAAGGCGAACAGTAAAGCGAGTTTTCCAACACGGCGGTAATTGGGATAATGGTTCGAAATGCGGTCTGTTTACGGCTAATTTGAACAATACTTCGTCCAATTCGAACACGAACATTGGCTCTCGCCTACTTTTGTTAGCACTACACACAATAATGCTGTCTCGCCGTACCCATTGGTAAAAAATAGTTTGGAGGGATAGGGTTAGTAGGTTCTTCTCGAAAGCCCTATAAGAAACAAAAGCAAATGAAAAGATTTGGTTTCCTATACGAAAAGATAGTCTCAGTGGAGAACTGCAAACAGGCTATCATCAATGCTTCGAAGCACAAGAGGAAACGCAAAGTGGTTAAGGAGATAAACGATAACCTTGACTATTACGCAAAAGACCTCTCGGAGCGGTTGATTCGTTTGGATTTCCTCACACCCTACAGGACTCGTATCATCAAGGACGGTCTGTCCGGCAAGGAGAGGGAGCTACAGATTCCTTCTTTTTACCCCGACCAGTGCGCTCACCACGCAATCGTGCAGATACTTCAACCTATCTTCATGAAATCGTCCTACCATTGGAGTTGTGCCAATATCCCAAACAGGGGTATCGACCACGCTTGCAAGGGGGCAGAACGAGCTACCATGAGGGACATAAAACACGCTAAGTATTGCGTGAAGATGGACATAAGTAAGTTCTATCCTTCGATTCCCCATGACAAACTCAAGGCTCGTCTGCGAGAGAAAATCAAAGACGAAAAAGCACTACAGATAATCTATAAGGTGATTGACTCCCATTCTCCGGGAATACCGATTGGGAATTACACTTCACCTTGGTTTGCAGAGTTCTACTTGCAACCGCTGGACAACTACATCAAGCAGGAACTTGGTGTGAAGCACTACATTCGTTATGCTGACGATTTGGTGCTTATAGGCAATAACAAGAAGAAACTACGCAAGGCAATGTACGGAGTCATTGACTTCGTGAATGGATTGGGTCTGACTGTGAAGCATGACTACCAGCTCTACCGTATTCAACGAAACTGCAAGGACAGGAAGCACTGCAGAGGTAGAAAGATTGACTTTGTGGGTCGTTGCTTCGGTATCAGAGTCACCACGATTCGCAAGAGACGTGCTTTGGCACTCATGAGACAGAGCAGATTCATTCAAAAACTACAGCGGCAAAACCGCCCTGTGTCGTACAGAATAGCTTCCGGGTTCTTATCTCGAAGTTCCTGTTTCAAACATACTGACTCCAAGGCTATGAAGGAGAAGTATTACGACACCGTAAACATCAAAAAGTTGAAGGAGGTAATCAGCAATGAGAGTAAAAGGAAATGTCTCGCCCAATGTGCTTGACATCGAAAGCTACCGCCCTATTCCGGGGTATGTTGAAGCAAGGCTTCGTGAGAACATCAATGAGGTAACTGTGGTCGATGAAATGACCGAACAGGAAATCAAGATGTTCGAATATGACGAGTACACTTTCGTCATTCGTGAGCGTGAGGGCTTGCGTGAGGACATCGAAGCAAACATGGCTGACTGGCTGGTGACAGGCAGAACGCTCGAAGTCAACGAGGGAGCAAGTATCATACAGGATATGAAAGCGGCTCTCGAAATTATGGGGGTGAATGAATAATGGCAGACAAAATTTTACTGGCAAGACAGATG
>ERZ857801.647-NODE-647-length-45405-cov-5.151709_pt1 | contig 45405 bp, 39 predicted proteins | sample MGYA00519762_ERZ857801 | MGnify/ENA primary metagenome ERZ857801 (study PRJEB31778, sample SAMEA3449368) | human gut metagenome | biome: human gut; feature: human-associated habitat; material: faeces | place: United Kingdom | collected 2010/2012 ...
GCGCCCGACAGCCGAGAACGCCGCGACGAAGTCCGTGTCCTCCCCCATCAGCGCCAGCAGCTGCGTCCGGCAGCGGTTCAGCACATCCGGCATCGCGAGCTTCACCACGACCACGATCACCAGAATCGCGGCGCTGACCGTGACCTGCAGCATCCGGCGGCGCTCGAGACGGCTGCGCTGCTTTTCGCGCTTGCCACGGGCGGTTTGCGCCGCGGACGGACGGCGGTAACTGCCCGCAGGCGCCTGCACGCGCCGCCCCGCGTATATGTTTCTCGTCTGACTGCCCTGCATGGACTGTCCCCCCTTTTTCATACAGTATCCTATGCGCCGAAGAAAAAACGCAGAACAGCAATTTAGCTCTTGACAGAATGGGGAAAAGCACATATAATAGAAAAGCTGACAGAAAACGGTATCTGTTTTCAGAAGCATCCGGGTGTAGCGCAGCTGGTAGCGCGCATGGTTCGGGACCATGAGGCCGCGAGTTCAAGTCTCGCCACTCGGACCATGCGGAGTATCATTAAAGGATCTGAAAAGGTCTGCTGATGATACTCCGCATTTTTTATTTCCAAGTTTATATAGCGATCTGTGTGGGGGCGTAGCTTAATGCTACGCCTTTTCTCGTTTCCATTAAGATGTCCCGCTCGGGGATTTTCCGGCGATCCGGCACCTCAAAGGCCCCGATGCAGTTATAGTGGATTTTAGAAAATCATGGGCAGGTAAAGAAATTATATTGCCCCGCCAAGACCGTGGCCGGACCCCCCTGCAAACTGGGCATCATTTAGGAACAAATGCTAACATATTGCCCCGCTCTTTGAGGTACTTCCAGTGGCAGAAAACACAGGTGATGCCCTGCCAATAAGGACACCCCGCACAAGGCGACCCTTCCGGGGCCTTCTGCGGGGCGGACTTCTCATAATGGGGGACTTCTTTCATCATGCGCTCATAGGGGCTATTGGTAAAATTCATAAGTAAAACCTCCGTGATGTTCAACCCTATCCCCCCGCCCTTTCCCAATCTTGGGAAAGGGGGTGGCTCTGGAGGATATACCCCCGTCACGCCGCCAGAAAGTAAAACAGCCGAGGCTGTCAGTCAAGGGCAAGCCGCCGTATAACGGCGGTGCTATGCGCCCTTGACAGGCAGCTCCCGGCTGTTCTGAACAATATGCGGCGACGGAGGATATATTGCCCGAGCCGCGCGAGAGTAAACAGTTTGGGACATTTTGTCCCAAAGTTGGGAATAAAAACTGGTTTATGTCGATTAGTGAGAACTGGTGCTATTCGACATTATCTTGTATTTTTTGCTCTTATAAGCTATAATTTTCCATAGAAAGTTCTCCATGAATGCGAGGCCGTCTTACTATGGAAGAATTATTTAGTAGCAACCTTTTCGCAATATATATAATTGCCTGTATTGCTGTTATATCATATACGAATTTCAAAGAAAATCAGCGCATGTTCTTACTGTATTTGTTTACCTATGCAACCGCTTTCTTTGAAATTTTTCGCATATCAGCGAGTATAATATTGCTTTTGCTAATTACTTTTATCTTTTTAGAATACTTAACCGAAGACACAAAGAAGCTAACATTAGTCACAAATATAGTCTATAAAATTTCTGACTATATATTTATGATGGCTTTTCAATATCATTTTCTCTGGATTTTTTTAGCGTTTGTAATCCTTCATATTTCTCATTATCCTTCCGCCTACCGGACTCTGATGAAGGGAATCTCTATCATTCCTCTCTTTCTTGGGGCGCATTTAGCCATTTCTCAACCTTTTAAGATTAAAAGCATAACCGATATGTGTCAGGTTTTTGAATTGCATCCGCCTTATCGATTTGAGTATAGAGAGGAAATGCAAGAAAAGTTCGACCTGCTGTGCGCCTTTGAGGACAAAACATATTTCCAGAGAAAAAACTCTTATTCGTGCATCTCTTTCGAGTATATTAAATGCTTCCTTAAAAATCATGGATTTCCTAAACGCAACTTTTTCAAAAAGACACTATCTAATGTTTCTACACCTCAAAAGCTATATAGCGTGGGATCCCGGCTTTTCAAACGCGGATACTCAACACCTGAAATGCAGTTATTGAGAACCGTTGGGATTCTTCGTGGTTATGATAAATATAAAATTCAACGCAAAATATTTGAAATTCTATATAGTAAAATCATTTTTTCTTCACTAAAAGAATACCATAAGGCAAATACATTTTTAGCATTAGAGCACTATCGACATTACATACTTTATATCTACTTTCAGACCGTAATGACAAAAATCAATGGGATCAAATGTACGCCCCTTTCCTCTGCATTCAAAAATCAGAACGATATAAGCAACTGGTCTATGAACGGTTTGTTTATTGCGTGTTTGGGACTCAGTTTTCGCAAAGTCTCTGATTATCATTTAGCCCTTTTCAGCGACATCATCGATCAGTTTGGACTAAATATAACACGAATTAAAGAACTTAATGATCAGTTTCCCAACAAGTTTCCGCTTGAAGATACGCACAGTATATGACCTTTATGAGTAGGAAATCTTTTGTCAATAGTTTGAAATACTAATTGCCCGCGCCCAAATACCAATTTATAGTTCGCAATTTTACGAAATCCTTTAATTACACTCGGACCATATCGAGTGGTCATAAGGGATTTCACTTATGACCACTCGATTTTTCTATTCTGATACGATTTGATGCAGGGAGCAGGCAAGTGGTCTGCTCCTTTTCGTTATGATGTTTTCGGCTCTGTGAGGTATTCGACAGCGACTCCTTGGCGGGTATCCGCTTTGTAATGCGGATGCCTCGGCACTGCCGGGATCTCCACATAGCCAACAAAGCGGTAGTAGATCACGATCCGCTGGGTACGATTCTTGCCGATCCCCTCCGTTTCAAACACATCAATGTGGTCAATCAGCTCTCGCAGCAGCGGCGCTGTCAGGTAATCCATCTGCATAAACCGCCGCACAGCAAGGATGAAGCTCTCCCGCTGCTGTTGCTGCTTTCCGGATTCGGACAGCTTCTTGCGAAGGGCGGTGATCTTACTTTTCAGCGCCATTCGCTCCACCTCATATTTATGGGACAGCTGCATAAACCACTCATCACTGACCTTTCCGGTGGCGTTGTCCTCATAGAGTTTTTCATAGAGCCGGGAAACGGTGTCGTTCCGGGTCATCGCCTTTTGCAGTTCCTCCTCACAGCGCTTTTGTTCCCTTAAAAGTTCCTTGTCGGTCTTTCTGGCCAGCAGTTCGGCAAAGGCATCTTCGTCGCTCAGATATTCTACCACCTACACCAAGGGCGGCTCCATCATTTCCGCTTATCCGGAGGAGGCCACCGTACTCATGCGGGCCAGCAGCGAGGACAACTTCTACAAGGCCGGCTGGTGGAACGGCATCGACGATCCTGAGGCGGGCCTGAAGGGCCACGCCCTGGCTACCAACGCCATTTACAGTAAGCTTCTGGGCGCCGATTTCACCGTGGAGTCCGACGAGGCCCCTGAGCCCACCCACAACCCAGACACCAAGCCCGATACCGGCAAGGATACCCACTCTCCGGAGACCGGCGACGGCATGACCGTTACCGTGTGAGTCATGGTCGCAACTCTGTCTGTGGCCGCTGTGCCGGTGCTCTCCGCCAAGAAGCGTGAGGATTGATCTTCTTCCCAAATAGCCACATAACCTGAAAACAGCCCCCTCCGCCTTACAGGCGGAGGAGGCTGTTTTTTCGCCGGGTTGCCGGAAATGGGAAAATGTGGTATGATACTAAAAAACATTTTCCCCGGAGGTGCGTTATGACCCAACTGCAAGGCTTTTTTGAGAAGAACTTCACCCTGTCCCCGGACTACTGCGGGGCATCGGCCCGGATGTCGCCGCTGGCGGCCTTCACCATGTTTCAGGCCATTGCCGCAGAACACGCCGAGCGCATCGGCGTAGGCGGTGCAGCCATGGCGCAACGTGGCGCCTTCTGGCTGACGCTCCACAGCCGGGTGGACTTTTTTCAATGGCCTGCTCTGGCGCAGGAGGTGACGGCGGCCACATGGCCGGAGCACTGCGAGGGGAGATCCCTGCGCTGCTTCCGCAGCTACAGCCTGCGGCAGGGAGATCAGCTGCTGGCGCTGGGTCGCACCCAGTGGGCGGTGCTGGGGGAGAAGGGGCGGCTCATTCCCTTTGCCCAGTCTGGCTTCCCGGAGGATTTCCCCTTTGTGGAGCGGGAGGGCATCACGGAGGCCCCCGCCCGGTTCCGGGACGACCTGCTGCCGGAGGAGCTGGTGCAGCGGCATACGGTGCGCTCCACGGACATCGACATGGGCCGCCACATGAACAATGTGGCCTATGTGCGGCTGTTGCTGGACTGCTTCCCGGCCAGCGTGCTGGCGGACGGGAAGATCGGCTCCATGGAGGTCCACTATGCCGCTCCCTGCCTCGAGGGGGAGGAGCTGTCGGTTCTTTGCCGCCTGGAGGGCAGCATCTGCCGCATGGCGGTGCGGAAGCCCGACGGCAAGACCGCCGTGCTGGCTGCCGTCCGCTTTCACGAAAAGTAAGTGAGCATACAAAAGCCCCGCAGGAAACGCTTCCGTTTCCTGCGGGGGCTTTTTGCTTATCCGAACACGTGGAGGATGACACACAGCAGGATCAGGCACAGGCCCAGACACGCCATCAGTAGTGCAAAGGAGAGACTTCCCTCCATCCGCTGGAAGGTGTCCAGTACGGTACCTACGTGATCTGCCGTCTCCTCTTGGGAGTACTTGCTGTTGTGGGACATGGCTCGCACCACAGAGCTATGGGGCGAGCGGCGGACGTGGTCACGGGTATCCCGCAGCAGGGTGCGGCGCATCACCAGCACCAGCAGATCCAGCAGGTCACATGCCACCCGGCACAGGGTCATCAGTACCCGGATGAGCCACCGGAAGAAGGGCTTGTAGACGCTCTCCTCCAAGCTGAGCCATGCCGGCCACAGGGAGCGGTAGCGAATCTCGCCGTCCCGACGCTCCGTGAGAAGGGGCCGGATCAGCAGGAAATATACCAGCATACCGATGGATAGGGAGATAACCACGCCCTTGAGGTTCTCCCAAGCCAGATAGTGGACGGCATGGGAGAAGTCATGACCGCCGGTGAAGGAGAGGGTAGCGGCGGCGAGCTTCTCCGACAGCCCATGGGGCAGCAGACCCAGCATCGGCAGCGGTATCGCTGCCAGCATCAGCGCCGCCACGGAGAGGGGCGTTCCCCAGCGCCGGGAGGCGGCGTGGGCATCTGCCGGGGCCTTCTGCCAGAATACCGCCACATAGATCTTGGTGAGATAGGCCGCCGTCAATCCGCCGGACAGTAGGAACAGCCACTCTACCGCCGTGATGGCGGAGCTGCCGGTCTCCACCGCCAGCTCCACCACAGCCTCGTGGACCAGCGTTTTGCTGATGTAGCCCAGAAAGCCGGGGATACCGGCCAGGGAGCAGGCTCCGCACAGGAACAGCCCGTGGAGCAGGGGCTTACCTCGCCCGAAGCCACGGATGCGGTTCAGATCCAGCTGATGGGTGTTGTAATACACCACACCGGCAAAGAGAAAGAGGGTCAGTTTCACCAGTGAGTGGTTCAGCATATACAGCACCGTACCGTGGGCGGCCAGCGCGTTGTGCTCCCCCAGCAGGGTCAGCATGGCCACGCCCACCAGAATGAACCCGATCTGGGACAGGGAGGAGCAGGCCAGAATGTACTTGAGGTTGGTGGAGAACGCCGCCATCACAGCGCCCAGCACCATGGTGATGCAGCCCAGTATCAGCACCAGAACGCCCCAGCTGCGGCTGCCGGGCAGCAGGTAGACGGTGACGACCAGAATACCGAAGATCCCCGCCTTGGTCAGCACGCCCGACAGCAGAGCGCTGGCGGGGGCCGGGGCCACCGGGTGTGCCTTGGGCAGCCAGATGTGCAGCGGGAACACACCCGCCTTGGCGGCGAAGCCGAAGAACACGCACAGAGCCGCCCACCACAGGGCCGTGCGGTCCGTTACGGCGGCGCAGGCCGCCTTCAGCTCCGACAGCATCAGCGTCCCCGTCAGATGCTGGAGCAGGAACAGCCCCATCAGCGTCACGAGACCGCCCAGAACAGCGATGGTCAGATAGGTCTTACCGGCGTCCAGCGCCTCCGGCGTCTCCTCCTGTACCACCCACACATAGGAACCGAGGCTCATAAGCTCGAAGAACAGGAAGGTGGTCTTGAGATCCGCCGACAGGAACACGCCCAGCGTAAAGCTCAGGCAAATGAGGAAGAAGAAATAGTACCGCCGCAGGTGGTGATGGCCCCGGAAATACTGGGGCGACAGCATGGCGCAGATGAGCCACATGAAGCACACCACCAGCCCATAGAGCCGCTGGAAGCCGCCAAAGGTGAAGGATAGACCCACTACGGGGGAGACGATGACTGTCCCTACCGGCAGACGGCACAGGGCCAGCATGGCCCCCAGCGCCAGCAGGACTGTCAGGATGACAAGCTCGCCTGTCCATTGGGAGGACGGCTCCTTCTGCCGGGGGATGGCGATGCCGACAGCTATGACGGCGGGCAGCACAAACAAAATCAGCAGATAGAACGTGGTCACAGTGTCACCGCCTCTCGAATCAGATCCAGCAGTCCCTGGGGCATCAGGCCCATCAGCAGGCAGGCCGCCGCCAGCACCACCATGGGTACCAGCATCTGCCACCCCGCCTCATGGACGGAGCCCTCCGGAATGGCCGGAGCGCTGTGCCGGGGGAACCATGCCCGGACTGCGATCTGGAACATATAGATAGCCGTCAGCAGCGCCGACACCAGCAGCACGCCGAAGCCGATGATGGGCAGGGGCTGATAGGTGTCCACCGCCGCCAGAGCCATGTACCACTTGCTGACAAAGCCGTTGAAGGGGGGAACGCCCGTCAGGGCGCAGGCCGCCACCGTGTAGCACACGAAGGTCACGGGCATCCGCTTGCCCAGCCCCTCCAGCTGATGGACGTACTCCCGGTGACTGTAATGCAGTACGGCTCCGGCGGTGAAGAAGGCCAGGATCTTCACCACGGAGTGGACGATGAGGTGCAGGAAGGCCGCCGTCAGCGCCGGAAGGGTCATAATGGTAGCGGCGAAGAGGATGTACGACAGGTTCGACACCGTGGAGTAGGCCAGCCGCCGCTTGAAGTGCCGCTGCTTCACCGACATACAGGAGGCGAACAGGATGGTGATAAGGGTCAGAGTCATCACCGCCTGCTGCGCCCACGTCCCCACCAGGATCTCCGTGCCGAAGGCGTAGTAGATCAGGCGGATACAGGCGAAGGCGCCGGATTTCACCACGGCCACCGCATGCAGGAGCGCCGTCACCGGGGTAGGCGCCACCGCCGCAGCGGGCAGCCATGCGTGCAGGGGCCAGATGGCCGCCTTGACGCCAAAGCCTACAAAGGCCAGCACGAACACCGTCAGCAGCAGCTGCCGGTCACCGGTGTAGCCCGCCAGATGGCCGCCCAGTGTGAAGTCCTGCGCATCGTTGACAACGAGAAAAACCAGCCCGATAAAGGCCAGCGCCGCCCCGCTCATGGAGTAGACGGCGTACTTGACGCCGGCCTTCCGGGCGGTGGTGGACATGGGCTGCATCACCAGCGGCAGCGTGGCCAGTGTCAGCAGCTCATAGAACAGATACATGGTCATCATGTTCCCGGCGAAGGCCACTCCCAGCGTTACGCCGAAGGAGACAGTGAAAAACGACCAGAACATGGACAGATGCTTTTCGTGGCTCATGTAGTCGAAGGCGTACAGCATGGTAAAGGGCCACAGGGTAGCGGCCAGCCCCGCAAAGAGCCGGGAGGCGCCGTCCATCCGCAGGGTAAGGGTCAGCTCCTCCGTGAAGCGCAGCAGCTGGAAGCTCTCGCTGCCGCAGCGGAGGATGGAGAGCCACGTCACCGCCGAGGTCAGGCAGATCAGCACCCCATAGAACAGATGGCGGCTGCGAGTGCTGGGGAAGCGGATCAGGTACGAGACAAGCCCGCCCACCAGCGGCAGGAAAATGGGAAGCGTCAGATAAAGTCCGTTCATTTACCCGCACCTCCTTAAAGCACCTGCGCTGCCAGAGACTGGAACAGCGCCGTCAGCCGGTCGGGGAACAGACCCAGCACCAGACACACCGCCGCCAGCACCACCAGCGGCAGGGTCATGGCCGGAGGCTCCCGGAGCCGTGGCTCCCCGGCGAAGCCCTCGCCGGGGAAGAAGCCGCTGACGATGGGAGCAAACAGGTATCCCGCCGTCAGCAGCGCCGATACCAGCAGCACCGCCGGGACCAGATAGGCCAGAGGGCCGCCGAGTCCGTCCAGTGCCGCCAGAGAGATGGCCCACTTGCTGACAAAGCCCCCGAAGGGCGGGATACCTACCAGCGACAGAGAGACGAACACCAGACACAAAAACGTCACCGGCAGGCGGCGTCCCAGCCCTCGGAAGTCCTCCACATTTCGCAGCCCTGCCAGATGGATGATGACGCCGGCGATGAGAAAGAGGCCAATTTTGGCCCATGCGTGGAAGAATACCTGCAAAAGGCCGCCGGTGAGGCCGTCCTCCGTTAGCAGGAACAGCGCCGTCAGCACGTAGGAGATCTGGGAGATACTGGAGTAGGCCAGCCGCTTCTTGAAGTCCCGCTCGCCGTAGGCCAGCATGGAGCCCATGAACACCGTCCCCAGCGCCAGCACCAGACAGGCCGTCTGAACCCATGTACCCCGCAGCGCAGAGGGACCGGCGATGAAGTACAGTACCCGGATGATGCCGATAACGCCCGCCTTGGTGATGATACCCGACAGCAGGGCGCTGGCAGGAGCGGGGGCCACCGGGTGGGCCGAGGGGAGCCAGTTGTGCATGGGGAACAGGCCTGCCTTTGTGCCAAAGCCCAGCACCACGAAGAACACCGCCAGCAGCTCCAGTACCGTGTGCTGCCCGGCAATGAGGGTGCCGCCGGGGGCAAAGTCCAGAGTGGAGGTATTGGTGTAGAGCACCACGATGCCGAACAGCACGAAGAAGGCGCCGCCGATGGAGTAGTAGAGGTACTTCATAGCGCCGGTAACGGCGTCGTGGGTCAGCTCATGGAGCACCAGCGGCATGGAGCAGAGACTGGTGAGCTCGTAAAAGACGTACATAGATACGAAGTCTGCCGACAAAGCCGTCCCCAGCAGCATCCCCTCCGACAGAAAGAGGAACACATAAAACCGTGCCTCATTTTGGGAGTGGCTCATGTACTCCACGGAGTAGATGAGGGCCAGCAGCCATGCCACCGCCGTCAGGGCGGAGAACACGGCGGCCACACCGTCCAGCTTCATGGCGATGGTCAGGGACTCCGTCAGATGCCAGATGTTGGTGGTATAGCTGCGTCCGGACACCAGTGTCCAGACCACCAGCGCCGTTTCGATGACCTGCATAGTCAGCAGAAACGTGAGCCGCCCCCGGCGGCTGGGGAAGGGGAGCGCTGCCGCCAGACCGGTTAGCAGGGGCAGTGCGATCAAGAGAATCAGCATAGATGGTCACCTGTTCCTTTCCGGTCAGCCGCAGAATAGACCCATGCCCATGGCGAACAGCTCCGTCACGGCGGCGGAGCCGAGGCCCACGGCCAGATTCATGGCCGCCAGCCCAGCCGTAGGCAGGGGGGAGAAGCGTTTGGGACGCTGGGCGTGCTCCGTCTCCTCCGGCACCCAGATCAGCATGGCGGTGTAGAGAAAGTAGAGCACGTTCAGCACCGTGGAGACCCCCAGCGCCAGCCATACCGCCCAGACTCGCCACCCGACGGTGGCGGCGGCAGCGGTGGCGAAGTACAGCTTGGGGATGAACCCGGCGAAAATGGGAATACCCACCATGGACAGAGCACCTATGGTGAACAGCACGCCTGCCGCCGGAGCCCGATGGGCCGCCCCCCGCAGGGAACGGAAGTCCTGATGGCCGCCGGATGCCCCGGCCAGCCCCGCCCCGGAGAGGAACAGCATAGGCTTGGTGACGGCGTGGGCCACGATCTGCAGCAGTGCTGCCAGCAGAGCGGCCTGCGTCCCCATGCCCAGCCCCATGTAGATGTAGCCGATCTGTGCGCCGGAGGAGTAGGCGATCATGGTCCGCAGCCGCCCCGTCTGAATGGCGGAAATGCTGCACACCACCATGCCGCCGATGCCCAGCACCAGCAGCAGATCCTGAATACCACTGGCTGCAAAGACCTCGATGCCGATGACCTGATAGATGATCTTGATGAGCAGGAAGATGTACCCCTTGGATACCACTCCCGACAGAATGCCGGCGGAGGCGGGGGTGGCCCGGCCGTAAGTATCGGGCATCCAGAAGTGGAAGGGGAACAGGCCGCTCTTGATGGCAAGACCGCCTACCATCAGGCCGATGGCCACGGTCATGGAGAAGCGGTAGGTGCCGCCGGCCCACAGCAGGGCAACGGACTCCTTCAGCTGCGGGAACAGCAGCTGACCCGTAATGGAGTAGGTGAAGATGACGCCGATGAGGAACAGCCCGGAGCCCACCAGAGAAAAGATCATGTACCGCACGGCAGCCAGCAGGGGACGTCCGCCGTCACGGGCCGCCAGCAGGCAGCAGGAGGCGATGGTCAGTACCTCAATGAACACGTAGGCGGTGAAGATATCATTGGTGTAGCACAGGGCCAGCAGAGCCACGTGGGCCAGATCGATCATCACCCAGTAAAGCCTCATTCGGTGCTCCGGGATATCCCGGCGGATGCGGGGCATCCCACCCAGCACGCTCATCAGCATCACCGCCGCAAACAGCAGGGCCATGAAGGACTCCAGCACCCCCACGGTGATCTCGTTGCCCCACGGGGCGGGGTAGTGGCCCATCATATAGGAGTAGCTGGTGCCGTTTACGGCGCAGAACACCAGCAGCGCCGCCTGCATACAGATGCTGACGCTCAGCAGGAACAGTGTCAGTCCTCTGGCCCAGCGGTCGTTGGCGGCAAAGGAGATCACAGCGCATACCAGCGACAGAATGATGGCAAAGAGGGGGAAGTTCTGCACGAAGCTCATCGACGATCCCTCCTCTTTTTCTTATGGGAGATCATCATGTAGAGCTTATCCACGTCCAGTGTCCGATACGTCTTGTAGATCCGCACCGTCAGCGACAGCATCACCGCCGACACGCTGACGGAGACCACAATGCCCGTCAGCACCAGACCGGCGGGAATGGGATTGACATACCGGCTCATGTCCGTGACGCCGTCCACGATGATGGGAGCGGTGCGCCCGGCGATGTAGCCCCGATCTGCCAGCAGCAGAAAAACGCCGCTGTCCATGATGTCCAGTCCGATGACCTTCTTGATGAGATTCCGGGAGAACAGCAGCATGCAAAAGCCGATGACGAACAGCAGCACCGCCACGGCCTCCTCATAGTTAAAGGGGAGATTTTCCAGATGCATTTTTTACAGCTCCCCCCTTCGGAAGTACATATAAAAGCTATACATGGTGCAGCACACCACCAGCCCTACCGCCACGTTCAGCGGCAGGATCAGGCCACCGGAGAGGATGTTCCCCGGCGTGCCGGGCGAGATGATGGAGTGCAGATGATTGGCGCCGGTGAAGAAGGAGTAGCTCTTGGCCAGACAGTAAAAGCCCAGAGAGCACACCACCACCGCCCGGAGAATGGAGGCCCGGAAGGTGTGGGAGGCGGCCTCGTCGCCCCATACCAGCGCATAGATCATCAGACCCGCCGCCAGCACCGCTCCGCCGGAGAAGCCTCCGCCGGGGGAGAGATGGCCGTTGAGCAGGATGTATACGCCGAACAGCAGGATCACCGGGATCAGCCCCCGGCATACCCCGGCCACAATAGGGTCGGCGGCGTAGTTCACCACCTCCTTGGGCAAGGGGCGGCGCTTTTTGGGGGAGAGATTCATGAGGATGGTCACGGCGCACACGGCGGTGAACAGCACAAAGGACTCACCCAGCGTATCGAAAGCACGGTAGTCTAAGATCATACCCGCCACGGTGTTGACGGCCCCGGTCTCCTCCGTACCCTGCTCCACATAGCGCTGGGCCACCTCATTGACTGTGGGTGCATCCGCCGAGCCGTAGCGGGGGAGGTTGGCCACCGTCATCAGCATCAGCGCCGCAAACACGGCGCACAGCAGGAAGGCCAGCACATTATAAAGCCGCAGGGAGCGCCGCAGGGAGCGTAGGAAGGTGTCCCGATCCCGCTTGGGCTGATAGGGCTCCACAGCCTCCGGCTGAGGCTCGTCCTTCTCCACATACAGCTGCTGAGTCAGGTCCAGATCGCCCTCCAGCCACTGGTGCAGCAGTTCCTGCTCAGTGGGTCGCTTCGTTTTCTTCATGGGGTTCCTCCTCTCCTTGCGTCTCCTCCACGTCGGCATCCCGGTCGATGCGGTCGATACGCCGCAGCGTCAGGAAGAACAGAATGCCGGTGATGCCTGCGCCTACAGCGGCCTCGGTCAGGGCCAGATCGGGCGCCTCCAGCAGGATCCAAATGACGGACATGATGATGGAGTAGGCCATGTAGATGATGACCGCCCGCAGGGGCTTTTTCACCAGCGCCGTGGCCACGGCGCACACCAGCAGACCCGCCAGCAGCAATAGACGGAATACGGTGCTCATGGGGCGCTCACCTCCTCCGTTTCCTCCGGCAGCTCCAGATAGCGGGCCAGATCCTCCTGCCCGGCCCGGTACTCGAATTGTGCCAGCATATGGCTGGACAGGGGAGAGGTATACCACTGGATCACCAGCACCAGCACCAGCTTCCACAGCACGGCCCGGAAGCCCACCGCCACCATGACGCCCAGCAGCACCAGCCCCAGCGCCAGCGTGTCGGCGATGGCGGCAGCATGGAGCCGGTTCAGGGCATAGTCAAAGCGGAACAGGCCCAGCAGTGCCGTGAACAGGGCAAAAAGTCCACCCACCACGCACAGGGCGGTCACGCCGAAGCGGATCCATTCACCGATCATGGGACGCCTCCTCCTTTTTCCGCTGATTGCGCTGATAGAGATTGATGTAAATGCGGCAGAGCATCATCACGGCGATAAACGACAGCACCACATAGATCAGGGCGATGTCCGCCAGATAATCCTCTCCCAACAGGAAGGTCAACACCACGATGACCATCACCACGATGGTGCCGACGAGGTTGATGCCGATGATGCGGTCCACCGTCAGCCTGGCCCGGATGATATACACCAGCGCCGCAAGAATGCCCACAGCCAGCACCACCAGAGCGCCCCAGAACAGATAATTATAGCACTGCTCGATCAGATCCATCACTTGCTGCCCTCCAGCTTCTTCAGAATACGAACCAGATTCCAGTCCGGGATGGCCTCACCGCCGTCCTTATCCAGACACAGTACCAGGAACTCCTCCTCCTGCTGCCGGATGGTGACGGTGCCGGGGGTCAGGGTGATGGAGTTGGACAGCAGCACACGGGAGCTGGCCTCCTCCAGCGGCACCTGCAGCCGCACCACGGCAGGGCGGTAGGCAGCCTTGGGGGAGAGAATGACCTTCATGGTCTGCACATTGGCCTTCACGATCTCCCATACCAGCGTCGCGCCGTATTGGAGATACCGCCCCAGCCGCCGCAGCACCCGCCGCTCGTTCCGGGGATGATACCCCAGCACGGCGACGCAGAAGGCATATACAAGCCCCGTTACGACGATGCCGAACAGGCAGATCTCCAGCGTCACCCGCCCGTTGAAAATAAGCCACAGCAGAAACAGAAACACACACATCAGCATGGGCAGTCACATCCTTTTCCGGGGCGGGCTGTTCCGTACCCATCCCCTGATAATTTACATAAAACGTCCAAAGTTGCACGCAAAATTCATTGTACCATGGTTAGAAAGCACAAGTCAATAAAAACCGGTTTCACAATGCGAAAAAATGAAGGAAAGCCGCCGGGAAACCCGGAAAGTTCCAGTCCGCAGCATAGGAAATCGTGCCGGTTTTTGGCATATTTCCACCGCCGGAAGGCACCCCTTGCGCCGGAGGGCGTCTCCTGTTATAATACGGTGAAGAACAGGAGGTGCGTTCATGGCGCTATACACACAAAAGGCCATCATGCGGGCCTTTGGGGAGATGCTGGAGGAGATGCCCTTCGACAAGATCACCGTGACGGCCCTTGTAAAGCGGTGCGATATCAGCTCCAACACCTTTTATTACCACTACCGGGACATCTATGATCTGTTGGATGCGTGGTTCCATCTGGAGTTGGGCCGCTTCACCGGAGAGGGTACCGACTGGCATACATCCACCAAGGCCGTCATGCGGGAGTGTCAGGCCCATCCCGCCAAGATCTACCATGTGTTCAACGCCCTGTCACGGGACCGGATGGAGCAGTATGTGTTCTCCCTGACGGACGACACCTTCTTCCGGCTGGTGCAGCAGCAGACGGCAGACAGCGGCCTGCCGCAGGAGCGGGTGGAGGAGATCGCCGCCTTCTGTCGCTATGCCTATGTGGGCTTTTTCCTGCAATTCCTGTGGAACCGTATGGAGGCGGACATCGACCGCAGCGTGGACCGGCTGGGGGAGCTGATGACCGCCTTTGTCCGCAGCGCCATGGCGGAGCCGGCGAACTGAATTTTTGGATAAACCGGCAGAAATGTCCCCAATAGGACGCTTCTGCCGCCGTCTATGAGGGCGGCATCCGGGGCTATCATGCGGCCCAGGAGACGGCGGAAAAGTACGATATCAACGTGCCGTGGCTGATCCTCATGGATCCCACCTCCGCCTGCAATATGCACTGCACCGGCTGCTGGGCGGAGGAACACCAAAACTGAAGTCGATGAACGAGAGGCCCACGGCATGGCCGTGGGCCTCTCCCTGTCCGGAGATAAAAGACAAATTGTAACCATTTTGTGCATATTTTGTAATTGCAATTCCCATGGGGATAGACCATAATAAAATACAGTTTCACGCAGCTTACGGGACAGCCTGCAGAGTGATCTGCGGGCTGTCTTTCTGGATAGACAGCATCGGCCACGTTCAATACCATAGGAGAATCGCATGGGCTTTAACACACTACCCTTTATTTTCATCTTTCTGCCGGTGTTTCTGGCAGTATATTACCTGATGCCGGAGCGACTGCGAAACGGCGTTCTGGCATTAGGGAGTCTTGTCTTTTACCTGCTCGGTACATGGAAGCGGCCGTGGTGTCTGGCGCTGCTGCTGGGGCTCATGGCTCTGACGTGGCTCTCCGGCCGGAAGCTGGCGGGGAGCAAGCCCCTGCTGGTGGGGAACCTGCTGGTGCTGGGCCTGTGCCTTTTCGGCTTCAAATATGCCGGCCTGCTGGGCAGTGGCATCGCCCTGCCGCTGGGCCTGAGCTTTTACTCCTTCCAGATGGCCGCCTACGTCATCGACGTGTACCGTGGCCGCATGGAGCCGGAGGAGTGTCCGGTGTCCTACGCCGCTGAGATCCTGATGTTCCCCAAGCTCCTCTCCGGCCCTCTCATGGATCCGGCGGATCTGAAAGCGCAGATGTACCGCCGCACCTGCACCCTGCGGGAGCTGGATGCGGGCCTGCGGGACTTCATCATCGGTCTTTCCATGAAGGTGCTGCTGGCCAACCAGATCGGCGGCCTGTGGCGTCAGGTCAAGACCATCGGCTTCGAGAGCGTCTCCACCCCTATGGCGTGGCTGGGCCTTGTGGCCTACTCCCTGCAGCTGTATCTGGACTTCTGCGGCTATTCCTGGATGGCCATCGGCGTGGGGGAGATGCTGGGCTTCCGGCTGCCCCGGAACTTTGAACACCCCTACGCCGCCCGCTCCATGCGGGACTTCTGGCGCCGCTGGCACATCAGTCTCAGCTCTTGGTTCCGGGACTATGTGTATATCCCGCTGGGCGGCAGCAAAAAGGGGGAGGGCCGTACCTACCTGAACCTGCTGGTGGTGTGGCTGTTTACGGGCCTGTGGCACGGCAGTACGCTGAACTTCCTGCTGTGGGGACTGTTCCTCTTTGCCCTCATCTCTCTGGAACGTCTGGGCTGGGGCAAGGTGCTCCGGCGCAGTCAGGTGATCTCCCGGCTCTATATGCTCCTGGTGATCCCCCTAAGTTGGATGCTCTTCGCCATCCCCTCCCTGAAGGACATCGGCAGCTATATCGGGCGGCTCTTTGCCTTCTCCGGCGGCACGGCGGTCCATGCACGGGACTTTCTGGTCTACGGACGGCAGTACGCCGTGGTGTTGGTCATCGGTCTGCTGGTGTCCACGCCCTTACCGGAGAAGCTCTGGCGCCGCATCCGCACCTCCCCGCTGGGAACGGTGCTCCTGCTGGTGCTGTTCTGGGTATGCGTTTACTGTATGGCGGTGGCCACCAACGACCCCTTTATGTATTTCAGCTTTTGAGGACGAGCAGCCATGAAGAGATTAGAACCAAAACAGAGAGGACTGGCCGTGCTGGCCATCCTGCTGGTGGCCACCTCCCTGGCAGCCACCGTAACGGGCCTTGTGCTGAAGGCCCAGCTGCAAAAGTATGTAGGGGGCTGGGAGGACCGTCTGGCCATCGCCGTGCCATTCATGCTGCTGCATGACAACACAGACCTCCGCCGCATGGAGCAGGCCAAGCAGCGTAGTCAGGATGAGCCAAAGCAGCCGGAGCAACCCACTGAACCGGAAAAGCCTGCCGAGCCGGAGCAGCCCACTGAACCGGAAAAACCCGACGAACCGGAGAAGCCGCAGGTGCCGGGGGTGCCAACGGAGCTTCCCACCGTGGTGCCGGGGGCCAAGTACGGCGAGGACGAGAGCTTTTTCGACGATGCCCTGTTCATCGGAGATTCCCGCATGGTCAGCTCCGCCTACTATGCAAGGCTTGGCAAGGCGGATTACTTCACAGACGTTGGCATGAATGTTTTCCAGATGTTCTCCGTTACCGCCTCGGACGATAACTTCGATGCCACGGACCTGACGACCCTGCTGCAAAACCGTACCTATAAGAAGATCTTCATCATGCTGGGCATCAACGAGTGCGGCTACCCCATGAGCAGCCTGCTGAGCGCCTATCAGGAGGACATCGACACCTTGAAAAGGCTCCAGCCGGATGCCACCATCTACCTGCTGAAGGTCTACGGCGTGTCCCGCTCCGTGGCGGAGGGTACCAGCTACTTCAGCCCCCAGCGCCTACAGGAGGTCAACGACGGCATCGCCGGTCTGGCCGACGGCAAGAAGGTTCACTGTCTGGATGCCTCCCACCTCTACTGCGATGACGAAGGCTACATGAAGGAGGAGTACACCAGCGACGGCGTCCATCCCTACGCCAAGGATGCAGCACTTTTTGCCCAGTGGCTGTGCCAGCAGATCAGCGGCGGCCGGTAGGCCTTTACAGATCACCGGATGTGTGGTATCCTGTGTAAGAACGCAAAAGGAAAGGGGACGGCAAAATGTCGGGACTCTATGACCGGGTGCAGCGCAGCCCCCGGCAAAAAACCTTCCCGTGGTGGGCGGTCATTCTGGCGATTACTCTGGTAGTGCTGACCTGCATCGGCCTGTTCCTCAGCCGACCCCAGCGCATCAAGAACCGCTACGAGGCCTGCATGGACGCCGTCTCCGCCAGCACCATCTATGCCAAGCGCCACCGGGGCGTCCGGGCGCTGGTGGACGGACAGGAGCTGCGCCTGCGAGAGAGTAACGCCCGCTCCATATACAGCAGTCTGGCCGCTTTGGGCGTGGGCCACTTCACCGACCAGCTGCCGGAGGGGGAGCCGGATGCCACCCTCTATTACAGTGACACCTCGGTGATGCGCCTGTGGCGCTATCCGCTGAAGCGCAGCAGCTCCGGCCGTTGGGAGGGTGTGTTCATTTCCTTTGTATCGCTGGATGGCACCACCTATTCCTACTATACGGATCGAACGGACTGGCAGAATATCTCATGGCCATTGTCACCTGAGAGCAACGCCCCGTGGAGCAACTGAAGAATGACCGAAGGGGGTGTGACCTGTGGGTCACACCCCCTTTTTCACAACTCCTGCTTGATGGAGCGTATGGCATTTTTCTCCAACCGGCTCACCTGCGCCTGCGAGATGCCGATCTCGGAGGACACCTCCATCTGGGTCTTGCCCTGACAGAACCGCAGGGCCAGAATGTTCCGCTCACGGGGCTGCAAGTGGGAGATGGCGTCCTTCAGCGCCAGCTGCTGCAGCCAGCCCTCATCGCTGCTGTGGTCATCCCGGATCTGATCCATGACGCACACGGCGTCCCCGCCGTCGGCGTACACCGGCTCATACAGAGACACCGGGGCTGACATGGCGTCCATGGCGAACACCACCTCCTCACGGGGCAGCTCCAGCTCCTGGGCGATCTGCTCCACCGTAGGCTCCCGCTGCTGCTGGCGCAGGAGCCGCTCACGGGCCTGCAGGACCTTATAGGCAGTGTCCCGCATACTCCGGCTGACCCGCAGGGTGCTGTTGTCCCGGAGATAGCGGCGAATCTCCCCCACGATCATGGGAACGCCATAGGTGGAGAACCGCACCGGCTGACGGATGTCGAAGTTGTCGATGGCCTTGATAAGACCGATGCACCCCACCTGAAACAGATCGTCGGCGTTCTCGCCCCGGCTGCTGAACCGCTGGATCACCGACAGCACCAGCCGGAGATTGCCCCGGATCAGCCGCTCACGGGCCGCCATGTCTCCCTGCTTGGTGCGCCGGAGAAGCTCCATCATCTCGTCGTTTTTCAGGATCTCCAGCCGGGCTGTATTGATCCCGCAGATTTCCACCTTCCCCTGCATACGCCGCCTCCACCACTTGGATGATGACAGTATTTCCCGCAGATAGGCGGCTTATACGGCGTGACAAAAATCCCGCACATTCGACGGAGAATAGAGAAAGCCTCTTGGCTGTCAAAAAGGGGGGACACTTTCGTCAACGGGGCGGAAGGGTGTGTGCGGGAAACCCGGAAGGGGTGTCCTGCACGATAATGATCACCATTTTTTAGAACTTTTTTTGAAGTTCTGAAAAATGATTGCAGCGTGTCGAAAAAAACTTTTCGACACGCTGAGTCCCTCAGCTGTCAGATACAGCTGAGGGACTTTTGACCTGTAAACTATTTTACCCTTACACCATGCGGCAGGACTCCACCTCGCCGCAGTCATCCGGGAATTTGCTATGGTCATACTCGATGCCGTTGCGGTCGTAGTAGTTCTTGATGGCGGACTTGATGGACTCCTCCGCCAGCACAGAACAGTGCAGCTTGTGGGCCGGCAGACCACCCAGCGCCTCCACCACCTGCCGGTTGGTGACGGCCAGCGCCTCATCGATGGTCTTGCCCTTAATCATCTCCGTAGCCATGGAGGAGGAGGCGATGGCGCTGCCGCAGCCAAAGGTCTCGAATTTCACATCCTCGATCACGCCGTCCTTGATTTTCAGGTACATCTTCATAATGTCGCCGCACTTGGCGTTGCCCACCTGCCCCACGCCGTCGGCATCGGGAATCTCACCCACATTCCGGGGGTGCATGAAATGATCCATTACAGTATCGGTATACAGTGCCATGATAGTACTCCTTTCACTAAATCAACGCTTACAGCATGAATTGCTTCTTACCGGATTCCAGATCCTTCCATACCGGGGACATGGACCGCAGATACGCCACCACACGGGGAACCTCCCGCAGGATGTGGTCGATCTCCCACGGCTGGTTCCACTCGCTGAGACTCAGCCGCAGGGAGCCATGGGCCACCTCATGGGGCCGCCCGATGGCCAACAGCACATGGCTGGGATCCAGCGAGCCGGAGGTGCAGGCGGAGCCGGAGGAGGCGCAGATGCCTGCATCATCCAGCAGCAGCAGGAGAGACTCGCCCTCAATGCCCTCGAAGCAGAAGTTGACGTTGCCGGGCAGCCGGTTCACCGGGTCGCCGTTGAGAGCGCTGTGGGGGATCTGGGACAGCCCCGCAATGAGCTTGTCCCGCAGAGCCGTCACCTTGGCCCGGTTCTCCTCCATGTGGGCGCAGGCATCCTCCAGCGCAGCGGCCATGGCGGCGATGCCGGGGACGTTCTCCGTACCGGCTCGCTTGCCCCGCTCCTGTGCGCCGCCCTCGATGAGACTGGTGATGGGTACGCCCTGCCGGACATACAGAGCACCTACGCCCTTGGGGCCGTGGAACTTGTGGCCGGAGAGACTCAGCATATCGATGTGCTGGGCCTTGACGTCAATGGGCAGATGTCCCGCCGCCTGTACGGCGTCGGTGTGGAACAGCACGCCCGCCTCCCGGCACACGGAACCGATCTCCTCAATGGGGAGGATACTGCCGATCTCGTTGTTGGCATACATCACCGTCACCAGACAGGTATCCGGCCGGATAGCCTCCTTCACCTGCTGGGCGGTAATGGTGCCGGTGTGGCCCACCGGCAGCAGCGTCACCTCGAAGCCCTGTTTCTCCAGCCGCTTCAGGGAGTGGAGGACGGCATGGTGCTCGAAGGCGGTGGAGATGATGTGCTTCTTGCCCTTCAGTCGTCCCAACTCCGCAGCGGACAGCAGAGCCTGATTGTCGGCCTCACTGCCGCCGGAGGTGAAGAGGATCTCACGGGGCTTGCAGTTCAGGCACCGGGCCATGGTCTCACGGGCGCTCTGCAGCAGCTCGGCGGCGTGCTGGCCCACACTGTGCAGGCTGGAGGGGTTTCCGTAGTTGTCCTCCAGCGCCGGCAGCATGGCGGCCAGTGCCACAGGACTCATCTTGGTGGTAGCGGCATTATCTGCGTATATCATAGGGATTCCTCCTGAAAAGATTTACCTACCATTTTGGTATGTTAGTAGTATAGCAGGATTAACCTACCAAGTCAAGGGGTATTGAAAATTTTGGGAGAAAAAGCCCTCTCCGCCGGTGCGCTTGCATCTCACCCTGCTTTGTGATACACTGAAGCACATATATAGATTCAGGAGATAACGCATATGACCGACTACCTTCACATACAGCTGCCGCCGGATCAGATCCGGGGCATCAGCAGCATCGGATTGGCCCATATGGGGGATGCCGTGTATGAACTGCTGGTGCGGACATGGCTCTGCGCCCACGGCAAGGCCACCGGCAAGGGCCTGCACCGGGCCACGGTGGCGCTGGTGTGCGCCCCCAAGCAGGCGGAGCTGGCCCAGCGCATCCTGCCCCTGCTGACAGAGGAGGAGCAGGCGGTGTTCCGCCGGGGCCGCAACGCTAACGTCCACTCCATTCCCGCCCACGCCAGCCGTGCGCAATACCAGCAGGCCACGGCGCTGGAAGCGCTGCTGGGCTGGCTGCATCTCAGTGGCCGCCACGACCGGGTGGAGCAGCTGTTCGCCGTGATGATGGAGGAGGAATAATATGCCGCTGGACGCCATTTGTATGCAGGCCGTGGTCCGTGAGACCGCCGCACAGATAGAAAATGCCCGCATTGAGAAGATCCAGCAGCCGGCACGAGATCAGGTGATCCTGCTGCTGCGGGGCGGGCGGCGGCTCCTGCTCAACGCCGGAGCCAGCCAGCCCCGGCTGCATCTGACCCAGCAGCTGCGGGACAACCCCGCCCAGCCCCCCATGTTCTGTATGCTGCTGCGGAAGCATCTGGCCGGGGGACGGCTGCTGCGTCTGGAGCAGGAGCCGCTGGAGCGTGTGGTGACGCTGACCGTCCGGGCGGTGGACGAGCTGGGGGAGCAGAGCGACTATCGCCTGATCTTAGAGGCCATGCCCCGCCACGCCAACCTCATTCTGGTGGATCGGGAGGGCCGCATCGTGGACTGCCTGCGCCGGGTGGACTTCGAGATGTCCCAGCAGCGTCAGGTGCTGCCGGGGCTTTACTACCACCTGCCGCCCCGTCAGGATAAGTGCGACCCGCTGACGACGGAGGAGGATGCCTTCCGCCGCCTGCTGGCCCGGCGCCCGGAGGACAGTCCGCTGGACCGCTGGCTCATGGACACCTTCACCGCCATTCCGCCCCTGCTGGCACGGGAGTTGGTCTGCCGCACCTGCGGCGAGACGGACGCCCGCAGCGCCGACCCCGACACCCTGTGGCAGACCTTCCACACATGGCAGCAGCAGGTGCAGGAGGGCCGCTTTCTCCCGCAGCTGCTGGAGCGTGAGGGCCGACCGGCGGACTTTTCCTATTTCCCCGTGACCCAGTACGGACCCTCGGTCACCTGCCGCACCTACGATACCTTCGCCCAACTGCTGGATGACTTCTATCAGGGCCGGGAGCAGGCGGACCGTGTCCGCCAGAAGGGGCAGGATCTGATGAAGGCCGCCACCGCCGCACGGGATCGTGTCCGCCGGAAGCTGGCCCTTCAGGAGAAGGAGTACGCCGCCGCACAGGACCGGGAGCCTCTGCGGCTGGCCGGTGAGCTCATCACCGCCAACCTCTACCGCTTGGAGCGGGGCATGACCCACCTGACGGCGGAGAACTACTACGAGGAGGGCTGCCCCCAGCTGGATATCCGTCTGGACCCGCTGCTGACGCCTCAGCAGAACGCCGCCCGCTATTTCAAGCAGTATGCCAAGGCCAAGACGGCGGAGCGCATCCTGACGGAGCAGCTGGAAAAGGGCCGGCAGGAGTTCTCCTATCTGGAGAGCGTGGTGCAGGAACTACAGCAGGCGGAGCTGGAGCAGGACTTCAACGACATCCGTACCGAGCTGACGGAGGGCGGCTACCTTCGGGGCCGGGGCAAAAAGCAGCCCGGCTTCCAGCGGGCCTCCCGCCCACGGGAGTTCCGCTCCACGGCGGGCCTGCGAATTCTGGTGGGCCGCAGCAACCGTCAGAACGACAGGCTGACGTGCAAGGACGCCGACCGCCGGGATATCTGGTTCCACACCCAAAAGATCCACGGCTCCCATGTGATCCTCTGCACCGGCGGCACAGAGCCGGACCGCCAGAGCATTGAGGAGGCCGCTTCGCTGGCCGCCTACTATTCTCAGGGCCGGGAGGGCGGCAAGGTGCCGGTGGATTATACCCCGGTGAAATTCGTGAAAAAGCCCGCCGGGGGGAAGCCCGGCATGGTAGTCTATACCACCTATCAGACGATCTACGCTGTACCGGACGAGGCGCTGGCCCGCCGCCTGTCGGTGAAATAAGACAAGCCCCGGAGGCCCTTCCTCCGGGGCTTGAGCCTGTCAAAAAGAAGAAACCTTTCGTCAACGGGGCGGAAGGGTGTGTGCGGGAAACCCGGAAGGGTGTCCTGCACGATGATGATCCCCATTTTTCAGAGCTTTTTGAAGCTCTGAAAAATGCTACAGCGTGGCGAAAAGACTTTTTCGACACGCTGAAGCCCCCGGAGGCCCTTCCTCCGGGGCTTGCAAATTTCTTAACGGCCGATTTTTCCCCGGATGACTTAAAATATACGGAATATCTTGCATAAATCAGTTGTAAATTCGGCGGAAGTATGATAATATATTGAATCACTGAACAGCGGCGCAGTATCCTAGTCAGATCTGCCGTCTTCTAAGAAGGGCCTAAAAATCCTTTTAAGGGCACAACTGTGAAACTCCTGGTGCCTGCTGCTTACGCCCAGTTTGGGGTGGGTGCTGGGAGGAGATGCGGGAGCCCCCGCATCTGCGGTGGTGGGGCGCCCTCCAATGGCATGGAGGACCCGACCCTGCCTCTGTGGAGACCTGCTGTTGTGCACAGGCGTACTCCCTTTGTGGTCAAGCGACCTGTGTACGAGGCAGATTGTGAACCTGCAATGCGGTGCTACCCGGCCTTGTGCCGTGAACGCTGTGTGCAGAGTAGCCTGCCTTGCGTGGGTAGGGTAGATAGGGAAGTGGAAGCACCACTGCCCCCGGCCAGGGGCAGCGTGTTGATTCTCTCGAAACCCTGCCTGCAAAAGAGGCTAAGAGACGGTTTGACTGCTGTGGAAATCACCTAGGCTGTCCCACAGGGGCGCAGGGGGGATTGCAGTGCGGACTAAGTGGCAGTCGGGTCCCATGACCGGTAACATCATGGTGCGGCACCGAACGGGAAACCGCCTGATCGGCAACGAGAGGTGTGCTGTGGGGAAATCCTACCCGTACCTAAGCCGCAAGATTAACCCTCGGCGCTGCCCTGTTCAGTATTTTCTTATGAAGCATCTATATTTTTGCAAAGCAAAGAGAGGGATATTCCTTTGAGCGAAAGCGATAAAACCGATAGAAATAAGGGAAAGAGCAAGAGTAAGAACAAGAAGAAAAGCGGCTGCAGCTGGGCGCTGCGGGTCTTTCTGCTGGCGGTGGCGCTGTCGGCGCTGCTGAGTTTTTTCTCCTCCACTGCGCTGGAGGGGACCGGCTACGCCGTGGCCATCATCGTGCTGGCGGTGTTCATCGCTCTCGGCATCGTGTTTGATATGATCGGCGTGGCCGTCACCGCCGCCGATCCCAAGCCCTTCCACTCCATGGCGGCCCACAAGGAAAAAGGCGCCAAGGAGGCCATCCGTCTGCTGAAAAACGCCAATCAGGTCAGCTCCTTCTGCAACGACGTGGTGGGCGACATCTGCGGCATCGTCAGCGGCTCCACGGCGGCTGTCATCGTGGTGGAGCTGCAGAAGGACCTGAGCACTACCTCCATCCTCATCTCCATCGCCGTGACGGCGCTGATCTCCGGTATCACCATCGGCGGCAAGGCGCTGGGAAAGACAGTGGCCATCAACGAGTGTACCGGCGTGGTGTACCGGGTGGCCCGGCTCATGCATACCCTGCATCTTTACCGATGAAATGGAGCGATCAACTTGCTGTTGGAACAGATACATGACCCCTCCGATGTGAGGAAACTGAATGATGAACAGGCCCGCCTGCTGTGCCGTGAGCTGCGCACCTTCCTGCTGGAGCAGGTGTCACGGACAGGCGGGCATCTGGCGTCCAATCTGGGCGTGGTGGAGTTGACGGTAGCCATCCACCGGGTGTTCGACACGTCGCAGGACCGTCTGGTGTTCGACGTGGGCCACCAGTGCTACGTCCACAAGGCCCTCACCGGGCGGCGGGAGCTGTTTGGCACCCTGCGCCAGCTGGGCGGCCTCTCCGGCTTCCCCAAGCCGTGGGAGAGTCCCCACGACGCCTTCATCGCCGGCCACGCCTCCAACTCCGTGTCCGTGGCCTTGGGCATGGCACGGGCCCGGACGCTGCTGCACCAGCACTATCAGGTGCTGGCCCTGATCGGCGACGGAGCCTTGGGCGGCGGTCTGAGCTTCGAGGGACTGAATGACGCCGGGGCCTCTCACGAGCCTATGATCGTGATTTTGAACGATAACGGGATGTCCATCGACCCCAACGTGGGCGGGATGTCCCGGCATTTGTCACGCCTGCGCAGCAAGCCCGGCTACTACGCCTTCAAAAAGCGCTATCGCCAGGTGTTGGAGTCCTCCCAGACGGGGCAGAGGCTCTATTCCGTCAGCCACGACGTGAAAACGGCGCTGAAAAAGTCCCTGCTTCCCGGCAGCACCCTGTTTGAAAACATGGGCTTTACGTATATGGGGCCGGTGGACGGCCACGATGTGATCCAGCTGACCCGGATGCTGCGGGAGGCTAAAGATCTCCGCTGTCCGGTGCTGCTCCATGTCCACACGGTGAAGGGGCAGGGCTACGGCCCCGCCGAGGCGGATCCCGGCCGGTTCCACGGCATCGGACCCTTCGATGTCCGTACCGGCAGCGGCAAGCCCGCCGCACCCAGTTTTTCCTCCGTGTTCGGTGAGACACTGACCCGACTGGCGGGGGAGGACCGCCGCATCTGCGCCCTGACTGCCGCCATGGTGGACGGTACGGGGCTGACGAAATTCTCCAAGACCTACCCCAGCCGCTTTTTCGACGTGGGCATTGCCGAGGGCCACGCCGTGGCCACGGCGGCGGGTATGGCCAAGCAGGGCCTTGTGCCGGTGCTGGCGGTGTACTCCAGCTTTCTGCAGCGTGGCTATGATATGCTGCTGCACGACGTGGCCCTCAGTGGGCTTCATGTGGTGCTGGGGGTGGACCGGGCCGGACTGGTGGGGGCCGACGGCGAGACCCACCACGGCTGCTTCGACGTGATGTACCTGTCGCAGGTGCCGGGCATGAAGGTGTTCTGCCCCGCCAGCTTTGCCGAACTGCGGACCATGCTGCGCCGTGCGGTGCAGGAGGAGACCGGTCCCGTGGCGGTGCGCTATCCCCGTGGCGGGGAGGGGGCCTATCAGGAGGATCGCAGCGATGAGGCCATCGCCTGCCTGCGCCCGGGGACGGATATCACCCTCCTGACCTACGGCACCCTCATCAACGAAGCCCTGTCCGCCGCTGATCTGCTGGCGCAGCGGGGTATCTCCGCTCAGGTGCTGAAGCTCAGCACCATTGCCCCTTTGTCCCCGGAGGCCATCCGCACGGCCCTGACCGGCACGGAGCGTCTGCTGGTGCTGGAGGACTGCGTGGAGACCGGCTGCGTGGGCCAGCGGGTGGCAGCCATGATGGCCCAGCTGGACATGGCCACCCGGCGACTGGTGCTGAAAAATACAGGCGACCGCTTTATCCCGCAGGGCAGTGTAGCGGAGCTGCGCCATCTCTGCGGACTGGACGCTGAGGGTGTAGCCGCTGCGGCAGAGGAGGCTGTGCATGAGCAATAAAACAAGGCTGGACGTACTCCTGACGGAGCGTGGCCTGGCGGAGAGCCGCCAGAAGGCACAGGCCGTCATCATGGCGGGCCACGTGTTCGTGGCGGGCCAGCGGGTGGATAAGCCCGGCACAGCGGTGCTGAGCGACGCCCCTATCGAGGTCCGAGGCCACGCTCTGCCTTATGTGAGCCGGGGCGGATTAAAGCTGGAAAAGGCCATGAAGACCTTTCCCATCACCCTGACCGATAAGATCTGCGCCGACATCGGCGCCTCCACCGGGGGCTTTACGGACTGTATGCTGCAAAACGGCGCCCGGAAGGTCTATTCCGTGGACGTGGGCTACGGCCAGCTGGACTGGAAGCTCCGCAGCGATCCCCGTGTGGTGTGCATGGAGCGCACCAACGCCCGGTATCTGACCCCGGAGCAGATCCCCGATCCGCTGGATTTTGCCAGTATCGACGTGTCCTTCATCTCCCTGAAGCTGATCTTCCCGGCACTGTACGGTCTGCTGCGGCAGGGGGGCGAGATCGCCTGCCTCATCAAGCCCCAGTTCGAGGCCGGCCGGGAAAAGGTAGGCAAAAAAGGCGTGGTGCGGGATCCCGCCGTGCATCAGGAGGTGCTGGAGCACTTCCTGACCCATGCCAAGGAGAGTCACTTTACAGTGCTTGGAATCACTTATTCTCCTATCCGTGGACCGGAGGGGAACATCGAATATCTGGGCTATTTGAAGAAGTGCGATGAGCCGGACGGCAGCTTTGACCTGCCGGCGCTGGTGGCGGAGTCGCACAGTCAGCTGAAGGACTGAGGAGGAGTAGATATGAAAAAAGTGATCCTCTGCCCCAATCCCTATCGGGATAGCGAGCTGCGGGTGTGCAAGGAGGCCAAAAAGCTGCTGGATGCCCTGCATTTTCAGACGGTGGTGTGCCTGCCCTTCCAGCGGGAGGGCTACGGTGCGGAGCTGGGCCTGCGAATCACCCCGCTGCATCAGGAGATTCGCTCGGCGGATCTGCTCATCGCCTTCGGCGGCGACGGCACCATCCTGCATCTGGCCCGGACGGTGGCGCTGCACAGCGTCCCGGTGCTGGGAGTGAATCTGGGAAGCCTCGGATTCATGTCGGAGCTGGAGGTGGACGAGCTGGACCGCCTGCGGGATCTGGCGGACTGGAGCTTCGACGTGGAGTCCCGGATGATGCTGGACGTGTCCGTCCTCCGGGGCGGAAAGTCCGTGTATAACAACATCGCCCTCAACGACGCCGTCATCTCCAAGGGCTCCATTGCAAGGGTTGTAAGGCTGAATATCTTTACAGAGGAGGGCCAGCTCACCAAGGTCGGCGGCGACGGCATTATCGCCAGCACCCCCACCGGCTCCACCGGCTACTCCATGGCCGCCGGCGGCCCCATCGTGGAGCCCACGGCCCGGAACCTGCTGCTGACCCCCATCTGCCCCCACTCCACCCGCTCCAGCAGCTACGTTCTCTCACCGGAGCACGTCATCACCGTGGAGGCCCCGGACGCCAATCGCAAGTTCGTCTACCTGTCCGTGGACGGCGGCAAGGCGTTCTCTCTGAAAAACAACGATCAGGTGCGTGTCAGCACCTCCAGATACACCACCAAGCTGGTGCGGCTGTCCAAGAAGAGCTTCTGCGAGATTTTGGATAAGAAAATGGGTGGGGAGGTCACAAAAGCATGAAAAATCAGCGTCAGGAACAGCTGCTGCAGATCATTGCCGAGGAGACGGTGGAGACACAGGAACAGCTGCTGGAACGGCTTCAGGAGCGGGGCATCCGCAGCACGCAGGCCACCATTTCACGGGACATCAAGGAGCTGCACCTCATCAAGGAGCCGGTAGGGCAGGGCCGCTATCGCTATGCCGTGTCCGCCCATCGGACGAAGCTGAACTTTGCCGACCGTCTGCGTACCATCTTCCGGGAGGGTGTCCTCAGCGTGGACTACGCCCAGAATCTGGTGGTCATCAAGACCATGCCGGGTCTGGCCAACGGCGCCGCCGCAGCGCTGGACGGCATGGAGGTTCCCTATCTGGTGGGGTCTCTGGCGGGGGACGACACCGTTCTGCTGGTGCTGCGTGACAACGCTGCAGCGGCGGAGTTTGCCGACGAGATCAAGGAGATGCTGCGCTGAAGCAGCGCCTGTACGGAGGGATGACAGATGCTGGAATTGCTCCATATCGAAAATATCGCCATCATCGACCGGGCGGATATCACCTTTGAGCCGGGCTTCAACGCCCTCACCGGTGAGACCGGCGCCGGTAAATCCATCGTCATTGACTCGCTGAGCGCCGTGCTGGGTCAGCGCACCTCCCGTGACCTGATCCGCACCGGGGCCGACAAGGCCTACGTCAGCGCCTGCTTCACCGGCATCCCGCCGGAGGTAGGGGAGGACTTGGGCATCACATGGGATGAGGAGCTGCTGCTGCAGCGGGAGATCCACGCCGACGGCAAAAACGTCTGCCGGGTGGGCAGCCGCCCCGTCACGGTGACGCAGCTGCGTGCCTTGGGCAGCCGCCTGCTGAACATCCACGGTCAGCACGACGGCCAGCAGCTGCTGGACGAGGAGCAGCACCTGCTGTATCTGGACAGCTTCGGCCGCACCGAGCCGCTGCTGACCGCCTATCGGGAGAAATACGCCAAGCTGACGGATATCCGTCGCCAGATGCACGCCCTGCAAATGGACGAGGCAGAGAAGGCCCGCCGCATGGATACCCTGCGCTACCAGATCCAGGAGCTTCAGCGGGCCAAGCTGAGGCCCGGCGAGGAGGAGGAGCTGACCTCCCGCCGCAACCTGCTGCGCAACGGCGAAAAATTCATGTCCGCCGTCTCCGAGGCAGACTTCTGTCTCAGCGGCGACGACAGCACCAGCGGCGCACTGGCCCTGCTGCGGCAGGCCCAGAGCGCTCTGGAGCCCATCCGTCGTCTGGACGACAGCTTCGAGGAGCTGTACCAGCGGCTGGAGGCAGTGTACAGCGAGGTTTACGATCTGGCCTACACCGTGCAGGACAAGCGGGACGCCTTCGACTTCTCCCCGCAGGAGCTGGACGAGGTGGAGGGCCGTCTGGATCAGCTGTATCGGCTGAAAAAGAAGTATGGCCCGGATATAGAGAGTATGCTGGCCTATCTGGACCGCAGTACCAAGGAACTGGACGCCATCGAGGACGCCGGCGATACCTTGCTGCATCTGCAGCAGATGGAGAAGAAGGCCCTGACCGCCGCCCAGTCTGCGGCGGAGGAGCTGTCCAAGGCCCGCCATCAGGCGGCAGAGCGGCTGGAGGAGCAGATCCTCACGGAGCTTCGCCAGCTGGATATGGGTCGCATCCGCTTCGCCATCGACTTCCAGCCCCAGCCCCTGTCTGAGTCCGGAATGGACGCCGTGCGCTTCCTCATGTCCGCCAACGTGGGCGAGGAACTGCGCCCCATCCAGAAGATCGCCTCCGGCGGCGAGCTGGCCCGCATCATGCTGGCCATGAAGAACGTTCTGTCGGAGCAGGACCGGGTAGGCACCATGGTCTTTGACGAGGTGGATACCGGCGTCTCCGGCCGGGCCGCTCAGAAGGTGGCGGAGAAGATGGCCCGCATCAGCCGCACCAAGCAGGTGCTGTGCGTCACCCATCTGCCCCAGCTGGCCGCCATGGCCGATACCCATTTCTCCGTGGAGAAGGGCGTCACCGACGGCCGCACCTTTACCCATGTGCGGCGGCTGGATCGGGCCCAGCGGCGGCAGGAGCTGGCCCGCCTCACCGGCGGCGCCCATATCACCCCCACCATGCTGGAGGGGGCGGAGGAGCTGCTGTCTGCGGCGGAGGATTTCAAGCGTACGCTGGAATAGGGCTTGACAAACCCGCCGATACCCCCTATAATGTCCTCACAGCAACTACAAAAGCTACTGCAAGGAAGGGAACAAGTAACAGCGCCTGCTGCCTGCCCAGAGAGCCTCTGTCCGGTGAAAAGAGGAGAGGAGCGTCGCTGCGAATACATCCCGGAGCAGCCGTCCCAACGCCCTTCAGGGGCCAGTAGGCACGGTCGGGTCCGCCCGTTACAGCGGCGGAGTGTGATGGCACTCCATGAGGCCGCCTTCCGTGAGGGAGCGGCGAAGCTGAGGTGGTACAGCGATGATACATCGCCCTCTGTCTGCGGACAGGGGGCGTTTTCTTTTCCCCCTGCGCCCGATCACATCCCACATAAAGGAGAAAGGAAAGAACAACTATGGGAATTTATGAAGAGCTGGTGGCCCGTGGCCTGATCGCACAGGTCACCAACGAGGAAGAGATCCGTGAAATGATCAACAACGGCAAAGCTACCTTTTACATCGGCTTTGACTGCACGGCGGACTCTCTGACGGCGGGTCATTTCATGGCCCTGACCCTGATGAAGCGCCTGCAGATGGCGGGCAACAAGCCCATCGCCCTCATCGGCGGCGGCACCACCATGATCGGTGACCCCTCCGGCCGCACCGATATGCGGAAGATGCTCACCAAGGAGGATATCGACCACAACGCCGAGTGCTTCAAGCGCCAGATGGAGCGCTTTATCGAGTTCGGCGAGGGCAAGGCCGTCATGCTCAACAACGCCGACTGGCTGCTGAAGCTGAACTATGTGGATCTGCTGCGTGAGGTAGGTGCCTGCTTCTCCGTCAACAATATGCTGCGGGCCGAGTGCTATAAGCAGCGCATGGAGAAGGGTCTGAGCTTCCTGGAGTTCAACTACATGATCATGCAGAGCTACGATTTCTACTATATGTTCCAGCACAACGGCTGCAATATGCAGTTCGGCGGCAACGACCAATGGAGCAATATGCTGGGAGGCACGGAGCTGATCCGCCGCAAGCTGGGCAAGGATGCCCACGCCATGACCATCACCCTGCTGACGGACTCTCAGGGCAACAAGATGGGCAAGACCGCCGGCAACGCCGTGTGGCTGGATCCCAACAAGACCAGTCCCTTCGAGTTCTATCAGTACTGGCGCAACGTGGCGGATGCCGATGTGCTCAAGTGCATCCGGATGCTGACCTTCCTGCCTCTGGAGCAGATCGACGAGATGGCCGGCTGGGAGGGTGCAAAGCTCAACGAGGCCAAGGACATTCTGGCCTATGAGCTGACGAAGCTGGTCCACGGCGACGAGGAGGCCGACAAGGCCCGACAGGCCTCCAAGGCCCTGTTCTCCGGTGCCGGTGATGCCGCCCATATGCCCACCACGGAGCTGACCAACGACGATCTGGGCGGCGGGCAGATCAATATCCTGAACCTGATGGTCCGCTGCGGCCTGTGCGCCAGCAAGGGCGAGGCCCGCCGTCTGGTGCAGCAGGGCGGCGTCAGCGTCAACGACCGGAAGGTGGAGTCCATTGACGAAGCCTTGGGCTGTGAGCAGTTCACCGGCGATGGCGTCATCATCCGCAAGGGTAAGAAGGTGTTCCACAGGGTCGTACTGGTCTGATCTCCCAAAGAGCGAAATACCGTAAACCGGGGGCCAGCGTCCTGAAAGACACCGGTCTGCCCGCTGCCGAAGGGCGGCAATGTGTGCGCCATCCCACAAAAAGCGGGGAACCATAAGGGGAATGCCCTTACCTCCGGAAGCGGGAAAGGCGAAGACTTTTAAGAAAGGCCCGGCATTTCGACGGTCATACCACAAGACTCCGACCCTTTTGGATCGGAGTCTTGACCATTTTTCACGAATTTCCTTCTCACTATGGAATTTCCGCATGACCTGTGATATAATCCTCGGGAGAACAAGGAGAGTGAGGGAGCGGCATGAAGCGGCAAGAATTGGCGCCCGCCAAGGTGAACCTGACGCTGGATGTGGGGGCCAGACGCCCCGACGGCTATCACGAGGTAGTCTCGGTGATGCAGAGCGTGGCGCTGTACGATACGGTGACGATGGAGAGCGGCACAGGGGAGGGCATCTCCCTGACCTGCGACGATGCGGCGATCCCCGCCGACGGGAGCAATCTGGCGTGGCGGGCGGCGGAGGTGTTCTTTCGCACCACAGGCGTGGCCTGCGATGGCCTGCATATTACCTTGGAAAAGAGTATCCCCTCTCAGGCGGGGTTGGGCGGCGGCAGCAGCGACGCTGCCGCTGTGCTGCGTGGCCTGCGGAAGCTGTACGCCCCGGAGCTGCCTGTGGAGGCACTGGAACGCATGGGCATGGAGTTGGGCAGTGACGTCCCCTACTGTGTCCGGGGCGGCACGGCGCTGGTGCAGGGGAAGGGAGAGCAGCTGCTGTCGCTGCGGGCGCTGCCGGAGTGCTGGTTCGTTGTGTGCAAGCCGCAGGTATCCTTCTCCACGGCGGAGATGTACCGGCGGCTGGATGAGGCGGGGATGGCGGTCCACCCGGACACCCGCCGGATGATGGATGCCTTACAGCGCCGGGATCTGGCGGAGATCTTCTCCCGGATCGGCAACGTCTTTGAACAGGTGCTGTCACCGGAGAGTGAAATTTTTGTCATCCGGAATAGGCTCCTGACATTAGGGGCGGGGGCGGCCTGCATGAGTGGCTCCGGATCCGCCGTGGTGGGAATTTTTTCTCAGGAGGAAGCTGCCCGGTCATCCGCAGCGGCTATGACCGAGGTCCCCTTTGTCCGCTGTGTGGGGCGGGGGTAATTTGCCCGTCGACGGCCCGATATTTTTTCAGGCATTTTCCGGACATTTTTCTGGACATTTATCGGACGTCCAGAGGACAAAAAGGAAGAAAAAAGAGGTCGTGATTTTGTCCCGGCTTTGTCCTGTGATCGTCCAAAATTTTTCCGTACCGGTATAAAACGCAAAAGCACCGTCCACAATGCAGATAAGCTGCATGGGACGGTGCTTTCATCCTTCCGTGCAAAAATCAACGACACGGAGAGGTGTTTCCTATGCGGAAGAAAACTGGAAAAAAATTACATACATGGGAGGCGGCGCTGCTGCTGGCAGTGGCGGCGGCTTTGCTGTGGGGGGCCTGCACCCTCCAGCGGCAGGATGCGCTGGAGCAGAAGGTCATCCGACTCCACGTCATCGCCAATTCCGACAGCGAAGCGGATCAGGCACTGAAGCTGCGGGTGCGGGATCGGGTGCTGGTGCTGGCGGAGGACATCCTGCGCCAGTCGGGAGACATGGAGGAGGCCCGGCAGCGTCTCGCCGAGGCGCTGCCCCGGCTGCAGCAGACGGCGGCGGAGGAGATCGCCGCTCAAGGCAGCCGATACACCGTCAGCGCCAGGTTGGAGGAGACGGAGTTTCCTACACGGGAGTATGACGGCTTTGCATTACCCTCCGGGGAGTATCTGGCTCTGCGGGTGGTCATCGGGGAGGGAGCCGGGAAAAACTGGTGGTGCGTGGTGTTCCCACCCCTGTGTACCACTGCCGCCTGCGACTTTCAGGAGACGGCCGTCTCCGGCGGCTTGGGGGAGGAGGATCTGTCCCTCATCACCGAGGAGGACGGCGGCTACGTCCTGCGGTTCCGGGCGGTGGAGCTTTGGGAGGGCCTGCGCCAGTGGCTGGGAAAGCACTGAACGGAGAGGGCGGCCGGTCGGAGGGGTTGGTGAGAAGATTCCATATGGAATGTTGAATCTGTACAGCTCTGAGATATACGATACATGACCCTCTCCGGTAAACACCGGGGAGGGTCATGTGAGCCTGTCAAAAGAGCGGAAACCTTTCGTCAACGGGGCGGAAGGGTGTGTGCGGGAAACCCGGGAAGGGTGTCCTGCACGATGATGATCCGCATTTTTCAGAGCTTTTTGAAGGTCTGAAAAATGCCTCAGCGTGTCGAAAAGATTTTTTCGACACGCTGACATGGCCCTCCCCGGCGTTTGCCGGGGAGGGCCATACTGCGGATGTGTGATGTTTGCAGGGATGAAGGCGGTCAGATATACCGCTGCCGGCCAGGGCCACGCTGCGGCCACGTCAGGGATGACGGGGTCATTTCAGGGTGTCGCTGTGGTTCAGGACGGGGACGCTGTATAGAAACAGGACGTCCTGATCTGTAAAGGTAAGATACTTTCCAAGCGTTGTGCTGGAAAGGTATCGGATGTCTACCAGCGTGATCTTGGCATACTGCTCCACCAGAAGGGGGGCCAGACTGCTGGCAAAGGAATCCCGGAAGATCACAAGCTCCCGGTCCGTGGCAGCGTGGGGATTTTCCACCGTCAGCAGGGACTCGGAGCCGGAGAGGAACCACTCGTAGGGGTCCCGCCCGGCGCCCTTCTCCCCATCGTAGATGCCGGTGGTCTGGCCGGTCTCATAGTGGTAGACGGTGCAGCTCTCCAAGGTGTCATTGGTGAGATAGCGGATGGTGTCCGGCTCCATAGGCAGGGCGGCGTAGCCGTAGTACACGCCGTAGTAGGGGGTGGGCAGAGTCTCCTCCCGGAAGGTGCCGGGGGCTTTGGCCCCCATCCCCTCCAGCAGGCGGGCAGCCACGTCCGTCAGCTGCTCCTGCCGCCAGTGGAGGTCGGTGCGGTAGTAGTCCTCCAGCGACAGCAGATCGCCTATCGGCAGATAGGTGAGGTAGGGGGCCTTTTCCCGCAGGCTTTGGGTGAAGGCCCCGTAGTCCAGCGCCGGATAACCGTGGGAGGAGGCCAGAAAGGCATTCTTGTCCGGGATCGCCGACAGATACAGCCGGCAGTTCGTGCCGGAGAGATAGGTGTCGTACAGGTACTTAAAGCGCTGGGCGGCGTGGGCGATGGAGTCCTCCTGCATGGGGTACTCCAGTCGGGAGACATAGCCCTCCGCCAGATATACGCCGTTGGTGTCCCGCTGGCGCAGCAGGTAGAGACTGGTCAGGGATTTCAGGGTCCGAAACTGCTCCCGCAGGGGGAATTGATCCGGGGCGTATGTCTCGAAATCCGACATATAGCACCCGCTGTAAATGCTTTCTGCTGTACAGCTTGGCTTCGGAGTCAGCTTGCGGCGCTCACTCTGGGAAAAGGCGTCGTCGGGCTTCAGGTACGCCCAGAGGGAGAAGGTCAGCAGAAAGGCCCCCAGCAGGCATACCGTCAGCAGGGCGGTGCGTTTTTCGTTCATGGTCAGCCCTCCTTAAAACCGAAAATACAGGAAGGGATTGAAGGAGCCGTCCACCAGATACGCCGTACAGAGCGCCAGCAGCAGTACCAGCGCCACAGGCTCCGCAACGGACAGCACGGCGCTGCCGGCAGAGGTGTCCCGAAGGCGCTGCACCGCCTTGGCGGGCAGGGGGGTGGCCCCCAGCAAGGCGATGACCAATACTACGGCGTAGCTGCGGAGGTAGTAAAGGCTCTCCACTCCGGCGGCGGGCAGGCCGCCGAAGCCAAAGAGGGCGGCGATCTGCTGACCGGCGGCGGGGAGGTCGGCGGCATTGAAGAGCACGAAACTCACCGCCAGCAGGGGGAGCATATACAGGTGCTTTAAGAGCCGGGTCTTTTCCAGCCCGTGGCCGTACCACAGCTTTTCCGCCGCCAGCAGGACGGCGAAAAACAGGCCCCACAGCACGAAATTCCACGCCGCCCCGTGCCACAGGCCCGTCAGGCCCCAAACAAGGAACACGTTCAGCAGCCACCGGCTGCGGGAGCAGCGGCTGCCCCCCAGCGGGATATAGACGTAGTCCCGGAACCAGCTGCCCAAACTGATATGCCAGCGCCGCCAGAACTCCGTGACGCTGCCGGAGAGGAAGGGGTAGCGGAAGTTTTCCGGGAAATGAAAGCCAAAGATCTGGCCGAGGCCCACGGCCATATCGCTGTAGCCGGAGAAGTCGAAGTAAATTTGCAGGGCGCAGGCCACAGCGTAGAGCCATGTAAACAGCACCGAGGGCTGGGTGGACTGCAAAAAGGCGGACATCAACTCATACAGCACGTTGGCGATCAGGACCTTTTTCCCAAGCCCCACCACGAAGCGCCGTGCGCCGGCGGCAGCGTCCGCCAACGTGTGGCGGCGGCAGGTCAGCTCCGGGGCAATGTCTGCATAGCGGACGATGGGCCCGGCGATGAGCTGGGGGAACATGGCCACATAGGTGGCCAGCTGCAGCAGGTTCCGCTGGGGCGGCACCGTGCCACGGTAGACATCGATGACGTAGCTGAGCACCTGAAAGGTGTAGAAGCTGATGCCGATGGGCAGGGCGATCTGCAGAGCCGGCAGGGAAAGACCCGTCAGCGCACCCAGAGTGCGGAGGAAGAAGCCGGCGTATTTGCAATAGCCCAGAAGCCCCAGACTCAGCACTGCCGAGAGGGTGAGAAAGAGCCGCTTACGACGGGGATACCGCTCCATGAGCCGCCCAAAGGCGTAGCCCTGCGCGATGGAGGCCAGCATGAACAGCAGGAACCGGGGCTCGCCCCAGCCGTAGAACACGAGGCTGCTCAGCAGCAGAGTCAGATTCTTCCAGCGGTCCGGCGTCAGGAAATAGAGCAGCAGCACCGGCGGCAGGAAGTAAAAAAGAAAGGGAATACTGGAAAAGAGCATCAGGCGATGGGCTCGTCGTAGACCACAGCGGCGGAGGAGAAGCAGTTCTGGAGCTTATCCCGGAAGGTATCCACCAGATCCTCGGCACCGTAGACGGACACCACGAACTGGCCCATGGTGAGGACCATCAGCTTGTCGGGGAAGCCGCACATCCACTGGCGGTTCATGATATTATCCCGCAGGGAGGAGGCCACGTCGGCGGCGCTGACGTCATCGCTGAGGTGATAGGCGCCGCAGGTGAAGGTGTTGGCGTTCATCATGTGCATCAGGGATGCTGCGTCCACCAGATTGGCCACGGAGGGGCCGGGGAAGCCCAGCATATAGTCCATGTTGTCGGCGTTGGAGATGTCGAAGGCACCGGGAGCGTCGTCCACGGGGTGGTCATAGTCGCCGCCGCTGACGGGGAACTTTTCCTCCTCGCTGTAGGTGGCCCAGACGGTGTTCAGCAGGGTCAGGGCATCGGACACGTCACCGGTGCCGCTGTTCTTGCTGCCGCAGGCAGCCAGAGAGAGCACCAGCAGTACGGCCAGCGCCAGAGATACGATTTTTTTCATAGGTTCCTCCAAAAGTCGATTTTTTGTCTGCCGGAGAGCAGACGCCCTCATATTGTACCAGATTTTCAGGGAAAAGCAAGCAAAATATGTACTTCCCGCAGGAAATTGCTAAAAATTCTGGAAAACAGCGGATTTTACAAAAGCGTGCTTGGATTATGTCCCACGGCAAGGTATAATATAAGTGTTGAAAAAGGCCAATTCAGAAAGGAGCATGATCCATGGAGGAACTGAGAAAGAAGAAGGGCTTTATCTGCGACATGGACGGTGTGATCTATCATGGGAACCGTCTGCTGCCGGGGGTGAAGGAGTTTGTGGAGTGGCTGTATCGGGAGCAGAAGAATTTCCTGTTCCTCACCAACTCCTCCGAGCGGTCTCCTAAGGAGCTGCAGCAGAAGCTGCACCGCATGGGGCTGGATGTGGACGAGAGCCACTTTTACACCAGTGCGCTGGCTACGGCCCGGTTTATCAGCAGTCAGGCACCGGGATGCAGCGCCTATGTCATCGGCGGGGCGGGGCTCATTATGGCCCTTCACGACGAGGGCATCACCATGAACGATGTGGACCCGGACTACGTCATCATCGGCGAGGGCAATACGTATAACTATGAGAACATCCTCAAGGCGGTTCGGCTGGTGCTGAAGGGGGCCAAGCTCATCGGCACCAACAGCGATCTGACGGGGCCGGCGGAGGACGGCATCATCCCCGCCTGCCGGGCTATGATCGCACCCATCGAGATGGCCACCGGACAGAATGCGTACTTTGTGGGCAAGCCCAATCCCCTGATGATGCGGACGGGCCTGCGGATCCTTGGAGTACACTCCGAGGAGGCGGTCATGATCGGTGACCGGATGGATACGGATATGGTGGCAGGCATCGAGTCAGGCCTTGACACGGTGCTGGTGCTGTCGGGCATCACCAGCCGGTCGGACATCAAGAAGTTCCCGTACCGGCCCCGGCTGGTGCTGAACGGCGTGGGGGATATCCCCGGCGTGACGGAGTAAGGTGAAGGAGGGAAGCCATGCTTTCCATATGGATCGGACGGGCGGGGGCCGGAAAGTCCCGCCGGGTGCTGGAGACCATGGCCCGGCAGCGCAGCCGGAGGCCGCAGGTGCTGCTGGTGCCGGAGCATATCTCCCATGAGGCGGAGGTGGATTTGTGCCGGGCGCTGGGGCCTACGGCCTCCCGTGATGCGGAGGTGCTGAGCTTCCAGAGCCTCGGCAGCCGGGTGCTGGCCCGGACCGGCGGACTGGCGGAGTTTACGCTGGACGGCGGCGGAAAGCTGCTGACCATGCGGCTGGCGCTGCAAGAGCTGCACAGCCGGCTGAAGGTGTTCGGACGGCCCTCCCAGCGGGCGGCGTTTCTGCGGCAGTTGACGGATCTGACGGAGGAGTTCTACGCCTATGAGATCACGCCACAGGCTCTGTGGCAGCAGGTGGAGGATATGGAGGGCGCCATGGGCGACAAGCTCCGGGATCTGGCGCTGCTGTATGCCGCCTATGACGGGAAGCTCCATGCCGAGGGCGTGGACGCCCGGTCCCGGCTCCAGAAGCTGCGGGACCGGCTGGCGGAGAGCGACTATCTCCGGGGCAAGGACGTATATCTGGACGGGTTCTCCTACCTGAACAAGCTGGAGGAGAGCGTGCTGGAGCAGGTGATGCGTCAGGCGGAGAGCGTGACGGTGACGCTGCTGGGCGACCGGGCGGAGGGGACGCTGTTTCAGAATGCTCTGCGTCAGCGGCAGCGGCTGGAGCGGATGGCCCGGCAGCTGGGGACGGAGTGCGAGATCGTGTGGCTCACCGGCTCCGGGAAGGGGCCGCTGGCCCATCTGGAGAAGCACCTGCTGGGGGAGGATATGCCCTATGAGGGGGACGACTGCCGGCAGCAGGTGGCGCTGTGGGAGTGCGGCACGGTATACGGCGAGGTGGAGCGGACGGCGGCGCAGATCCGGAAGCTGGTGGCCTCCCGGGCCTGCCGCTGGCGGGACATTGCCGTTACCGCCCGAAACATGGAGGTATACGGCCCGGTCATCGAGAGCGTTTTTCAGCGGGATGGCATCCCGGCGTACATCAGCCGCCGCAGCGATATTCTGGCAAAGCCGCCCCTGACCATGCTGCTGGGGGCGGTGGATGCCGTTACCGGCGGCTTCCGGCGGGAGGATATGTTCCGCTATCTCAAGACGGGGATGGCGGGCATCACGGCGGAGGAATGCGACCTGCTGGAGAACTATGTGATCCTGTGGAGCATCCGGGGGAATATGTGGCTGCGGGACACGGAGTGGACGGCAAACCCCGACGGCTACGGGCAGGAGATGACCCCGGAGCGGCAGCAGCGGCTGGCGGAGGTCAACCGCATAAGGCAGAAGGTGCGCTCTACGCTGCTGCCCCTGAGCGATGGCCTGAAGGATAGGCCGAAGGCCAGGGATAAAGCGGAGATGCTTTACATATTTGCCGAGGAGTCCGGCGTGCCGCAGCGCCTGAAGGAGACGGCAGAGGAGCTGCTGCGGCAGGGACAGGCCCAGCTGGCGGAGGAATACAGCCAGCTGTGGAGGATTCTGTGCGGCGTACTGGATCAGATGGCGGAGATCCTGGGGGAGATGGAGCTCTCCGGCGAGGAATTTGCCCGGCTTCTGCGGCTGGTGCTGACCCAGTACAGCGTGGGGACCATCCCGGCAACGCTGGATCAGGTGAAGGTCAGCGAGCTGACCCGCAACGACCGGCACTCGGTGAAGCGGCTGTTTCTGCTGGGGGCCAACGACCATGTGCTGCCCCAGCCGCCGTCGGGCCACGGCCTGCTGGAGCCGGAGGAGCGGGAGATTTTGCAGCAGCGGGACATTCTGCTGTCGGATGCGGCCTTTGACCCGCTGGACAACGAATTGCAGAACATCTATGCCTGTCTGGCCCAGCCGTCGGAGCATCTGACGGCGAGCTATCCGGTGACGGATCACAACGGCGGACAGCTGCGGCCCTCCTTTGTGGTGCGGCGGCTGGAACGGCTGTTTCCGGGCCTGACGCCGGAGCGGGAGACGGTGCGTCTGCTGACCCCGGCGGTGGCGCTGGAGGAGGCCGGTCAGGAGATGGGCGGCCCTCTGTGGCGGTACTTTGCCGGGAGAGAGGAGTACGCCGGGACGCTGGCGGCCATGGAGCGGGCCAGACAGCTGCGGCGGGGACGGCTGTCCCCGGCGGCGGTGCAGTCCCTGTACGGGACTCGGATGGGGATGTCCGCCTCCCGGATGGATCGGGTGCGGCAGTGCCACTTCGGCTACTTTATGCAGTACGGACTGCGGGCCAAGGAGCGGCGTCCGGCGGGCTTCGAGGCCCCGGAGATCGGGACGTTTCTGCACTATCTGCTGGAGAACACCGCCCGTGAGGTGGCAGGCAGCGGCGGCTGGGCGGCGGTGAAAACGCCGCAGCTGCACGCTATGGTCCGTAAATACATTGACCTTTACATCCGGGACGAGATACCGGGTTACGAGGAAAAGAGCGCCCGGTTCCGCTATCTGTTCGGGCGGCTGCGCACCACGGCGGAGGATATCGTGGATCGCATGGCGGAGGAGCTGGCGGAATCGGATTTCAAGCCCGTGGCCTTTGAGCTGGGCTTCGGCGGACGGGACGGCACACTGCCGGCCATCACCATTCAGGAGGGGGACGCCACCCTCTCCGTCAGCGGAAAAGTGGACCGGGTGGACGGCTGGCTCCACGACGGGAAGCTGTATTTGCGGGTGGTGGACTATAAGACGGGGCGTAAGTCCTTTGACCTGTCGGATGTGCGGTACGGGCTGGGGATCCAGATGCTGCTGTATCTGTTCACGCTGGAGAAGGAGGGACAGTCCTGCTTCGGATACCCCATTGTTCCGGCGGGGGTGCTGTATCACCCGGCACGGGATCTGATCCTGAAGACCGAGCGGGACATTTCACCGGAGGCCCTCCGCAAGGCCATGGATCGGGAACTGCGGCGGGACGGCATGGTGCTGGGGGACCCGGAGGTGCTGCGGGCCATGGAGCACAGTGCGCTGGAGGCGCCGTGCTTCCTGCCCATTCAGGTGAGCAAGGACGGCGGCATCAGCGGCGGCGTGGCTACGGCGGCGCAGCTGGGGCGGCTGGGGCAGTATGTGGAGAAGCTGCTGCACCAGATCACCCGTGAGCTGCGGCAGGGGAACATCGATGCAGACCCCTGCTGGCGGGGGCCGCAGGAGAGTGCCTGCACCTACTGCGATTTTGCCTCGGCCTGTCACTTCCAGGACGGGCAGGCCGGCGACCGGCTGCGGCCGCTGAAACGGGTGAAGCCCGACGAGTTCTGGGAATTTGTAGCGCATGAGACGGGAGAGGAGGGACGTCATGGGGAGCTTTGAGCCCACGCCGCAGCAGCGGCGGGCCATGGAGGACCGGGGCGGCAGCCTGCTGGTGTCCGCTGCCGCCGGCTCCGGCAAGACCAAGGTGCTGGTGGAGCGGCTGTTCGGCTATATGGAGCGGGAGCGCTGCCGCATCGACGATTTCCTCATCATCACCTTTACCAAGGCGGCGGCGGCGGAGCTGCGGGGCAGGATCGCCGCAGAGCTGAGCCAGAGAGTGGCCCGTCAGCCGGAGAATATGCACCTGCGCCGCCAGATGATGCGGGTGTATCAGGCGGACATCAAAACGGTGGACGCCTTTTGCGGGAGCTTGCTGCGGGAGAATATCCACCTGCTGCCACCGGAGGGGCAGCGAAGCCTGACCCCGGATTTCCGGGTGCTGGATCAGCAGGAGGCGGAGCTGCTGCGGATGCAGGTGCTGGAGCAGGTATTGGAGGAGTTTTACCAGCGCATCGGCCGGGGGGACACCCAGGCCCAACAGCTGGCGGAGACGCTGGGTGCCGGGCGGGACGACCGGGCGCTGGAGCGGTTGGTGCTGGACATCCACGGGAAGATTCAGAGCCACGCCTACCCCATGCGGTGGCTGGGGCGGCTGCGGGAGCAGTGGCAGCAGGTGCCGGAGTCCGTGGGGCCTTACCGGGAGGTACTGACGGACAGCATCCTGCGGCGGACTCGGTTCTGGGCGAAGAAGCTGACGGAGACGGCGGCGTGGATGGAGCAGTATCCGGATCTGTACCGGGGCTACGGCGACCGGTTTCTGGAGATGGCGGAGCAGCTGCAGGGCTATGAGACGGCGGCGCAGGAGGGCTGGGACGCTATGGCCCGGCTGAAGCCCTCCTTCCGGCGAATGGGCGTCGTCAAGGGTTGCGACGGGGCCAAGGAGCAGGCGCAGGCGGTACGCAAGCGGTGCAAGGACGAGCTGGATGAGATCGGTGCGCTGCTGGCGGTCAGCGAGAGCGAGCAGCGGGAGGATCTGGAGGCCATGGCCCCGGCCATGCTGGCGCTGGTGCAGCTGACGGAGGATTTCACCGCCGCCTATCAGGCGGAGAAGGTGCGGCGCAACTGCATGGATTTCAGCGATCAGGAACACTATGCCATCCGGCTTTTGCAGGGTGACGACGGTGCGCCGACGCCGCTGGGGCGGCAGCTGTCCGGGCGATACCGGGAGATCATGGTGGACGAGTATCAGGACACCAACGAGGTGCAGAACTGCATCTTCCGGGCCATTTCACGGGACGGGCAGAACCTGTTCACCGTGGGGGATGTGAAGCAGAGCATTTATCGGTTCCGGCTGGCGGACCCCACCATTTTTCTGGAGAAATATCTGGCCTACCGACCGGCAGAGGAGGCGGAGGAGGGGCAGCCACGAAAGGTGCTGCTGAGCCAGAACTTCCGCTCCCGGCGGCAGGTGCTTTCGGCTGCCAACTTTGTGTTTGGCAGCATCATGTCCCGGCAGATGGGAGAGATGGACTACGGGCCGGAGGAACGACTGAACTACGGGGCCGCAGGCTATCCGGAGCGCAGCGACACGGATACGGAGTTCCATCTGATCAGCGTGGCGGATACCGAGGAGGAGCGCTTCGACCGGACGGAGGTGGAGGCCCGGTTCGTGGCTCATCGTATCCGGCAGCTGCTGGACGAGGGCTTCCCCGTGCAGGGGGAGGACGGGCAGCAGCGGCCTGTCCGACCGGAGGATATCGTGATCCTGATGCGCTCTCCAGCGGCAAGGCGGAAGGCCTTCACGGCGGCTCTGCAGCGGGAGGATATCCCCTGCGCCGGCGGGGAGGAGCAGTCCTTCTTCGAGACCATGGAGATCGCCGTGATGGTGTCGTTTTTGCAGATCGTGGACAATCCACGGCAGGATGTGCCGCTGCTGGCGGTGCTGCGGTCGCCGCTGCTGGGCTTTACACCGGATCGGCTGGCCCAGATCCGGGGCGGGCATCCGGAGGGGGATTACTATGCCGCTCTGTGTGCCGACAATGGCGAGGATAGCCGTGTCTTTCTGGAGCGGCTGGCGCAGCTGCGGACAGTGGCCGGGGAGCTGACGGCGGATCGGCTGCTGTGGAAGCTGTATACGGACTGGCAGGCACTGGCGGTGTTCGGGGCCATGGAGGGTGGTGCGCAGCGGCGCAGCAATCTGCTGGCGCTGTACGCCTATGCCGGGCAGCTGGCGGCTGCGGGACGGGGGAACCTGTTCGATTTTGTCAGCTATCTGCATGACTTGATGGAGAGCGGCGACCTGCCGGATATCAGCGCAAGGCAGGAGAGCGGCGGCGTACAGCTGATGACCATCCACAAGTCCAAGGGATTGGAGTTCCCGGTGGTGATCCTGGCGGATCTGCAGAAGAACTTCAACCGAGACGATTTCCAGCGGCCTGTGCTGGTGCATCCCCGGCTGGGACTGGGGACGGAGCGGGTGGATCGGCAGCGGCGCATCCGGTACGATACCGTCTCCAAGCAGGCCATTCAGCTGGCCCTGTCACGGGAGAGTCTGGCGGAGGAGATGCGGATCCTGTACGTGGCCATGACCCGTGCCAAGGAGAAGCTGATCTGCGTGGACTGTATGCGCTTTGCACGCAATCGGGTCCGGGGCCTGCTCAGTGTGGCGGGCTGTCCTGCGGCGCCGGAGGCCGTGGGGAGCGCCAAGGCACCGGGGGACTGGATCCTGCTGCCGCTGCTGTGTACGCCGGAGGCGGCGGTGCTGCGGCAGTGGGCGGACATGGAGCCGGAGCAGCCGGCCCTCTCCGATGGTGGCTGGCAGGTGCGGCTGTGGGAGAACCCGGTGTTTGAATGTGGGTCTGCGGCTGCGGCCACGGAGGAGGCTGCGGTGCAGGAGCAACGGTATGATCTCTCCGCCATGGAACTGCGCTATGGCCACACGGCGGCCTGCACCATCCCCACCAAGGTGACGGCTACCCAGCTGAAGGGCAGGGTGCTGGATGAGGAGATCGCAGAGGGGGCGGCATCCGCCCGGCCACGGCGGCTGGACTTTCAGCGGCCCCTCTTTTTGCAGCAGGAGCGCAGGCTCACTGCTGCGGAGCGGGGGACGGCCATGCATCTGGTGATGCAGTATCTGGAGCTGGACGGCCCGGACCCGGAGGAGCAGGTGCGGCAGCTCACGGAGCGGCGGCTTCTGACGCCCCAGCAGGCGGAGGCGGTGGACACGGAGCGCATCCGGGCGTTTCTGGCGACGCCGCTGGCGCAGGAGATCCGGCAGGCCCGGCAGGTCTGGCGGGAGTATCGCTTTGCCCTGCTGATGCCGGCGGCGCTGTACGACCCGGCGGCGGAGGGAGAGGAGCTGATGCTTCAGGGCGTCGTGGACTGCGCCTTCCGCACGGAGGAGGGGCTTGTGGTGGTGGACTTCAAGACCGACCGTCTGGCTCCCGGCGAGGAGCCGCAGCGGGCGGAGGAGTACCGGCCCCAGCTGGAGGCCTATGCTCAGGCGCTGGAGCGGGTGATGGAGGAGAAGGTCTGCCGCAAGGTATTGTACTTTTTCTCCACGGGCTCCACAATAAATTTGTAAATTTGCAAAAAGTGCTTGCATTTTGCCATGAGATGTGGTATCATCACAGTTGCCTTTGTGAAAGAGGACTATTGTACCAGAAAGAGGTGAACCAGAGCAATGAAG
>ERZ857801.660-NODE-660-length-44969-cov-5.492051_pt1 | contig 44969 bp, 44 predicted proteins | sample MGYA00519762_ERZ857801 | MGnify/ENA primary metagenome ERZ857801 (study PRJEB31778, sample SAMEA3449368) | human gut metagenome | biome: human gut; feature: human-associated habitat; material: faeces | place: United Kingdom | collected 2010/2012 ...
CCAGAATGTCCTCCGGCAGGATGCGGCCATAGGCCGCCACCACCGTCAGCTCCGGGGCCAGAGTACGGATCAGCTCCAGCGCCGTACCGTCCCGCAGCTTGACGGGCTGGTACACTGTCAGGCCCTGTGAAAGAGCATACTCCTTCACCGGGGAGAAGGCCAGCTTGTGGCCTCGGTTCTTGGGCTTATCCGGCTGGGTGAACACACCGCAGATTTCGTGGCCGTCCTCCACCAGCCGACGCAGAGAGGCCACGGCGAAGTCCGGCGTTCCCATAAACAGGATCCTCATTCCTCGTCTTCCTCCTGCTGGTTCATATACTCCTCCAGCTCCTCCTCGGTCATCAGATGGTCCGTGTGCTCCACGAACAGATGGCCGTCCAGATGCTCGATCTCATGGCAGAAGCAACGGGCGGTCAGCTCCTCGTCCTCTACCTCGAAAAAATTGCCGTCCCGATCCTGCGCCCGGACACGCACCGTATAGGGGCGGGTGACGATGCCGAACTTGCCGGGGATGCTGAGGCAGCCCTCCAGACCCGTCTGCTCCCCCTCGGCGGCGATGATCTCCGGGTTCACCAGCTCGATGATATCCTCATCCTCGTTCATCACCACGCACACACGGCGCAGCACGCCCACCTGCGGGGCAGCCAGACCTACGCCGCCGGAATCCAGCAGCGTCTCCTTCATGTCGTCGATCAGCGTATGCAGGCGCTGATTGAACTCCGTCACCGGGCGGCACACCTTGGTCAGGCACTCGTCGCCCTGCAATACGATCTTTCTCAAAGCCATATCCTTCGTACCTCTAATCCATCAGATTGCAGTCCGTGTGGACCGCCATATTGCGATGCTCCGGGCGGCGGGCGAAGGCCTTCATATAGGCCGCCAGCAGCTGACGGAGCGGTTTTTCGTTTTGGCCCACCACCGTGATCCGGTAGCGGTAGCGGTTGTTCAGCTTCACCACCGGGGCCGGGGCAGGCCCCAGCACCTCCGGCTCCATGGCCCGGTACGGCTCCTGCGACAGTGCCTGCCGCAGAGCGGCGCACAGCTGGGCGCAGGCCCGGCGCACCGGCTCCTCCTCCGGGCCGGTAACGGTAAGGGTAAAGTGGTCGGCAAAGGGCGGGTCACGCCGCAGACGCCGCAGACGAATTTCATCGTCATAGAAGCGGTCATAGTCCTGCTCCGCCGCCGCCAGGATCACGTCGTTGCGGGGGGTGTAGGTCTGGATCACCGCACGGCCCTCCTTCTCCCCCCGGCCGGCCCGGCCCACCACCTGCGTCAGCAGGCTGAAGGTGCGCTCCGCCGCCCGGTAGTGATCCACGTACAGCGACAGATCCGCCGCCAGCACGCCTACCAGTGTCACCCCGGCGAAATCCAGTCCCTTGGCCACCATCTGAGTCCCCAGCAGAATGGGGATGCGGCGGCGCTGGAACTCCCTCAGAAGCTTCTCGTGGCCCTCTCCCACAGTGTCGGCATCCATCCGCAGGAGCTCCGTACCGGGGAAAAGCCGGGTCAGCTCCTCCTCCACCTTTTGGGTGCCGAAGCCGATATGCTTCATGGCGCCGCCGCAGTCGGGGCAGGTATCCGGCGCAGGCTGGGAGTGGCCGCAGTAGTGGCACATCATCCGTCCGTTGGCGGAATGGTAGGTGAGGTAGACGCTGCACCGGGGACACTGGGGAACGTAGCCGCACTGGGGACACAGCAGCTGGCGGCTGCTGCCCCGGCGGTTCAGAAACAGGATACTCTGCTCCCCCGCCGCCAGATTCCGCTCCAGCTCCTGCTGAAGAGGGCGGCTGATACAGCTGAAATTGCCGTCCCGCAGTTCCCGGCGCATATCCGCCAGAATGACCTGCGGCAGACGGCGCTGATTGAAGCGCTCCGTCAGGCGGCAGAGGCCGTAATCCCCCTTGCGGGCGTAATAGGCTGTCTCCACCGTGGGGGTGGCGGAGCCCAGCACCAGACGGGCTCCTTCCTGTACGCAGCGGTATTTGGCAATATCCCGTGCGTGGTAGCACGGGGCTTTTTCCGATTCATAGGAGCTTTCCTGCTCCTCGTCCAGTATGATGAGGCCCAGCCGTTCCAGTGGGGCGAACACCGCCGAGCGGGTCCCCAGCACCACCGCAGCCTCGCCCCGGCGGATGCGCTTATACTGATCCCACCGCTCCGTCAGCCGCAGGCCGCTGTGCAGCAGCGCCACCTTTCGGCCGAAGTAGGCGGTGAACCGGGCCATCATCTGGGGGGTCAGGGCGATCTCCGGCACCAGGATCATCACGGACTTTCCCTGCTCCAGCAGGGTCTGTGCCAGACGGATATACACCAGTGTCTTACCGCTGCCGGTGACACCCTGTAAAAGCGTCACTCCGGCCCGGCCCGTCTCCGTCTGGCGGAGAATGGTGTCATAGGCCTCCTGCTGCTGTTGGTTCAGGGTGATCTCCTCCGCCGGGACACCGTACTCCCGTGGGGAGATGCGGTACTCCTCCCGGCTGCGGAGGGCGATGAGGCCCTGCTTCTCCAGACTGCGGAGGGTCTGGCGGGTAGCGCCGGTGAAATAGCACAGGTCGTGAACCGTGGTCTCGCCGCACTTGGCCAGAAACGCCGCAGCTTCATACTGCCGGGGGGCGGACCGGCGGCGGCGCTCCAGACGCTCCAGCACCTCCTGCGCCGGGGCGGCTAAGGACGCCAGCTCCACCATGTGGTCCTTTACCTTGCGGCTGGTCTCCGTCTCCACGGAAACCAGTCCCTTCTTTTTCATCTGATACAGCACCGACGGGATATCCTCCCCCAGTGCGGTGCAGAGGGTCTCCCGCTCCTGCGGGCCGTCGGAGAGCATCCGGCACACCGCCTGCTCCCGTTCCGTAAGGCCCTCCTCCTCTGCCGTAGGGCAGAGGCTCCAGATCTCCCGGTAGCGATACCACACCGCCGCCGGGAGAATGGTGTGCAGAGCATCGTAGAAGGTGCAGAAGTACCGCTGGCGCATCCAGAGGGCCAGCCGTATCTCTTTCTCCGTCAGCACCGGCTCCTGATCCAGTAGATTGCGGATGGCCTTCAGGGGCTTGGCAGGCACCTCCTGCCGCAGCTGAAGCACCATGCCCTCGGCGGTGCGGTTGCCCCGCCCGAAGGGTACCGTGACCCGGCAGCCCACGGAGAGCTCCATACCGGACGGCACCAGATAGTCGTAGGGCTTGTCAATGGCGTAGGTAGCCGCCGCCACAGCGACCTTGGCGATCTGCGTCATTGACGGTCCCTCCCTCAGTCTTCCTCGATCTCCGTGTCGATGGTGTGGGCGTCGAACTTGCCCTCAGCCACCTCATGGATGGCCAGCGTCACCGGCTTCTCGTCCAAATGCTGGCCGGTAGCCTCGGCCTCCTCGGCGATCTGGCGGGCCCGGCGGGCCACCACGTTCACCATCATATAACGGTTGGGGATATACTCCGTCAGCTTGTTCATTGCGGGATACAGCATCATAATGATCGACCTTCCTTATCTGCCTTTCGGCTGTAATTTGACTTATTTATGCAGGAGCTGCTCCAGGCGCTCCGCTGGGCGGCAGTGCTCGGCGCACAGAATGGCCGCCATCTCCGCCACCGCCTGCTCCACGGTATCGTTGATGACCAGATAGTCGTAGCTGCTGGCGGTTTGCAGCTCCACCTTGGCTCGCAGCAGGCGGCTCTGGATGACCTCCTGACTGTCGGTACCACGGGCGGTAAGGCGGCGCTCCAGCTCCACCCATGAGGGGGGAGCGATGAAAATTCGCACCGTCTCCGGCCGCTTGGCGCAGATCTGGTTGGCGCCTTGGATCTCGATGTCCAGAATGACGTCCCGTCCGTCGTCCATGGCACGGTCCACGTACTTCTTGGGAGTACCGTAGAAGTTGCCTACGTACTCGGCATACTCCAGAAACTCGTCCTCCTCCACCATCCGGTGGAACTCCTCCGCCGGGATGAAGTGGTAGTGGACACCGTCCACCTCCCCAGGACGGGGGTCACGGGTGGTGGCGGAAATGGAAAAATACAGGTCCGTCCGCTGATCAAACAGCGCCTTCAGCACGGTGCTTTTTCCTACGCCGGAGGGACCAGATACGATGAATGTCTTACCTCTTCTCTGCACTTAAGCTTCCTCCTCTGTCAGATCCTCCAGCCGGACGCCCAGACGGGGCGCCAGCTTCTCCGCCGGCAGTGCCGACAGCACCACATGGTCACTGTCCATAATAAGTACCGACGCCGTTTTTCGGCCATAGGTGGCATCGATGAGCATCCCGCCGTCCCGTGTCTCCTGAATGAGTCGCTTGATGGGGGCCGAATCCGGGCTTACCACGGCGATCAGCCGCCCGGCGGCAATGAGGTTGCCGAATCCGATGTTTACCAGCTCCATAGAACGCTCCCTTACTCGATGTTCTGCACCTGCTCCCGGATCTTCTCCACCTCGGCCTTCATGTTCACCACGTCCTGCGTAATGGTCAGGTCGCTGCACTTGGAGCCGATGGTGTTGCACTCCCGGTTGATCTCCTGAATGAGGAAATCCAGCTTCCGGCCCACGGGTTCATCCCCCCGCAGCATATCCCGCAGCTGGGACAGGTGGCTGTGCAGGCGCACCGTCTCCTCGTCCACGGCGATCTTATCGGCAAAGATGGCTGTCTCCGTCAGGATGCGGGCCTCGTCGATGGTGGTGGAGGCCAGCACCTCCCGCATCTTGCTCTCCAGTCGCTCCCGGTAGGCTGACACCGTCTGGGGAGACTGCGCCTCCACACGGGCCACGGTGTCCTCGATGGTATCGGCCCGGCCGGCGATATCCTCCGCCAGCTTTACGCCCTCCACACTTCGCATCCGGTTATAGGCCGCCAGCGCCGCATCCGTCACCTGACAGATGTCCTCCGCCAGCGTCTCCAGATCCTCCTCCGCCTTGGTGACGGAGAGGACATCCGGGCAGCGGGACAGCTCCACCGGGGTGACCTCCCCCGACAGGCCGAAGGTCTCCTTTAGCCGCAGCAGTGCCTCATAGTAGCTGCGGGCCAGCGGCTCGTTCACCTTCACCACGGACACGTCCGCAGCGGAGGAGTCGATGGTGACGAACACGTCCACCTTGCCCCGTGACACCGCCTTCTGGACACGGCCCTTGATGGCATCCTCAGCGAATACATAGGCTCTGGGCAGCTTCACAGTACAGTCCAGATACCGGTTGTTGACGGAACGCACCTCCACGGTGATATCCCGCTTGTTTCTTGTTTCTCTCGCCCGGCCATAGCCGGTCATGCTCTTGACCACAGCTTTATCCTCCTTCAAAGGGGATGGGGGTCCCCGTTTATATACAACAGAAATAGCCACCGCCGCCCAGCAGGTTACAGCACAGCATGGTTCCGCACAGGCGGGTGCAGGGATCGTCGCAGCCACCGGTGGTAACACGGCTGTATCCGGCGGGGCGGTAGCCGGCGGAGCGACCCTCCGCCATAGCCAGCGCCTGCTGGTACTCCGGGTTGCCGGGGTCCATCTGCACCGCCGTCTCGTAATAGCGCTTGGCCTCATCCAGCCAGCCCCGTTTGAAGCATATGGCTCCCTTCAGGAAGTTCCACTCGGCGTTGTGGTCGCTGCGGGCGTTGAGCAGCTCCTCCGCCAGATTCAGGTTCCCCTGACGGATGGCCAGACGGATGCGCTGGATGGCGGGATCATAGCTGCCGCCGTAGCCGTTGGCGCCGTAGCTGCCGTAGGAGCCGCCATAGCTGCCGCCGTAGGCTCCGTAGCCATTGCCGGAGGCGCCGCGCTTGCGCTGGTTCTGGATCTCCTCGTAGGCCTCGTTGATCTCCTTCATCTTCTCCTGTGCCAGATCGGCCAGGGGATCGTCGTGATAGTTATCGGGATGGTACTTTTTGGCCAGATTCCGATAGGCTTTTTTGACTTCCTCGTCTGTGGCGGTGCTGGGGACACCCAGCACCTGATAGGGATCACGCATCGCCGTGTCCTGCCTTTCGTTCAGGGTATTTCTCTCTCCGGGGCCGCTGATGGAAGGTGCCGTTCAAAACGGCGTTTCCCACCTGATACAGCCCCGCATATACCACACTTTCGATGATCGGCTGCCATACGCCGCACTCCAGCAGCTCGAAAGCCGCCGCCATCCGCTCCACGGACCGATCCATGGTCTGGGCCAGCTCCTGACGGCTCTCCTCCGTCAGCTTGCCCTCCTGCACCGAAAATCGCAGGGGCAGCGGATTGTAGCTGCCGCTGCGCTGGTCCTTGGCCAGATCGTCCGCTGCGTCCGTCAGGTATATCCAGCGGCCCAGATGGTACAGCAGCTGCGCCAGCACCCGCCGCCGGACAGGATCCGGCTCCTCCTCTGCCGCACCGGCCAGCAGCCGGGCGAAGGTATCCGCCGGGCGGTCGATGGAGGGACAATTCTCCTGCTCCAGCGCCGTCAGCTCTCCCAGGCAGCCCTGCACCAGCCGGTCAAAATCCGGCCGCAGGCGGGCAGCCTTGCGGTAGCTCCGGCGGAGAAGCAGGGCGGCCAGCCGGTATTTCAGGCCCCCGAAGAAGCCGTGATCCTCCACGCCGTCACGCAGCTGCCACCAGGTCAGGATGACGCTGAGGTCCGCCGCCGCATCCAGCGCCGGGTTTTCTTCCCCGCAGGGGCAGCCCCGGACGGGATGCACCGGGCAGCGATGGCAAGCGCAGGAAAAGCCGCTGCCGCCGGCCAGCAGAATGGCCAGAAAGGCCAGATCGTAGTTCAAAATCATCCGGGCCGGCAGGCCGTACCGCCGTCCCAGCGTGCGGCACAGGCCGCAGTAGGCGCTGCGGAACAGGTCCGTCTGCTCCTGAGTCAGCCGATCCGCCGCAGGACGCACATAGCCGAACATCAGAACTCCCGCACCACCGTGTAGGTCAGGGCCTCCGTCTTTTTGGCGTGGCGGTCATAGGCCACGCTGGGCAGGAAGGCCAGCGCCGCTGCGCCGATGGCGATGGCGTAGCGGACGCCCTCCGCCAGTCCCTCCGACAGGAAGTAGCCCAGCAGGAAGCCCACCACCGGCAGCAGATATACCAGCGCCACTACACCCAATATCTTCCGGGTGGCGCTCTCCACCACCACCTTCTGCCCCGGCCGGACCCCCACAGGGTCCTTGGCCCGTGCGTGGATGGCGGCGCCGGTCATGCCGCAGCCGGCGCATTCCTCACAGTCGTGGCCGCAGGCGGATTTTCGGGGGACGGATATCTCCACGAAGCCGCCGGGCAATATCTTTTCAACCGTTGCGATCTGTGTCATGGTCGCTTACACCTCTCTTGCTATGTCTACGGCTGCCCCGGCTCATCCGGAGTCACCGACAGATCCACCACCATCTGATACGAGCCCTTGATGCCGATATTCTCGTAGCCCTCGATGCGGATGGTCACCGGCACCGTATGGACCCCTGCGCCGGTAAGTCCGGACAGGTCTGCCACGATGTGGACGTTCTCCGCCGTCAGGGCGTTCACCTCCGCTGTCAGGCCCCGCAGCCGCACGTTCAGCGACTCCGTCTCTGCCGTGGCGGTCATGCCCTCCGGCACATTCTCAAAGGTGAACCGGGAAACGGTCAGCGTCCGCTCCGTGACGCCACGGACCACCACCGTCACGGTGGCGGTGTCCACGCCGTCGGCAATGGTCACATCCTCCGGCACGGGGATGGTATAGGTCAGGCTCTGGGAATCCTCCAGATCCTGCACATACAGGGTATCCAGCACGATGCTGTCGATCTCATCCAGTCGGGCCTTCTCGCCCACCAGCTTCACCGTGGCGGGAGAGATGGTGTAGTCCACCGTCTCCATGGTGGCCCCCACGTCCTCCACAAAGTTCACCCGCAGAGGCACCTCCTTCACCGTCCACACCGGCATGGTGGCACCGATGAGCTTTTCACTGCTGCGGATGGCGCTGTTCTCGATCTTCACATCGTTGTGGTCGTACAGCTCAAATTCCAGCGCCTGCACCACCGTCTTGTCAGCTCCGGTGATATCCAGCCGCACCTTGGCGTAGCTGACATTCAGCAGGTCGTCCCGCTGGCCACGCAGCAGCAGCACCTCCGGATCCAGCGTCAGCTCCCCGGCCATGTAGCCGTCAGCCACGCTGCCCACAATTTCGCACTGAATGGGTACTTCCTTGCTGTCCAACTCGCCCACGGTGACGGTGATGCTGTAAATGCTGGCAGAATCCACCGTCAGCTTCCCTCTGCGGATGTTATCCGGGAACACCACCTCGTAGGTCAGGGTCTGGCTGCCGGCCTCCTTGATATTGCTGGTATTGGCCACGATCCGAATCTTGCTGCGGTCCAGCTTACGCAGCTCGTTCCGGGGGCCCTTGATGACCAGATCCACGGTGGTATCATAGCCCGACAGCAGCATCAGACCACGATCTGCCAGTGTGGTATCCTCGCCGGAGAATTCCACCGGCACATTTTTCACCTTCAGCGTCACCTCCGGCGAGGTGACGGTATCCACATAGATCCACAGAGCGATCGCCACCAGAATGGATCCGATGATCCGCAGCGCCTTACGGCTGGCATCATTCTTCTTCATCTTCCTGCGCCCCCTTTCTCCGGGCCCGAAGCAGCTCCCGCAGCGGGAAGCGGACCTTGTCCGTCTCCTCCTGCTGGGGCATCAGCTCGTTATGCAGCAGCTGGGACAGGGTCTCCGCCTGCAGGTGGCGCTTCAGCATCCCACCGATGGCCACAGAGATGGAGCCCGTCTCCTCCGAGACGATGACCACCACGGCATCGGAATTCTCGCTCATGCCGATGCCCGCCCGGTGGCGCATCCCCAGATCCCGGCTGAGGTTCACATTCTTAGACAGGGGCAGCATACAGCCCGCCCCCAGGATCCGCCCGTTACGGATGATGACAGCGCCGTCGTGCATGGGTGCCTTGACAAAAAAGATGTTCTTCAGCAGTTCACTGGAGACGGAGGCATCCAGCGTGGTACCGGAGCGCACCACGTCGTCCAGCAAGATCTTCCGCTCAAAGACGATCAGCACGCCCGTACGGGTGCGGGACATCTCCGTGCAGGCCAGCACCGTCTGGTCGATGGCCCGCTCCAACTCCGGCAGCTCCTTCTCCGGTGCCAACGTCCGCAGCAGACGGATGTTCTTGCTGCCCAGCTGCTCCAAGATCCGGCGGATCTCCGGCTGGAACACGATGATAAGGGCCAGCACGCCCCACTCCACCATGTGACTGAGGATGTAATTCACCACCCGCAGGTTCAGCTTCGAGGACAGCCACAGTGCCGCCAGAAAAATAGCCACACCCTTCAGGATGTTGGCGGCCCGTGTGCTCTTCACCAGCGACAGCAGTTTATACACCAGATACGCCACGATGGCCACGTCCAGCAGGTCCGCCAGGCGGATCAGGGGCAGGTATCCTTTGATATTTTCCAATACAGACAGGATCTTTTCCATATTGCAGACCTTTCCCATTCGCATACCAATAGGTATTTCACATTATATAATTATTTTCGGAGAATTGCAATAAAAACGTAGGGGCGTGTCTGACATTTTCACGAATCGGCGGGATTGACGGAAAAAAGGCCCCCTCCGGCCGGGGCCGGAGGCTTTGATGCCGGCTTATGCCGGGTCAGGTCTTACTTCTCTTTGTCGTTCTTCTTTTTCTTGCCGGCGGCCAGAGCGATCACCACACCGGCAATCACTACCACAGCGGCGATGGAGCCGAAGAACAGCGGCTTATTGTTGTAGTAGCGCACGAACAGATTCGTGGTGACGTAGAAGTTGGTGATCTCCTCCGTCTGCTCGTTGCCGGCGGCGTCGGTGCAGACGATCTTCACCTGATGCGCTCCGGTGGAATCGCCCGGAATATCGAAGGTGAACTCGCCCTGGTCCGCCACGATAGCGGCGATCTCTTCTGCTGTCCACGTCTTGTAGGCCTTGCTGTAATCGTCCAGATACACCACCACGGACTGAAGCAGCAGGTTATCTCCGGCGGACAGGCTCACCGTGAGGTTCTCCAGAGGATAGGTGGTATCGCTCTTCAGATTGGTCACGACCATGTTGGGCTTGGTCTTATCCACGCCGAAGCCGATCTCCTGCTTCTTGATATCCAGCGTGTTTTCCGCTATGTTGCCCGCAGCATCCTCGGAGTAGAAGGTCAGGCGATAGACGCCGTCATCGGCAAAGTTCTTGGCCAGCACGGTGTAGATGTACTCATACCACTGACCATTGCCGCCCCGCACCTCGATGCGGTAGTCCGTACCCTCCTGCAGGATGATGGTCTGATTGTTCTTGAAGAGCGTGATGCGGATGTTCTGGAGGGCGTCGGGGTTGGTCTCCGTCACCACCACATCCTGCGGCGTCTGGACGTAGGAGCCGTTGAGCTGCTCCGTGGCGGCGCTGAGGGCATAGGTGGAGCCGAAGCGGTTGACGGAGAACCAACCGTTCTACGCAAGATGAGGGTTCAAGGGGCCATTGTGCTCCTATTTTTTTGCTATGCCGAAGTATTCTCCCACCCGCTGCACCGGCCTTGCGGCGCAGATGCTGCCCACTGACAGCAAAAGTCCGGCACACAGCAGAACAAGACAAACCCCTCTCCCCTCCGGCCACAGCCGTACTGCGTTCATTATATCATCATTTTCCACGATAACGCCATATTTGCATCCTATAAGCGAAATAAGGGACAGCAGTATTGCCAGCACCGAGATTCCCTTTACCAACTGCACCACATACCACAGCGGAAAGTACTTCGGTCGAAGCAGCATCGCCAGCGCCAGCGGCAGCCCTACCCCGCCAAAGGCCACGACCGCCAGCTCCCCATGGCGCAGTCCGCCGCAAAGGACGCTGGCGGCAGCTCCCAGCCGTACCTCCCTTATCCGGCCGCCCAGCAGCAGCGTCACCAGAATGTGTCCGCCCTCATGGAGCGTCGGGTACAGGAGAACCGCCGTGAATAGCCCCAAAAGAAGCAGCATCGCTCCTCGCTTAGCATCCGTCATCCGCCTCACCTCCTACTGCATATTATGAAAAAAGGGACCTGCCTTTATCCCGGCAGGCCCCACTTTCTCCGCAAAAAGCAGGAGGGGACGCTCTGCGTCCCCTCCTGCTTTTTGCGCTATGAACTTACACTATAAAAAGAAAGGCCTCCGGCGATTGCCGAAAGCCTTTGTGGCAGCGGGAGAAGGATTCGAACCCTCACATACGGAGTCAGAGTCTGCTGTAAAAATCATCCATAGATTCTTTGGCTCGGTCAATAACATCCGGAGTCATAGATGTATATATTTTACTGGTCACAGAAATATCCGAATGTCCCATGAGGTACTTTGCAACATTGATTGGTACACCGGCTCGTTGTAAATCTGTACAGTATGTATGCCGCAAACAGTATGCAACCAAATCCTCCGCTACCACACTTTGTACGATCTTATTACGATAAACCTTCGCTCCCATTTGAATATCCAGCGCCCGCTTGAAATTGTTCCAATAATCATTCGCACTGCTGGACGAGTGCATTCGCCCGGTGAGTGGTTGGCAGAAGATAAGTTCGTATGCATTCTTTTTTCTGTGCCAAAGGCGTTCATACAGATAATCAGAAATTGGAAGCACTCGCACCCCCGCAGAAGTCTTTGGGTCTTTGATTTTAACCTTTGTCCCGCTCTCTACGGCACGGCTGATTGTAATCGTCCGTTCCTTAAAATTGATATCCCCCCATCGTAATGCTATTGCTTCACCGGGCCTTATTCCCGTTTGCAAAAGTGTCAGCACATAAAGCCCGGCATAGTGTTCCTCTGCTAACCGCAGAATTTCTTTTCTTTCTAAATCTGTGATGCTACGGTGTGTCCCTTCCGGGGCCTTCGGCAACACGATATTTTCAGATGGGTCATTCAATATCAATTTACACGACTTTGCTCGTCGAAACATTGCCTGCATCACAATCTTTACCTTTTGGGCTGTGGATTTGCTGCTATTGGAGCTGTTTAATATTTCCTGAAGCTGTATCTCCGTTACTTCTCGCATTGGCACATCGCCAATCTTCGGTAAGACATAGTGTTTCAGCTTCTGCCTGTACATTGTCGCCGACTTTTCGGTAATATCACGGTTCGCAACGTAAGTGCCATACCATCGCTCAGCCCACTCCGAAACGCTTATATCGGGTGACTGGCAGCATTGAACAAGTTCCTCAAGAAGCACTTTGATATCCAAAAAATCCATGTTATCTTTTTTCTCCTTCGTAGTAGTCCATCCAAATTATACCATATCCGGCACTCTGCTGCATGAGGCGAGGTGCCGGTTGACCTCCGAACCGGCAGGGGTGCGCACCCCTGCCGGACAACTATTTCGGAGCAAAAAATGAAAACAAATAGGAGGCAAAAAACATGAAGATCATCGCCATCTGCAATCAGAAGGGCGGCGTCGGAAAGACGACCACCACCATCAATCTGGGCGCAGCCCTGTCCAAGCTGGGCAAGCGTGTGCTGCTCATCGATCTTGACCCTCAGCGCAACCTCAGCGACACGCTGGGATATGTCCCCGACAATACGCCCAGCACCGTCAACGAGCTGATCTACTTCACCGCCTACAATATGCCTGTGGTAGTGTCCGGATTTATCCGCCACCACGATGGAGAGGATCTGGACTACATCCCGGCCACCCCTGCTCTGTCCAGCGCTCCTACCCTGCTGGCCACCGTGGCCGATGGCGCACGAGTCCTGGCACGGGCCATCGCAGCGCTGACCATGTCGGACGGAGCAGCCTCCTACGACTACTGCCTGCTGGACTGTAAGCCGTCACTGGATCTGCTGACCATCAACGCTCTGGCAGCGGCAGACGGGCTGCTAGCTCCGGTAGAGCCGGAGGAGTACGCCGTGGCCGGTATCTCTGACCTGCTGGGTACGGTGCGGCAGGTGCAGCGCAGCTATAACCCGGCGCTGGAGGTGCTGGGTGTGCTGCTCACCCGCTGCGATCGTCGCCGCAGCAGCGTCCAGCAGGTGCGGGATGACCTCATCGCCGCTCTAGGCGACAAGGTATTTGACGCCATGATCCCCTATCTGACCGAGGCCAGCAATGCACCCCGTGAGCGACGCAGCTGCGTCAGCAAGCCGGGCAGTGAGATCGGACGGGCCTACATGGCCGTGGCAAAGGAGGTGCTGGTAAGATGAGTGGTGGGAACACGATTCGTCGGCGCACTCTTTCCAAGGAGCTACGCTTATCTCAGGGGTATGTCAAAACAAAGGAAGAGTATGAAAGCCAAAATGTAAAGTATATGGGTTCAGTTGGCGCTGCTGCAAAGCAGGGCTATTTCACCATTGCAGCCTGTGAGCGGAAAGGTGTTCCGGTGTCGCAGGATGAGCTTCAGAACATCCGGTACTTTGCCATGCTGGCTGATTGCTATGTAGATCAGTGCATTACGGACGAGACCGGCAGCAAACGCAGGCCGTGCATACCGGTATTTTATCGAGAGCAGGAGGAAAACAAATGACCTTACAGGAACGCCTTGCCATGACGCAAGGGCAGGACAACGGCATGGATATCATTCTGGGCGGCATCCCTGCTGCTGCCCAGCAGGAGCAGGTGCAGCAGCTTCCGGCAACGGCGCTGCGGCCCAAGAGCAACCACACCTTCAAGGTGCGGACGGGCAGCCCCCACTACACGGCACTGGTGGACAGCATCCGCAGCAGCGGCATTCGGACGCCGCTGCTGGTGCGGCGTGACCCGGTGCAGCCGGGGGCCTATGAGATCATCGCCGGACATACAAGGTGGACGGCGGCGCAGGAGCTGGAGCTGGCCACGGTGCCTTGCATCGTGGCGCAGCTCTCCGATGCAGACGCCGACATCATGATGGCGGAGACCAACATCCAGCGCCCGGACTGGCTGCCCTCCGAACGGGCCAAGACATACAAAGTGTGGCTGGAAGCAGTTCAAACCGAAACGGGGATAACACAGGGTCAACGGACGGATACAACTTCGGGCACTGAGTGCCCGAAGTTGGGAAGAAACCGAGATGTTGCCGCTCAGCGTTTCGGAATCGGCCCCAAAACGCTGGATATGTATATCAAGCTCAATGACCTGATCCCGGAGCTGCTGGATATGGTAGATGCCAATGCGGTGGACAGCAAGACCGGCATCCAAGTAAAGGCCGGGTATCAGCTGGCATTCCTCTCACCTAACAGCCAGCAGGTCGTGGTGGCTGTGTTGGCTGACAACCCTAAAATCCTGCTGAAAGAAGCACAGGCCAAGACGCTGCGGCAGGCAGAGACAGACGGCAGGTTGACGGCGCTGGATGCAGAGGAGGCACTGGGCCTGTCCGGTGAGCAGCTGCCCCACCGGACGAAGCGTATCAGTATCTCCATCTCGGAGGAGCTGCTGCCGGAAGGCGCAAAGCAGCTGACCAAAGACCCGGCGTTTCAGGACGCCCTGACGGCGTGGATCAGACAGTACATAGAGAAGGAGGTGAAGGCATGAAACGAAAGCGCATCCATGTCCCGGCGACGCCCTGCGGGAATTGCCGCCGAGACCCCATGTATTGCAGCTCCGGCTGCATGGCGTGGAAGGCATGGTTCCGGGGCGTCTGGCCTCTGGTAACAGGCCGACCGGCTGACGGCAAGGCACCGACTGCCGGGCAGTGACGATTTGCTTTATGAATAGAATTTGACCGGTGATTTTGCTGTCACGAAAAACTCTTGACATATTTTTATGTCCTGCGTATAATACTACCGAAGGGTAGCAATACCCAAGAAGCGGTGTACCCTACCATGAGTGGGAGCTAAAAAAGCGGTGTACCCTACCGTAAGTGGGAGCTAAAAAAGCGGTGTACCCTACCACGAGTGGGAACTGAAAAGTTGAGGGCTGGACTGTATAGTGTCCAGCCCTCTTTTTTGAGAGGTTTATATGATATTTTCTTTCTACCGTGCCGATGCCTTATACTGCGATTATTTGCGTAAAAGTGACCCGTGCGTTCCATACACTATGGATCAAAAAGAGGCTCGTCCGTTTATTGGAATCGTCCTTACTCTGAATGACTATGACTATTACGCTCCTCTTACTTCTCCGAAGCCCAAACATCTGCACATGAAAAATCAGGTTGATTTTTTGAAGATCAATGGCGGTGTCTGGGGTGCTATCAATTTTAATAACATGATCCCGATCCATTCAGATCAGCTTGAACACATTGATATACGAATCCTGCCAACAGACGATAAGGCTACCGTTGATTACAAAAATCTTCTGGCCAATCAATTATCTTGGTGTAACACGTCAGCGAACGCAGCTTCGATTATCCAAAAAGCAGAAAAACTCTATCGCATCATCACCAGCAAGACCGCACGCCCACAGTTGGCAAAACGGTGTTGTGATTTTAGAGTACTTGAAGTGGCAATGGATCATTACATCGACTGCCAACATATGCAGGACGATCTCGGACTGAGGAGCGCCATGGCCAAGCTGAACCCTGTAACGCACACACAGGAGCAGCCTGTCGCCCATGATAAGGAGCAGGATTGGACACACTGATTACCGCTCAGAGCAAACGGGAACTCAGTTCCCGTTTGCTCAGTAATTAACTTCGGGCACTCGGTGCCCGAAGTTAAGACGACGCACCTGTCCCAACAAGTAAACAAACCAAACAGCAGCGGCAGCCTTTCGGCTGCCGCTGCTCCCGTTAAAGGAGGAACCCGTTATGCTGAAAGACCGCAAAGGCCCCTATCCATATCCCAAGCGGGATGTGAGCAAGATCCCCATGTTTAACTATGCCGAGATGGATCGGCAGCGTCAGGAGCGGGCGGAGCAGGCCGCCAAAAAGTGGACATATACCCCGCTGCTCGGCCAGCTGCCGAAGGAGGAGCCGCACAAGGACGACGCCGTGGAGCTGCCATTGAAGGAGCTGTCCGCCAGCCCCAAGAACGCCTTCCGCCAACTGGACGAGGAAACCTACTCCGAGCTGAAAGCATCGTTGCAAGCCAGCGGCCTGGTGTACCCCGTCATCGTCCGGCCCAGGGACAGCATCCAGAGCTACCCCATCAACGGCGAATATGAGATCCTCGCCGGACACAACCGTGTCCGGGCCGCCAGAGACCTGGGCTGGGAAACCATCAAGGCCAGCATCGTCCGGGTGGACGATGTGCAGGCGGTGCGTATCATCAACGACAGCAATCTCCAGCGCACCGGCGTTACCGAGTTGGAAAAGGCATGGGCCTACCGCCAGCTGTTTGATGCCATGCAGCGGCAGGGCCAGCGCACCGACCTGATGGCGATGCTGGAGGGGCAAAACACCATGGAGGGTGATGACGGACTTGGTGCAATGGTTGCACAAAGTTCCAACGGGAGCAAGCGTACTTCTGATACCATCGGAGAGGTGTGCGGGCTTCCGGACACCGTGTCCGAAAGTTCTAAAAGGGAAACGGTAGATACCATTGGCGAGATGTACGGACAGTCCGGCAGGACTGTCCGTCGAAAAATCCGACTCACCTATCTCATTGACGAGCTGTACCGGCTCTATGAGCGGAAGGATATCTCGCAGGGCGCAGCGGTTGACCTCTCCTATCTGGATACCGACACCCAGCGGCTGCTGCTCCAGCTGCGGCGCACCTACCGTTTCCCGCTGGCAGACGGCAGCTGCCATGCCCTGCGGGTAGACTACAACGAGTGGAACCGCAGCGGCAGCGAGGCGGAATACGCACCGCAGCGGCTTCTGCGGATCATGCAGGCCCCGGCAGCAGAGACGGAGGCCGCTGCACCGGTACCGATGAAGCCTCGGAAGTATACCGTGCCGGAGACGCTGTTCCCAATCACCGTGAAGAAGCGTGACCGGGAAGCCTATGTAGAGAAGGCTCTGCGCTATGTGCTGGAGCATGACATCGAGCTGTAAGACGGAGGTGGCGGGGAAAGACAGTTTCTCCGCCGCCAGCGGGCCTGCGGAATGTCTCCGCAGACCCCAAAAAAGCCACCGAAACTGCAAAAACCGCAGTTTTTGCAGTTCAACTGAAAAACCCAGATTTCATGCGGGTTTCCAGTGGTGTGCTTTTTTGCTTTACAAGATATAGCAGTCATGCACACCCTACGGGCGTTCACGCCAGCTATATCCGAGACAGTCGCCCTCACAGGTATGTTCGGGTTGCAATGGGACTGCGGCCCCCTTGACCCCCGTGGAGAGGCTTGCCGGTGGCAAGCGCACCCGTCAGCGCTGCTGCCGGGTGTAGGTGTTCGCCGTGCGGCGAACATGATTCGGCAGTGTGCCGCTGCGGCACACTGCCCACCTTTTGAAAGGAGGAAAAGCATGGCATCCGTGGAGAAATTCGGGGAGCGATCGAACTCGAATCAGCTGCGGCATATCCTGCGGCAAGTCAGATATCCGGCCAACGCCGACATCGACAGCAGCAGGACGCACCTGAATTATTCTCTGTCTCCCGACAGAGACATGGCCCCTGCGGACTATCTGCAAAAGCGGCTGTCTCAGCTCCACTGTATGGAGCGTGAGGACGTGCGCACCATGTGCGGCTGGGTCATCACCAAGCCCAAGGATCTTCCGGAGTCGGAGGAACACCGGTTCTTCCGGCTCTGCTATGATTTTCTGGCCCAGCGCTACGGAGAGCGAAATGTGGTGGCCGCCGAGGTACACAAGGATGAGAGCGGAGAGGCGCACCTGCACTTTTACTTCGTGCCGGTGGCGCAGTACACGCCGAGCCAGCACATGGTCAACGTCGTCCGGTATTTTGAGGAGCATCCGCATGAGGCGAACATCTCCAAGGTGGCCCGTGAGCTGGGTACCAGCAGAAAGACAGTGCTGCGCTACCGGAACAAAACGGCGTCTGACATCCCGGACGGAAAGGTCTGCGCCTACGAGGTATTGAATCGGAAAGAACTGCTGTCCTTCCACGGCGATCTGAAGCTCTGGCTGCTGCAGAACGGGCTGGACGCCAATGTCAACAGCGGTATCACCGTGGAGCAGGGCGGCAACCGCACGGTGGCCGAGCTGAAGCAGGAGCGTGAGCAGCAGCGAGAGCAGCAGCACACCACAACACACGAGCATGAATTTTAATTTAAGGAGGAAATCACCATGTTGAACAAGATCATCCTGATGGGCCGTCTGACCCACGACCCGGAGCTGCGGCGCACCCAGAACGGCACGGCAGTCACCGGCTTCTCGCTGGCCGTGGAGCGTGACTTTAAGGACGAGGACGGCAAGCGGGCCACGGACTTCATCGACATCGTGGCATGGAGAGCCGCAGCGGAGTTTGTGGCCAAGTATTTCACCAAGGGCCGCATGGCCGTGGTGGAGGGCCGCTTGCAGATCCATGACTGGAAGGACAAGGACGGCAACAACCGGCACAGCGCCGAGGTGGTGGCCGACAATATCTATTTCGGAGACAGCAGGAAGGACACCGCTGCACCGGCAGAGCCGCTGCCGGAGGAGCTGGAGGAAGAGTTGCCGGACTGATCTCCCCCAACGATTTGACCTTTTGGAAAGAACCTGCTACAATCGGTGAAGCCAAATAACCTTGACAACACGATTCTTAAAGGATACAATACATCAAAAGAGAGGGGTACAGCTATGAACAACGAAGAAAAGATCCTTGTGCTGCTGGAACAGCACAGCGAAATGTTTGCTCAAATCAATTCTCGACTGGATAAGATGGACGAGCGTCTGAATCGGATGGATTCCCGGCTGGATAAGATGGACGAACGTCTGGATCGGATGGAGGAATACGCCGAGATCACCAGAGACGGCGTCAACGCCCTGCTGGACTGGGCAGAGGCTTGCAGCGAGACTTACAGCCTGCCGCTCCCCAAGATCGGTCAGTAACAAAACGGAATAATATATCAGAAAAGACAGCGAACACCTCGCTGTCTTTCTTTTTACAACGATTCAAGGAGCCTCTGCACAGCGGCTCCTTTTCATATATACAAAAATTCATTTCAAGAAAGGACGAGACACATGAAGAAACCTATGAGCAGACTGCTGGCCTCTGTGCTGGCGGCCATCATGCTGATAAACTGCATGATCGTCACCGCTCTTGCGGCAGACGCCCGTGTTATCAGCATGAATTATCAGCCGCACCCGCTCTACCCCGGCATGAACGGCAATGCCGTGGTGGAAGTAGACTACGGTGACAGCACTGGGCGTGGCATTTGCGTGGAGCCTGCCAAGGACGGCCCTGCCGTCGGTTCCACGCTCTCCCTATCGGAAGCAGATACCACTATGACCCGCTACGCCTATATGGCATCCCAGACCTCCGATATCTACCGTACATGGTGCATCCATCATGCTGCGGCCAATCATCTGGGGCTGGGCAATGGCTCCCGTGATAGCGGCATCACCGCTGTGGAGAATGAGGTAGGCAGCGTTAGCGTGCCGGACAGCTTTGAGGCATTCATTGGTCGCCCCTCGAACTCCAGTTATCAGGTAATGCTCCTGTGGCGTACCAAGCCCACCGGCAAGGTGACTCTGACCAAAAGCAGCGCCAACACAGCTTTGACAAACGGAAACAGCTGCTATTCGCTGGCCGGGGCCGTGTACGGCGTATACGGCAGTGAGTCGGACGCATGGTCGGACAGCAATCGGCTGGGTACCCTGACCACGGACGCAAGCGGCAACACCGTAACATTGGAACTGCGGGCCGGAACTTACTGGCGTCGTGAGCTGACGGCTCCCAAGGGCTATGCTCTGGATACAGGCGTTTACTCCTTCAGTGTAACAGCCGGAAACACCACGACCCTGAGTGTTTCCGATAACCCCCAAAGCGATCCTGTCGGCGTACTGCTGAAGAAGATCGATGCGACAAGCGGTGATGGTGAGATGCGTTGACGGTTGAAAAGGCCGTCCGGGCTTTTTAAGCCTGAACTGCTGCGCTGATGGGCGGCAACGCCCACACTGAACTGCGGAGTGCGCCGGTTATATGGAGTATGACCGGGGTGCTGATCCCGCTAAAGTCGGCCGAATGTGTCTAAGTCCTTCGGGATATGATGCAGATAGGCCGGGTGTCGGATAGGCATGGAGAGAATGTGCGGCCTGCACACGCCGCACTGACGAACCTCCGAAGGTACGGGGCGCTTGACAGGCGAAAGCCTGTATAGCGGTTGAGGTCGAGTAACTATCATCACGGCGAAAGACCTCTCCAAAAAGACCGCTACCCCATAGGACGGCTCCTAACCCTATCCCATGATAGGTGCAGCGGAACACAGAAAACAGTTTGTCTGCATAGCTACTCACTCCATGAGGCAGATAAGCTGCGAGAGCGGCGTCACGAGCGAGGAAGTCTCTGTAATGGGGATGGAGCAACAGGCGCCAGTCATATCTGAAACTAACAAAATTGACACAAACTTTGTACCTCATTTGCACTTTTTAGGAAACTATGCTATGATTAGAAACACCCTTCCAGGACAGAAAGGAGGCCCCTATGAGGAAAATTTTTGCGCTTATGTTGGCCATTGCCATGGTGCTGACCATGGTGGCCTGCGGCAAGAAAGCAGACAATAAGGCCGATTCGATGGTCACACCGGAGCTGTATATTTCCACTGTAGACGGCAAGGATACCGTAGTGGACAAGGACGGCAAGGCCGTCACCGGCTACACACTGGACAAAGACGGCAATGTGGTGGACGGCAGCGGCAAGCTGGTTCTTGCCGCCCAGCATCTGAAAGCCCTCCCCAGCAAGGCCGCCGAGAGCAAGCCCGAAGCGGACACCAAAACGGATGTTAAGACGGATGCAAAGCCTGCCGATGGCAGCGATCCTGATTCCGGCAGCAGTTCCATCGGATCCTCCAACTCCTCCAGCGGAAGTTCTGGCAATTCTTCCGGTGGAAGCAGTGACAGCTCCTCCGATTCCGGCAACAGTGGCAGCAGCACCCCGGTAGCGCCCGATCCTACGCCGGTACACCAGCACAGCTGGGAGCCGGTGTATAAGACGGTCGAAGATTACGAGATGCGTGAAATCAGCTACTGCGTTACCTGTGGTCAAGATATGGCAGGATGGTCTAATGCTCAACTAATTGAACATAGTGACTATCATCTGGATCGAGGCGAGAGTGACCAATGGCGTTCCGAGGGGCGGCAAGTCAAGGTTGGTGAGCATCAAGAGATAGACTACTATATCTGCTCCTGTGGTGCGACCAAGGCACCCTAAAAAAGAAAAACCACACTTGACATTTTCTGCCCGTGTGGTAAGATAAGCATAGAAAGAGTGCTGCGACAAGCGGTTGGCTCTGCGGAAAGTTACAGAATTATAGCAAAGCTATGAAAACCGTCACTTGGCAGAGTGGCGGTTTTCGCTTTTAACCTTGATCGTAATTACAAATCCAAGGATATGTAAGGTCAAAGTTATCGGCATAAGCCTCACCCCCTTTCGGGTGGTGTAGCCAACCGCCTGCCGTTCGTGCAGCACTCTTGTCAAATATTGTAACAGGATATCCGTTTCCTGTCAACTTCGCCGACTTTAGCAGGTCGGCATTTTTGTGTCAATTTTATTTCAGATATGATGGAACGCCCGGTACGCTGAAAGGTGTACGCCGGGTGTGGGCCGGGGGAAAAGGCGGCGAGAGATCAAAGCCTTACCTATCGGCATAGGTGTCCAGCGGCGATGCGTCGCTGGCCGGTGCAGAATTTACCTTCCGGTACTATGACGGGCAGTATGCCACCGCAGCGGAGACCGAGGCCAGCGGTGCGCCTACCCGCACTTGGGCTTTCAAGACCAATGAAAAGGGGCGGATTCGTATTATGGACGAATCCCTCAAAGTGTCCGGAGATGATTTGTTTTATAACAGTATGGGACAAATCACCCTCCCCATCGGTACGCTGCTGATTCAAGAGACTAAGGCACCGGAGGGCTACCTGATCGACCCCACTGTGTATGTCCGTAACATCACGCCCGACGGAACACTGGAGGCTGTCAACAGCTACAATGCCCCCACGGTATCGGAGCAGGTGGTCACGGGCCGTATCCAAATCGTGAAGCACACGGATACCGGCACCACCAAGGTGGAGACCCCGGAGGTGGGTGCCACCTTCAACATCTACCTCGCCTCTGCCGGGAGCTATGACGCTGCCCCTGCAAATGCCAGAGCGCAGCTCACCATCGATAAGGACGGCTTCGCCGTCTCTCCCGACCTGCCCTACGGCCTCTATACTGTGGAGCAGACCTCTGGCTGGGAGGGCAGCAGGCTGATGGAACCCTTCACCGTAAAAATCGACGAGAACGGAAAGACCTACAGCTATATCATCAACAACGAGCGGTTCTACAGCTACCTGAAGGTGGTGAAGGTGGACGCTATCACCGGCGAGGCCATCCCCGCAGCTGGCATCGGCTTCCAGATTATCGCCCCTCAGGGCCAGAAACTGGAATGGTGGGGCGCAGATACCTGGTACACAGACGGCAGCGGCGTTATGAAACTGCCCTGTGAGCTGGAGTATGGCCGAGGCTATCAGGCTGTGGAGGTAGTGGCACCCAGCGGCTATGTGCTGGCGGACAAGCCCTTCCTCTTTGATGTGCTGCCTGAAAATGCAGCACAGGAGGATGGCCTCACCGTAATTACCCTGACGGCCCCCAACAGCCCCACCCAGATCAGTGTAGCCAAGGTAGACTATCAGGGGAACTTCGTTCCCGGCGCTACCCTGCAGCTGCTGGATAAGGACGGCAATGTGGCCGCCCAGTGGGTGACGGAGAATACTCCCCATACGCTGTACGGTCTGCCCATCGGAGCGGAGTACACGCTGCATGAGGCAGCGGCCCCGGAGGGCTGGCTGCTGGCGGATGACGTGACCTTCATTGTACAGGACACCGCCGAGGTGCAGACCATCACCATGACAGATCTTCCCACAGAGCTGCATCTGTCCAAGGTAGACTATCAGGGAAATTTTGTCATCGGCGCTACTTTGCAGTTGCTTGATAGGGACGGCCATGTGGTGGATGAATGGGTCAGCGGAGACACGCCCCATGTGATCTACCACCTGCCTATTGGCGCAACCTATACGTTGCATGAAACAGCAGCCCCGGAGGGCTGGTTTGTGGCAGAGGATATGTCCGTCACCGTGGGCAGCGTAGTCAGCGATTCAGCCTTTTCAATGGAAGACGAGGAGATCCCCATCCTCCACACCACTGCTACTGTAAACGGAGAGCATATCGCCAAGGCAGCGGGGACGCAGACCATCTCCGATGTGGTCAGCTATAAGCACCTGATTCCTGGCAAGGAATACACCGTCACCGGTAAACTCATGGATAAGTCCACCGGAAAAGTGCTGATACAGGACGGAAAGGAGATCACTACCAGCATCACCTTTACCCCCGCCGAGCCAGACGGCACGGTGACGGTGGAGTTTACCGTGGATGCCTCCCTGCTGGCGGGTAAGACCACCGTTGTTTTTGAATCGCTGAGCAAGGAAGGTAAGGAACTGGCAGTTCACGCTGACATCGACGACGAGGGCCAGACTGTCCACTGGCCGGAGATCCACACCACCGCCACCATCGATGGCAAAAAGAATGTGGTATCCGGCAAAACCTATGTTCTTAAAGATGTAGTGGGGTACACCAACCTTATCCCCGGCAAGGAATATGTTATCACCGGTACAGTGATGGATAAATCCACCGGCAAGGCTCTGGAGCAGGGCGGAAAGCCTGTGACGGCCACCGCTATCTTTACTCCCACGGAACCCAATGGCACCGTGGAGTTGGAGTTCACCATCGACACGGCCCTGTTGGGTGGCAAAGCGTTGGTAGTCTTTGAAAGTATTCAGATGGATGGGCATGAGGTCGCCATTCACGCCAATCTGCAAGACAGGGGGCAAACGGTGGATATTAAACCCGCCATCGGCATTATCACTATCAAGGACAAGCCCGTTTTTGACGGCGGCAGCGTTAAGACCGGCGACAGCGGCGTTACCGTCGCCGTGCTTGGCCTGCTGCTGTCCGCTGCGGGCCTGACTTATCTGCTGCGGCGAAAACGGCACAGCTGATACAGAGCAAGGAGCGGGTACACACCCGCTCCTTTTCCTACAAAAATCTATCGAAGGAGGGAATCCCATTGAAAGTGAAAGAGCTTCTGCTGACTGGCTTGCTGGTGCTGCTGTGCGCCATGCCCAATGTGGCCATGGCGGCAGACACCACGGTGACACGCAGCTATCCCTTTGAGTCGGCCACGCAGGAAAACCCCCACTACACCGTCCCGGAGACGGTGGAGGAGGGCGGCAAGACCTATACCCTGACAAGCGTCGAGTATGAGATGAAGGCGCATCGGGAGCCGGTGACGGTGGTACGCACCATCGTCACCGGAGATCCCGGCGACTACCCGAAGCAAATCACCGAGACGGTAGACGGCACCAGCCGCACCCTGACGGCGCAGACCCCCACATGGGCCACCGGCGAGAGCCGGACGGTGATGCAGGAATACGCATCGGAGTCGGAGGTGCCGCAGAGCCTGACGGTGGACGGCGTCCGCCTGCCGCTGGCATCGGTGACAGCCGGTACAAAGACGGAGGCATTTTCCGCTCCGGCTGTGTTTCAGACCTCCAATCCCGCCAGCAGGCTGTATGCCATTGGTGATACTGTGGTCACAGTAGGCGACGCCCCCCTATGGGACGGCTGGCAGGCCGTGATGACGGCGTACCTGGGCCTGAGCGGCAGCAGCTACACACTGACGGGCGGCAGCTGGGACGGCGATTTCCAGCAGGAGGGTGATAACTATACCCGCATGGCCATCTATACCGGCACACGCCAGACCCCGGTCTGGACGGCCACCTATCAGACGGAACCGGAGTACACGGCGGAAATCACCTACACGGACAGTCAGTACCCGGACGGCCTGTACGAAATGGAGGCCGTTGCCACCTACACCATTCAGGATACTGGAAGTGCGCTGGAGACCATCTTGAAGGTGGGCGCTGGGGTACTGGTGGTGGCGCTGGCCGCTGCGGCCCTGATCTTTATGCTGCGGAAGAAGAACAACAAGAAAACGGACGAAGAAAGTGAGGTTTAATTATGGATGGTTTGGTTGCAGGACTGTATGAGATCGTACCGGCACTTCAGAAGGTGGCGGCAGCGCTGACGATCCTTGCACTGGTGGTGCTGGGCATCGGCGTCATCACCGGAGGCGCTGAAGGACGGTCAAAGTTTAAGGAGGTCATGAAGAACATCGTCATCGGCTGCGCTTTGGTCTTTGGCGCATCTTCACTGGGCAATATGCTTATGGAGTGGTTTTCCTGACAGCGTGGCAGGAGGCGGGGCTGCGGCCCTGCCTCCTGTCTCCTTTACCTTCGGGCACTCGGTGCCCGAAGGTAGGCTCACTGAAAAATTGCGGAGGTGTAAGTATGAAGAAAAAAGAGAAAAATGCCGTCATAAAGACATGCCTGGACATACTCCCCGTGCGGAGCTGGGAGCCGTCTGTGGGCGCATTCCTGCTGGCAGACAGCTCATATCTGGATCTTCTCCGGCTCGTCCCCAGAGACCTCCAGAACATTGCGGAGGATGAGCTGGAGCTGGAGATCTATCAGTTTACCAAGGTGCTGAAAACCGTAGGCTGCGATCTGAAATTCCTGAGCATGAGGTTTCCGCTTTCGCTGGAGCGACAGAAGGCAGTGCTGCTGCACCACGCACGGCAGGCCGGAGACGAGACCCGCATCCGCTGGCTGGAGCGGCAGATCCGTGAGCTGGAGGTGGCCGAGACCAATATCAGCTCCCAGCATTTCTATCTTGCCTATTGGGGCAAGGATGCGGATACGCTCCGCAAGAACCATGACATGATCCGAAAATACGCCGCCACCGGCTACCAGCCGCTGGTGGAGGAGATAGACGCCAGGCAAAAGGCCAAAGTGCTGGAGAAGCTGGCCAACATGAACACCATCATCGATATCTACCCGGACGGGGACGATGACTCCGCACCGGGCTTTATGGAGGAGGAAGGATGAGCAAGAAAACGACCAAAGCTCAGGCCGTGGACGCACGGCTCTTTCAGCAGATCCAGCCACACGGCGGGATCACCTTTGCAGATCCGTCCTATACCCGTATGGGAGACGGCTACTGCCGCTGCCTGCATATCTACGGCCTGCCCAACACACTGGACAGGCACTGGCTGACGAGGATCTTCACCGTCAGCGGCTGCATCTGTTCCTTCGATGTGGCCACGGAGGACATGGCCGCCGTGAAGCGCAGCATCAACCGCTCCATCGGTGAGGAGGGCGCCAGAGCCTACGACGCCAAGGACTACAACGCACTCTATGACGCCCAGAAGCGGCAGGCGGAGCTGCAGCAGCTCTATGACGAGCTGGAACGCATGGGCGAGGTGATGAAGATCTGCGACTTCCGGATCTTCCTGCAGGCCCAGATGCTGGCGGAGCTGGAGGAAAAGACGAAGGAGCTGCAGGACAATCTGGACGCCTCCGGCTATAAGAACACCGTCCTGTTGGGGGAACAGAAAACGGAATGGCAGTCTCTTTACGAGCCGTTCGCCGTCACACACGCCAAGCCCGTGACCATGAAGGGCCTGTCCCTTACGGCCCGGCAGCTGGCGGAGGGATATCCTTTTGATTACAGTGACCTGCTGGATGAGCAGGGAGCGCTGCTGGGCTTTACGGACATGGCGGTGCCGTGGTATTCGATCTCTTTTCCAAAACGGTCAAGAGGAAGCACTATAACGCCGCCGTCTGCGGCGATATGGGCAGCGGCAAGTCTACGCTGCTGAAGAAGCTATTCAAGCAGAACGCCAGCATCGGGAATTATATCCGCTGCTTTGACGTGTCCGGAGAGTTTTCCGCCCTTACGCTGGAGTTCGGCGGCAAGATCATCCGCTGCTCCGGCTCAGATGGGATGCTGAACCCGCTGGAGATCCTGCGCTCCGGTGAGGACGACTACGCCTCCTATGCCAGGCATATCTCCAAGCTGCAGGCGTTCTTCCGCTGCATCAATCCGTCCATGTCAGACCAGCTCCTGCAGGAGCTGGCCAACTACCTGCGGGAGTTTTACGCAGGCTTTGATCTGGTACCCGCAGACGGCAGCTCCGTCACAGGCCGGGCCGCAACGGACTACCCCACCCTCTCTCAGTTCCGGGAGTTTTTACAGGGCTACATCACCTTTGTGGCGCAGCAGGACAAGGCAGCCGAGACGGAGGTGGAGACGGCCATCCATGTGGAGCAGGCCCGGAACCTGCAGATCCTGCTGGGTGCCGTGGAGAATCTCTGCAGCAACTATGGCAGGCTCTTTGACGGACACACCACCATATCCGACATCACCGGTGAGAAGATCGTCACCTTTGACATCTCCACCATCAAGGAGCTGGGCAATGTGTTTACGGCCCAGATGCAGAATCTGGTGTCCCTGTGCTGGGACAACGCCATTGCCGTGGGCGGCCCTGAGAAGGAGAAATGGGAGAGCGGCGCATACGCTATCGAGGACATCACAAAGTTCCTGATCCTCATCGACGAGAGCCACCGCTGGGTGAATACCTCCATGCCCCTGATCCTGGACATGGTGACCCGGTATCTGCGGGAGGCCCGGAAGTATTTTGCCGGGATCGTGCTGGCCTCCCAGAGCGTCCGGGACTATATGCCGGAGGGCGACTTTTCCGGTGCGGATAATATCCGCATCCTCTTTGAGCTGTGCCAGTACAAATTCATGTTCAAGCAGGACAGCAGCGCCAAGGAGCATATCCGCAGGATCTTCGGAGAGGGCATGACCTTCTCGCAGGTGGAGAGCATCCCCTTTCTGGAGCAGGGCGAAAATGTTCTCTCCATTGCCGGAGCCGGAGCGCTGCAATTCCGTGTCTGGCTCAGCAGAGACTACGAGGCGACGCTCTTTTCAGGAGGCCGGTAATGCGGAAATGGAAACTGTGGCTGCTGCTGGGCAGCAGCAGCTTTCTGGTGTTTTTCCTGCTGCTGGTCGCCACGGCGGCAGGCAGCTTTGCTGACGACGTGACGGCAGCTTTCGGTGGCCGTCAGGCGTCCGCATCGGAGAGCCGCACCCCCATCAAAGCCACCTATGTGGGTGTGGATGATACCGACACGGACTTTTCAGGCTGTGTCATCCCGGAGACCCGGCGCTGGAGCAATCAGCACGGAGCTTTTGAAAACGGCTATGCCGGGTACTGTGAGCTGTGGTGTAAGGTCGTGTACACCTACGCCGGTCTCCCCTACGAGGGCTTCTGCTGCGCTTACAGCCACGGCGCAGCCATGGCCAACCGGGACGGCCCTATCCCCAAGGGCGCCCTGATCTTCTCCGGTGTCATCCCCGGCACCGGGAAGGTATACGAAAACGACCACCGTTCCGGCGCCTTCTGCGCCTCCTGCGGTCACTATGCCGGTCATGTCGCCATCTATGTAGGCGACGGCTATGTGGCAGGCAGTCAGGTGCCGTACCTGCAATCCATCGACGTGTGGATCAGCATCTACGGCTACGGCGGCTGGTCTAAAAGATAAAAGGAGGATCGAACCGTGAAGAAGATGGTGATATGCCTGCTGCTGGCGCTTTTGTGTCTGCTGCCATGCACGACGGCTCTGGCAGCGGAGACCGGCAGCGAAAACAACACCACGACCCCCACTGCGGACGATCCCTATCACAAGGGAGAGTCCGACGACAATTCCGACGCCGACGACCTCCAGTGGTACCGGGACAATGCCGCCCTGCTGGAGAATAATAACATCGTTGGAAACGCACTGCGCAGCGTCAGCTGGAGCATCACCGGCCTTGTCTGCAAGGTGGCAAACGTCGCAGAAACGCTGTATACCAAGACCTTCGGCCTGATTGACATCACCAATTACCCGCAGATCAATGATCTGCTGGATACCCTGCGGCCCGTGCTGCTGGCCCTGACCGTCCTCTGCTGCGCCGGGCTGGGCATCATGCTGCTGGTACAGCACGAGAAGCGCCCGCCCCTTCTGAGGAATATCCTGCTGGGCATCGTGGCCGTCAGCGCCTCTGCATGGCTATTCTCCACCGCCAACGATCTGGTGATCGCCTTCCGGGACGGCATCCTGGGCGGCGAGGAGGTGGACCAATCCTATGAGCTGGTGGAAAGTAACCTTATTGACCTGATCCGCATCGACAAGCGGGGTGATATCAACGCCCTGAACTACAAGGCGGGACAGGGCGTCATCTACGGTGTCGGGATCGCCAGTCAGGACGATATGGACAGCATCGACCTCTGCGAGACGCTGGATTGGCACACGGCCAAAAACGGCAAGAACCTGTACGGCTGGTCTACAGCGTTTAATAACCGGGTAAAGTACCGTCTGGCCCACACGGCAGACGGCGATGTGGCCCGGAAAAACTATGATGGCCTCACCAGTGCCAACATCGGCAATCAGTTTTTCTACCGCTATTCCTTCGATTTCTGGAGCTGCCTGCTGCAGCTGCTGTCCCTATCACTGCTGTTTTTGGCGCTGTGCTATAAAAATGTGCGCATCGCCTATGAGCTGGTGGTGTCCCGACTTCTGGCCTTCCTCTTTGCCGCCGATATCGGAGGCGGCGAAAAGCTGAAGAACACGCTGCTCTTTGTCCGTGACACTTATCTTACCATGTGCGTGTGCGTCCTCAGCGTAAAGCTCTATGAGATCATGGTAGGCCTCGTCACCTCCTTCGGCATCACCGGCATTGGAAAGGGCATCGTCTGCCTGCTCATCGCCTACGCCGTCATAGACGGCCCGAATCTGGTGGAGCGTATCCTTGGCATGGATGCAGGGCTTTCCTCCTCTGTGGGCCGGGCCATGGCCCTCTTTGGAGCCGGTAAGGCCGCAGGCCGTACCGCTGCCAGACTGGGCGGCAAGGCGGTGCGTGGCGTGAAGAACACCGCCATGGCAGCGGCCACCGGCACCACCCTCCGCCAGCGTCAGTCCAAAGGCTCCACCGGCGAGCAGTTCGGCAAGGGCATCCACCAGCGCTTCCACCGTGAGGACGAGGATACCCGACAGCAAGAGCAGCCGTCCCGGCAGCAGGAGCAGCAGGAGCAGACCCGATCTGCCCGGCCGAAGGCGACAGAGCCGCCCGCTGCCGGGGCCGAAGCTGCCGCAGCGACGGAGGCGGCCCCGGCAAAGCCGCAGCCCTTCCCCACGGACTTCATGGATGCAGGGACAGCGGGGACATCTGGCGGCTCCAACTTCGGGAACTCAGTTCCCGAAGTTAAAAAACGAGTATCGAATCCGGCCTTCTCGGAGGCCGTGAAGCGCCTGACGCCCGGCCCGGAGTCGTCCGCCGAGGAACGCAAGGATTTTAACCGTCAGGTGACGGCCATTGTGCGTGGCCGGAAGCACCGGGCCATCCAGCCGCCTGTGGGCGCAGATCTCTATCAGGTGAAAAACTACGAGAAGGCGCTGGAGCTGGAGAAGGCGTATCATGCCTACAACGGCCCCAAGCCGGATCGGAAACCGAAAAACGGAAAGGAGGACAAGCGGCATGGCAGATAATGTCACCACGCAAATCGAGTCCAAAACCAGAGTATCCCGGCATATCAACCTCAGCAGCCTCTATTTTATCGTAGGCTACCTGATGTTTGCCTATATGCTCAAGGACTTTATTTACAGCCTGTTTTTTGTACCCTACATGATCTTCTCCCTGTGCTGCGCCGTCTATCTGGTGCTGCCCTCCCGCTATAACAAGGGCCGGGCCAACTGGGAATCCATTGTGGTGCTGCTGCGGGCAGACCGGGCCGTATACCGGCCCTATGCGGAGCAGGAGGTGGACGATGCTTGATTCCATGCGGCAGAAGCTGCAAAAACGGCCACGGGGTGTCCGTGGCCTGCAGATCTTCTGCATCATCTTCCTGCTGGGCAATCTGCTTTTCTTTTCAACCGGTATTTTTATGCCGAAGCATTACAAGGATGTAGAGATCGCACCCATCGGCACAGAGCTGGAGCTGGGCGAATATACCCTGACCATCACCTCCTGGGATTGGGCGGAGAAGGACAGGGCCTTCGAGATCATCTTCGAGGTGAAGGATCTGTCTCTAAATCGAGAGCCGGGATATACCTTCCGTTTCCGCTGCGGCGACAGCCACTACCGCTATAAGATTTACCGGGATCTGGGCGACCTGCTGGTGGTGCGGGTCTCCGGTGTCTCCAGCCGCTTTGCGCAGGTGGCCATGACCGTCAAGGCAGGCAGCGCCAGCAGATCCATCTACATGGACGACCGCACCATGGCCCATGTGGAGCGGCTGGAGGAGCGCTCCGACGCAGCGTACCGCATCCACGCCGTGGAGGGTAAGGCTGCCGGTCACCGTCTGGCCTTACAGCAACTGGAGCAGCAGACGGAGGAGAAGAACGCAGACCTCCGCCTGGCCTATGAAAAGCTGGAGGCCCTGCAAGCCTCCAAGGCCGATAAGACGCCCCAGCAGCAGGAGGAGATAGACGCCAACCTCCGCACCATGGCGGAAAAGCAAGGACGGCTACAAAATGAGCTGGAGGACATGATGCTGCGCAAGCAGGCCCTTCAGGCGCAGCTGGAGCAGGAGGAGCAGCTGCTGGCCCGGATGCAGGAAGGCGGTGACGGCGCATGATCCTCTGTGTGGGCGATTCGGTCAAGCTGGGACATCTGAGAGAGGCGCTGGAGCAGCGTCTGCATCAGGAGGTCACCTTTCTCCCAGCAGCGCCGGATATCCGCAGGCAGGAAAACGACATCCTGCTGGCGGCCCAGGGCACCGATGCCATCATCTATGATACCGACGCCTATTATAACGACGGCGAGGAATTGATAGGCGTCATCAAGCGGATCTGGCGCACCAACCATGCAGCGCCCATCCTGCTGGTGCCTACCGACAACCCGAAAAATGAGATCGTCAAGGCAGCGCTGGCCGTGCAGATCAAAAATATCATCAATGTGGCCCTGTCGCCGGGAGAGCAGAAAGACCAGCTGGAGAAGATCCTCACCGGCTACTACGCAGCCAACGGAGACCGGGAGGACATCCGTGCGGCTGAGGACGAGGTGGCGGAGGATACCCGGACGCTTACCTCCTTTGTAGGGCAGCTGTATGACGCCAAGCAGCGGGAGGAGGAGCGGGAACACACGGTCATCGTCCGAAAGAAGGGAACGCCACAGGTGCTGCTGGAGGCGCTGGGTACCGTCATCCGTGTGCTGTTTGGCGCCGTCTCCATTGCGCTGATGGCCATAGCCATGCTGGCCCTGCTCTATGACAACACACGGGAGCTGCTGCTGCAAAATCTGCAGCAGCTCTGGCAGGAGATATGCAGTATGCTGGGAATAGGAGGTTAGCATGGATTTTTTTGAAAACATAGATGCCCTGCTCTGGCGGCTGGCGGCTATTCTGGCGCTGGTGCTGGTGGCGACGCTTGTGGTGCGGCTGCTGCTGCGTGACCGTGGCCGCAGCGACCGGCAGCAGAAGCTGCGGGTACAGCAGACACTGAAGGGCAGCGGGCTGGCGGCAGATAAGGCGCCCAATGGCTTTACCTTCGGACTGCTGGGCGGGAAGAAGGTCTATCTGCCCTGTGACGGTGAGGGACACATCGCCATCTTCGGCGGCAGCGGGCAAGGGAAAACCTCTGCCCTGCTGATCCCATCGCTCCGGGTCTGGCAAGGCCCCTTCTTCTGCATCGACATCTCCGGGGACATCTCAAAAAATGTCCCCGGAGAGAAGAAGGTCCTCCTTGCGCCGGACGATCCAGAGCATTCCGTCATCTACAATGTCTTTGATGAGATAGACCGTGCGTCCGATCCGGACGAACGGCGGGCGCTGCTGGAGCAGCTCACTTTCTCTATTCTGCCCTTGCCGCCGAAGGCAACCAGTGCCGAGCGCTACTTCACGGAGACGGCCCGGAAGATCCTGCTGGCATCTCTGGTGGCGTTTTACGACAAGGGCCTTGATTTCTGCGAAATTATGAAGGTGGTCTTTACCAACGGCCCCATGGAGCTGTTTCAGCTGATCGCCGCACAGAAAAACCAGCGGGCTGTGGGCTATATCCAGACGCTGGCGCAGGAGAATGAAAAGAACATCGCCGGGGCCAAGTCCACACTGGATGAAAACATCAAGCTCTTTGCCGATTACAGCAAGGTAGAGCGTGTTCTGCGCCGCCCATCCAGTGCAGACGAGCCGTATCTGGCCCCCTCTGATCTGGAGTCGTCCCACATCTTTCTGGTGGTGCCGGACAAAAAGCAGGAGTTTTACAGTCTGTTTTGCAACATCGTGGTAACGCAGATGCTGGACTACATCGGCCAGCGGCCCTATGACCGCAGCCGGGACAAGCGGATCCTGCTGGCGCTGGATGAGTTCGCCAGCCTGCGGCATCTGGAGATCCTCGGCCCCATGCGGAAGTTCCGCAAAAACGGTGCCAACATCTGCATCCTCACCCAGTCTCTGGCGGACATTGATCTGGAATACAGCCGGGACGAGCGGAAGGTGATCCTGGACAACTGCACCTATACCGTGGTGCTCTCCGGCAACGATCCGGAGACCAGGACATACTTCTCCGACCTGGTTGGAAAAGAGGATCACCGGAAGATCAGCACCACCACAGGCAGCAGGACGGACAGCACCTCCACCAGCCTGCAGGAGGGCTACGCCATCCATCCCAACACATGGAAAAGTCTGGGGGAACAGTTGGTGGTCATACACCGCACCGGCTACCTGAAACTCAGAAAGAATTTCTATTTCAAGGGGTAACAATTTCATACCCATCCACCAAGAGACGGCTCCTGCCGTCTCTTTTTTATTTGACATGGAAAGGAGTATCCCTATGAGCAACGAAAAGAAGAAATGGAGCATCCTGGACGGCATCGAGCTGTCCGATCCGGAGGAAATGGAGGAGCTGGAGGCGCTGGGTGCGCTGATAGACGGCCCCAGCTACACGCTGGACGGGAAGGAGGTGACGAGCAATGGCAGCAGTGAATAAGGTGCGTGAGGAGCTGGCACAGGCGTTCCTGGCTGCGCTGAAGGAGGAGCAGCTCCCGTGGCGGGCCTGCTGGGCGCAGGGGCGTCCCTACAACGCCGCTACCGGCAGACGCTATAAGGGCATCAACACGCTGCGGCTCTCTATGCTTGCCGATGAGCGGGGCTACAAGGATCCCCGCTGGTGTACCTTCCAGCAGGCCAAAGATAAGGGCTGGAAGATCCGCAAGGGAGAACACGCCACCAAGGTCGAATACTGGGCCATGTACGACATGGAGCGGAAAAGATGGATGAACTGGAACGAGGTGGAGCGCTTGAAACGGGATGATCCCGATGCAGCCGACAAGCTCCAGCTTCGCAGCCGTACCGCTCTCGTCTTTAACGCCGCTCAGATGGAAGGTGTCCCGCCTCTGCCCCAGCGCCCCCGGACAGACATTGGTCAACTCCGCCAGCAGCGGGACACCCTGCTGGAGAATATGCAGCTGGCCTATCGGGAGGAAGGCACCCGTGCCTACTACTCCCCCTCAGCCGATATGGTGACGCTGCCTCCGGAGGCCAGCTTCGACGATCCGTACAGCTACATCTCCACCTTCCTTCATGAGTGCGGCCACGCCACCGGCCATCCTGACCGGCTGAACCGCCACATCGAGAATCATTTCGGCAGTGAGGACTACGCACGGGAGGAGCTGCGGGCAGAAATCGCCAGCGCCTTCGTTTCGCAGGAACTGGGACTGGAGATGTCCCAAAAGGCTCTGAACGAACATTTCGACCTGCACAAAGCCTATATCCAAAGCTGGATCAAGGTGCTGGAGAAGGATCCGCAGGAGCTGTTCGCCGCCATCAAGGACGCCAGCGGCATTGCCAACTACCTGATGGAAAAGGGTGAGTTCCTGCAGAACATCACCGAAGAAAAGCGGCAGATCCGGCACATTGAGGCTGAGAACATCGACCAGGAAAAATTCGATTTCTACGCCAAAGATCCCGTAGACCTCCGCTTTGTTGGCTGCACCTTCCGAAATGTCACCGTCTCGGAAAGCGAGGCCAGACTTTCGCAGTTCAAAGATTGCAAATTCTACGGCTGCGATACACGGAGTGTGCAGGACAGATCCGTCTTTACCCATGCAGCCTTCTTTCCTGCTGATGCCGCCGTCCGGCAGCCGGAGCGCCGAGAGAGCAAGTACATTCCCGCCGACATGATCGAGCTGGCCCGCAGCCAGGATGTGTTTGACATCCTCCAGCGCACCGGGGAGCCGCTGTTCCAGAAGGACGGACAGTGGCGCTCTGTGGAGCATGACAGTCTGGTAGTAACGCCCGGCAAGGGCTACTACTGGTTTTCACGGGCGGAGGGCAGCAAAAACCCCATCGACTACTTCGTCAATGTCCATGGCATGGGCTTTCAGGAGGCTGTACGGACGGTGCTGGAGGCCATCCATAGGGACGTCACCTACACGCCCCCGGTATGGCTGCCGCCTGCAGAGCATGAGGAGTTTCGCCCTCTGCCACGGGCCAAGACGAATCTGGACGCCTATAACTATCTTGTTCAGGAGCGGGGGCTGGATCAGGAACTGGTAGACGGGCTTATGCGGCAGGGCCGGATCTACCAGAGCGGCAAATACAAAAACGTTGTATTCGTCGGCACGGACTTTGACGGCGTAGTGGCCAGCAACTTCGCCCGCAGCTGCGATCCCACGCAGCAGGTACAGCGCTTCGACGTCCGAGGCTCCCAGAAGGAGTACCGCTTTCGCATGGAGAACCCTGACTGCCCCCGCTGCAATGTCTTTGAGAGTGAGATTGACCTGCTGTCCTATCTCTCCATGCGTCCGGCAGACCAGCGCACGGAGAACTATATTGCATTGGGCGGTGTATCGCCCCGTGCGCTGCTGGCCTTCCTCCAGTACCGACCGGACGTCAGCCAGATCAATCTCTGCACCGATGGCGACCGGGCCGGTGAGCAGTGTGCCGAAAGCATCCGCACTCTGCTGGAAGGCCAGTATGAGATATCCCGTGAGGCGGCGCCCATCGGAAAGGACTGGAACGAGTCGCTGGTACGCATCCGGGAGCTGCAGGAGAGCTGGGAGCATGAGACCAACGACCCGGAGACGGAGACGTGGCGGGACGATCTGACCTCACAGGAGGCACAAATCGTAGCAGCCTGGGACGACGGCTTTGACCACGGTCTGGCCCGCATGGTCACCCTCTCCCGCACACAGGACGACCCCGGCCTAAGGAGCGCCATGGCCAAGCTTGACCCCGTAGAACAGGTGCGCTCCCCTTTCGCCCGAAAGGCTGAGGACTGGACTTACTAATCCGCTCTATCCAATCGGTAAATAAACAAAACAGCAGCGGCAGCCGAACGGCTGCCGCTGCTCATCTTCAGAAGGAGATTTCCCCTATGAGAAAGCGTAGAAGCTATTTCAAGGTACCCAACGCCCTCATCTTTGACACCACCCTCAGCTTTGCCACCCGGAGAGTGGGCATGATCTTCTTTGCTTACTGCAACGCCCTGGGCGGTTGCCGCAAAAGCTATGAGGCCATTGCCGCCCTGGCAGGCTGCAGCGTGGCCACCGCTGTCAAGGCCGTCTGGGAGCTGTCCGAGGCGGGATATCTTACTGTCAAGCACACCAAGTACCATAGCGGCAAGCTGGGACGCACCGTGTACGGCAAGAACACCTACACCGTCGATCTGGCCCTGCTGAAGAAGGGCTATACCATCCTGGATCGTGCCGTGCTGGAACAGGAGCTGACCGATTCTGCCCTTATCGTGCTGTGCGCCATCATTGTCTGCGCCGGGAACAGCTCCCGTGCGTTCCCCAGCATCTCTGCGCTGCAAAAGAAAACCGGCGCAGCACGCTCCACCGTCTGCGCCGGTCTGCGGCTGCTCAAGGCCCTTAAAACCCTGCTGGTGCAGCTCTGCATCAAGAAGAACCAGGAGCATAGTCGCAATTCCTATCACATCTGCGGCGTCGCAGAGGGCAATTATGCAGCGGCTTCTTGTGACCAGCATATCGCAGCTTCGGATGCGTGTCAAGCCCCGATCGAGGGCTTTTCTCTGATGGGGGTAGTCCGATTTTTAGCAAATAAGGTTAAGACTCAGATAACGGGAGTATTAAATTACCTGTTGAAAGAAAGATCCTACCGTCTAACGTAAGACTTACAAGAGAAGAACAGCAAACGAAAAATCAAAAAAATCATTTCTCACACAACCGCCCCCGGCGCAGACTTTCGATCTTAGGCCAGCTCCAGCAGCAGGGGGGACCTGTGTGTAAACTCCGTCAGGAGTTTTCCACGGGGGGATAACTGCTGCGGTCGTTACGGCGCTGGCAGCCTGATGCAGCAGCCAAAGCGTCTGCAAAAGTAGACTTTTTGAGACACACACTCGCACCGTCTGGCTTACGTCCGTAAAATACCCGCCGCAACTTTACGGATATGTCCGAAAACGCCAGAAGATTTACGGACATCTTTTGAGGCCCGTCGCCGTCGCCCGGTTATGCTAAGACGAAGCAGAAAGAGGGGCTATACCATAGCCGACAAATTTTGTCAAGAAAGCAGCCGCAAGGCTGCTTTCTTCGTCACCTGCAGAAAAGGAGGTTTCCCATGAGCGATACCCGCACTTACTACTACGCCAGAGTCAGCAGTCGGGATCAGAATCTTGCACGGCAGCTGGAGGCATTCCGAGTCCTGGGCGCCGATGAGCGCTCCATCATCACCGACCGGGAGAGCGGCAAGGATCTGAACCGGCCCGGCTACATGGCCCTGAAGAACACCATCCTCCGGCCCGGTGACACGCTGGTCATCACCTCGCTGGATCGGCTCAGCCGTCGGAAGGCGGACATTGAGACGGAACTGCTCTGGTTTCGGGAGCAGCACATCCGGTTGAAGATCCTCGATCTGCCCACCACCATGACCGACTTCCCTGCCGGGCAGGAGTGGGTGGCCGACATGGTCAACAACATCATCATTGAGGTGCTGGGTACCATGGCCGAGCAGGAGCGACTCCGCACCCGGCAGCGTCAGGCGGAGGGCTACGCAGCAGCCAGAGCAGCCGGTCGCAAGATGGGACGGCCCAGACTGGCCCGGCCTCCTCAGTGGCCGGAGATCTACGCAGCGTGGCAGGCCGGGGAGCTTACCGCCAAGGAGGCTGCTCAGCGTCTGGGAATCGGAAGATCTACCTTCTACAAGCTGGCCAGCGAAAAATAATGGTCGGTCGGCAGCCGGCGCTCCATACACGAAAAAGCCAAACGGCACAAGGGTTTCAGCCCTCTGCCCGTCTGGCTTTTGCCGCAAATTTGAAATTGTAAGAATTGAAAATGCAAAAAATAGTTGCATTATTGATAAAAACAGGATATTATAGAAGTAACAAGTCAATAAACGACAAAGTACCGCCCGGAACGGCAATCCCGGACGGTACCAACTCAAACGATGTTCACGGCATCGAAAGAGCTTTTTATGTCGCACTTCCGTGGTGGACACGGTTTCATTGTACCACCGCAGCGGATAAATGGCAAGTCTTTTTCGATGGAAAACATTGGAAAAGGCTTGTTTTTTTGTTCGTCTCCGGTCAAAAACCGGTCTCGATATAGACAACTGAATAATCGGCCCGGTCAAATACAAGCGCATCTCCCGGAGCTTCGCCATGATATGAGCGGCACCGCTGCCTTCCAGCGGTCACGGGGATGAGACGCAAAGAGCAGATAGAGAGTCTGTTCTGCGGAGCCAATACATCGCTTCCGCTGACAACGTGGTGAGGCCCTTGCAGTATTGCACAATAAGGCGCAGGCACAGGAACCAGATCGGGAAGCACGACAAACAAAGCAAAACGAACTTTAGAATAGGCGCACGGGGAACTGCATATATGCAGTTCCCCGTGGTCATCATGGCAGCGGGAGAAGGATTCGAACCCTCACATACGGAGTCAGAGTCCGCTGTGCTACCTTTACACAATCCCGCTGTGTTCTGACGAACAAGCTATATTATACACGCTTCCTGTGTTTTGTCAACACTTTTTTCAAATCTCCTGAAAGTTTTTCCGGAGCCGGGTCTCCCCGGCCCCGGAAAGCTGTCATCCGGTCATCACTGAGCCAGCTTCAGATCCTCCGCCGTGAAATACTTCTTCAGGGGCTTGTACAGCGCCGCAAAGACCACCAGGCACAGGATGATGCTGGGCAGCATATAGCTCCCGTTATAGAGCAGGGAGTAGAACCACGGGCTGGTCATAGTCATGCCGAAGAACTCATCGGGCATATACTTGCCCCACACCACGGCGCCGATGATGTAGTGGGCCAAAAAACGCAGCACGCCGCCGATGACGGTGCCATAGAACACGCTCCACTTCCGGCGGGCCAGCAGGCCTGCGCCAAAGCCCAGCGCCGTGAAGGCCAGGAAGTAGTCGCAGATGATGGTGGTCCAGTCGATGGAGAACTTGTTGCCGATGAGATAGGTCACGGTGCCGAATACGAAGCCGGCGCCGGCGCCCCAGCCGCAGCCATACCGAACGGCGAACAGGATAATAGGCAGCATCTCCAGCGTGACAGAGCCGCCGTTGGGGAACTCATAGAGCTTGATAAAACTCAAAATCTCCGCCATAGCGATAAAAATGGCAGCCTCACAGAGGGTACGGGTCTTATTGTTTTTCATGTGTTCGGATCTCCTCCTAAAAAAATTCCCGCATGGCGAGCCATGCAGGCGTCGCAATGCGGAACATGAAATCCCTATGATCGCATTCCTACGCCGGCATTACCCGGATCAGGTTCGAGGGACCGGACGGCGATACGTCTCATCTCAGCCGGCTTGCACCAGCGCCCCTTGGATTGTAGCGCCATCTTATCATGCCGAACGCTGTCTGTCAATCGCTATTTTCCACAAAAAGAGGAGCATCCCGCCGAATGCTCCCCGTCTGTCTTATTCTCCGGCTTTCTCCGGCGCCGTCAAGCCCTTTTCCAACGCCGTCAGGCCCTCCTCCATCCGCCGGAAGCTGCTCATATCCGGCTGGCGAAGCGTCTGCTCTGCCTGCTGTAAGCGCTCCAGCAGCTGGCAATTCATCTGCTCATAGTCCGCCTGCGCCGTGCGGCACCACTCCCGCTGCCGGGCCGCCAGCTGACGCAGCTGGGTCACGGCCTCCTCCCGGAACTGCTCCGTGCGGCGGTGGGCGCTGATCTCGATCTGGGCCACATGGTCCTTCAGAGACTCGTATTCATCCGCCTGTACCTTCAGCTGAGCGCAGCGCTGCTCCAGCTCCTGATTCCGGGCCTCCACATCCGCCAGCTGCCGACGCAGACGGCGGCAGGTCTCCTCGTTGTCCCGCATCTTCAGCAGCTGCGCCTGTGTCACCCGCTGGGTATTCTCCAGCGTCTGGTTCTCCTTCCGGAGGGTCTCGTTCTCCGCCTCCAGCGCCGCCACACGCTCCTCGTGTTCCCGGCCGGTCTTCTCAATGTATGCAATCACATCGCTGCGGTCAAAGCCGCCGAACATACTGGTCTTAAAGCTGGTGCTCATCCGTGATCCCCCCGCAAATTCTTTTACCCTACCATATCACAAAACGCCGTTTTTTACAAGCCACAAAATGAAAAAGCGGAAGGGGGCTGCTCTTCCCTCCCGCCCGGTCTGAAGCTTACAGGATCGGTTCCTCGGCCCTTACGGCTCTTCCTTCTTCCGCTCCCGCAGGAGCTCCACAAGCTCCGACACCCAGCAGTATAGTCCCACCGTCCCGGCGATGATGAGATACCACTTGTTAAACTCGCTCACCCTTCCTGACATCCAGCACACGGCAAGTATGCCCAGCACCGCCGCAGGAAACAGGAACAGGTGCTTGTGTTTTTTCCACATTGTCAGCTCCCTTCTCCGGCTCTGTTTTTCCTCTTTAGATTTACAATAACGCACAAATTGTGCGAAGTCAACATTTTTCGCAAGGATATTCCGCAAAGTCCAAATCATATAACACATAGGTGAATGTGCATCACCATGCCCGAAATCCATCACGCCGCAGCATGACACCTCCTCCGCTCACATCTCTCCATTTTCTTCATATTGCCAAAGTCTCCGATATTTCCCTCCGCTTCCAGTATTGTTAATAAGTAAACAGTCTATTTTTGCAGATATTTCTTGCTTTTTTGTGCCATTTGGTATAGACTAATCGGGAACGACTTATTTTGAGAGGCTGGCTTGAACAATATGAGCAATCCCTATAAGACACGGGAAGGCGGCGCTACTGTCACCGTCTTTGTTCCCTACGACTGCAACAATCACTGCCCCTTCTGCATCAACAAAAAGGAGTATGCCGACTGCTCCGGCTTCAGTCTGGATGCCATTCTCCGCAGCATCCACACCATGGATGAGATCACGCCCCGCTGTGACTTCGTCTTTACCGGCGGCGAGCCCTTGGCAGATCTGGGATCCCTCCAGAAGATGCTGGACGCCATTCCCAACACCCACAGAATTTTTATCAACACCACCTTCCCCGTGCAGCAGAAATACTCCGCCGACGAGATGATCGCCTTCACCTCCCAGATGGCGCACCTCGTCTCCAACGCCTATATCAAAAGCCCCACCGCCGGGATGCACAAGGGCTTCTCCGCCGGGAGCTACAAGGACCTGACGCGCGTGGCGTGGATGAACGCGCCGATGTGGTCGTAGCTGTTCCTCGAAAACAGCGACTTCATGCTCCGCGAGCTGGACTGTCTGGTGGAAAACCTGCTGCAGTACCGCGCGGCGCTCGCCGCGGGCGACGGCGAGACGCTCACCGCGCTTTTAGAGGACGGCAAGCGCCGCAAGGAGGAAATCGACGGCCGCTGAGCGCCCGCGCCGTATTGACACGGGCGAATACAATTGGTATAATCTGGTTAGTTGAATACGGTCTGCGAAACCAGTGTAGCCGCAGCTGCAAAGGCCGCTTTTCCGGTCAGGCTGCGGCGCAAAGGAACGGGGGACAAGCCCCACGCGAACGGCACTGTACGCGCAAGGACGCACCTGAAGGGGCCGCGCGGCTCCGGGGGCGAAAGCCCGTCATTGCGGAGAGATTCCTCCGTGAGAAGGCAGGGTGCGGACGATGGGGGAGGAGAACGCTGCCCCGCGGCGCAAGTCAGGAGAATTGCGCTGGATGAGATCTGTGCGGCGGGCGTTCTCTCCGTTGGCAAAACATGAAACTGGAACGCCGCCTCCGTTTGGGGGCGGCGTTTTTCTTCGGAGTGCCGGCCCCCGCGCGGGGAGCCGGTATTTTTTTATGCCGGGGCGCGGACCACGAAGAGTAAAGGAGAGTATACGATGAAGAAACGAGTGGCAGCGCTGCTGATGGCGCTGGTCATGCTTGTCGGTCTGCTGCCGTCCGCCGTCTGGGCGGATGTCGCGGTCACCCCCGTCTCCACGGCGGCGGAGCTGGCCGCGCTGGGCGGCCAGCAGATCACCGGCAGCTATAAGCTGACGGCCGACATCGACATGACGGGGCAGACCATGCAGCCCATCAAGAAATTCAGCAGCGGCACCTTCGACGGGCAGGGGCACACGATCTCCGGCCTGACGATCGCGGCCTCGAGCGGCAACACGGGTCTGTTCGCCGAGACGGGAAGCGGCGCCGTGATCCAGGGGATCGTCCTGCAGGATGCGAACGTCTCCCTCAGCAGCGGCAGCTACGTCGGCGTGGGCGCGCTGGTGGGCAGGGTCAGCGGCGCGACCGAGATCCGCGAGTGCGGCGTCTCCGGCAGCGTGTCGACCTCGTCGAGCAGCGCCCTGTATGTCGGCGGTCTGGTGGGCTATGTCTACGCGAAGACCACCGTCGACGGCTGCTACGGCGCGGCTTCCGTGACGGGCGGCAGCTACTCCAGCGGCAAGGCGGGCGGCCTGATCGGCTACACCTATTCGGCGGCGGATGTCTCGAACTGCTATGTCACGGGCGAGGTGACGTCGAAGGGCGCGGCCGCGGGCGCGCTGGGCTATTTTTCCACGAGCAGCAGCAACAAGGTCACGCTCACAAACTGCTACGCGGCCTGTGACGTGGGCGGCAGCGCCAGCTACCGTTATCCCTTCGCCTATATCTACAGCAACTATCTGACGGCCACGAACTGCCTTTATGAGAGCGGCCGGGAGAGCAATAAGGACAACACCCAGTCCGGCATCACCGCCGCGAGCGCCGACGAGCTGAAGGCCGCGGCCGGGACGCTCGGCGATGCCTTCCGCGCGGATCTCTCCGCGCCGATCAACGGCGGGTATCCCATCCTCCGCTGGCAGTATGTCGACCCCAACGCGACCTACACCGTCACCATCCGCGTCGAGCCCGCCGACTCCGTCCTCACATGGAACGGGGAGGAGCAGCCGGTCAGCGCGGACGGCAATTACACCTTCTCTGACGTGGCGGTGGGCAGCTATGCCTACAGCGTCGCAAACAGCGGCGACTACGCCGCCAAGAGCGGCACCGTCACCGTTCGCAGCGGCGATGTCACCGAAACGGTGACGCTCGCGGCGAACACGCACAAGCTGACCTTCACCGGTCTGCCGGAGGGCGCGGCGCTGACCGTCATGAGCGGCGATCAGACGCTGACGCCCGACGCGGACGGCGTCTACACCGTCGTGGGCGGGACGTACACCTACACGGCGACGGCCTTCGGCTATGATGACCTCTCCGGCTCCGTGACCGTGGGGCGCGAGGACACGGTGGAAAACATCGCCATGCAGGCGCGCGCCGTCGTGACGGTGACCTTCACCTATGACAAGGCGCCGCAGAGCCCGCAGCTGACCGTTGCGGCGGGTGAGCGCGTCATGACCCCGGCGGCGGACGACACCTACCGCCTGCCCGTGGGGTACAGCTACAGCTGGAGCTTCCGCAGCGCGAACTACGCCAAGCAGACCGGCACGATCGACCTCACCTCCGTGACGGAGGGCGGCGCGCAGACGATCGCCTTGGCACTCCTCGACAAGACCGCGTGGGAGGGCGAGGGCGACATCAGCCAGCCCGCCGCCACCGCGGACGGCACCTATCAGATCACCTGCGGCAGCGAGCTTGCGTGGCTGGCGCAGGAGGTGAACGCCGGGCGCGCGGGCAGCGCGGACGCCGTGCTCTGCAATGACATCGACCTCGGCGGCGAGGAGTGGACGCCCATCGGCAAAAACTACTCCTCCGCCTTCAAGGGCAGCTTCGACGGGCAGGGGCACACCGTCTCCGGCCTGTCCATCACCGGCAGCGCCTCCTCGAACACGGGTCTGTTCGGCTATGTGGACAGCGCCACCATCGAAAACGTCACCGTACAGGGCAGCATCAGCCTGACCGGAAACGGCAGCAGCAGCTACGGCGCGGGCGGCATCGCCGGCCAGCTCTATGGGCAGGCGGGCGCGATCCGCAACTGCCGCAGCGACGTCACCGTACACGGCGGGCAGAACGTCGGCGGCATCGTCGGCTATGTCGCGGGCGGGTACAGCTCCGCCGCGAAGGAGATCACCGGCTGCGTCAACACCGGGGCCGTGTCCTCCAGCAGCCATAACGCGGGCGGCATCGTCGGCTACATCTACGGTCAGGTGACGGTGGACAGCTGCTACAACCGCGGCAGCTGCACGTCCGGCAGCTATCGCGCGGGCGGCATCACCGCCTATCTTGCGAGCAGCTCCGCCGCCGTGAAGAACTGCTACACGACCGGCGAGACGAAGGTCGCCTATGGCTCCGACAGCCATGCCGTTATCGGCAACAAGTCCTCCGGCACGGTGGAAAACTGCTACTATCTCAGCGGCCTGACGGCGGACACGAGTGCGGCCGCCAAGACCGCCGATGAGCTCAAGGCGCTCGCCCCCACGCTGGGCGATGCGTTCCTTGCCGCCCCCGCCGACCTCAACGACGGCTATCCCATCCTGCGCTGGCAGGTGCCGACCTATACCGTGACCTTCACGGTCGACCCGGCGGGCGCCGAGGTCACGATCGACGGCCAGACCGGCACGCACACGGAGGACCGCTGGGTCTTCGCGCTGCCGGACGGCACGTATTCCTACAGTGTCCGCGCCTTCGGCTATCTGGAAAAGACCGGCGAGCTGACGGTGCAGGGCGGCACGGTGGACGAGAGCGTCACGCTCGCCGCCGCGGCGCGCCGGAGCGTCACGTTCACGGTCACCCCGGCGGACGCGAACGCCGCCGTGACGGTTCTCTGGAACGGACAGGCCGTCGCGCCTGAATCCGATGGCAGCTACAGCCTGCCCTACGGCGACTATCAGTATCTCATCAAGGCCAAGGGCTACGCCCGCGCGAGCGCCGACTTCAC
>ERZ857801.671-NODE-671-length-44511-cov-3.460860_pt1 | contig 44511 bp, 51 predicted proteins | sample MGYA00519762_ERZ857801 | MGnify/ENA primary metagenome ERZ857801 (study PRJEB31778, sample SAMEA3449368) | human gut metagenome | biome: human gut; feature: human-associated habitat; material: faeces | place: United Kingdom | collected 2010/2012 ...
TTTATTGATAAATTTCTATATCTGTTCATCATGATTTTTTGATCTGAATTTTGTTGAAGTTCATCCCTTATTTCTTTAAAAGAATTCATGATATTTTTAATATTCTTATCCAAACTGTTATGATCCTTGTAGCTCCTGTAATCATTCTGCAACATTTCCCAGACATCTGAATGTCCTGAAAATGAAAATTCCTTATTCAGATACTGATGATGTTGTAGCACCATGATTAAAAGAACATCCATTTTTTCACATAGACTTTTTAAGTCACTTTTTTTATATGTATAATATATTTTTGAAAATTGCTTAGCCAGATACTCATAATCCATATGTCTAGACACATAGTCATGAGATTTTTTCTTTAACGATAGAATCTGTTCTTCTATTTCCTTATATCTAGGATTATCTTCTGCTTCTATAAATGCTTTTCCCTTTCGTTTCTTGATATCTTCATTCCAGTCCTTGTTTAGAGATTGAAGAATACCAACTTCATGATATCCTTTTTCAACCAGCTGATCCTTGATACGTTCAGCTCCTTCAATTCCTGCTATATCATGGTCAAGACACAACAGAATAATTTTTAAATTTGAATAATTTTCCATCATGCATTCTATTCCCTGCATGCTCAGCCCATTCAGTGCTATATAACTGTTTTCCTGCCAGTTTTCTTTGTGCAGAGAAATATAGGAAAGCATATCTATCGGTGCTTCGAAAACAAACAGCTTGCTATTTTTTCCTACGTAATGAAATGTATATCGTGGATCTGATCCTTCAACATTTCCTCTGTATGATTTGTTCCCATTGGAAAATGTGCTTTTCTTATGAGCATGTCTAGGAATGCCATTTTCATCATATCCGACAAAAACTGCATTATGATATTTTGCATCTTCATACAAAAGGTTCATTTTAATGAATTCTCCAAGTATATCTTTATCAATGCCTCTTGTTTCATGCAGATATGCAAAAACCCTTTTCATATTTGTGCTTTTTGATGGTAATTGAAATTCCTTTTTCTGTGTGTCTTGAATATCTTGAGCACTGACTGTCATATCACCTGCAACCGAAAGAAGAACTTCCATAGCTTCTCTGAAGGAATAATGATAATATTTCTGAAGAAAATGAATTGGATATCCACCTTCCTGAGATTTCCATTCAAACCACTGATTACCACGTAAAGTCACACTTGTATGTCGATTCCATCTCATGTCCTTGCCGGACTTTGTTAGTGATTCACCCTGACTTCTCAAAAAATCAACTAGATTAACATTATTGGCATGAGCTATCTGCCCCTTTGAATACAATCCTGCCATATCATTTGCATCTCCCCGTATTTCTTCTATATGGTTTTCTATTTTTGATTTGACTGTTATGAGATTGTGTTTTCATTGCTTCATCTCTTACGAGATGCAAAACTTTCTTTTTTTTATTTTTCAATTTTGATTTCTCCTTCTTTTTTATTTTTCAAATTCTCAAATTCTCTAATCTTCAAAAAATAGCTAAAAACGAAGTATCTGGTCATTTTCTTTGTGACCAAGTGCACTTCGCTTATGACGTATCTTTAATTTAAGTTTATGTTCTCCATGAAACATATGATTTGAAACAGGAAGCTCATTTTCAATGATGTGACTCGCATGATGAAAAAAGCGTGTAGTCATGATTGATAACGACTGATTATAAAAATCATCCATATGTTCCAACAGATATTGAGCATGTATATTTCCCTGATCTGCTGATTTCATAAGATATTCTCTTGCTAGATCTTTATTCTGTTGAATATCATTTCCAAACAAAAAAAGTTTGCCTAGCATATACTGTGCAAACTGATTATTATGACTATCAGCAATTTTAAGATACTCAATTGCCTGATTGATATTCTTTTCTGTTTTTATTCCTTCTATAAGCAATTTAGACAACCTGATAAGAGCAGGATCATGGTTTTTATCACATGCTTGCCTCAGATATTTAATTTCCTGTTCAACATCATTTATTTCATTATATATTCGAGCAAGCCTATAATATGCATGCTCGTTGTCTTGACATTGTGTCAAATGATATATTGCTTTTTCCAAATCATTATCGACATGCAATCCTTGATGATATTCCTTTCCAAGCAGATAATGTGCCTGTTCATTATCTGCTTTTTCAAGCCATTCTATAGCATGTGGTATATTTTCATAGTCATTTTCATCAAGATATATTCTTGCAAGCAGCATCTTTGCATTTGAATTATCTAAAGCTGCCGATTTTTCAAGGTATGCAATTGACTGCTTTATATTCTTTTCACATCCCTTTCCTGTATAGGTCATCATGCCAAGTCGATAGAGAATATTATCATCTTCACTTTCCTTTATCATTCCAACAAAGTGAGCATATGCTTTATGATAATAATCATCAGCTTTTTCACCGTCTTTTCTGCATCCTATACCATAATCATAATGCCTTGCAACTTCATATATTCCATAGATATTGCCACCATCAGCAGATTTATTGAAGTAATCAAAGGCTATACTGTCATTGCATTCAACCTCAAGACCTCTTTGATACATGACCCCAAGAAGATATTGAGCATAACAGCTGTCACTTTTCAAAAGAAGCTGGTATGCCTTTTCATAATTTTTTTCTGTTCCAATTCCGTATAGATACTGTTTTCCTGCTCTATAGCTACAGTAAGATTTGATAAATGGTTGATGTTCTTTTTCATGGAGATACTTGTATCCTCTAAGAGCCAATAAATGCAGTGAATCAGCTAGATCTGTATTCTGCTTAATGGAATACAATTTTCCTAATAATGAATATGCCAGAACATTTTTTCTATTACATTCTTTTTTCAGCAGTTGTTCTGTCATTTCTATATTTTGAGCCTGTTTTTCATTTCCATAGAAATATTGAACGGCATCTTTATAGTTCTGACTCCATTCTATGATGAAATCCTTTTGAGTTGATTTATCCACAAAATTCTGGCAGTCATTTTCATCAAAGGCATCAAACAGCATCATATCATTATCCTGTTCAGTAACTTCATTCATCATAAATCGATTGTCATCAAAGTCATTCACCTCCTTAAGAATGATGTTCCTCAAACTTCTGAATTCCTTCTGTTCAAAAAGAGGTATCTTTTCATATTTCTTTTCATCATATGTAGATTGAATATCCTGCTGATACAGTAGCCACTGATCATAAAGTTCCTTGATATATGGCTCAGCTTCCATCATTCTTAAAATATCAAGGATGATATGCTTAGAATTCTGAGGAATATACGCATACATAAGTCTGCCATGATAATTTTCCAGACTCTTTTTCAGTTCAATGATTTTTCTAAAGATATCAACATCATCAAACTGCTTTGAATAAACTTGATCAAGAATATCTCTTATTTTTTCTCTGCTATATTTCTTGAGTTCATCTCGTTTTTCCGTCTGCTTTTTATAGGCATACAGAAGATCATTTTGAAATATATCACTTGCAAACATATGACGTATCTTCTCAATTCCTTTTTGTGTCAAGTATCCTTCTTTAGGATCAGTAGAATACACAACCATATGAATATGAGGATGATGTCCTTCGTTATGAAAGGCAGCATACCATTTTAGATTGGAAGGGTCAATCTTCATGGCCTCAGCTATCTGATTGCGATGACTCTGACATAAATTCATCCAGCTTTCTGCATGATCATATCCCAATCTCTGTGCATCTTCTCGCTTGATGGATATGATATGTGTCCACACATTTCCCTGATGTTCACCTATTTCCTTGACAACATCCTGCAGTCTAAAACTGATACCAGCATCAGTGAACAGACCATGTTCTCCTAGCCTTTCGACTCTTGGTCGATGAGATATGTAATCCACATAGTTTTCTCGGTTTGACAGGGCATTGATATTCTGATCTATAACTGTTGAAATGAATTCACTGGCACGACTTCTTGTTGGATTATGCACATAATCTTCATATTCGAACATATCTTTTGACTCAGGAAAGTCTTGAATCATATGTTCAATGAGTTCCTTTTGTTTTTTAGTAGGTTTCCTGTTTCCATTATCATTTTTGTATTTTTCAACACCTTCTCTTGTTGCAATATAATTGACATAATATTCCTTATGTTTTTTTCCTTTCATATAGCCACTCTTCACAATAATTCTTGGTATCTTTTTCACCCTCTTTTCATTTTACTTGAACAGATCAACCATTAAGCTCAACCCAAAATGAATTCCTGATTTGTAGGCTTGTAGCAATTCTTCATTACTTAATGCTGTATAAGCTTCTGTATAGTCGTCATCTATTTTTATCGCTTCTTCTCTACCATATTTTTCCACGAGAGCTTTCATGATTTTATCATGTGTTTTGTCTAGATTCCTTTCTGCTGACTGAAGCTGTTCACTCACTTTGATGGAAGTATCTGTCACATACTGTCCATAAAAAATTTCTCTTAATATATCTTTCATCATGATCATCCTTTCAGCATGACACAATACTACATTGATAATCAGTTATCCATACAATTCTTAACTTTTTTGAAATTTATTAATGCTTTCAAAATCTATCTTTCCATTGGTTGCCCTGACTTCATTGATGCATTTTGTCCTGAGCTTTTTTAATGTATCCTCATCAATATCAACTGTTGCAGAAATGATATTCATCAGCATCGAAAGCTCAACAACATTTTTAAAAAGAAGTTTAGATATTCTATCCTCACTGGTTTGAATGATTCCCTTAAATGAAGAAGACAATGCTATGGGCAGATACTGATTTTCCACTGTTGAGCGATTGTATCCATCATAGAATTTAATAGCCTGCTCTATGAATTCACTTCGACTTCTGCAGTCAGCAGTTTCTGTCATTTTATCCAGACTTTTCATGATATCCTGACTTAGCCATATAGTTGTTCTCTGTTTCTTCATCATGACCTCCCTTAAAAGAAAAATAGTAATCACATCATATGATTACTGTTATCCTTGTTATTTATTCATTTTAAAATCAATGCTTGATGCAGTTGATCTAATGTCAATAATATATATTGTAGAATCTATTTCATCTACCTTATACAGTACACTTAATTTACATTTTACTAATTCATATGTTCTATATGTAGGACTTCCCTCATAGGGCATCCCACTTCTTGGAAAAGTTTTTAAAACTTCAAACATACTTTTAAAATATCTTGATGCACTTATTTTATTTTCTTCTATAAATAATTTCACACTTTCATCTACAACTACTCGATACATTATAATCCTTGACCTTCAAGAGCATCTAAAAATTCTTCTTCAGAATATGATTGTCTTTTTCCAATTTTAATGTCTTCAATTCTTTTATCCATCTGCGTAAGATAAGCATTTGTTTTATAAATCTTGATAAGTTCTTTAAAGACATCTTCTGGAACAAGATAATCATTTCCCTGTTTCTTAAATTTATCCAATGACAAATCCATAATATACACGCTCCTTCCTTCCTTTATTATAGCATATTATTTATAATTTTATGATTATTTTATGACTTAAAACTTTACATATCCTTTTTATCATAAAATCTATATCTCATTGACATCATTCTCATTTTGATTTGATGAAATTATCTTGACATTATAATAATGACATTTGAATAAAAAATCATTTTGACCAATGTATATTGACAACCGAAATGACATAAACTATAATGTAATTGAAAAAGGAACAGCCGATAAACGGTTATGCCCTAGATTCAGTTAAGAGAAATAACTACCTCAACTTTACTAGAGACAGAGGTAGTTATTTTTTTGCTTTATTATCCTTATCGATAATGATAAGAAGCAATTTCACAATCACACTTATTACAGTCATGATAAATGTCAGTATTCCTAACACCATCATGACCATTTCATAAGATGTCATGTCCATCACCTCCGTCTTTCATATTTCCATCTATTGGATGGATATCTATGTCAACGAAGGATAACGTGCCTTCGTCTCACGACTAGGGCATAACCACCTACCGCTATTACTGTTCCAGACTTGATTATAGCATTTCATCATCATGATGACTACATATTTTGACAATATTTTTGGTTGTGTTGTTTATGACCACCTTGAATATCTCTTAATATGTAGTCTTTTTCTTAATATCAACGCCGTATATGACACTTAAGCTGTTATGACGACGTTGTTTTATTTCTTCCAATTCTTTGAAAGCAGTGGACGTTGCCCTCTGCTGTGGTATGAAGCGACGTCGCTTCTTTAACCTGCACATGCAAAACACCCCATTTTTTATTAGGAAAATGGAATTGAAATATATGGGTATATTATTTTTTATATGCTATTTTTTTACATTTCTTCTACATTTCCTTACACTGCCTTAAACATAATGTATGGGATATTCTATCGTGTTTTTTCTAAAAGAGCGACACATCGCAATTCTAGGCGAAACCATGCTTAATCACTGCTTTACTGAGATGATTCAATATACTGTCTTGCCTTCTTCAGTGCTGGTGCTTCCTCTTCTTCAGCTTCTTCTATGAATTCTCTAACCTCTGGTTTTACATTCTTCTTGTAAAGCTGATAGAGTGCTTCCATCATTTGTACTTCAAGTGTTGTATTCTTTTTGGCAAGAACAGATCTTAAGGCTCTGACTCTTGCCTCTGGATATTTTAATTTGATTTCTGTTTTTTTAACCATTTCTTTTCACCTCATTTATATTTGATTCTTTATTTCAAGTTCATGATTTTCTATTGCAGTTTCAAGATCAGTCAGCTCATTATAATCGAGACCATAGTTTGTGAGCCATTTCTGTTCATTCTGATCATAAAGATAAACATAAACACACATGGAATCATAAAAGTATTTCATGAACTCCCTTAAGTTTTTATGTATTCTTGGTTTCTGATAACGGTCACCTCTATCTCTAGCATAAGCAATTGTCACATCACGTCGAGGATGGTGGAAGCTATGCTCTTGATTCTCCTTGGGAGAAATATGAGTATTCACCATGCTGATATTACCCAATTTTGTGAGTTCTTCAATCTTTTTTAAATCTTTATAGTGATTGTTTCGAACATATCCTGTCCAATCAAGGTATCCGTCATTATGACAATATATGCCCTCTACGGTTCCATCATTTCTTAATATTCCTATATAACATCTCGTTGACAATTACTCATACCCCCTAACAATAAAACCAGAATACATCATCATTTCTTCCTGTTCGATATGTTCAATTTCATTAAATCTTTCCATATACTTTTCAATCTGTTCATCTGTTAATGATTTAAGATATTCTGATCCATCATCACGTGCAATAAAAAAAGTACCGGCTATAATATCAACACCGATACGTCGATTTGCTTGAAGATTTCTCAATTTTCCCTCTTCATTACAGACCATGATTGATTCTGGATCATCTATATATAAATATTCAATGTCACCACCAACCACTTCTTGCTGTGCCTCAAGTGTATTTTCAATAATTTTAATGACTGGCTTTTGAAGTGGTGCTACAACAAGAACTCTGATCTGTTCTTCCTTGTATTCTGGTCTATGAACAACAGTGAAGTCATCTTCGCCATCTATAAGACCTAGACTCTGTCCGTTATCCCATGTCATATGTATAGTTCCTGCATCATCTACACGATCGACCGTTCCCAGCGTTCCTGAGGGAACAGGATGATAAGGGTCATTCATTTCATTGATCTTTATTCTTGTTCCTTCTGGATACATATTTCTTAAATATTCTATTCTGTCTTTATTCATTTTTGATTCTCCTTCTACATCATAATTTCAAAGAAAGATATCTGTCTTTCTTCTTCAAGATTGATTTCTCGTAAATTCTCAAATGCCTTTTCCAGATCTTCATAATACTCATTTTCATGACTGGATATTCTTCTCATGGTCACCAGATCATCTTCATCAATAGCCTGCTCAAGAACATGAATGCGATTGACTGACTGCTGTATCCCGGCTTCAACAAGTTGCTTGGGTTCAAGGTAATAGCTGGCATTCTTCAGTTCATCAAGATAAAAAAAGCTGTTCAATCTTTTTAATGTCTGGTTGGCTTTTTGACGTATCATATCTTCTTGAACCATAAAATCATCATCTACTTCATCAGGTGTTGGCTGAAAATATATATCTGGATATGATTCATTGACAAATTCCTTTTCTATGATTTTCTTATGATGAATGATGTGATTTCTGATGAGATTCAGATTTACACCATCGCTCCATGAAGGATCATTAGAGCCATTCTCCAAGACATATTGATAGTGTTCAAAATCTTCTTTAAGATCACCTACACATCTTTTCTGTTTTTCATTCATTTTTCTATGCTCCTTTACATTTTCATCTGCATTTCACTCGCATCATTCTGCGTTAACGATTGAGCTTGTATCTGGTCTATGAATACTTTAACTTTCTCTATTGGTTCGTCAGCAATTTTTTCAAATTCTGCATTGATCTGACTTGCTATCTGATTAATGATATCTCTATACTGTTCTCTTTGAAATGAAGAAAGATCTGGCCAGATGCGATTCACAAATGGACCATATGTGTCCAAAAGAAATTCTGATTCATGGCTATCGAATATCTCAAGATCTGCATACATGCCTGCATATCTGATAAAATTAGGTATTTCTTCAAATCTCAGATGACAGACATTTACATATTGTCCTTTGACTGTTCCAATCCAGTCACGAGAAAAATATTGGTTTAATTGTTGATCACTCATTACCATTTAACGTTCCTCCATAAAATTCAGTCTATAATACCCACTCCAGTAAGATACAGTATTGACTGCAACATTATTGTCATTGGCATTTTCATGAATCCATACAAGCTGTCCTGATTCGTTCATCCCTGCATAGATACCAACGTGTGATGTCTGACCATTTTCATCCATCAAAAAAGCCAGATCTCCCGGCAGAAGTTCATTTGCACTGATCTTTCTGCACATTTTTATCTGACCTGCAGTATTTGTATTGCCTAGATTGTTTCCCATCACAGTCCAGTAAACCCAGTCAACAAAATGAGAACAGTCCAATCCTTTTCGATTACGACCTTTTTCATCTGGAGTTATGTATGCTCCAAAATCATTGCCTTCATAACCTGGATTGCTTGCTGTTCCACCCCAGTAATAGGGTATCTTGCCAACAGCATCGGCAGCCTGAAGAACAATATTCTTTCTGAGTTCACTTATATTGTCAGGAAGCTGATCAATCAACTCTTTAATCTGTTCCTGTGTTAAAGTAACAACAATGCCATTGCTGTTGCCAATCAGTGTTCCATAGACTTTTTCCATCAATATGACTGTATCATTTTCAAGTTGAATTCCCATATTGCTTTGAATTCCATCATAGATAACCGTATTGACAGAAGTCGGATACACATTATCATTCTCTCTGACAATAAAACTGTTGACCCAAGCTTCAGCACTAGCACTATCAAATTTTCTTTGCTGATTGGAAAACATGAATCCAATGAAGTAGCCTTTAACCAGATATTCATTTAATGATGCAGAAGTCGTAAATGTTGCATTGGCATTGCTGATCTGATTGTCAATCAGCATCAAACCATCCTGTATTGTTTGAATATATTCAGCTTTTTCTCCTACAAAGTCACTTATGGGATTTCCGTTAAACAGATTCGATACAAGATGATGATTAAATCCTATCCCATTGCTGAATATTCCACCTACGAGCAAGGTAACAGCAATAAAGGGAGAGATAATAATCAGAACAAGTGCCTTAAAAAAGTGCCCAATAATATTTTCTTTCTGATCTGCACTCAAAAGCACTATTTTCAATGTCTTTAAGAACATTATGATCTTATATCCTTATAGCCAAGAGGAAACATTTCTTCCATTTCACTCTTTTCTATCATTTTTTTCATATGGTCAACAGATTCCATCAATTGCTTTTCATCCAGATGACAGTCCTGATATCCCTGTCTTATCGTGTTTAAATAGATACGACTTGGCATTCCATAATCATATCCATCATTCATAAGATAAAGCATTGCATTTGCCTCAATATCACCAAAATTGATCTTGACATTTTCTTTTCTATAAAGTCTTGGAAAACCTTCGTAAATATCAAGACGTTTTTCATCTGCTTGTGATATTTTCCATACTCCTACCTGAACAATACTATCATTTTTTGGTTCTACTGTCGCAACTGCGTTGTATTTATCACCTCTAAATACAAGTTTACAGTTTTTAAGAATACCTGTACCTATAAACTGGGAATCAGGACATCTTCTTTCCATCTGATAAAAATTGAGATTACTTCCATAAGCAATATAATATCTGTTCATCTTGTGCACCTCCATTTCTACATACTCTGTTGCATACCCATTTCCTGTTCTTCGCTGACTTCTTCCAAGTCATCTAAGTGATGTTGGGAATGATCGTTCAAAGATGATTGTTTTTCCCTTTTCTTCTGCAGTCTTTCCTTTTGTTTCAGTGCCTGACTTGGATCCTTCCATGCAATGCAGCCTTCTAGATTCTTTAGTAGATGATATCTCGCTGTCTTGAATTCATCCCCAATCAGTCCTAACCTTAGCAGCCATGTTCGAAATGTATATTTTTCATTCGTGGTTTGTGTTTTTCTTCGACTCGCTTTCGTCTGTGATAGTGCCTGATTAGAGACAGCCAGACAGAACTGAATGTATGCCTTGATTTTACCTGCATGAAGCGTTCCATTGAACAGTCTGAATTCTACTGTTCCCTTAGAAAAAACACTATGAAGATTCAACGCATGATAGCGAGAATTATCATAGTGCTGTTGTTTTCTTGAAACATTTCCCTGATACCAGATCTTTTCTACTTGTTCCAGACTTTTTGGCTTGCTTTTATTGAGATCTCTGATAAAAGATTCGTCAACCTTCTTACAATATCTATTTTCTCTGCTGACTCTCACTTTTAATGCCTTATAGATCAGGTCTTCTTTAGAATACATGATGTTTGTGAGATTTCTTAGACTTCTGGCATCATAAGGACTTGCGTCAATATGAATATGTATACCACAGGAGGAATTAACTTTTGCATATCCTTCTTCTCTCAATTTTCGAACAATCTTTTGAATATCTTCAATATCCTGATATCTACATATCGGAGAAACGACTTCAACCTTATATTCATCTCTGGCTCTATATCCATCCATATCTTCAGGTGTTATACTTCCATCGTACATAATTTTCCATTTTCTATTTTCTAGATCCTTGACACGATATTCAGCATAAGGACCACCTATATAAATGCTCTGACCTTGAAAATGCATTGCAATGATTTCACTTGCTCTTTTTCTGGTCAGACCTGTCATTTCTATTTCTATTCCAAATCTCTGATTCTTCAAGACTATCGACCACCCTGATTTCCAAACAGCTTCGACTTATAATCTGGTGCATGAACAACAAGATTATATCGCTCATTGCCACATTTATATAAGCACGATCCACGTTGTGGATATTTAATCAGCTCAAATTCACTTTCTTCAAGCTGCAAAGAATCAATATAAAATCTGCTGTCAATATTTCCTGCATTAAAGCGTTGGTATGGAAAATAACGGCTTTGTCAATTCTCTAATTCCTTCAATATTGAAATCTTCAAGATTCTGTGAAGCTAATATAACTGAACTTTCCTTTTTACGAACACGTTTCATGAAGTTACGGATGTATTCAACTGCTGTCATGTTTGTTAAAAAAAGATATAACTCATCAATGGAAGCAACTGTATATCCTTTCGTCAGCAGTTCATTGGACATATAAGATAAAATATTAAAAAGCAGTGCATTTCTTAAGGATTTGTTTGCCTGAAGAAGACCCTTTACGCCAAATGTGATAACCTTTTGCGTATCTATATTGGTATGGCCATTAAAGAATCGACTATCACTTCCTATGCAGATTGAATGAAGCAGAAGCAAAATTTCTCTTAATGTTTCACGTGTATAGATGCTATTTCCATCATCATGAAAATGTTTATATTCTTCATCTATATACTCATACAATTGACTTAAAATAGGAAAATCATCATGTGATAGCATAGCCAGATTTGTGTTTTCTGTGATATTAAAATTGCGATACAACTTGACTAGCATGATTTCAATTGTATCGATCTGTTCATCATTAAAATCCTTATATGTCCTGAAAAAATCCTTCAGAAAAGATATATGTTGTGCCAATATTGTTGATTTCTTAAAAGTTGAAGGTGTATCTTCTTCCATATCTTCCTCTACATCACTTGACCATATTTTTGGTTCCAGAACATTGATAATATGCTCTCCTGACATCATATCTATGAACACGCCATGAAGATTTAAGGTCAGTTCCTTATATTCCATTTCTGGATCCAATGTGATAAGTGACATGCCCTGTTCTCGCAGGTTACAGAGAAGCAGTTTCAGAAGATAAGATTTTCCCTGACCTGAGTTTCCTAATATCAGAGCATTGGCATTGGTACGGTCATCATTTCTCTGATTAAAGTCAACGATAATGTTGCTTCCAAACTTATCACTTCCAATATAGATGCCATGTGGATCGGTCTTACCTGAATAATTGAATGGAAACAGATTTGCAACGCTTGTTGCTGGAAGAACTCGTTCAAACTGTTCCTTGAAGCTGTCATACCCACTTGGAATCACTGCCAGAAATCCTTCCTTCTGTCTAAGAATTAGACGGTCTACATTGAGTTTGCTTCTAACCAGTTCAGTCTGCATTTCGGTCTGAAGGAGCTTAAGCTGATCATAATCTCCTGCAATAAGTTCAAAATAGACTGCACAGTGAATCAGTGGTTCTCGACTTCTATGCATATTGGCAATGAGCTCCATGACATCATTCAGATTGCTTTGTGCAGTGACAGTTTCCTGAAGATCCTGCGTATGACTCTGTCGCATTCTATTCTTATTGGCTGCATTGGAGATAATCTTTTTTTCTTCAGCTGGAGTCACCTGTCTTGCATAGATATGTATTGTCACTCCATCCTTTTCTCCCATATATCTAAGTAATGCCTGTTCTTCTGTAGATGTCGGATATTCTCTTAATGCCCAGACACATCGATATGTATTTCCACACACAAAGTACTCTGTATAGAACTTCAATGTTGTTGGAGCTATCATATCAAGGAATTCCTGTACCTTTATTTCTTCAGGATCAATGATTTCTTTTTTTCTAAATGGTTTTTTCAGCTTCATTCATACCACCTCTCTCCATCAACATCCTCAAAACGACTTGTTGTCACATTTTGTTCAAAATAGACAGCCAGCATACTCTTGATCATTTCCTTATCTGCCCTTGCAACAGTAAGATTCTGTAGTTTAATAAGTTTTTCAATTCTATTAACGAGTGATTGCACTTCAATCTGATCATTGGGTTTAATTCGAACAACAAGCAAGAACAGTCTTGCGGTTGCAGTCTGCGTCTGAATCTTATCTAAATGATATAGATCCTGCTTGAGCAATTTGACAATGGTTTCATCCTTTTCCTCATCAATACGCTTTCTCAAGAACATTTTGTTATTCTCAAAATTATCTCTGCTGTTCAGACAGATTAATTCTAAATCTGACAACCCCTTTATTACGTTGGTCAATGAAAATATCTTTGATGCTATGCTTTCCTTTGACATGACCGATAGATTCTGAGGCTGAATAACAAAAAAGACAATTTCCTCTCCAGTAAACAACTTTAAGCTGTAGTCAGAAATCGTCTTCGTATTAATCAGTTCTCTTGTTGAATTTTTCTTTTTCTTCTGTTTTCTTTTCATTCAAACCTCCTTCATTCCTTAGTAAAGTCTTTATATTCCCATAAAAATAATTGCTGTGATCCTATAAAAAATCTAAAACCTTGACAAATAAAATCAAAGATACTCGTATCCTGCATTCTGATTGTCAAGAACGCATAGCATCCTACACAGACAACTGGAACATAGACATTCAACTGTGATATAAAAATAACACTTATAATTGCACCTATGCCTATAATGCCAAGATCTCGTAAATACCATAGCCAGAGTGTTGGTCTGCTTTTAAGATTTTCAGGATACATATACACATTTACCACCCTCTTTACGTCTTATCAGAAGCAATACTTTTGCTATTTTTTTCTCGTCTTTATATTTTTCAAAAAATTTCTGTGATAGAACAATCCCCCAAAAATCAATTTCCTTGACTGAATCATCTATGATAATTGGTCTTGATGAAACTTCTATAAACTCTATTTGTCCTTCAGTGACCATTTGAACAGCAAACTCTGAATCTATATCTCTCTTTAAAATATCTACGAAAACACTTTTGGATATTTTCATTCTTCCTTTCATCAAATCAGTTTTTGTATCAATATCAAATCCAAAAAAATAGCTATCATCATATTCACTCATTAGTTTCATATAAGCATAATTCCATTTCATATTTTCTATATCTTCAATATTCATATCTGTTCCTCCTCGACATACACATATCAGCAAACTCATTCAACATCAAGTGGAATCCATGAATAATTGACAAAAAGAAATTATCTATTTAACAGCTTGTGCAACTGTTCGAGTTATATTAACTGCTGACTGAGCAGCATAAATTGTTGACATTATATTGCCTTTGGTACTAGTATCAAGTCCAAATTGTCCAGCAATTCTAGGAATTTCACTGGCCGAAAGTATAAGTCCTATGCCAAGAAGACAGTTCTGTTTCATGACACCTAAACCAGCTATGAGCATGATTGCCTGTAGAAAAGCTGTCAAACAAATACCTGCAATCTGCTTACACCACTGTATAAAACCATCTGTATATCCTCTGACAACAGAGAACATATAGAGCGATCCTACAGCAATCATTATTAAAAGTATTCCACCTCGCTTGAGATTGGCAAAGAATATCTTGATAACGGAATATCCCATCATGATCATTATGAAAATGAGCAGTAATGTACCAAAACCAAGATCGGCAACAAATTCTAGAGATGTTCTGGCTGATTCTCCTACTGATGTACCACCAACCAGTGAAGCCATCCCACTGGTCATAGTGACCTGAAGACTGATACAGAACTTATAGAGTTCAATTGGCAAGATTGTAAAAAGTGATACTGCCATTAATCCTTTAATTGCATTTAAGCCTGCATCCTTGATACTTCCTCTGCCATTTTGATACTCTATACCTACCTCAAACACTGCTACAACAATCCCAACTGCAAATAACGCCCATCCAAACAGCTTGAATATTTCCACAATAGACTGTACAAAAGAATAGTTGAACAGATCTGCTCCCATAGATCCCATCATTCCAAAGAATTCTCCTAAAAAATCAAGAATCTTTTCATATAGCCAGTCCACAATTTGTCCCATGACTGTGTCAGCGACAAAATCCCATAAAAACATTAATCTCTATTCCTTTCCATGAAATCTAGATAATATTCCAGACATAGTTTGGAGCTGTAAGTGTAAAGCAGAGACATGCAAAAAGAATAGCTGGTGCTGTCCATTCGAACTGTCCTTGTTTTCTGTAATCGAAGTATGCCATTCCTAGCTTGACAAAGAAAAACACAGCAAGAATAAGATCTATGACCGGAAATACGACATTATTGACAACATTCTTGATCTGTGTTTCTGCACTCTGCCATGCACTTTGAATCACTCCTGATACATTGCCAGCAGCGTGTACTGGTGAAGCAAGCATAAATAAACATACCATCAATATACTAAAGCACAGTATAAACTTTACTTTTCTATTTTCTAACAATACTTTTATCAATTTCTGATTCCTCCTTCTTTTCAGCAAATTCAACAAGACGTCTAGCAAGCATAAGTAAGCTCTTTCTGTCTAGCTTTCTGGCAACAGATACAACTGTATTTTCCATCGACTCCTTTGAAGCATCATTCAACTTGATGATATCAATCTTCTCGATAATAATCTGATTTTCTCGACGGCTTATTTCAAGAATATCTCCTTTTTGAATATCAGCTTCTTCACGAAGCTCACAGGGAAGAACAAGTCTTCCCTGTGAATCAAGAATCCTGTAAATTTTCTTCATCATTCCAATTCATGCAATCCACAAGATCATCAGCTAGTCTACTGAAATCAACATCCTGTAATGTGAGGCATGCAACCAATTCCTCTCCTAATGCAGATATAACCTGATCAGATGATGTTAATGTCATGCTACCATCATTCATGATTAATTGAATGTCATCATATGTAATGCCACATTCTTCAAAAATACGTTTGGGAACACAATAGAAATCCTCGTCAAATAATTCTTCTTCGTTTTCTGATTTTATATGAAAGCAATGCTGTTTCATTTCGTTATCAAAAGACAAGCGAATTGTATCACCATCTCTTAAAAGAAGTTGCTTCATAACAAAAACAGGAAGAGCTATCATGTTGCCTTCCTGTATCTTCAATTCAATACTTCTATTCATCTGTTTCTTCATCTCCTTCCATTTCAAACAGATTCAATTGTTTAAGCAAGCCTGCTGCTTCCATTGGGTTATAATTGGAAATAAGTACTTCCGGAAACTGAGAGCTACAGTCATAACGCAGAGCCATATTATTAACTCTTGAACAGCTTTCTATGTAAAAATCCTTATAAAGTTCTCTTATAAACTCGCAGTCATTGTAGGACAGCAGAAATTTTCCCTGTATATTCCTTAATGCTCTGCAGAGTCTTATATGATCTTCTTTTGAGAAAACAACTTCATAGTGTCCTTCAGTTTCATAATAAGGTGGATCACAATAAAAAAAAGCATCTGGTCTGTCATATTGAATAATAAGTTCCTCAAAATCCTTATTTTCAATGGTAACCTGTGCTAATCTTTCCGAAACATCCCATACTGTTGAAAAAGCCTTTCTAACATCATATGCTCGACATCCAAATGTTCGGCATCCTGATCCATAGGAATATCTTATCAGTTTAAAGAATGCAACTGCCAGCTGAACATCCTGATTTTCAATTCTATTCTTCATCATGATTGTTTTGATTTCTTCTGCCTGAATTTCTGTAAAATAGACTTTCACTTTTTTCATTTCTTCTTCAACATACTTATCCTCTATTCGTTGCTTGGAAATAATCTCTCTGTAAAGGTTAAAGATATTTCTTCCATTCTCAGGGAGATATCCAAGTTCCTGAATAAAAGCCAGTGGTTGATCTCTGACCACTGCAAACATATTTGATAGATTGTTGTTATAGTCATTATAGACTTCATTTCTTTCAGGTGTCTTTCCAAACAGTACCCAGCCTCCACCTCCAAAAACTTCTATATAACGTCCATAGTCTTTTGGAAATCTCTGGTAGATCAATTCTCTTAATGCTTTCTTTCCACCAACCCAAGAAATAAGGCTATTCATTCTCACTTCTGCACATCACCCCCTTTCCATAGAAAATCCACCTATAAGATTCATGTTCTCCTGATGATTTTTTTGATATTTAAGATACAGGTCCATATACTCATCAAATGTTACCATAACTTCCATAGACTCAAAATCTTCAGATTCTTCAAAGCAGATGAATCCTTGATTCCCTAAATCAATTTCATGAGAACAGAATATTGTACCATAAAAATTAACAAGAATACCTTTTGCCAATTCACACGGCTCAAATCCCTCGTCACTATGCCTCATTTCGTAACAGAAAACATTTTCAGGAATTTCCCCAATATACTTTTTTCGCTGATCTGAAAACAACACAAGATACTCCTGAAATCGATAGAGTTCAAATCTTTTGTCATTCAACTATATCACCTCTGGAATAAAAAATTCATATGTAACCAAACCAGAAAAAAGCAGATATAAAATAAAAAGCGCAATAATTATAACAACCATTACACTCAGTATCTTTCTATTCATCTTTCTTTCTCTTTATTCTGTATGCAATAGCTGCAATCAAAAGAATGCTACCACCTGCTAGTATAAGTGCATTGACGATATCAGCATTATCACCTGTCTGTACAACAGTCACAGGTATTCTAGTATTTTCATACTGTAAACTATAAATGTTGCCAATACCTTTAAGTTGGTCATCAATCACAATCTTCACGACTTCATCAGATAACTGATAACCTTGTGGTGCTTTGGTTTCTTTAAGATAAACAATCTGACCATATGCTAAATCTGTAAAAGTTGCTGTTCCCTTTGTTGTATCAGCTTTGACTGTCTTTAATGGATTTTGACACTTTTCATCTGAATATAGCGTAAATTCAAAATCATTATGAACAATGTTTTGTTGTGTCTGACTGTCAATCTTATTAACCTGAATATCTGTTAAAATACGATAATCCGTCATTGTCAATGTCATATCCTGTGTTACATCTACTGTAAAAACAATTGATGCTGCTTTCTTATAACCTTCTGGTGTCTTGATTTCAGTAAGTGTATAAGTTTCACCTGCTTTCAATCCCTTGACATTATGGTATATCCCATCTGTTGTCCATTCATCAATGATGTTATTTTGCTGGTCAGTTATCTGTAAAATAGCATCCTTAACAGCAATCCCTTTGTCATCTTTCTTTTGAACGCTTACCTTTGTATCAACCATTGATAAGTGCATATCTTCATCTTCTTTGACTGTAAACTGTATTTCATTGGCAGTCACATATCCATCCGGTGTTTTGATTTCTTTTAAAATATAAGTTTCACCGACTTTCAATCCTTCTACAAAATGTTTGGTTTCATCGCTGACCCATTGATCAACAATATTCTTTGTTTTGGTACTGACCACCTGTAACGTGGCCCCTTTGACAGGTTTTTCATCTGCATCTAACTTTGTCACATCTACCTGTGTATCTTTCATCACAATCGTTTGTTTGTTTTTAGACATTGTAAACTTCACATCTTTGGCATAAGTATAACCAAGTGGTGTCAAATCTTCACGATAGATATAATCTTTTCCCATGACAAGTCCTTTGATTAAGTGCGTTTGTCCATCACTTATCCAATGTTCTATAGTCTCTCCAGTTTCAGCATCCATCACGGTGTATTCTCCACCTTTGAGTTCTGTTCCATTGAGGTCCTGTTTAGAGAAATAAGTTTCTGTCAACTTGTTATTGACTGTTTTTTCTACTACATATTCTTTCGTTGTATTGTCTTTCATTTCAAACGTAAAGATGACTGGTTCATCCAGAAGCACATAGCCATCAATAGTCTTGATTTCTTCAACTTTATATTGTGCTCCATCTGTTCCAAGTGGTAAATCCTTTAATTCCAGTTTTCCACTTTCATCAATCATATAAATACCATCAGTTGCAGTGTCCATATTGACAGGTTCACCTTTTTTGTAGATGAGCTTTCCAGTTGTTGGATCAACAATATCGCTGTCAGCTGTTACTTTGAACTGTGCGCCACCAACTGCTGTATCTTTATCCAACTCAAATGTCTTATGTAAAATCAAATGACCTGTTGGTTTTTCATTGACAAATGTCACTTCAATGACTGGCTGATGATCTTCATCAAAAATGATGTCCTGACGATCAGAAGAAATCTCAACCTTGATGTCATCACCTATTAAGAATCCTTCAGGTGTTTTCAATTCTTCAATGGTATATATTCCTGATTTGACCATATCATCCAAGACAACATATCCTTTTTCACCAGTTGTCCATTCATCCTTGTAAACAAGTCCAACCTTTTGTTTGATATAATTGCCTTCTTCATCTTTTAACTTGAATGTGGCATGAGATAAAGTGACCTTCTGCCCCTGATGATCAGTTTTAACAATCTTTAGCCATGCCTTGAATGGAGCATTGTTGACCATTCTGTATTCAATTTCCTGATCTTGATCAATGGTAATAAAGAAATCACCACTGGCATAATAATTTTCTGGTGTCTTTGTTTCCTTTATCTGATAGATACCATAAGGAAGATCAATAGATATATCTTGTCCGGTTTTATCAGTAATAAGTATGTCAGCAGTCTTAGCCTGATCCCAGCCATTCTTTTGAACGTCTGAGTAAAGCTTAATCGTAAATTCTACACCTTCAAGTCCTTGAACAATACCATTTTCGCAACTTCTAGTTTTCCTTTGATGACCTGTTCTTTGGAAACAACACTCTGTGTGATAACCTGCTGATTTGAATTCGAAGATGAAAGAGTCGCAATTTGAGGACCATCTAGCAAATATCCCTCGCTTGGATTTGTTTCTTCTATGCGATATGCACCCATTGGCAAATTAGACCATATAATCTTAGCATGATTGTCTGTTTTCTTTGTTCCTGTATCGCCCCATACACCATTTCCAACAGTCTTTTGAGAGATGATTTCATCTTTCTTATAAAGGACTGTTCCATCAGATGGACTTAGAATATTCTGATTGGCTTTTAAAACATATTCAGCCTCTTTCAAGGTCGCATCACCTTGAGCAGTATTACCTGTTTCTTTGTCCTGCTTTTCGAGTTCAATCTTTCCTACAACAGGCTCATTATAGATTTCAATCGCATAAGTTTTGCCATTTTCAGCCACACTTTGATTCTTTTCCAGTGTCGCAATCACATAGTTTTGTGGTGCTTCCTTTTCACGAATCGTATATGTTCCATAATCAAGCAAACCAGTTTTGGCAATACCTTCATTATTTGTAGATATTGTTGAAACAACATGACTGCCACTCAATACTTCAAACTTTGTACCAGCCTTCTTGACAATCTCGCCTGTTTTCTTATCTTTCTTGACAACTTGAATATAACCTTGTTTCCAGTTATTTGTTTGTGTAAATGAAGCTGTCTGTCCAGCTTTTAATTTGACTGAATGAACTGTTGAATCCAGAACAAGATGATCCGGAACCTTGACTTCCTGTATATACACAGTTGATGGTTTCAGCTGATCAATTGTTACTGTTCCATCTTTGCCTGTTGTGTATGTTCCTAGACTTGGATTCATATTGGCATTATAAGAGATTTTAAATTGGACATCTGAAATATAATTTCCTTTATTGTCCTTCTTGGCAATCTTTAAAGCAGACGTTCCAATCTTGATTTTAAAGAATGCACTAGGCATAGGATCTTCAAGCTCACCAGCAATAGCGACTTTCTGATATCTTTCAGAACTGTCTAGACAAATAAGCTGTCTTTTGTTTAAATCAAGACTGTTTGTCCCTGAAACAGTTTTGGTATTTTCAAAAGAAGCATTGGCAGTTATTTTTAAAACATTTCCATTTTTGGTAAATGATAAACCATCAGATTTGAACTCATATCTATCCAAGACACCATTTTGATCGTTCATCTCCATATAATAATGGCAGCCATCAAAGTCCGTCATTTCATAAGTCTTGGCTAGACTTTCACTTTTTGCAGCAAAGCTAGGAATCTTGCTCCAAGAGATCAATGTTTCGCTATAAGAATCATAGTATTTTTTGACATTGGATTTTGTTGTTGCATTATCCCAGTTCAATGCATTATAAACCGAAGTCGCCCCACTCGTTGTCACACCTCGATAGCTTCCATCTGCCTTTCTTTCACCTACCATGATTTCCCATACGATAATTTGAGCAGCATACCATTGATAGGCATTACCTTTGACTGCTTTCAATGATCCACTCGTATTGTATTTCACATCGATTTTAGTAGGAGCAAGACTTAAGACTCTACTAATCAATGTTTCTTTTTGTGGAGCACTTAAGTATTTATTTTTCTGTGCTTCCTCAATCAAATCAATCGTATCAGTCGGTGTATACTGTGTTCCATCATGAACAGCTTTGCCATGTTCAAGGCAATAAAAATACTGCCCATTTGTTGTTAAAAGGACAGTTGTTCCCTCATCATAGGCACTTTCATCCAAGATTGTGCCATCATTGAGTTTGGCTCCATCTTTTGTCGTGACACCCGGTAAATAATTGTAAGTGTTCATCTCATAAGATGCTGCGTGAACTTGACCTATGTTTAACGCAAATAAACAAGATAATACTGATAATAGTATCTTTTTCAATTTTCTTAAATGTTTATGTTTATCCATATTTCCTACCTCCTTCTCATCATAAACATAATTTATTGTTCTCAAATCACCCCCTTTCATATTTCAAAGAGAACAAAAAAAGACAGGTGATATCATATGATATTCCTGTCTATAAACTGACTCTTAATTAATATACAATTTTAATTTTATAAAAATCTGTTCCTTTTTCTATTATACATCCAATCGCAGATGATTCAGGGTCTAATCTATCAATATCAACTAGATAATCAATGGCATCTTTGATTCTTCCTTTGATTTTGTCCTGACTGTAACCTTTATATATCGTTATAGGATTATTATAACCTGTTCCATTTTCTTCATATAAAAATCCTCTGCTCTCTATATACGACCTTGCGTAATTCTTCATCTCTTCTGCTGTCATTGTCCAAGTTACTTCAGATTCAGAATTATCTGTTATTGGCTTATCTATCTTTGTACTTTCTTCTTCTTTGTTTTCTGTTTGTTTCTGTGTATTATCTTTGGGAGAAGTTTGTTCATTTTCCTCCTTTTCTTCTATAGTTGTATTTACATTATTCTTGCTTTTCTTTTCACTGTTATCTGACTTTATCGTCTTTGAATTAGTACTTGATTGACTCTTTGAATCTTTTGCTTTTGACACTTTATTTTGATCTGTAGTTACATCTTGTGACTTCACATTATTTGTTTTAGACTTGTCTTGTGAGTGAATAATATCTCGCTTATCTTGTTCATTATCCATTGTAAGTTCTTCTTTTTGCTTCAATGATACTACATCTTCTTTTTTACTAGACTCCTTTTTTGTTTGATCATTGTTAATTATTAGAAAAGCTATAACTGAAAACACACAAACAATTATCCCTATTCCTAATCCTATTCTTTTTCTTATTTTCTTTTTTATTTCTTTCATATCGCATTCGCCTCTTTCAATGTATTATCATCACAAAAAATGTGAATTGTCTATATAATATTGAATTTTCTCATAAAATTTATGACATACAAAACGCACGAACTGTACAAAAAAAGGTCTATTTATAGTGCCTGACATCCTTGTATTTTAAGGTGACATACACGGTAAATAGACTTTTTTAAAAATGGACAAAAATCAAAATTATGTTGATTATATCAGCATAATTTCGATGACATCCACATTGCACATTAAATTTGGTGGAGGCGAGGGGAATCGAACCCCTGTCCAAAAGCCGTCCCATATGAAACTTCTACAGCTTATCTTGTCGAATGAATTTAACTAAGCTACGATCCACAAGCAGTCTTTCACTTAGCGATTCTGTACATTTTCGTGGTATAAATCCAGAATCTTTATACCCTTAACCTATTAGATATGTTACCAGTTCTATAGCCATAGGTATGCTATAGGCTGATATTCGCTAAAGTCTAACGTCGACTAGCAAGCGAAAGATAATTGTTGTCTGTTTCCAGATATTTTTTGTTTGCAATTAACGTATGCCCACGGCTGCCATTCCATTCAAACTGACCCCTGTCGAATCCAAGACGCCCCCATTAGTAAGCATTTTTTAATGCTCTTTCCATATCTCTTTTTGCATCTTTAGCTTTCAGATCCTGACGTTTGTCATATAATTTCTTACCTCTTGCTAAAGCAATCTCTACTTTTAACTTAGACGTATTAAAATATAATTTTGTAGGAACTACTGTTAAACCATTTTCTTTCACTTCTCTTTGTAGCTTTTTAATTTGCTTTTTATGAAGCAATAGCTTTCTATTACGAAGTGGTTCATGATTAAAAATATTTCCTTGTTCATAAGGAGCAATATGCATGTTTTCAATAAAAGCTTCATCGTTCTTAAAACGAATAAAAGCATCTTTTAAATTGACATGTCCAAGACGTACTGATTTAATTTCTGTCCCTTTTAACTCAATTCCAGCTTCATAAGTATCTAAAATAAAGTAATCATGAAATGCTTTTTTATTCTGAGTGACAACTTTCATGCATATCACATCCTTTCTATCTATGTTTTCTTGTCTTTCTATGTGACCTATTTATTTTACCCTTTTTTGTACGTTTTGTCTTTACTTTTCTATCATTTATTTTCACAATTTTTGATTTCTTTTTTCTTGATTCCATTCCCACAACTTCAAAATCAATTGTTCTTTCTTTTTTATCGCAAGCGACAACTCTAACTTTCACTTTATCAGATAATTTAAAGATTCTTCCTGTTCTTTCACCAATGAGAACCATTTGTTTTTCATCATAGTGATAATAATCATCTGTTAAATCTGTGATATGTACCAAACCATCAATAGTATTTGGCAGTTCAACAAAGAAACCAAAAGAAGTAATAGAAGAAATCATACCTTCAAATTCTTCCCCAATATGTTCAGACATATACTCAGCCATCTTCATATCTGTTACTTCCCTTTCAATATCAACAGCTTCTTTTTCACGATATGAAGATTGTTCTGCTAATTCTGGAATCACTTCTTCAAAATGGACTGTCTGTTTATAATCCTGTTTAAATAAGAATGTTCTAATTAAACGATGTCCCAATAAATCAGGGTAACGACGTATTGGTGAAGTAAAGTGTGTATAATATTCATCCGCTAAACCAAAATGCCCTAAACATTGAGCGTCATATCTTGCTTTTTGCATACATCTTAACAATAATGTTGACACAATCACATGTTCATCAGTTCCTTTAGATGCATGAATAATCGCATTTAATTCATTTGGATAAACATGTTCTAAAGATCCTTTAATCGTATATCCTAATGGTTTTACAATATTCACAAATTGTTGTAATTTCTTAACCTTTGGCTGTTCATGAACACGATAAATAAATGGTAAATCCATCCATTTAAAATGTTGCGCTACTGTTTCATTGGCTTTCAACATAAACTCTTCAATAATTTTATCAGAAGCGCCACGTTTTCTTAAAACAACATCAGTTGGCTTTCCTTTTTGATCAACAAGCACCTTAGCTTCATCAACATCAAAATCAATAGCACCACGTTCATCTCTGACTTTTCTTAATAATGTCGCTAATTCCTGCATTAAAAAGAATAATGGCACAGCTGGTGCATATTCCTGCTGTAATTTTTGATCACCATCTAAAATCTTATTCACATTATTATATGTCATACGATAAGAAGAATGAATCACCGTTGGTAAAATATCATGATTAACAACTTCACCATGTTTATCAATTTCCATAATACAACTGATTGTATAACGATCTGTATTTGGATTTAATGAACATATTCCATTTGACAATTTATGTGGTAACATTGGAATCACACGGTCAACCAAATAAATAGATGTTCCTCTTTTAATGGCTTCCTTATCTAAAGGTGAACCTTCTGTAACATAATAAGAGACATCTGCAATATGAACTCCCAGCTGATAATGTCCATTATCCAATTTCTTTAAAGAAATGGCATCATCTAAATCCTTGGCATCATCACCATCAATTGTCACAATCAACTCATTTCTTAAATCCACACGATTTTCAATATCACTTGGATCAATTTCATCTGAGATACCTTCAATTTGTTCGTAGATTTCCTTAGGAAATTCAATATCTACATCATGCGCATGGACAATAGATAAAATATCTATTCCAGGATCATTACGATGTCCAATAATTTTAATAATATCGCCTTTAATTTGTGGTTTAAAAGTCTTAATTTCTACCACAACCTTATGCCCTGGCATAGCGCCATGCATATGTGCTGCATCAACAATAATAGGCTTATCAAATTTCTGATCATCTGTTTTGACAATATAGTCTTTTCTTCCACGCTTCACTTCCCCAACATAACGAAGTTTTCCACGCTTTAAAACACGCACAACACGTCCTTCTTCACGTTGTCCATGAGATTTAATCTTTTCGATTAAAACAGTATCATTATGAAGTGCATCCTTCATATTGGAATCATGTATATAAAATTCTCTATCTTCATCAATTTTTACAAAACCAAATCCACGTTTATTTAATTCTAAGACACCTTTATAATATTGAAGCTGATTAATCAAATAATAATCATTAATACGACTTCTTATAATAAGCCCTTCATCTTCCATTTCATTAATAAGTTTAATAAACGCAACATAATCCTGTGTTTCTGTCATATGAAAGTGTTCTGCTAATTCTTGAATTTTTCTTCTTGTATAAGTTTGATCAGATAATAACTCTAATATTTCTTCTTTCAATTTTCTCACCTCACTTTTAGTTTATCCAATTAATAAAAAGAGGACACATCAAAGTGCCCTAATGATTAACCCATTCTAATTAAGATTGCAAGAACAAAAAATGCAATTGCAAGTCCAACAGTAATACGTGTTAAAACCAAATCTGCTCCTCTTTCTTTTTGATGAGCAAATAGGTTAGAACTTTGACCAGTCAAAGCATTCACCACACCATCAGATTTTCCACTTTGTAATAGGCATACAACAATAAGAGCAATTGAAACGATAATCAATAAAATATTTAAAATCATTGTCGTACCTCCTTTTCTTTTTTATACATTCGCATAGACATCATAGCATATCATCATTTAAATTACAATACTTTTATTTTTAACAAAGATTTTCATCAACAATGGTGCCCCAATTAAATAGAAAAAGAAGTTTCCAACTGCATGAAAAGTATCAAATAATAATCCCGATATATAATAAACAATAAATAGTGATGGTCCACCCACAACAAATTTATCTAATGATACAATAAAACCAAAAACATATCCCATCAAAAAAGCAAATATAGCCATAACTAAAATATGTGGTTGTTTATGTATTTTCTTAAAAAAATCCATTAAACATTGCGTCAATAAACAAATCACAATCCATGCTAAAATCTGAAAAATTGTCCAAATTCCCATACCTAAATAGATATTAGAAACAAGCGTTGTCACAATCGTTAATTTAATACCAAATGCCAAACCAAAAATCATCACTGAAATAATGATAATGGATGTTACGGGCTTAATATTAGGTAATGCCTGTAAAGCTATACGTGATGCTATATTGACAGCCGCTAATATTCCAATCAAACTGATTTCTTTAACTTTATCCATTTGTTGAATAGACCCATTCAACCTGATCACCATCTTTTAAAGTGCAAGCACCTGCACTCGTTTGAGGATATGTTCCATTAACCTTATATTTCCATCCTGACATGCCACCATAATCAAATTCCATAAGTCCGTTGATCCCTTTCACATAAATGGCTTGCCCAATTCCTGATGTACTCACAGGCATTTCATAATTATCTGCTAATATTTTTAAAGCATCATAAGCACTTATACCTTCTTCATATTCTATATAATCTTGTGCCATAACACCATCAACACCAGTGATTGTCACATAAACAGATGCAATTTCTTCTTCAATATAAACTTCTTCCTCTTTTTCAGGTACATCCTCTACTTGTGTTTGGTGAGATGTAGATGTTTCCTGATTGGAAGTTGTTGTTTGTTTCTGTTGTGTTGATTGAGATTCAGGCTTTTGTTTTGATGACTGTTTTTTTTCTTGCTGAGAAACTTGATTCACTTGTTCTTCTTTTTTTTCTTGTTGAGAAGTTTGATTCTCTTGTTCTTCTTTTTTCTCTTGGGAAACTTCCTCTTTTTGTTTCGAATCTGTCATTTCTTGTTGAACTTGATTTTCTGTATTTTCAGTCACTTGTTTTGCTGACTGACTTGGTGAAGCAAAGTAGGCATGATAAATGCCTACTCCACCTATTAATAAAAAACATACAACAACAAAAATGAGCGTATATTTCTTTGTTTTATTCAAGATACTGTCTTCCTTTCAATAGAAGTATACCACTTCCAATAAATAATAAACTATATCCTATCAACCATGATGAATCATCTGTTTGAACCACATCAGCTTTTTGTGATGATGATTCTTCTTTTGTCTGATTATCATTTTGCATTTCTGTCGAAGATGTTTCTTTATCTTCTTTAACTTGATCTTCTTCAACAGGTATTTCTGGTTCTTTTTCTATTTCGGTAACTTCACCTAAAGCTAAGTATGCTTGATGGGCCTTTTGATAAACTGAACCATTATAATAGTATCCTATTGTTTGTACACCTTGTACAGTTGCAAGCAAATTATATTGCCCTTCTCCTGTAAATGATGACCAAAAACTTCCATCAGAGTTTTGGAAAGATAATAAGACATCATATGGATTATGTTCATTTTGATTATATGTTCCGGCTTTCACACCAGCACTATCATATGTTAATAATCCCGCCAGTACACATGCCTGCGTATTAGCATCTGCACCATATCCATACATATCAAATCCAGCATCCTCTTTTTGATATGATAAAATATATGTCATAGCCTGTTGAATAGTTGGCTGATATTTCTCTTGATTAACTAAACTCAAAGCTTCTATTGCCCATCCTGTGACAGCAAGATCTTCATAACCTCCAGCATATGTAAATGCTCCATTATCTTGAATCATAGAAGCTAGATAATCTGCAGCTAATTCTTGTTTATCTGAGCCTACAATATATAAAGCATCTACACAAAAAATCTGATTATTTGAACCAAAACCATTCTCATTTTCAAAATGAACAGCTCCATCACTTTGAATTGCTGATTCTAATAATTCAACATAGTTGACCCCGTTATAATTTCTAGGATCATTTCCATGTAAAGTTAAAACTATAATTGTTTTCGCAACATTTGATGCTGTATCTGTTGCAAGAAGTTCTTCAGGTATAACCTTCTGATCCGTTTCTACTCCAACTGATTCACTCGCAATGATTTCATCAACTGATTGAAACGCACTTAAATTTTGAAAATAATTTTTTGCTAATGTATAACTTTCATCATAAGTAAGTGCAGCTATTGGAAAAATATTTCCCATCACCAACATTAGCATAACCAATAAACATGTAAAAATTTTCTTCATTTTGTCCTCCTCTTTTTCTAGACAAAAACAGGACATCTCTGCCCTAGAATTGAAACTAGAACGACTTTATACTCCGTAAAGTGTATTCCAAGATGTTGGCATGTATTCCGGCTCAAGTTCTTTGTCTTTGCACCTTCCCAGTTGCCCAGTGGTTATATTACATTGACTCCCTTTCACGGCTGCGGGACAGCTCAGGATTCACACCTGCTTCCATTTTCATGAAATATCTCTATTTCCAACCAACAAATTCATAAACTTTTACACCATCATTATATACTATTACGAAAAGATAATAAAGAAAAAGAAGCATCATGATATGCTTCTATTGAACAATTATTCTTCCTAAATAAACACCAATAATACATCCTATCACACTTATCATAGCATATACTACAGCAAGTGCATAAAATCCATCTTCTAAAAGCGTCAAAGTTTCTAGAGAAAATGTAGAAAAAGTCGTAAATCCTCCACAAACTCCAGTTTTTAAAAATAAATTTATAGATGGTGAAATACGTTCTTTGGTAAACAAGCCTACAACCATTCCAATAATGAAAGCTCCTAGAATATTTGTTATAAGTGTGAGTATAGGGAAATGATTTTTTAATGGTATAAGACTTATGCCATATCTGAATATAGCTCCAAGTGCTCCGCCAAGTCCTACCCATAAAAATTTATCCATTATCGTTCTCCATCGCAACAACACTAAACTTCTGATCTTTTTCAATTAAAGTCACCGTTGTTGTATATTGTAATGTATCTAAAATAGGATTTATTTCTTTAAAAGTCATTTGAACTTTGACATCGTAATAACTATAATCTTCCAATCCTGACAAAGCTTTATAAGAAACCACATTAGATAAAATATCATAACGGATAACTTCAGGTAGATTTATATCTGTCTGTATTTCTTTATAATATTCATTTCGAGCATAAGCTGTAAAATCATCTTTTTTCTCAGCATAGAAATAATCAATACCACCTATTTCTCCATTCTCTTTATTCGATAAGGTATAGTAATCACTCACAAAATAAGCAGCCACTAATTGCCTTTCTGCGGTTTTATCACCACGATTAATAGCTGTGACTAATTGATTATATATATCACTCATTAAACTTGTTTCATTTTGCGACTCTATATACTCAGTAGTCACTGGTGTCTGAGTCTCTACTTTTTCCTCATTATTCAAAACAAAAACCATTGAGAATACAATACCTATAACAAGAACCAAAATAACAGCATATTTTTTCTTGGCTTTTTGAATAATTCTTTGATATGGTTTTGTATCTTTGATGGAAGGCAAATATTCACTTTTAATGAAAATATTTAAAATCGTTAAAAGTGGTTTATATTTACGATCAATCATATTTGTTGCTTCTACAAAAAGTTCAAATAAAACCATCAAAGCAATAAATAAAATAGTTGCTGCAACCTTATCAAATAAATAAAGATAAGAACATAAAGAGAATAATACTGTAACAGCATATAAGATTAAAACACTCTTGGTTTGTCCAAGTTCTAAAGAAAACATCAATTTATGATGAAGATGATTACGATCAGCTTCACTAAAACTTTTATGATGAACTTTACGACGAATAATCGCAATAAACGTATCCATAATTGGAACCATCAAAACAACAATCGGTGCCCCTAATGTAAAAAAAGATGAGCTTTTATAACCAAATCCAAGTAATGAAATGACTGCAATCATAAAACCAATAAACAATGCCCCACAATCACCCAAAAAGATAGATGCAGGATGAAAGTTATACACTAAAAAGCCACCTATTGCGCCAGCTAAAAGCAATGATAAAGAAGAAATATCTGTACGTCCATAAGTTAATGAAGTCAATGAAATAGTCACCAGAACAATAATAGATATACCTGCACACAATCCATCTAATCCATCAATTAAATTAATAGCATTACTAATACCTACGATCCATAAAATAGTAATAATAATAGCTAGTATATAAGACACTGATTCAGGTAAGAATGGAAGCGTGAATCCCTTTAAAACAATATCACCATAAATAATAACGACTAACGCGGCAATGACTTGACCAAGCATTTTTAATTTTGGAGATAAATCATGAATATCATCATAAAATCCTGTTAAGAAAATGATAAAGCCACCTATTAAAATAGCATTAATCTGTGTATCTGTTTTTAAGAAGATCATCGTTCCAATTAAAAAACTCATATAAATCGCATAACCACCAGTTCTTGCGATAATGCCTTTATGTATTGTTCGTTTATTTGTATGGGCAATAATACCAAGTTTTTTTGAAACCTTTCCTACTATTGGAACAAGAATTAAGCTTAATACGAATGTCACAACAAACGATAAACATATTTCTAAACTCATGATTCTTAGCTCCTTTCTTCAATTCTATATCTTTTGTTATATCATAAATATGCGATTTTGCGAAGTCCTGACTGCATTTATTTCATTTATTTATTCTTATTAATAAAAAAAATTTTCCATTTATATACTCATCATATAGACTTATCTTTTCTTTTGAAGTTATTTAATTATCTCTTTAAAAATATCATAATATAATATATTTTAAATGACAAAATCTATTCTAAGCTCTTTTTTGCTTAAAGTCTATTCACAAAGGTGTTATAATGTAAAATATAAGGAGGAAAATGAATATGCACAAATTAGGTATTTCTGTATACCCTGACAAAACACCAATGGAAGAGGTATACGCATACATGGAAAAAGCTGCAAAATTAGGTTTTAGCAGAATTTTTACATGTTTCTTATCTATTCCAGATGATGAAAGAGAAAGTTATTTAGTTCAATTTAAAGATTTCATGAAAAAAGCTCATGAATTAGGATTTGAAGTTGCTGCTGATACAAATCCACAAGTTTTTGACTTAATTAGAGCAACACCTAGCAATTTAAAACCATTCGCTGATTTGGGATTAGATATTATTAGAATGGATGGTAACTTTGGAACTCAAGGTGATATTCAATTAACACGTAATCCATACAATATTAAAATTGAATTTAACGCTAGTATGGATATGGGTGTAGAACTTTTAATCAATAATGGTGGTAATAAAGATCAAATCACTATGTGTCATAACTTCTTCCCAGAACGTTATACTGGGTTAGATTTTGATTTATTTATGGATTTTAACCGTTATTGGAAAGAATTAAATTTACACACTGCTGCTTTTGTTTCTAGTAACAATGAACATACAATTGGTCCATGGCAAGTTTTCTGTGGTTTACCAACTGTTGAAATTATGCGTGGTTTACCAATTGATTTACAAGCTCGTTATATGCTTGCGACTGGAGATGTTGATGATATCTTAATTGGAAACTATCCTGCAACTGATGAAGAATTAGAAGCATTATCTAAAGTGAATATGCAAGCTATTGAAATTAGAGTTGATGAAGCTGAAGGTATTAGTCAAAACGAAAAAGAAATCATGTATGATTTCGCTCCTCATTGGGATCGTTATGACCATTCAACATTCATGTTACGTTCTTCATCACCTCGTGTTTGGTTCAAAGCTAAAAAGAGTGTACAAGATGGAAACATGGGAAAAGATACTCAAATGAATATAGAATCACAATCTATTCCATATAGAGATCCTGGTAAGAAAGTCTTTACACGTGGAGATGTTTTAATCGTTAATGATAATTTAGCTCATTATCGTGGTGAACTTGAAATTGTTTTAACTGAAATTCCAAATGATGGTGAACGTAATTTAGTTGCGACTGTAAAACCAGAAGAATTAATGTTACTTGATTTTATCAAACCTGGTCATCATTTTAAAATTATTAAATAAAAAATATGGTTCTCCCCTTGAATAGGGAAGAACCTTTTTATTATGTTTATTGTTTACCATCAATAGGCGCAATCCATATTTTTCCTGTTCCACGATAAACATTCACTAATCCTTCGCCTGAAGCGGCTGAACCAGCTAAAGTTTTACCTGAACGTTCTACTTTAAACTCTAAACTACCGCTCCATGCAATAGCCATGTTACCATCAACCTTTAAAACATCATCTTCTAAAGTTATTTCAATTAACTCTTCCTTTGGGCAATCAGATTCTAAACAGACAACACCAGATCCTTCAATTCCCAAATTAAATAGTCCTTCATTTCCCGCAGCAGCAGAAGACAAATTAGAACGCATGACAGCTTTATGTTTTAAATTGGCATCACATGCTAAAAACAATCCATCATCTAATACAACTGAATGATTCCATTCATCAAGATCAAGCAATAAAATATGCTTATATGTTGGCTCTAAAACCAAAATTCCTTCTCCTGTATATTCTGGTTTAATTGCTGTTTCCCCTGTAACTTTTCCACGAACTGCTTTAGATAATAAATCTCCTACACCTTTTAATCCTGTTGTGGCATAAACATTTCCAACCATCCATTGCATTGCCCCTGCTTGAACAACAATATTTGCTTTATTAATATCACAAATAACTTGTCTTTTTCGAATATTCATTTCATTACAAAAATATGCCGTTTGAGCATGATGTGGCATAACACTTAAATCACGTTGATATTCAATAACCTGAAATGGTCCACATTCTTGAATAATTTGAACATCATTATTGTTCGTAAAATTTGAAATCTTAAACATGTTTTTTTTCCTCCTTTTCTTTTATTATATCTAACGGAATAACAACTGTTTTAGCTGGTATTGTTTTATTCTATAAATATAAAGAAACATTTTTAAATAAAGACAATTAATTTTTACTCAAGTTGACTATTTCCTGTCGCATAATCAATTTTTACACCAGGTTGTACATTATAAACAAATACATTAAATTCAATATCTAATCCTCGATCTTCTACTGACATAGCTTCCATTAAAACACCATCAGCAACCAAATGATTTCCTTCAAAAACGGGCGTCACGCGATAAAGAACATGATTACCTGTTTCTTGTACATAATCAGCCACTTGATTTTCAAAAGGCAGCATTCCTTCTGTATTCATGTATCTTGTACCTGTAATTAGATTTTTCTCATTTGCATTTTCACCACTCAACTGATATCCAATCAAATGACAACGATTATATAAATATTTCCCATCTATAAAATCATATTTTTTAATTTGCCATCCAGAGGGTTTAATCATTCCAATATTCCCTCTTTTTTCTGTTGGCATAGTTTCTTCACCAATATTTGCATAAGCTACACCACATCTTCCTAATGAATCTAAAGAACTATATTTTTCAAATGCTTGTGTTGTTAAATCATCCTTATCAAAGTAAGGTTCATTATCATTAATAATTACATAGGGTTGCCCACTATATTCTGGGACATCTTCAATACTGATAGCACTATATGTCTGCTGATGAAATTCAACACCAAGATATCCACCCAGTGCAACAACACCAGCAACAATAATTTTTATAAGTTTCTTTTTATATCTTTTTCTCATTTCGATTCTCCTTGCATGATAAAGTTAATTTCTTCAACAATTGGCTTTAATGCTTGAAAATCAACAAAATCAACTTTTTTTATTATACGAATCCACCATAGCTTGATCTTCTGCAGTCATATTTTCACGTGGTTTATTTTTAGTAACCTTATATAAAAGAGTCATCATAGTCTTGTGTTTAAAGCTTAACTTTGAATAATCAATACCTCCACGTAAATGAAAAAACTTTGAGCCATGAAAAAGTTCTGGTGATAATTGTTGTTGGAGAGCATGTCTTATATTTTTTATATTTTGTTCATCTTGAACATCTGCTAAACCTACTGTCACGACAATCATTTGTGTCTGTGATGGTATCATTTTAACTATATGTTTTAATCCCTTAACTCCTCCTGCATATAATCCACCTAAATAAACAATGAAATCATCATGTATATTTTTTACATCTTCTTCGTTTTCTAATGGTAAATGTGTTAATCTTGATAATTCTTCAGCATATTGTTTTGTTGTTCCATAGTGAGAACCATATATAATAATTCCTTTCATTTTTATGCCTTCCTTCCATGATATTCATTCCTTTTTCTTGCTCTATACATACAATAAAATAGAAACCTTACTATTTCTAAAAAATCATTTTCTATCACATGACTCATTTATATCCGTTTCTTTTCTTCGTATATAAATTGTGTCCAATATTCCATTATTCTCATGAGATTCTACTAATTGTAATGGAATTGTTGAAAATCCTGTATGAAACAATGAAATGCCTGATCCTAAAAGAATTGGAATAATAGAAATATGATATTCATCAATCATTTGATTTTGCATAAGCGATTGAATGATTTGTGCTCCACCACAAATCCATATATCTTTTCCTTCTTTTTGTTTTAACTCCCTAATCAAATCGCTTGGATCCTGTAAAACAAATTGAATATTTTCTGTTGATTCTTTTTGATTATGTGTTATGACATAGCTTTGAAGTGAAGAATAAATCCACTGATCTGGTGATAATTCTGTTACAATCTGATGATATGTATTCCATCCCATAATAACTGTATCTATATTTTGAATAAATTCTGTATAAATATCTTTTGTTTCCTGATTGGAGTCCTGTCCTTGTAACCAGTCTACTCCACCATTTTGATCAGCAATATATCCATCTAGACTCATCGCAATAAATAAAATAACTTTTCTCATTCATCCACCTCAATGCATTCAAATTATAACATGTTAAATCTTTGTCGTCATTTCTTTTTATATGCAATTAATACTTATATAAATGTTCATCTTTTTTATTTTTCAAACAAAAAAAGAAGATTAATACATAGTATCAACCTTCTCATTATTGTTATTGAGCATTTGAAGCTGCGATTTTTACTTTACTGAAGTAATCTGAAATGATTTTACGAGTTGCTTCATCATATTCAAAAACTTCATCTTTATCATTACCAGTTCTAGGTACGTAAGCATTAATTCCTTCATAATCTCCACTTGCTAATTCATCCATAACTTCCTGATTAGCAGAAGTATATCCTACAAAGCTTGAATTATCCATAGCAGCTTCATAGCTACAAGCATAGTTAATAAATTCATGTGCTAATTCTACATTTTCAGCATTCTTTGGAATAACCATAGCATCACTCCATAAATTTGTTCCTGTTTCAGGCATATAGAATCCCATGTTTTCATTTTCACTCATAACATAAGCAGCATCTCCAGAGTAAATCAATCCTAAAGCTTTTCTACCTTGAGCCATGTTATCAATAATTTCATCAGTTACGATTTCTGGTTCCATTGTTTCTACACATTTCACTAACCAGTTATAAGCTTCTTCTAATTCTTTTTCATCTTTTGTATTCATTGAATATCCTAAAGCTTTTAATGCCATCATGAATGAATCACGTTCAGAATCATATAGATAAATATCTCCTTTGTATTTAGTATCTAAGAAAATATTATATCCTTCTTTTTCTAAATCAGCTTCACTGACTTTTGTTTTGTCATAAACAATTCCAACTGTTCCCCAGAAATATGGAATAGAATATTCATTGTTTGGATCATAAGGTAATCCTTTGACAGCATCAACAAGCTCATCCATACATGTAATCTTATCTTTATCTAATTTTTGAATAAGATCTTCTTGAATTAATCTTTCAATCATATAGTCACTAGGAACTAAAATATCATATGGTTCTCCATTTGCGACTTTGATATACATAGTTTCATTTGAATCAAAGTAATCCACAACGACTGTTGCGCCTGTTAAATCTTCAAAACCAGAGATAAAATTTTCACCCATGTATTCTCCCCAGTTATAAAGGTGTAATTCTTGTCCGGCATATGGCTTATCTGCATTTGAATCCCCTCCACACGCTGTTAAAGTAAACATTGTTGCAACCGCTAATAAACTAGTTAATAACTTTTTCATCTTTTTTCTCCCTTCTTGCTTTAATTAGTGGTACTACATTGATAATCACTAAGACTACCGTTATCAATACTACGACAAGCGTAGATATTGCATTGATTGTTGGGTTAACTCTTTTACTCATTGTATAAACCATGATACTTAAGTTTTTAACCCCTCCTCCTGTTACAAAGTATGAAATGATAAAATCATCAAATGACATTGTAAAGGCAATTAAGGCTCCTGATACGATACCAGGCATAATTTGTGGTACTAAAACTTTTGTTAAAGCTTGCCATGGTGTTGCTCCTAAATCCATTGCTGCATCTGATAGATTTGGATCTAGTGAACGTATCTTAGGCATCACACTTAAAATAACATAAGGTATACAAAATGTAATATGAGCAAGTAACATTGTCATAAAACCACGTTCTATATGAAATGTAATAAATAGTAACATCAACCCAATAGCTGTCACAATTTCTGGATTCATAATTGGAAAATCATTTAACTGCATCATGACTTTTTTAACAATCTTGCTTGATTTTGATAAACCAATAGCACTAATTGTTCCTACTATTGTCGATACAATTGTAGCAATCACAGCAACTGTAATTGTGACATATAATGATTCCATCATATCTCTATTTTGGAAGAGTTTTTCATACCAGTTTAAACTAAAACCAGTAAAATGTGTTAATGATTTACTTTCATTAAAAGAGAAGATAACCATAAATACAATTGGTAAATAGAAGAATAAAATCATCAGAACCATTAAAATTTTACCAATAATTCTCTTATCTTTTTTCATGATTCCTGATTCCCTCCTCCACTATTACGTTCATCAATTTTTCTAATTGCATACATACAAATCATCATAATGACTGCCATAATCATAGAGATTGCACTACCAAAGTTCCATTCTCCAACTGTAATAAATTGATTTTCAATCACGTTACCAATTAAGAAGAACTGTCCTCCACCAAGAAGTTTAGGAATAAAGAATGAACTCACTGCTGGTAAAAAGACAAGTGTTATTCCACTGACAACTCCTGATAAAGATAATGGCAAAGTGACACGTAAGAATGTCTGGACTCTGTTCGCCCCTAAATCAGCACTGGCTTCTAATAATGATTTATCCATCTTACATAAAGATGTATTGATTTGTAGAATCATAAATGGAATAAAGTTATAAACCATTCCAAGCAATACAGAACCTTCTGTATATAACAACTCCATATCTTTAAATCCAAAGAAACCTAGAATTGTTTGAGCTATACCCCCATCAGAAAGAATTCCTATCCAGGCATATGTTCTGACTAACATATTAATCCACATTGGTAAAGTAATAGCTAAAACAAGAATATTACGAACACGATCACTGCTTCTTGCAATAAAATAAGCAACTGGATAACCTAAGACAACACAGATAATTGTTGTCTTCACAGCAATCGTCAATGAAGACAAGTAAAAAGTCTGGGTCGGTAAAAAACTTTTTAAAATGATCCAAAGTAAATGTAAAGTTAATGATATCATTTCCACTTGTTGTTAATGAATAGAAAAGAATTAATAACATTGGTAATAAAATCATTAAGATCACCCATATCATATAGGGCCATGCTAATTGTGAAAAACGTTTCATTCTAGAACCCCATCTTTTCCATGACATGAATATCTTCAGGGAAGAATGTTAAACCGACCTCTTTACCTTCTTCCACATAATCTGTTGTATGAATCTTTAATTCTCTACCTTCTGTTGAGAAAGTGACTTTATATGTTCCTTCTTCAATATGTTCAGGATCAAAATCATAATCTACATAAATATCTACAGATTCATCTTCATCATTTAATTTCCATCCTTGAGCATTTGCCCATGTTTTTAAATCTGTATCTAATGCTACGGATTCATCAAGTTCATCAACTGTCTTAAAGAAATTGAATGCCATAACCCCTTCATTCGCTCTTTCATTCTTCACAACAGGTTGATTCACAACAATGATCTTACGTTCTACTGATGTTCCACTTGAAGTCGAGAATGTCACTGCATATTCACCAATTTCTTCTTTTAAATCATAATCAATCTTACTGATAGAAATATAATCATCTGTTTCAGGATTCCATGCCTGTGCATCAGCACGCGCAATAATTTCAGCATCATCTAATGATTTGACATCTTCAATATCAACATAGAAATCATTGGCACTAATTTTTTCTTTTCCGTTTTCAGATGTCACATCACGATTTCTGATGACATGCATGTTCACAGTTACACTTGTTCCAGGAACTGTTTCAACCATAACTTCATAATGTACACCTTTAAAAAGAACACTTAAGACTTCTCCTGTCATTTTTCCATCTTTGACATCCACAATATCAATATCTTCTGGACGAATCACAACATCAACAGGTTGTTTATCTTTAAATCCAAAATCCACACAGTCAAAAACAATATCATCAAATTTCACTTTATAATCTTCTAACATAACTGCTGGAATAATATTACTTTCCCCAATGAAGTTAGCGACATATCTATTTTCTGGTTCATTATAGATTTCCTGAGGTGTTCCAACTTGTTGAATTTCCCCATCCTTCATAACAACAATCTTATCTGACATAGTTAAGGCTTCTTCCTGGTCATGTGTAACAAAGATAAAGGTAATTCCAACTTCCTGTTGAATTCTTTTTAATTCATATTGCATTTCTTTTCTTAATTTTAAATCCAATGCTCCAAGTGGTTCATCTAATAATAAAACCTTAGGTTCATTAACAAGTGCTCTGGCAATCGCTACACGTTGCTGTTGTCCCCCTGAAAGAAGTGTAACGTTTTTATTTTCAAAACCTTCTAAACCAATGAGCTTTAACATTTTCATAACTTTTTGTTCAATAACGTCTTTACTCATTTTCTTAATTTTTAATCCAAAGGCAATATTTTGATAAACACTCATATGTGGGAAAAGAGCATATTTTTGAAAGACAGTATTTAACTCTCTTTTATGTGGAGGAACTTGACTAATGTCTTCTCCATCAAAAATAACTTCTCCCTCAGTTGCATCTAGAAAACCACCTAAAATTCTTAGTAATGTTGTCTTTCCACACCCACTAGGTCCCAGTAAAGTCACAAACTCATTTTCATAAATATCAAGATTGACACCTTTTAAAACAATTTGTCCATCAAATTCTTTCACTATATTACGAAATTGTATTAACTTCTTCTTATCCATAATCATACTCCCTTCTTTTAAAACATTGGTGGTGTTGTGACCCACAATATTTTGGCATCACTTGAACCATTATTGATAAAATAATGACTTTCTTTACCATCCATATAGAATGTTTCTTTTGCTTTTAATCTATATTTTTTATTCCCACGAACTAAAGTGACATTTCCTTTTAAAATATAACCGAATTCTTCTCCATTATGACATTCCATTTCTTTACTTCTTTCATGTCCATGAATAGTTAAAAGAATTGGTTCCATTTCATTTTTCTGAGCATTAGGAATAACCCATTCAATCGTATATTCGTCTTTTTCATCTACAAAAAAATCCTGTGTATGAAAGACTATCTTTTCTTCCTGATCAGATTGAAAGAACTCCGAAAGATTGGTGCCCAGTGCCTCTAACAAATCTTCGAGTGTAGAGATACTTGGACTGGTTAAATTTCTTTCGACTTGAGAAAGAAATCCTTTTGTGAGTTCACTTCTTGAAGCCAACTCTTCCAAGGTCAAATCATTTTTAATACGTAAATCCTTCAATTTCTTTCCAATGTCCATATAAACCTCCATGTCACTATACTAAACTTTAAATTCAAAAAATCAAACAACTTTATTATACATATTTCTACCCCTAATGCAACAATAAATTTCATATTTTTAAAATAAAGTTCATAAATATTAAACTTTTTTTATCAAAATCAATTTGAATATATATAATAAATTCATTATAATAAAAAAGTAAAGGAGTATAGATTATGCACACATATACACATCAAGTTCAATATTATGAAACCGATAAAATGCAAATTACACATCATTCTAATTACATTCGTTTTATGGAAGAAGCACGTATTGATTTTTTAAATCATATTGGTTTTGGTTATGATAAGATGGAAGAATTAGGTATTAGTTCTCCTGTTATAGGCATTCAATGTGATTATAAAAAAAGTACGACTTTCCCTGATCTTATTAACATTGAAACAAATGTTTCTGCATATAAGGGAACACGTCTAGAAATAGAATATACGATGAAAGTCAATGATGACATTGTAGCTATTGGGAAAAGTTTACATTGTTTTCTGAATCAAAATGGTAGACCTATTATTTTAAAAAGATTTTTACCTGAATTAGATCAAATTTTTGTTCAGCTTCTTAACGAGGATACAAACAATGTTGAGTGAACTCTTTCAAACTGATGGCTTTCATACATTGATATATCTTACCTGGTTTATTTTGCCTTTTCTCTTTGTGTTTTCATTAGCTTTTGGCATTAAAAATGAAGTACACGAAAAAACTGGCTTTAACTTTGCACTATTAGTTGCCAGTATATCCTTACTTTTTATGTTTGCAATGATATTATTTATGTAGATTTTATATGAGCAGAATGTTTCTGCTCTTTTTATATTATCAATAATACGAAAAAACTAGCTTTGATAGCTAGTTATTCATTAAACATCTTTTCTAATTGTATAGCCACTCCATTTTCCTGAACACTTGGACATATGATTTCTGCTCTTTTTTTAATATCTTCAATAGCATTTCCCATCGCAATAGGATGTCCAACTATTTCAAACATTTCTAGATCATTAGGACCATCCCCAAAACAGTAACTATCATTCACATCAATATTCAATTCATGTAGAACATCTAATATACCTGTTGCCTTAGATACTTCATTAGAATAAATTTCTAGGCTATGATGATCTGGATGCAATTCGTAAGAAAAAGATTGAAAACATGAAATCGCATAATCTAACTCTTCCTGATTTTTTGTCCATGCTTCCATTTTAACTGTTCTTTTTATAATATCTTCTTCATCATATTGATAACATAAATTATGAAAATCTATATTACAATGAGAATAGAAATCTAATAAACATTGGTTTGACTGATTCAAATAACAAAGTGTTGGTGTCTGCAAAATATATTCAATATTTTTAGACTTTAAACACTCAGTCAATTCTTTAACCTTTTCTGGATTTAAATATCTTGCTGTTAAATCTTTATTATGATATTTCACATTAGCTCCATTTGCCAGTACATATCCATCAAATCCTATTTCCTTTACATTTTCAGCAATAAATCCATAAGGTCTACCACTTGCAACAAAACATAAATGTCCTTGCTTTTGAACTGATTTAATTGCATTTTTCACTTCATCAGTAATACGTCCTAACTCTGGACAAAACAATGTTCCATCAATATCAAAAAATATAATTTTCCTACTCATTTAATCCACCCATCCAAAATGCTGACATGCTTTATAAATCCCATCTTTATCAGCATCATCTGTAATATATGTTGCTTTTGCTTTTAATTCATCAATAGCATTTCCCATCGCAATAGAAGTCCATTCATCACGAAACATACTCAAATCATTCTTCTCATCACCAAAAACAACAACATCCTGATAATCTCCACCAAAATGATCAACAATAGCTTTAATTCCTACTGATTTATCTCCTGGTTCAACAAATAAATATTCTTTATGGAAACGACACCAAGGTAATTGCTTTAAAGTTTCTAGTTTTTCTTCTTCTGGAGAAAAACAAGCCACATAAACTTTATAAATTTGATCATAATTTCTTGGATCCAAGCCTTCTTCAACAACTGTATCCATATAAATATCATGTGTAAAATCATAAAAGCGATTATCTGGTGCTAAACGTCTTGTTTCATTATCTGGTGATATTGCCCAAATGAATCCTTTTTCTTTACATTCATCAATTAATGCTAGACACTTATCATAATCTAAAGGTTTGATTTCAATTAGTTTTTCATTGATAGTGATTCCATTTCCCCCGTCACTCACCATATTTTTAAATCCTAATTCTTTCATATGATTGACTGCCATTGCATAACTTCTACCTGTTGCAATAGCAACAAAATGTCCTTTTGCTTCTAATTCTTTAATTGTTTTTTTCGCTGATTCAGGAACATATTGATCTCCTGGTGTTCCTACAGCTAAAGTTCCATCAATATCAAAGAAAAAATATTTCTTTTTCCCCATCTTTATCACCTCAGTCATCTATTTTAACAAAATCATATAAAAAATCTATTTTTTTACAGATAAAGAAAAAACTATTATTTTCAATATTTTATAAATGATAAAAGATATTTAAACTATTTATAGAATTGATTTTATATTTGAGTCAATATATATATCATAGTATAATTGAAATAGAAAAAGAATAATATGCCAAGGAAGGATGGTACGAAAAAAGAAGGCAATTCTTTCCATTATAGATACAGTCATAAAGGTAAAAATGACATATAAGATTGTATGAAGAAATAATTAAAATTTCTCTATGACTATTGATAATATTATGAATATTCTTATAACAATGATCAATGCAGTATATTTCACTCATATTGTAATCATTCAGTTGAAGAATACTTAGAAAAAGATGTATCCATTCATAATATTTAATTATATCATTTCAATGGAAAACAATTCTATGATTCAAATAAATTGATTGATGATTTTGCTAATACTATGGTGGAAAATAATAATTATTCATATAGAAATAAGTTCTACTATTTTAAACTTGATGATTATAACTTATATATAGCTCTTATGAGCTATAGTTCAATGATTAAACTTTCTAAAAAACTTATAAAAAATAGTAGGATAATGGGAATAAAGCTTGTCGAGGTAAAAATGTAATATGAAAAAACGTATAATAATAGTTTTAGGTTTTATGAGTCTTTTGATAATTGGATTTTTGTTTTCACAATTATGGAGATATAATGACTATAATCCGTATTTCGTGGAGAATTATGATGGCTTTGATTTTATTTATAATAAGGAAAATGAACCTGTTGGTGTTTCATTACAAGATGATACAGAGTACATCTATTTTCTAAAGGAAAGAGATTCTAAAGCGTATATAAATGATTATAATAAGAAACAACATGAATATAATTGGAAATATGAAGGATATGAATGTGAAGTTGAGCTGATGAGTAGCACTTCATTATGGATATACGGTAAAAAAAGTATATATGTATTTATCAAAACTGATGATTTTTGGATTAGAAGATATGTTGACTGTTCAAATATACAGAACAGTTCAGATTTTGAAAATATAAAAAATATTCAAGACATAGTGAATCCGTATATTACAAAAATGATCAACATATATGAAAAATACCATCAGCAAATTATACAAACTTATCAAAATGGCAGTGAAGAATTAATGCGCAGTAAAGATGAATTAGTCTAAGATATGAATGGTGGTTTTATGAAATTTATGAGTCCTAAGATGAATAATTTATGAATTTGTGTTTTAGGTCTTTTAGCACTATTCTAGCAAAACGGCGAATATCACTTTTCGTTTATGAATGATTCAGTTATGTTGCTAATGATTGTTTTATTTATAGGTTTTGTTTTCTTTCCAAAATCATGGTTTCATTGTATTTGAGGATTATTAATGGGATTTGCAGTCAGTATACCTTTATTATTGGAAGTATTTAATGGAACAAATAATATGATTGCTATTGTGTTTGATTCTATTTTATCATTGTTGATCTTTGGTTATTTTGGTTTCCTAATTTATAAAAAGTTAAAAATTAAGGTTTAATAATATTCTATGATTGATTTCATTGATTTTGTCAATGAAGACATTATTAAAAATAACTCAACCAAATATTTTTAAGTCATAATCAAAACTACCCTTCAAAAGGGTAGTTTGTTCTGAGGCTATAAGCCTCGCTTAC
>ERZ857801.683-NODE-683-length-43952-cov-3.010411_pt1 | contig 43952 bp, 39 predicted proteins | sample MGYA00519762_ERZ857801 | MGnify/ENA primary metagenome ERZ857801 (study PRJEB31778, sample SAMEA3449368) | human gut metagenome | biome: human gut; feature: human-associated habitat; material: faeces | place: United Kingdom | collected 2010/2012 ...
TTCTTTCATTCATCTTACATTCATACTATAAGACTGATAGATTCCTTTGAGAAGTTTCGATAAGTTTTTCAGTCTTAACCTTTCGGTTTATTCTGGTTCTTACTGATCGAACAGCCATCCCATAATTTCTTTGTCACGACAAAACAGATAGCCACCGCCATGCTGATAAATGACCGGTGTGAATAACATTCTTTATATTACTCTCTGCATTAAAACTTTCTTTTTCATTCATATTGATATCCTTCTCTGTCACGCTCTCTTGCTCTGTTTTTCCTGTTTCCAGCGTTTTTTCTTCCCCGATTGCCAGGTTCTGGACTGTTGTGCTACACCCACTAAACATGATAACAGTCATGATGATTCCTCCAAAAGCTATCCTCTTTATCTGCATATAGTATCCTCCATTTTCACTTCAGCTAAAGTATAACAAAACGAGACTCCATCAGAAGTCTCGTTTTGTTATTCAGTATTAACCTTTAGGTTTCTACTCGCATGTATTCAATTTTTATTTTACCTTGTTAATAGCATTTATCAGCCGCTTAACCTTAATGGACGGTTTTTTCGAATGAAGAATTCCAAACGGCATAGTATAATCCCACTCTACTGGAATGATTCTGATCAGTGGATGAACACTTTCCCAGCTCTTGAATGCCAGTAATACCTCATTATTGTTTTCGCATCGGTTAAATGCTTCTACATTGTACAGATTAAAGTCTACAATATTGATTTCAGGATGATTTTTCATCATATCATCCCTTAGCATATCGCCATAATAACTCCATCCTCTTCGCATGAGCATAAGATTTTCTCCAGCCAGATCATCAAGTGTTATTTTTTCTTTTTTTGCCACTGCCGGACTTTTAAGACAATCACCAGAATAAGAGCTATTCCTGCCGCACCTGCCACAACATACAGTATCCATGTGTTATCTACCAATTTCCCACGCTCATTTATACCTGCTCTATACTTCCATTCATATTTTCCATCACCGTCTTCATCTACTTTCAGCACTGTTTTGGAAGTATTCTCTGCCACCGTATCAATCTGTGTTCTTCTGGTAATTTCTATATCTTCAAATTCCCGAAAATCAGTATACTCTCCATTTTCATCCATAAATCCGATTGTATAGTCCATGCTGCCGTTCCCGGTTCCCTCTATCTGGATATCGTATTTTGTTCCTTCTTTCAGACGAAGAATCTTCACTCTGTCATCCTCTTCTTCGCCATCTTTTCTCTGTTTGCTTTCTTGCTCCCCTATGAAGCCAAAAAGCGCATCTGCCGCCGCGGAACTGTCTGTATCTTCTCCACTGTCTATTACTATATCCGTTTCTCCTTCCTCAAAGGTCAGCGTACCAAAGGTGGTTCTTGTATTGAGAGCTTTTTCCTCTGATGTCAGCGTCTCTCCTCCAGATTTCACTGTTACATCCACAGGACACGCAATTTTAATATAAATATACTTCTGTCCGTTGATCATATCGGCAATATCATCAAAGAAAAACACCAGATTCTCTGCATCATCTACCTCATAGTGATGTCCTTCACTCGCAAGCTGCGCCAGCAGAGACTGGGCGGAAGCTCTCTCCCCTTCTTCCAGGCTGCTGAAAAATCCCAGTGTATAAATATCAATTCCATCCTCTTTCAGCGAATCAGCATAGGATACTAACTCTGCACCTTGCTTACCATCGTTTGGCATACCGTCACTCATCAGTACGATAATTTTTTTCTTTGCACTACTATAGGAAAGCATTTCTTCTGCGGTATTTAAGCCCGCTTCCATATTGGTGCCCCCGTTTGCCGTAATCGTATATGCAGAAGCTTCAAGAATCCCCTGTTCTTTAGAGAAATCCGAACACATCTTCGCTCCATTATTATAAGTTACGATACCGATACTGGCATCTTCCTCTAAAATAGTATCAATGAACTTAACCGCCGCTTCCCTCGTTTCTTCAATCGGGACGTCCGAAGAGGCGCCTTCATCTACAACAGATTCCGCCATGCTTCCAGAATTATCCAGCACAAGAACAATATCTCGTTCCTGTGACATGTCGCCATTGCCCGGAACCAAGTCTCCTTCTTCTATTTCTTCTGCCTCAAATCTATATTCCAATACACACTCTGTATACTGTTTACTTCCTTCGTAGTCCATACTGCCGACAATCTCAATTGTCTGGCTGTTAAGCTGTCCACTGGAGGAATCTATCTGTGCAGACAATGTCACTTTATCGTAACTGAAGCTTTCATTCTGACTCAATTGAATCAGTACCGCGCCCGCCGCTGACTCAAAAGAATCTCTGGTTAATTCAAAGGAAATCTCATTTTCCTCCATTTTTCCGTTTAGAACAGACGCTTCCTTCAGATTAAAAAAGTTAAAAAATTCTGGCTGTATTTCCTGTTCCAAATCCTGCTTCACTGGTTCTATATATTCATAGCGCACTACACCGTCCGCATAACGCATCTCCCAGCGGGTATCTGTATTTTCATTACTGCTATACCCCTCCCCTTCCAAGTGCACTTTGCTGATATCATGCCGGTCAAAACCTGAGATTTCTGTCTCTGATTCCCCATTCACTCGATATGTGTCCCTGCCATTTTCTGCTTGCACTTCCATTTCCATATTCGTCTTTTCTGTCCAATTGCCCCTGACTGTTGTAATCTCTGCTGCCTTTATGTACGTTTCATATACACTGTTGTCTGTTTCTTCCACCTCTGTTTCCAGTGCCTTTTCTACTGCATTTCCAACATTCAAAAGCGCAATGCCTTCTTTGGCATCTATCGCTTCATTCGGGCTTACTTGTATTTCTGAACTGTCTACAAGAATTTCTTTAATCTGCGCCCCGCTTAAATTCGGCTGCGCACCCCATACAGCCGCAGCAGCGCCTGCTGTAATGGGAGAGGCCATAGATGTGCCGTCCATCTTTTTATATCCATCGACTATTGTACTGTAAATATCCTCTCCGGGCGCCGCAATCGTAACGCTCTCACCGTAATTAGAGAACCTGCAGAGCGTATAATCCCCTTTTTTGTCAGGCTGTGCCGCTGCCGCTACAATAATGATACGATCCAATATTTCTTTCGGTTCTATCGCCCCGCCAAATGTATCACAGTTTTCTTCTGTCACAGAACAAAAATATCCGTTATTTTTTGCATCATAACCAATTCCACTCGCATCTCCGTTTCCTGCAGATTCTACAATCACAAAATCATAGTCCCGTACCAGCAAAGCCGCCATATATTTCGATACCAACGCCCCGTAATACTCTCTGTATTCGTCGCCTAGCACATCACTCCCCGTTGATTCTTTCAAGCCTTTTGGATCGATTCCAAGAGACAGATTCACAACTGTGCGTTCGCCCCCTTCTTCTATAGAAGCGACCACTCCGGACAAGATAGAACTACTCGTACTCCATCCTCCTGCCTCTGTCTGTGCCTTAGTCGGTTCCCAGTCCCAGCCCAGCATCCTTGCATTCGGCGCCACCCCTGCAATCCCTTTCTTATTGTCCATCGTGGCTCCTACCAGACCGCTTACATGCGTACCGTGATCCTCATAAGAATTCACACCTTCATTGAGCAGGCCAACAGATAAATCCTCATGTTCTATGTCGAATCCATTATCTACAATCCCTACACTGACAGAGGCCATTTTATCTTTATGCTCCCATGCTCCTGGAGCGTCAATTGCTTCCGCCCACCAGTTGTTGCCTGAAGGAGACTCCACATCCCATTTGTTATCCGTCCACAGACAATTATACCAGTATCTTCCAAAAGGATCATTCGGTTCATAATTAGGTGCAGTAAAAGCCGCCAAATCCAGGGATGCCTCCTGCACTCCTTCCATCTGCCTTACTTCCTCACAGAGCGCCTCTAGTTCTTCATAAGATGACGCTTCCACTCGGATCATCAACAGATCAATCACTTCCTCCTGTCCGGCTATCTCTCCTTCAAGTGCATCTACTACCGCCTGCTTCTCTTCCTCTGGTGTATCCGGCGTAAAAAATACCATAATTATGTCATTTACATAGCTGATACCTGTTTCTTCATCCTGTGAAATCTCTTCCTCTGTGTATGCATATGGTCCGGTTTGCTCTTCCCCTTCTGGACCAGGAAGTGCTATCTTGTCCTTAGCAAACAGTATTCCAGCTAATAAAAGACTCGCTGCGAATAAAATACCCGCGATCAGAAAACCTATCTTACGTTTTCCTTCTTTTTTTCCAGCAATTGCTAAAAACAGCAATATCCAGAAAATCAACCAGGTTATCCATATTCCGTGAATCATATGTAGCGCAGACACATCAAACAATTCTGCCATACCATAGTCAAGCGCTGTGGTAATCAGCAGAAACGACATCCCCGCTATTCCCAACAGAGCCGCCAAAATAGTAAGTACAACATGGAGAATTCGTTTATTGATAAAGCTTACTCCGAATAAAAATACTGCCGGAATGACCGTAAAGACGGCAAATATAAGTCCCCATCTGTTAAACTCTCCGCTTAGCGGAATAAAGGCCAAGCCGGCGAACGCAAGAATTACCAAAATCCGCAGACTCCATTTACGCATTTGTTTCCCTCCTCCTTTTTCCTTAACAGCAATGCTGCTTCTATGCCTCTAGCTCTTTTAATTTAGAAAGTGCAGCCGCAACCACTTTATCCATATCATAGTATTTATATTCCCCAAGTCTTCCCCCAAAAACGACATGCTCTTCTTTTGCCGCCAGCTTTTTATATTCCTCATAAAGATGTGTATTCTCCTCATCATTCACCGGATAATAGGGTTCCATTCCTACCTTCCATTCAGAGGAATATTCCCTGGAAATAACCGTTTTTTCTTGTTTTCCAAACTCAAAATGCTTGTGTTCTATAATACGTGTATAGGGAACCTCTTTTTCTGTATAATTAACAACCGCATTTCCCTGATAATTCTCGCAGTCTAAAACTTCTGTTTCAAATCTCACTGAACGATATTTAAGCGCTCCCAGACAGTAGCCAAAATATTCATCTATCATTCCGGTGAAAATAATTTTCTCTGCAATGTCCGGCTTCTCCTTTTTCAGCTCAAAGAAATCTATGCCAGTTCTTACCTCTACACCTTTTAACATTTTCTCTACAACAGCGGTATATCCGCCGATTGGAATTCCCTGATACCGGTCATTAAAATAGTTGTTGTCATACGTAAATCGAAACGGCAGGCGCCGGATAATAAATGCCGGCAGATCCTTACAGTCCCTTCCCCACTGCTTCTGGGTATACCCTTTGATCAGTTTCTCATAAATATCCTTTCCTCCAAGTGAAAGTGCCTGTTCCTCCAGATTACGCGGATTTATAATGCCCGCTTCTTCTACCTGCCTGTCAATAATCTCCCTTGCCTCTTTTGGCGTACGGATCCCCCACATTTTGCTAAATGTATTCATATTGAATGGAAGGTTATACAATTCGTCTTTATATATTGCGATAGGAGAATTGATATAATTATTAAATTCTGCAAACTGATTCATATATTCCCAGATTTTTTTGTCAGAAGTGTGAAAGATATGCGCTCCATACTTATGTACATGGATTCCTTCTATATCTTCGCAGTAAATATTTCCTGCAATATGGCTTCTCCGATCTATCACCAGACATGCCTTTCCTTTTTTCGTCAATTCATGTGCCATAACTGCGCCGTACAGCCCGGCACCTACAATTAGATAATCATATTTTCTCATTTTCTTTTCCTTTCCACCGTACAATTGTCTTATCAGGATAAGACATCTGCATTTATTATAGCATTTCTCTTTTTTTATATGATATATCTCGCCATTTTTCGTCATTTTAACTATATAAATTATTTTTCCGTTTACAAATTAGTCAAAATGCACTAAACTATTAAGTAACAATCTATTGAGACGGAGGTAATATACATGAAAGGAAACGTAATTGTCGGACAGTCAGGCGGCCCCACCGCTGCAATTAATTCCAGTCTCGCTGGCGTATACCGTACCGCCAAAGACAGAGGGGCGGAAAAAGTATACGGTATGCTACACGGAATTCAAGGACTTATGCAGGAAAGGTACATTGACTTGTCTGAATTCATCACAAATGAACTGGATGCCGAGCTTTTAAAAAGGACACCAGCAGCATTCCTGGGTTCCTGCCGTTACAAGCTGCCGGAAATCCACCAGGATAAGGAGGTATATGAAAAGATTTTCTCCATTCTTGACAAACTGAATATTGAAGCATTTATCTATATCGGCGGAAATGATTCTATGGACACAATAAAAAAACTCTCCGATTATGCAATCGTTACCGGACACCCCACTCATTTTATCGGATGCCCCAAAACGATTGACAACGATCTTGCTCTTACCGATCACACGCCTGGATATGGAAGCGCCGCAAAATATATCGGTACTTCTGTAAAAGAAATTATCCGCGACAGCTTCTGTCTGGAATATGACAAAGGGCTCGTATCTATCGTAGAAATCATGGGAAGAAATGCAGGATGGCTGACTGGTGCGGCTGCACTTGCAAAAGGGGAGGACTGTGCAGGTCCTGACTTAATCTATCTGCCGGAGCTTCCATTTGATATAGAGGCATTCGGGCACAAGGTAAAAGAGCTTCTTAGCAAAAAGCCCTCTGTTGTCGTAGCAATTTCAGAAGGCATCCGGCTCTCTGACGGACGTTATGTATGTGAACTCGGACAAAGTATTGATTTTGTAGATGCATTCGGGCATAAACAATTGTCTGGCACCGCAAATTATCTGGCAAGCTATATTGCCGGAGAGGTAGGCTGTAAGACTCGCGCCATTGAATTAAGTTCTTTGCAGCGCTCTGCTTCTCACTGCGCTTCCCGCGTAGATATTCTGGAGGCCTATCAGGTAGGCGGCGCTGCTGTAAAGGCAGCAGACGAAGGGGATTCCGGCAAGATGGTTGTTCTCAAACGACTGTCTGATGATCCTTACCAGAGTGGTACAGAAGTTAAAGACGTGCATAAAATAGCCAATGATGAAAAACTGGTTCCAAGAGAATGGGTAAATGAAAGTGGTACTTATGTAACAGACGAATTTGTAAATTATGTGCGTCCATTAATTCAGGGGGATGTATCCCCTGTTATGGTGGACGGAATTCCAAGGCATTTATTCCGTCCATATTGATTTTGCATTTTCAATTAAGAAAGGTGTCAGATGCAGCCTTAAGTCTGCTTTATGGCACCTTTTCATTTATCCATATTTACATATCAGTTCAGCTCATACAGATGTACGCTCGCAAAAACATGCAAGCATGTTTTATGCTTCCCGCACACTGTATGGTTGAACTGTTACAGAAGATTCGACGGAAGGTTGCAAAAATATACATGAATTGCTTGCCGAGAGTAAAAAAGTATAGTAGTATAAAAACTTGAAGGAGTGATTTGATACTATGTCAGATTTGATATACTGGATTGCGATGGTTCTGATAGTTGGTGCGAGTATTGCATTATTGACGGGAACTTTCTTAAGTATAAGGAAAAATAAAAGAGAGAAGAACAAGAAAACAGGACGTGTAGCTGCTTATGCTGACGATTATGAAGAGGACGAGGAAGACGAAAGAGAGCTTCCGAGGCGCAGGGGATCAGCACAGGAAGTCAGGCGTCCGCAGAGCCAGCCGGAACGGAAGAACGAGAAGAAGCAGTGGAAAATTATTTTGGAGAATTTGGATACTTGGGAAAAACACAGCTTTATTTTCTACGATACAATTGCGATTGGACGTGGGAGTGATGTTCGTACATATGAAAAATATCTTTCCGTTTCTGAAGATCCGCGGGTATCTAAGCTGCACTGTGCGATTGTGAAAAGAGGAGAGAAGCTCTATCTGAAGGATCTGGAGTCCAGAAATGGCACATATTTGAATGGGAAAAGAATTGAACGTCCTATTATACTGCAAAGAGATGATGTGATAGGAATTGGAGAATCCAGGTTTGAGGTTCTGAAAGTATTGAGAGAACGAGATTAAAAGATAAAATGCAGAGACAGGGTGCGTGCCAAGTTTGACATGCTTTGTTTCAAGATGTTAAAATGAGGAACAGAAGCGAAACGAGAAGGAGGAGGTTATTATGATAAAGTTGTATGACAATGGTGTCTATTTAATACATGGCACCGAGATAGTAGAAGATGTAGAAAATGCCGGAATTTCTGTGTCAAAGGAAGAGGCAGCTAAAAATACAATTGCTTATGGAATTTTGAAGGAGCACAATACAGCCCCTGACATGAAGAGTCTGCGGATCAAATTTGATAAATTGACATCCCATGACATTACATTTGTAGGAATCATTCAGACAGCAAGAGCATCAGGGCTGGAAAAATTTCCTGTTCCGTATGTTCTGACAAACTGTCATAACAGTCTTTGTGCGGTAGGCGGGACAATCAATGAAGACGATCATATGTTTGGACTGACTTGTGCAAAGAAATATGGTGGTGTATATGTGCCTCCTCATCAGGCTGTCATCCATCAGTTTGCACGTGAGGTACTGGCCGGAGGCGGAAAGATGATTTTAGGCTCCGACAGCCATACACGTTATGGCGCTCTTGGGACAATGGCAATGGGAGAAGGAGGGCCAGAGCTTGTAAAACAGCTTTTGAACAAGACCTATGATATTAATATGCCGGGAGTTGTCGGCATCTATTTGGACGGAGAACCGGCAAAAGGAGTAGGCCCGCAGGATGTGGCGCTTGCAATTATTGGAGCGACCTTTAAAAATGGCTATGTGAATAATAAAGTAATGGAATTTGTAGGCCCGGGTGTCGGAAATCTAAGTGCAGATTTCCGAATTGGAATCGATGTCATGACAACGGAGACAACCTGTCTGTCCTCTATCTGGCGTACCGATGAAAAGATTGAAGAATTTTATGAGATTCATGGCAGAAGGGAAGATTACAAGGAATTAAATCCGGGAGAGACAGCTTATTATGACGGAATGGTTTATGTAGATTTAAGTGAAATTAAACCGATGATTGCGATGCCGTTCCATCCGAGCAACACCTACACGATCGAGGAGCTGAACGCAAACCTGATGGATATTCTGGATGACTGCGAGAAGCGGGCAGAGGTAAGCTTTGACGGTGCGGTCAAGCTCGACTTAAAGAGCAAGGTCAGAAACGGCAGACTGTATGTGGATCAGGGTATTATTGCAGGCTGCGCGGGCGGCGGTTTTGAGAATATCTGTGATGCGGCGGACATCTTAAAGGGTGCGTCGATCGGACCGGATGAGTTTACGCTCAGCGTTTATCCGGCAAGTACGCCGATTTATATGGAACTGGTGAAAAATGGAGCCGTTGCCACGCTCATGGAGACGGGCGCGATTGTGAAGACGGCATTCTGCGGACCGTGCTTTGGCGCAGGAGACACGCCGGCGAACAATGCATTTTCCATCCGCCACTCCACGAGAAACTTCCCGAACCGCGAGGGTTCCAAGGTGCAGAAGGGACAGGTCGCTTCCGTGGCGCTTATGGACGCGCGTTCTATCGCTGCGACGGCGGCAAACAAGGGATATTTGACGGCAGCTACGGACGTGGATGTAGATTTTTCCAAGCCGAAGTATCATTTTGACAGTGCGATCTATGCAAACCGTGTCTTCGACAGCAAGGGCGTGGCAGATCCGTCCGTGGAGATCCAGTTCGGACCGAATATCAAGGACTGGCCGGCGATGAGTGCGCTTCCGGAGAATATGGTATTAAAAGTAGTATCGGAGATTCATGATCCGGTAACGACGACAGATGAGCTGATTCCTTCCGGCGAGACCTCTTCTTTCCGCTCGAACCCGCTCGGACTGGCAGAGTTTGCACTTTCCAGAAAAGACCCGCAGTACGTGGGACGTGCAAAGGAGATCCAGAAGGCACAGAAAGCAGTCGAGGAGGGCACATGTCCGGTTGAGGCAGTCGAAGAACTGCGCCCGGTAATGGATGCGATCCGTGCAGCTTTTCCGGAGAAAACGTTTGGCGAAGAGATGAAGCCGGGAACACTTGGCTTCGGAAGTACGATTTTCGCGGTGAAGCCGGGTGACGGTTCTGCGCGTGAGCAGGCAGCGTCCTGTCAGAAGATGCTTGGCGGCTGGGCAAACATCGCCAATGAGTACGCGACAAAGCGTTACCGCTCGAACCTTATCAACTGGGGTATGCTTCCGTTTGTCATTCCGGAGGGAGCGCTTCCATTCCAGAATCTGGATTATCTGTTTTTGCCGGACATCCGCAAGGCAGTGGAAGAAAAGCAGAGCGAGATTACCGCATACGTGGTGAAGGGTTCTGAGTTAAAGGAATTTAAGCTGGGACTGGGTGCGATGACGGACGACGAGAGAGAGATTATCTTAAAAGGTTGTCTGATCAATTATTATCGCGGATAAGCCCGTTTGGTGGCAATAGGATCAGAGAGAACAGGCAGTGTCAGGGATTGCACTGCCTGTGTTTTTACAACAGAGTTTGTTACAACTAACAAAAAGTATATTCTGTTGTAAATACAACAGACAAATTCCTGGTGCTATGGTAGGATTTGGAAGAAATAGAAAACACGGGGTTGTGTAACAATAGAACATAGAGGAAAACGACCGCGTGTGTGAAATAGAAAGGAGAAATGAATGATGATGAATCCAAGAAAAGTTGCAGTAATCGGATGTGGTTTTGTGGGGGCGTCCATCGCGTTTGCCCTCATGCAGAAAGGACTGTTTTCAGAGATGGTGCTCATAGATGCCAATCACGCAAAAGCGGAGGGGGAGGCGATGGATTTAAGCCACGGTCTTCCCTACACGGCGTCGATGGACATCTATGCCGGGGACTATAAGGATGTGGCAGACTGCGGTCTGATCATTATTACCGCGGGAGCGAATCAGAAACCGGGAGAGACGCGTCTGGACCTGATCGAGAAGAATGTCGGTATATTAAAATCGATCGTTCCGCAGATCACGGCGACGGCTTTTGAGGGAATTTTAATGATAGTTGCCAATCCAGTGGATGTGCTGACCTATGCGGCACAGCAGATATCCGGTTATCCGGTGGAGAGAGTCTTTGGCTCCGGTACGGTTTTGGATACGGCGAGACTCAAATATCAGGTTGGCAGACATCTGGATGTGGACAGCCGCAGCGTTCATGCTGTTATCATCGGTGAGCATGGCGACAGCGAACTTCCGGTATGGAGCGGGGCGAATGTGTCCGGAATCGATCTGAATCATTTCTGCGAACTGCGGGGACATTTCAACCACGAGGCATCCATGGAGCGCCTGTATGAGGAGGTGCGCGACAGCGCCTATGAGATCATAGAGCGCAAGGGTGCGACCTACTACGGCATTGCCATGGCGGTTGCGAGAATTGCAGAGAGCATTGTGAAGGATGAGCATGCCGTGCTTCCGGTGTCGGTGGAACTGCAGGGAGAGTACGGTCTGTCCGGTCTGGCACTCAGCATCCCGTCGGTGGTCGGCAAGAACGGAATCGAGAAGGTGCTTGAGATTCCGCTCAATGAGAAGGAGAAAAATGCACTTCTTGCGTCGGCAGACCAGCTGAAGGCAGTCATTGAAAAATTAACATTAAATTAGCGGCAAATAAAGAATAGCGATTGGAAAACCTCCCTGCATGGGGTATAATGTACGCATAGGCAAAAGTGAGCATGCATCGAAACGGATGCAGATGCTTGCAGCGGCAGCCGGATCCGATGCATGTGAACGCGTCAGCGGGTCCGGAAAACCGTAGGTTTTTCGGACCTTTTGCCGTAGGCGTGAAAAGCTGACCGGACGTGCACTGCGAGAGCAGAAGCGGCAGACAACAGAGGAACAGCAAGGAGGTTTACTATGGACAGTGAGAGACGACAGACAGACAATACTTCCGGCGACAGAAATGGCGGATGGAATTTAAAGCAATATGTAGTAATCGCGTTGGTAGTGTTTATTACGTTTTGCTGCTGTATACTGTTTTTCTTTATGATATATCGTTACAACGGGTTTGCGGATTTCTGGAAAAAGCTGACCACAATTCTTCAGCCTATTATTATGGGGCTGGTGCTTGCATATCTGCTCAATCCGGTAATGAAGTTTCTGGAACGTCATCTGATGAAGCTGTTGGAACCGCGGATGAAGAGCAAAACAAAAGCAAAAAAAATGTCGCGCGGCGTTGCGATCGCGGGGGCGTGGGTGTTCTTAGGGGGAATCGTTGTACTGCTTATCGCGGCGATTGTTCCTTCTATTATACAGAGTATACAGGGGATCGCCACGGGGCTTCCGAGCGAGGTCAAGAATATCATGGACTGGTCGGATGAATTCTTCAAGGGAGATTCGGAGATTGTAGGTGTTATAAACGATGTGCTGCAAAAAGCAAGCGATGCCGTACAGAAGTTCCTTGAAAATGATCTGCTGGCGCAGGTTCAGGTTTATCTGACGTCGATCGCAAGCGGTGTGATCTATACGTTAAAGTTTCTGCTGAATCTGGTGGTCGGCATCATTGTGTCCATTTATGTGCTGGCGAGCCAGGAGACGTTTGCAGGACAGGCGAAGAAAATCATTTACGCCATGTTCAAGCCGGTACGTGCGAACGTGATCGTTGAGACGGTGCGCAAGAGCAACGAAATCTTTGGCGGATTTATTTCCGGAAAACTTCTGGATTCAGCGATTATCGGTATTCTTGCCTATGTGGTGCTCACTATTATGAGAATGCCGGATACGATCCTGCTTGCAGTGATCATCGGCGTGACCAACATTATTCCGTTTTTCGGACCGTTTATCGGAGCAATTCCGTCATTCCTTATCGTTGTATTGCAGAATCCGCTGCAGGGAGTGTACTTTCTCATTTTCATCTTTATTCTCCAGCAGATCGACGGCAATATTATCGGACCGAAGATCCTCGGCGATTCTACCGGTCTCAGTTCCTTCTGGGTGGTATTTGCCATTCTGGTATTTGGCGGGCTGTGGGGATTCCCGGGCATGCTGCTCGGTGTGCCGCTCATGGCAGTAATCTACTATGTGGCACAGAAGCTGGTATCTTATTTTCTGCGAAAGCGGGGTCTGGTGGACGATACGGGAAGCTACATTCATCTGATGCGCATTGACAAGAGGACAAACGAGCTTGTCTATGAGGAAAAAACGGAGAAAGGCACCGGGGAAAAAATCGAAGAATCACCTGAAAAATAATATGCTGCCCTCATATAGGACAATGAAATATAAAAGTCCTATATGGGGGTATTTTCATGTCTGGAAAAAGTAAGATAATTCCAATAAAAAAAGACAGGCAGCACACCACTGCGTGACAGCCTTTTCGGACGAATATTTTTGACATCTATTAGTGCGTATGATAAACTAAAAGGTAATAAAAAGAGTGAAAATCGCACAGTTTGAGGTGGCACAAATTGGATAAATACGAATATAAATTAAAGCTGGATCAGATGAAGTCCTTTACCGCAGAGAATAATTACAAAGCCGCTGCGGAGATTGCGGACACGATCAACTGGCATAAAATAAAAAACGTCAACGCACTGATTAAGGCGGGAGAAATCTACGAGAATGTGGGAAGATATGAGGAGAGCAGGGACATTCTGCTCATGGCGTATGACAGATCTCCGATCGGACGAATGATTATCTACCGGCTTGCGGAGGTTGCCATCAAGATGGGGAACTGCGAGGAAGCGAGAGACTACTATCAGGAATTCGTGGAGATCGCCCCGCACGACAATCTCAAATACGTTCTGCGTTACGAGATCAGTAAGGCGGAGGGCGCCGATCTGCAGACGCTGATCGGAATACTGGAAGAATTAAAAGAGCAGGAATATTCCGAGGAGTGGGCGTTTGAGCTGGCATGCCTTTACCATAAGGCGGGGATGAGCGAAAAATGCATCGACGCCTGCGATGAGCTGATTCTCTGGTTCGGAGACGGACCTTATGTGGAGCGGGCGCTGGAGCTTAAGATGCTCTATCAGCCGCTGACCAGACAGCAGGAGGAAAAGTACCGGCAGTTCCGCCTCAAAAAAGAGGGCGTTGTGGAAGTGCGGCCGGAGGACGACCTTGAGTCCGGCGAGATTGTGAGCGAACCGGTGCAGATACCGAAGGTAAAGCTTTCACCGGAGCGTTTTAATACACAGAATCTGCAGGATGAACTTCGCAAGAATATGGTGCAGATCATGGAAGCGACCGACAAGGAAAAGGTCGAGGACAGCATGGATACGATCAAGAAGCTCGTGGAGGAGATTCCGTATCTTCAGATCCCCAAGGAGGAACCGTTGCCGCAGGATACGATCGAGATGCCCCATATCGAGACGGATGCAGAGATTGACAACTCGCTCAAGAGCAATTTTAAAGAGCTTCTTGCAGAGGATTATGACGGACAGATCAGCATGTATGTTCCGGATAAGGGGGCTACAGAGCCGCAGGTGACGGGACAGATGAGTATTGATGAGGTGCTTGCAGACTGGGAGAAGACCAGGCGTGCGGCAGAGACGGCGCTTGAGGAGGCGAAGCAGCGCAAGCTGGAATCCGCGAAGGCGCGTGCACTGCAGGAGGCAGGCGATATCATGGAGCGTCTGGTGGATGTGATTCCGAAGCTTGACTCCGGACTGACACCGAAGGATCTGCTGGATGAAGAGTATCTGGGCGGTCAGCCGATTGCTGACGATAAGGCGGCTGAGATGGTGGCGAACATGAACCAGATCTTACAGCAGGAGATCGACCGCTTATCTTCCGAGAATGCGAGAATGGATGAACAGCTTGCGGCGGCAAGTGCGGCGGAGGCAGCAGGTGTGGCGGAGCCGCAGGAAGCGTTGCAGCCGGAGGAGGCAGATTTCTGGGGGAACGGCATCACAGAGCTGACACAGAGCCCGTATGAGATAGAACCAGATGCGGAGCAGCTTGCGGCGGAGGCTGCATATGAACCGCAGACAGATGCGGTATACGGAGCAGAGACAGAGCCGGTATACGCACCGGAGGCAGAGGCGGTATATGAGCCGCAGACAGGGGCGGTATATGAACCGCAGACAGATGCGGTGGTAAGTGAGACGGAACAGGCAGATGCGGCAGGAAGCTATGGCGGAATCGCGGAACCGGAGATTCCGGGCAGCTATACCGAAGAGACAGACCCGGATACGTTTACCCTGGGGGCCGATGTCCAGGCGCTTCTGGCAGAGGAAGCGGTGGCAAAAGACACGGCGCAGCCACAGGCGGCGGAAGAACCGGAGGATACAGACGATGCTGCCGGGATGGAAGAGCCGGATACGGCAGCACTGGGAGCCGACATCCAGGCATTGATGGAAGAGCAGAAGATACAGCCGGAGGACGAGGAACTTCCGAAGGCGGAGAAGTCCGGCGGAAAGCTGGCAGGCGGGGGACACCCGAAGAGCGGAGCTTCAAAAGCGAAAGCGGCAGACGACGTGCTTCCGAAGATCGAGGAGCCGGAGGAGGAAGGACATCAGGCAATTACCCGGCTTTCCAAAGAGCAGCGGGAGATTTTTACATATTTTGTGCCGATTAAGGGAATGGAACAGCAGCTGTGCCAGGCGCTTACGGGAGCAGCGGCAAGACTTTCGTCCGGTAAAACGGCTTCCACCGGGAATATGATTATTCAGGGCGGACAGGGAAGCGGCAAGACGGTGCTCGCGACCAGCATGATTAAGGCGCTCCAGAAGGAAGTGGGCAAGCCGAACGGAAAAATCGGCAAGATCGAAGCTTCCGTGCTGAATCAGAAAGATGTGGCGGCGCTCCTTAAAAAAGTGGCGGGCGGATGTCTGATTATCGAAAAGGCGGGAGCCATCTCAAGAGAGACGGCAGTCAAGCTTGGCACGCTGCTTGACAGTGACAACAGCGGACTGTTTGTGATTATGGAGGACACCAGAAGAGGAATCGAGAAGGCACTCAGCCGGGATGCGGGATTTGCAGCACGGTTTTCGGAGAAAATCAATATCCCGATCTTTACGAGCGACGAACTGGTGGCGTTTGCGAGATCCTATGCCAACGAACTGGGTTACACCATCGATGAGATGGGAGTTCTGGCACTTTACAACAGCATCAGCAATATTCAAAAGCTGGATCAGGCGACAACCCTTACAGAGGTCAAGGATATTGTGGACGAGGCAATCGCCCATGCAGAACGGGGAGGACTTAAGAAGGCGTTCAGTATTATCACTTCCAGAAGATATGACGATGACGATTATGTCATCCTTCATGAAAAAGATTTTGGATTTTAAAATCAAGATAAAGGGGTAGATGGGTATGGCAAATTTTTCAGAGCTGGATCGGTACTTATTTGGGCAGGCGACACACTATGAGATTTACCGGAAGCTGGGGGCGCATCCTACAGATGAATACGGCATCCGGGGAGTCTGCTTTGATCTGTGGGCGCCAAATGCCGTGCGTGTATGGGTCATCGGTTCCTTTAACGGATGGGATGAGGGCGCCAATGAAATGAAGCGCCTGGAGCCGGAGACGATGGGGATTTTTGAATTGTTTATTCCGGGTGTCGAGGAGGGCGATCTGTATAAGTACCTCATCGAGACGAAGGACGGAAAGCGCCTATACAAGGCGGATCCTTATGCGAACTACGCGGAGTTAAGACCCGGAACGGCGTCGGCAGTTACGGATATTGAACATTTTAAGTGGTCAGATACCGAGTGGATGAAAGAGCGCGCCACACACAAGGAAGATGTATATGAACAGCCGCTTGCCATCTATGAGGTTCACCCGGGATCCTGGATGCGTCATCCGGGCAGACAGGATGACGGATTTTACAGTTATCGGGATCTGGCAAAATCTTTGATTCCGTATGTGACTGAGATGGGGTATTCCCATATCGAGCTTATGGGAATCTGCGAATATCCGTACGATGGTTCCTGGGGCTATCAGGTAACCGGTTATTATGCGCCTACCTCGCGCTATGGAACACCGGAAGACTTCGCTTATTTTGTAAATGAATGCCACAGACACAAGATCGGCGTCATCTTAGACTGGGTTCCGGCACATTTTCCAAAGGATGCGCACGGTCTGGCAGAGTTTGACGGAAGCTGTCTCTATGAGTATGCAGACCCGAGAAAAGGGGAGCATCCGGACTGGGGCACTAAGATTTTTGATTACGGTAAGAACGAGGTCAAGAATTTCCTGATCGGCAGCGCCCTGCTGTGGGTGGAGCATTACCATGTGGACGGTCTGCGTGTAGACGCGGTGGCGTCCATGCTGTATCTCGATTACGGAAAGGAGGCCGGTCAGTGGGTTCCGAACCAGTACGGCGACAATAAGAACCTGGAGGCAATCGAGTTCTTTAAACATATTAATACCCTGGTTCTCGGAAGAAATCCGGGAGCTGTCATGATTGCGGAGGAATCTACCGCATGGCCGAAGGTGACCGGACCAGTGGAGGATGACGGACTGAATTTCAGCTATAAGTGGAACATGGGCTGGATGCATGATTTTTTGGATTACATGAAGCTGGATCCTTACTTTCGACGGGATAATCATCACAAGATGACATTTGCGATGAGCTACAATGAGAGCGAAAAATACATTCTGGTGCTCTCCCACGATGAGGTTGTACATCTGAAATGCTCCATGATTAACAAAATGCCGGGACTTGGCATTGATAAGTTCCGCAATCTCATGGTAGGCTACGCGTTTATGATGGGACATCCGGGGAAGAAGCTTTTATTTATGGGACAGGAATTTGCACAGCTTCGCGAGTGGAGTGAGGAGCGTGAGCTGGATTGGTTCCTTCTCGACAATCCGGATCACAAGCATATCCAGAACTGGGTGAAAAAACTGCTTCATATTTACCGGAAGAATCCGGCGCTTTACGAGCTCGACAGCAGCTGGGGCGGTTTCGAGTGGATCAATGCGAACGATGCGGACAGAAGCATCTACAGTTTCATCCGCAAGAGCAAGGACGGAAAAAATCAGCTGCTCTTTGTGTGCAGCTTTACACCGGTGGCAAGACCGGATTACAGAGTGGGAGTGCCTGCCAAGAAGACCTACAAGCTGATATTGGACAGTGACTCCGAAGAGTTTGGAGGATGCGGCAGACAGCGTCCGCAGAGTTACAAGGCGGTGGAGGCCGAATGTGACGGCAGACCATACTCGATCGCGTATCCTCTGGAGCCGTACGGCGTGGCGGTATTTCGTTACTGATTGCATTTCGGGGGCTGGCGAAATGCGAAGAACAGCTTAATAATGGTGCTGATATGACCGATATATATATCAGCTATGAATGGCGCATAGTGTTATGCGCCATTTTTATGCTTCATATTCGATTACTCTATAGAACCACAGCTGAAAAGGTAAAAGGAGTGCACAGGATGAGAGTAGAGCAGCAGAGCCAGAATATTATAGATGTTGTAAAGCAGAGTATCGGACCGGAGGAAAAGAGTGGGGCCGTTCTGAGCCAATATACCACAGGAGCCGCGGGAGCTGCCGTGGAAAAAAGCAGTGTCAGTGACAATGCGAAATCCGTGAATTTAAAAGATGCCACCTATGCCAAGCCGGCAGCGGAAGACAAGCAGACGGTTGCCGAGGAGATCGAAGCGTCCGCGACGCTTGATGCCGAAGAGCGCAAGAACCAGATGGCGGTGTTGTCCAACACTACCTCCCCGGAAGATTATGCCAAAATGCAGGAAGACGGATTTTCACTGGACGATACGACGACCAATACGATTGTGACCGAGACGGATAAGATTAAGGCACAGCTTGCAAAAGCGGGAGTGGATATCTCTTTCTTTGGAGATGATCTGGATTACGAGCAGATGGCGGCGCTTACCGGAAGCGAAGCGCTTGCAAGACAGCTGGCGCAGGCAATGAAGGAAGCCGACCTCCCGTGCACCGAGGAAAATGTGCGGGGCGTGATGGAGGCGCTCTCACTGGCGCAGACACTTCAGACGCCGGGGGACGGCGCAGTGAAGTATATGCTGGATAACGGGATGGAGCCCACGATCGGCAACCTGTACAAGGCAGAGTACAGCGGAAGTGCTGCTTATCAGGCAAATCCGGAGGCAGCAGTCGATATGACGATGTTTTCGGATCAGATTGACGCGATTATTGCGCGCGCCGGGCTTTCGGTGGATGATACATCAAAAGAGGCGTGCCAGTGGCTGCTGGACAATAGCGTGCCGCTCAATGAGGAGAATCTTGCTTACTATATGGAGCTGAAAAATCTCAGTCTGCCAGTGCAGGCAGAGGCGCTGCTGGGCAGTATGGCGGCTGCGGTTGCAGAAGGAAAAAGCCCGCAGGAAGCACTGCTTGTGGATGGACAATCATTTGCGGACAAGGCGCAGGAGGCCTGCGATGTGATCGGCGAAGCGACGGATGAGGATGTCGCATATGTCGTGGATCACGGCATGGAGTTAAATATCCGCAGCTTAAAAGAAGCGATGGCACATCGCTCGGGTGAGGAGACGGCGGATAGCGCTTCGGGAGACGCGCAGGAGGAGACGGCAGAGAGCAGTGCGGATGGCAGCACTGCTTATACACAGAGAGAACTGGATCTGCTGACCGCCAGAAGACAGCTGGAGGAGACACGTCTTGCGATGACAGCACAGGCAAACTATGCGTTGCTCAAAAAGGGAATCCAGATTGATACCCAGCCGCTGGCAGAGCTTGTGGAGGCTTTGAAGGAGACGGAGAACCAATATTACGAACAGCTGTTGAAGGGACAGGGTGTAGAAGCTTCGGAGACGAACGTGAATCTTTTCCGTGAGACCACAGAGCGTGTCAACGATTTAAAAACGGTACCGGCATACGTGCTGGGAGCGCAGGGAGTAAAGGATGCGTCTGTCGCAGAGGTTCATGATACCGGACGTGCGATGCGGGATACCTTTGAGCGTGCAAATCAGAGTTATGAGACCCTGATGACGGCACCACGTGCAGACCTGGGGGATTCGATTCAGAAGGCATTCCGTAATGTGGATGATATTTTGAACGATATCGGACTGGAGGCGACGGAGGCAAATCAGCGTGCAGTGCGCATCCTCGGTTATAACCAGATTGAAATTACACAGGAATCCGTGGCGGAGATGAAAGCGGCGGATGAGCAGGTGCAGCGTGTATTCCGCAACCTGACGCCGGCAACGGTGACGGAGATGATCCGCAGAGGAATCGATCCGCTGGATATGGATTTTAGTACGCTGAATGCGACAGCGGAGCAGATAAAAAAGGAGACTGGCGCGAACGATGAGCGCGGCTTCGGAGAATTTTTGTGGAAGCTGGAACGCACGGAGGGAATCAGCCAGGAAGAGCGGGCTTCTTATATCGGAACGTATCGCCTGATCCATCAGGTAGAGCAGTCGGACGGCGCCGCGGTGGGAGCGCTTGTAAATCAGGGAGCCGATATCACCATGCGCAATCTGATGATGGCGGTCCGATCCGAGAGGCGCAGTGGAAAAATGGATTACAGTGTGGATGAATCCTTTGGAAAAGTGGAAGGCAGTGGATATTCCGGCACTTCCATCACCGATCAGATGGAAGCGGCATATCAGAACAACTGCGTGAAAGATGTCGCAGATCTGCTCACACCGGAGCGCATGAAGGTTGTCGCATCACAGACGCCGGACTGGGAGGAGATGACTCCGGAGCAGTTAAAGGAGGCGCTCGCGCAGGCACAGACAGACGATGCCAGCCAGGATTATGCATATGCGAAGGAGCAGCTGGATCAGTTATCGCAGAGCGCGAAAATGACGCAGGATATTTACACGGTACTGCAGAAGTACGACATTCCGAATACCATGACGAACGTCATGGCGATGGAAGCCATGGTAAATGACCGGAACGGCGTATTTCGTCAGATCTTCGGCGAGAGCGCAAAGGGAAGCCACAAAGAGGAAAATGAGGAGCAGCTTGCCCGGGCGAAGGAGCAGGTGCTTGAGGATTTCGGAGAGGCAATCGCAAGCCCGGAGGGACTTGCCGCTGCACAGGAACAGCTTGCTGAGGTTGCTGAGAATGTAATGAAGGGAATGATCGACAGCGATGACGTGACAAGTCTTGATATCAGGGAGATGCGTCTGTTGTCGGCACAGTTGTCCATCGGCAGCATGATGGCAAAAGAAGAGCAGTATGCAATACCGGTGCAGACCGAGAGCGGTGTTGTCGGCATTTCGCTGAAGGTCGTGCGTGGGGATGGTGAAAAAGGGCTGGTTGACATCACGATGGAAACCAAGCTTCACGGTAAGATTGCGGCAACGTTCCAGGCAAAAGAGCATGGCGTCAGCGGTCTGATTGCATCGGACCGGGAGGATACCAAAGAACTTTTAGACAGTCGGCAGGAGAGCCTTACGGCAGTATTGGACAGTGGAAACGAGGCAGATCTTCACTATGCATGCATCGCAGATCTGGATCTGAACCATTTTTCAACAGGCGTCTTTGGCGTGGATGCACCAGAACAGCAGGAGACCACAGAGAAACAGTCGGATACGACGTATCAGGTGCAGACAACAAGGCTATACCATATTGCGGAAAGCTTTGTGCGGCAGGTGCAGGATCTTTTGCAGGGAACAGATGCGCAGGGAGCGGATGCATAAAACAGTTAAAGCAGGGATTCTTCTTCGAGATAGGAGAGAATCCCCAGATAGATGGCATGAGCAAGCTTGCTCTGATAATCTTCGGTCAGGAGCAGATCGGCTTCGCTCTGGTTGCTTAAAAACCCACATTCTACGATTACCGTAGGTGTGGGTGTTTTTTTTAGGAGATAGTAGCTTTCGTTTGCCTTGGCGACGCGTGTATTCTGGGGATCGACTTCGGAAATCAGATGCTCCTGGAGAACGTCCGCTAAGCGCTTGCCGTTTTCGGACTGCCCGTAATAGAATACCTGGGCGCCTTTGATGTCTTCGGTTGTGTAACTGTTCTGATGAATGCTCACGGTGAAAGCGGGATTGGCGTCCGCGATTATCTGGCAGCGCTTCTGCATATCCGCGGCTTTTTTGTTGGTGGCGTCTGCGGGTGAGAGACCGGCGTCGGAATCACGGGTGAGAACGACAGAGATTTCTCTCTGTTCCAGAAGATCTTTTAATTTTAAAGCGATGGAGAGGTTGATGTCCTTTTCGAGTGCGCCGTTGATGCCCACCTTTCCGGGGTCACTTCCGCCGTGACCGGCATCGACGACAATACAGATTTTTTCACGTGCCGCCTTTTCACTCTGGACCAGTACGGCGCCCTGCTTTGCGAGAATGAAGGCAGCGGCCAGAAGACAGAGGCTCATGATAAGTTCCAACTTTTTTTTCATGAAATAAAAAACCCCCGGGGATTCGTTCATAAAATGATATTCACGATCCCCGGGGGTTAGAACGGCTAGTTGATGTATTTGATAATGGTATCCCAGACCGCCGGATCCTCCAGACCAAGCTTCCAGAAAGCTCCGCCGGCGAGCTGGTTGGACTGCATTACCTTTAACTTCTCCTCAAGTGAAGTGGCATCCTCCACCCAGATCTTGTAGGTGACGCCGCCGTTGATGTATTCTACATAATACTGTCCGTCTGTGTCGGACCACACCGGAACGGCTCCGTTCGTGCTGATCAGGTTCTGGACTTCTTTCATGCCTGCCGAGTAGCAGTCCAGCTCGTAGAGTGTATCACTGTCGGAGGTGTCCTCGGTTGTACTGACAGCCGCGCCATCGTCCGATACCGGAGTCTCGCTCCAGACACGTGTGTAAAACGGCATACCGAGAATCAGCTGGTCTGCCGGAACGCTTTGGAGCGTATCTGCGACACCCTGATTGACAAAACCGATGGACGCCACCGATCCGGCTTCCTCGGAACCTGCGTAATGCTCATCATATCCCATCAGTATGACATAGTCGGCAAAGACTGCCTGCTCGGAGCGGTTATAGAATGCCGTGTAAGCTGTTGGCGGATAATTATCGACGGAAAGGACAATGCCGTTGTTGGCACATTTCAGCGATAATTCCCGGATAAACTGGATATAGGAATCACCGATGGAAGGGTCGAGCGATTCAAAGTCCACGTTAATGCCGTCCAGCTTGTACTGGATCGCAGCGGAGATCAGGTTGTTGATCAGACTCTCACGTCTGGAACTGTAGGTCAGCACCTGCGTGGTATCCGGACTCTCCAGTCCCTGATCCTTGGCGCCGAAGTTGCTTACAAGCGCCCAGACTTCAATGTTGTTCTGGTGACAATAGTTTACATAATCAGAACTTGCCAGGGAACCGATGCCTCCGTTCGTATCCTTTAAGTAAAACCAGGTCGGAGAGATGACATTGAGTCCCTTGGTGTTTGAAAGTACGTTCGCAATGTTTGCGTTCGCACTGCTGTTGGTTACCTGGTGCCAGCCGAGATTAATGGAGAAATCTTTTTTAATATGCGAAAATTCTTCCGCAGTGTAGTCGCTGGTCCGGGTCGCGGTGGAGGTGCTGCCGAGGGCTTTGGTCTTTACATAGCCGATGATGCCGTCCTCCGTCATCACCTTCGTCCAGGTCTCGTCCGGCTCTAAAACCGTGAGCACGGTTCCTTTTGCAAGGTCGGCGAGAATCGGACTCTTGATGCCGCCCTGATAGCGCAGCTCCGTGGATTTCTTGACAGGAGCGGTGTTGTAGTCGCCCCACTGGTTTGTGAGGACAACGCGGTTCGGCTGATCGTATACGGTATAATCAAAATCGGAATACTGTTTTACGAAATCGATCGCAATATATGCGGTGGAGGCATCTGCCTTTACAATCGTGTGATCTAACGTCCGGGCGTCTTTGGTCACATAGTAGGTCGTGCTCTCCGCATCCGCCGAGATCAGGTCGGTGGCGGTGGTGTATAAAAGCTTGTTCTCATTGGCATCCCAGAAAAAACGGCTGTTGATCTTATCGTGAACCGTCTCAAAATCCAGATATACGTTTCCGTCGATCAGTCGCCCCTGCACAGACAACACTTCATTATTAAAGATCAGGGCTACGGAATCATCAGATGCAAGCCCGTAATACTCGGATAACTCCTGGTGCTCTTTGGAGGGCGTGTATTTTTCGATCAGTCGTCCGAGCAGCATGAACAGAATGATAATGACGATTAAAACAAGAACGGCAATGACCGGTATAATATTCTTTTTTGTATTCTTCATGGAAAAATCCTTTCTTCTTCTGAGAGATTTCCCCTACATTGTAGCATATTGCAGCACAAAATCAAAGCTATTTGCATCTGCCATTTTTTGCGTGCCGCAGAATGAAAAACGGGAACCGGCCGCGGGAGATTGTGAACTCGGGCGGCAGTTCCCGGCTGTCTTTTTATCAAATAATATTCACTGCATAGACAGTATGACCGGGCATTGAGGAACTCAGTCATTCTGTTCCAGTTACGACTAGTTACGGAAGATCTTTTCTGATCTTATCAAAATGGACTTCCTTTAACACCCCCTCGTCAAAAATATAATCTCTCATGTACGTGCTTTCCTCCTGCACGCAGAGCTGGCTGGCTACATCCTGCGAGCTGCTTTTCGCGCCCTCCAGCCAGATGGTAATGCCTCGATTCTCCAGAGACGTAAGCTCCAGATAGAGTCTTTGCATATGTTCATCATTCACATTAGATTCCCCCAAATCTGAAAAATACCAAAAGGAATTCGCTGGTTACGTTTCGTGATATAAAGAAAAATTGCGCTGCCTGATCCCCGGCAGACAGTGTGTTGCGGTTACAATGAATAAAATGACAGAAGTATGTCAAAAAATAGAAAGTGCTCCTTCTCTATATGAAAAGGGTTTTTGATGAACGGAACCTCCTGCATGGATATGGAGTGCTGCCTGGAAAAAACGGAATGATTCTGGAATGTTCCCACCTGTACCAGATAATGATAACCTTCCCCAAGGTTTGTAAAGTTGTTAAATTGTTTGAAAAATTCCTCATAACTCCAGGTTTTCCAGAGTGCAAGACTGCCTAGCACAATCTTGCGGTCACAGCGCAGGAATTCTGCGGCAGCGGATTCGTTTAAGCTGCCGAGATCCAGGATCAGATAATCATACCCCATATTCAGCAGGCGGGGCACAGCATCCGGTGCCAGATTCGGATAATAATCCACGCCGTGCAGGCGGAAGTGAAAAAACTCTGCCTTTGAAGTGTCCGCGGCATCCGGCGCTTTGCTGCATTGTAAGGCATGGCGGTGTATGGAGTCCGCAAGAGCAGATTCCGGAATCAGCCGCGCCAGTTCGCTGCGCTTGTGAAGTTCAAGACAAGCGGTGCGCAGTCTTCGCCTGGAGGCACAGTATGTGCTAAGGCTTATGGCGAGCTGTGTCACGCCAGCCCCCGGATGACATCCGAGAATGCCGATGGTGATGTGTGCTTTGGTTTCGTTGCGATCAAAATAGAAGATGCCGTCTCCCTCCTTTCTTCGGTAAGATGGACGAAACAAGCCGTTCCTTTTCGGGTGTTGTATCGTATGGAACCGCATCTTCCGGAAAGCAGTAGACGCGGTGGTCTAACTGCCGTGCGTATGCCTTTGCGGCAGAGCGGCAGCCGTGATTGCAGAGAAAACGTGTCTGCGGCAGCAGTGCCAGCTGTTTCCCATAGGCGGCTGCCTGTACAAAATCCCAGTCTCCTCCGTTTAAGACGAAAAGAATCAGGTCAAAAGAAGCCAGCTCGGCAAGCGCGGGCGCGCGGGTGCCATAGTCTCTTACAACGCAGTCATCCGGCGGAACGGAAACAGATATACTGTCCCCATAGTCCGGAATCCCGCGGAAGCTTCCATAAATAAAGATCCCGTTCTGGTCGATCAGACGATGATTTGCCCTGGCGGCGTGTAGAAGCGATGCGCTCCCGTCCGCGGCAATATAAATGGCGGGAATATGTTTTTGATTCATGGTGCTGACAAGAGAAATGGAAATATGCGTGGCGCCTGCACCGGGTCTGCTCCCGATGACGGCAATGTTCCGAATGAGATGCGAAGACTGCTGATTCTCTGATAATGGTACACGAAGCAGTGCGGCTTTCAGATCGCAGGCCTCCTGACAGCGGTCTGCCGGATCTGCGGCGCATGCCTGCTCTAAGATGCACCGAAGCTGTCTGGAACAGCGGCAGGACATGGCGTCCGAAAGCTCCGTTAAAACCCTGCCGAGACTGTAGATGTCGGCAGCCGGAGTGACGGGCTGTCCGCGCAGGATTTCCGGTGCGCAGTAGCGGCTTGTCCCGTAAAGTTGGAAATTTTTTCCGAAACCGGTAAAAAAAGATGCAATGCCAAAATCGAGTAATTTTACCTGATCTCCACATAATATAATATGCTCCGGCTTTAAGTCCTGATACAGGATCGGGTATGGAGACAAATGATGCAGATAGGTAAAAATGTCGCATAGCTGTATGCCCAGTTTTACGATCAGTTCCTCAGAAATGCTTTTTTGATGAGAGACAAACGTCTCGAGTGATTCACCCTGAATGTATTCTTCAATCATATAAAGATAGGCGTCATCTTCGTCGATATCATATATGAGGGGGATTCCTGGATGATTAAGATTCTTCAGAAGAGCTGCTTCCGCGAGGAAGTCAGATTCCAGGGAGAAAGAAGATCTATCCGCCAGAGACCTGGGGATTCGCTTGATGGCCCGATAAATCTTCAGCTTGAGATGCTCGGCGAGAAATACGGTACCGAAACTACCGGAACCGAGTACGGAAAGAATCCGGTACTTGCCGAACAGAATAACTTCTTCTATGCAAAATCCGCTCCTTTCATAGTGTGGCAGATTCGCATCTCATGCATATGTTTATAACATGAAAAATGTAGTTTGACAATAGCTTTTCGGCAGTTTATAAAGATTTAATAAAAAGGTATACTTTACATCAATATAGCATTTGATTATAATAAATGTACAGTTTACAAGGTTTTCCGGATAAAGGAAGTAATGCGGGAGTTTCGCATGAAAGTTTGGCTGGAAGCTTGGCTTTCAGAATACGGAAAGGCGTGGTGTAGTATGAAAATTGAAAAAGTAAACGACAATCAGATTCGCTGTACGCTGACGAGGGAGGATCTGGCAGAGCGTCAGATCAAGCTGAGTGAGCTTGCATACGGAACGGAGAAGGCAAAGCTTCTGTTCCGCGATATGATGCAGCAGGCGGCGTATGAATTTGGTTTTGAGGCGGATGATATTCCGCTGATGATAGAGGCAATACCGTTGTCACAGGACACGATTATTCTGGTGATTACCAAGGTGGAGTATCCGGAGGAGCTTGATACCAGATTTTCCAGGTTCTCCGATCCGGATCCGGAAGACGTGTACGAGGAGGCAATGGCAGGCGGTGGAGCAGCACCGGCGCCGGAAGGTGCAGATGACATACTGGGGTTGTTCCGCAGGATTCAGGAAGAGCGCAGAAAGGCGGCAGATGCACAGGGCAGTAAGGATAGCTTCGTTTCAGAAGAGAATGATAAGAAAAAAGAAACTCCGGTAAACGTACTTGTAGACATTACGAAGTTATTTGTGTTCAGTGATTTTTCTGAGATAACCAGACTGGCGCACACGCTGCAGGGCTTCTATCAGGGGAATAACGATCTGTATAAGAATGAGGCGGCGCACAAGTATTATCTTCTGGTCAGCAAGAGCAGACAGACACCGGAAGAGTTCAACAAGGTGTGCAATATTTTATCCGAATATGGAACGCAGCAGACGTATACGCCGGCAGCAGGCGCGTTCATGAAAGAGCACTATCAGGTGATTTTGAAAAATCATGCGCTTCAGACGCTGGCAGAGCTTTAAAGGTCTTGCGGCGTTAAGCAACAGAAAAAAGGGTATTCCGGTTCCAGTGGGAACCGGGATACCCTTTTCGTCTGGTGTCTGCCTGCGGATTAAGCGAGATCCTTTGCAAGAAAATCGTTGATCTCTTTTACCAGAGCGTCCGGATCGATACCGTGTACCATGGCAGCCTCTTCTACTGTCTCCATCTGGGAAGACGGGCATCCAAGGCAGTGCATTCCAATATTTAAAAGGATTGGTGCGATATTCTGATCGATCTGAAGTAATTCGCCAATCATCGTGGACTTTGTGATCTGTGTCATAATGATACCTCCTTATGTGATTATGGGCATGTATGATTACATTAGTATGCCCGGCAATGTGCTAATTATAATACGAAACGCCGTGGAATGCAAACAAAGTTTGCGTGAAATACGCAGGTGCGCGGGAAATCTTTTCTGCCGGGTATTCAGTGAAGCGGCAAGTTGGTCGATATATAGGACAGATATGGATAAAGGAGAACGACAGGATGAGAATAAATTATAATGTTTCGGCATCGATAGCGAACAAGAATCTGCTCGGGATTGAGAGTAATTTAAGCCAGTCCATGGAGCGGCTTTCTTCCGGTTTAAAAATCAATCATGCAAAGGATAATCCGGCGGGAATGGCGATTTCCCGCAAGATGAAAGCACAGATTGACGGACTTGACCGGGCATCTGCCAATGCGTCGGACGGTATTTCCGTCATTCACATTTCGGATGGTGCGTTAGGTGAGGTGACAAGTATTCTGCAGCGTATGAGAGAGCTTTCCGTGCAGGCGGCGAGTGACGCGACGATGGGTCAGGAAGACAAGGAAGCCATTCAGAAAGAGATCTCATCTTTAAAGGATGAGGTGGACCGTATTTCCAAGGATACCGAGTACAATACGAAGACACTGCTTGACGGCTCGCTGGACACCAGAGTGTACACAAAGCATGCCAGCCGCATCCAGGTGACGGATCAGGTGAGTCCAGGAAATTACGAGATTAAAGTCAAAACGGCAGCAACACAGGCAGAGGTGACGTCCGGTGCAGATTTTAACAGCACGGCGGCAATCGGCGTTTCCGGCACGATGAGCGTCAATGGATCAACCGTTGAGATCGCGGCAACCGACACGTATCAGGAAGTATACGAAAAGCTCCGGACGGCTGGAGAGATCGGCGAGACACAGATCGAGCGCAGCAAGGCGGACGGAAGCCTGACATTCACGACAGACGCTTACGGATCTGACGCCACATTCAAGCTTTCCTTCAGCAATCAGGCGCTTGCCAATCAGTTTGCACTGTCCGACGCATCCGGCAATAACGGTCTGGTGCAGGATCCGGCGACAAAACAGTGGATTTACGGAAGCCAGCAGACAGATGCTTCCGGCAAGACGACAACGAGTGTTCCGAACGGATCGGACATGGAATTGGATGACGTGGCGAACTGGAAGGGATTTACCTCTTCCGCGACCGCAAAGTGCGACGGTAACCGCGTGACTATCACGGATCTGGGCGGTTTTTCCCTCTCATTCCTGGTGGAAGCAGGATATGAGGACGGTGCGACCAAGACAGATTCTGCCGGCAATGTGTTGGAGACCTATGACGGATCCCTCAAATTTGAGGTGACAGATATGGGAACCATGACGCTTCATATCGGTGCAAACATGGATCAGAATATGAACATCCGGATTCCGGAGATTTCCTGCGAGAGCCTCTATATCGACGATCTGGATGTGACGACGGTCAATGGTGCAGACCGTGCCTTAGACCGTCTGGATGATGCGATTGCAAGAGTCAGCGAAGCGCGTTCTAATCTGGGAGCCTATGAGAATCGTCTGGAGTATTCCACAAACAGTCTGGATGAGTTTGGGGAAAATATGACGGATGCAATGTCGAGACTTACGGACGTTGACATGGCGGAAGAGATGACGAACTATACACATCAGAATGTGCTCAATCAGGCGGCAATTTCTGTTTTGACACAGGCAAATGATCTGCCGCAGCAGGTACTGCAGATTCTGCAGTAGGCGCGATGAGGTATGAGAACGGAGGTCTGTTTTGAAAAAAGAACAGATTGTAGATTTTACCAGGCGGATCAGTCAGGCGAACCGGAGCGGACTGGTCGTGGTTATGTATGATATTTTTTTCACATATCTGGATGATGCCAGGGCGGCATACGATGCAGCCGACTGGGATGCCTACAAAGAAGCATTGCGGAGAGCGCAGCGCGCGATTGACGAACTGATATCGGCGCTCAATTTCTCCTATGACATGGCGAAGAATCTCTACAGTATCTATGTGTTCTGCAGAGATTCGATCGCAAAGTCTCTCTACAAGAGAGATCTGGCAGATGCCGAGGATGCCTGCCGCCTCATGAAAAAGCTCTATGACGGCTTTTTGCATGCGGCCGAGCAGGATCATTCGGAGCCGCTTATGAAAAATACGCAGCAGGTGTATGCCGGGTATACTTACGGACGTGACAATCTGGTGGAGACTTGTCAGGATTCCGATAGTTCCAGAGGATTTTTGGTATAAAAATCCTCTGGATTTTTTTGTGTGCGCAGCTCATAGTTGCGGATGCTTGTAAGAAGAAATTTGTAGCGCATCTGCACGGAATTTAATTCATAAATGTAACAGTCGATCAGATCCGGATCGATGACGTTTTCCAGATTGCGGTAGGCGTCCTGCAGATCCTGTGCCGTCTGGTGCAGATCGTTTATCAGCAGCGTATAATGATTATCATTCGTTTTTTCAGGTTGAAAAAAACGCAGCATAGTTCCTCCAGATCTATGGGTTCTGCCGAAGTCTGCGGCAGTGTTGTTCCTTCTATCTTATTCAAAGTATAAGCAAATAAATCCCATTCTATACAAAAAACGGTAAAAATCTGTCCGTCCGCAGGAACAGACAAACTGGCATAAACGGACGCGGACATTCATAGATATAGAAAAAAGTGTGGAGGAAACGCCATGCAGGAAATGTCGCTGACATCATTCTGGATCATTGCGGGAAGCTGTGTGCTGGTCCTTGGAATTATGATATTAAAAAATCGGGCAAGGTTTGCATTGAATTTTCTGGTGCGCGCGGTTCTGGGTGCCTGCGCCATCGCATGTGTGAACAAATGGCTCGCACAGCAGGGAATCATGCTTGCCGTCGGCATCAATCCGGTGACCCTTTTGACAACCGGAAGCCTTGGTTTTAGCGGGGTTGCGCTTCTTTATGGAATTTTGCTGCTCAAAATTTTGTGAGAATCTTACAAATGTAAATAAAATGCGAAAAACCTATAGACAAAGCAAAAATGAATTGCTATAATCCGATTTACAAATGAACGAAGGGGTGGTGAGTTGGGGAACTTATGACACTGACGCTGTTGACGGTACTTGTATTTGCGGTCGCAGCGGACTTCCGGGAGATGCGGATCAGTAACCGGCTGATTGCTTCCGGACTTATGATGGGACTTGCACTGCGCATTCTGGGGGAAGGCGGTGCGGGCATTGTTCATTTCCTGGTGAACATTTCTATTCCGGTTATCTTATTGTTTCTTTTATTTCAACTGCGTGTAATTGGCGCAGGAGATATCAAGTTATTTTCCGTAGCTGGTGGATTTCTTTCAATGAGACAGTTGTTATATGTCATACTGGCGGCATTTGTGACGGCAGCAGTAATTGGACTGGGGAAGCTGCTGTATCAGAAGCGAATGGCGGGAATATTCGGGAATCAGAGAACACTGATTCATTTTTCAGCGATGATTTTAATTGGATATTTTATTGTAGTCTGGGGGTGTGCCATTGAATAAAATTGCGGTGGCAGTCTGTGATACAGACCGGGAATACCGGGACAGATTTGTCACATACCTGGTGGAACGCAAGGCGGAAGAATATGCAGTGTCCGCATTTTCGATGCCGGAGAAGCTTTTGGAAGCGTTGGAGGAAGAGAAGCCGGATCTTGCGATATGCGGAACCGGATTTGAAGAGATGGCGGAGAGACTGGCGGGATATGATATTCCGGTGCTGGTCTTGCAGGAGACGATGGCAGATGCGGTTGCGGAACCGGTAACGTACGGTTCCGTGCCGGAAAGCTGCCGTGGAATCTGTCGTTATCAGTCCATGGAGGTCATTCTGCATGAGGTGCAGGTGATGACTCTGACGGGAGCCGGCAGCAGAAGGATGGAGAATGTCGGAACGGGAATGGAGGTAATTGGTGTTTACTCTCCGATCTGTCATGAAATGCAGATGCCGTTTTCGATGGTTCTCGCACAGAAGCTGTCGACGGAGAAGAAGGTATTATATGTGAATCTGATGGAACATTCAGGGATGCTGGAGCTGCTTGGCGTTCCGGGAGAATGTGATCTGGGCGAGGTGATTCTCGCATTGCGCAGGCAGCGCCTTACGGCGGAAACGCTTGGCAGAGGGATTCATGAGACCGAGTGGATGCACTATGTAGAGCCGTTTGATAATCCGGAGGATCTGGGGGAGATGACCGCGGGGGATCTGCAGGAACTGATCTCCTTTCTGGAGAAGCAGACGTCATATGAGATCCTCCTGTTGGATTTTGGTCAGGGGTTAAGGGATTTTCTATCCTTTCTGGGGCTTTGCACCAGTATTTATTGTCCAATGAAGAGCGGCTTTTACTACGACTGCCGGATGGATCATTTCCGCAGATACCTGGAAAGAGAGCCTGCGGTGGACATTGCAGACCGGATGCAGGTGATAAGGCTCCCGTTTTCTGCAGGAAAGATACGTGCGGGAATGGATGTGTACCGTCAGTTTTTGTGGAGTGAATTTGGGGACTATGTCCGGAACCATATCGGTGGACAGGAAGAATAAGACCGGGACAGGGGGATGCGCAATGCAGATTGCGGGAGAAGAGATAGAACGGCTGCGCAGACAGATCATGGAGCAGATCGACCTGACGCGGACGGTGGAGGATGAGGAGGTATATCAGCTGATCGAAGCACAGGTAAGGGACTTTGCCAGAGAGAGGATGCTTACGCTGGGGGAGCGGGAAGCTGTGGTACAGACCTTGTTTTATTCCCTGCGCAAGCTGGATGTACTGCAGGAACTGCTGGAAGATCCGACGATCACGGAGATCATGGTAAACGGTGCAGAACATATCTTCTACGAGAAAGCGGGACGGCTGTACAAAGCGGAGTACGGGTTTTCCTCCAAAGAAAAGTTAAATGATGTGATCCAGCAGATGGCAGGATACAGCAACCGTATGGTGAATGAGGCATCTCCGATTGTCGATACCCGTCTGGCGGACGGTTCCCGTGTCAATATTGTGCTGGAGCCGGTGGCGATCGACGGGTCGGCCGTTACGATCCGGAAGTTTCCGGAAAATCCGATCGGTATGGAGGATCTCATCCGGATGGGAAGCATCTCACAGGAAGCGGCAGATCTACTGAAAATACTGGTGCGGTGCGGCTACAATATTTTCATTTCCGGGGGAACCGGTTCCGGAAAGACTACCTTTTTGAATGCACTTTCCCAGTATATTCCCCGCGAGGAACGTATCATTACAGTCGAAGATTCGGCGGAACTACAGCTTTTGGACAAGCCGAATCTGGTGCGGCTTGAGACGCGCAATGCCAATACAGAAGGCGTTACGCCGATCACGATCCGCGATCTGATCCGGACGGCGCTTCGCATGCGCCCCGAGCGCATTATCGTTGGGGAGTGCAGAGGCGCGGAGGCGCTGGATGTATTGCAGGCAATGAATACCGGGCATGACGGAAGTCTCTCGACCGGGCACGCCAACTCGTGCAAGGATATGTTAAGCAGATTGGAGACGATGGTTCTGATGGGCATGGAACTGCCGCTTCCCGCGATACGCAGTCAGATTGCATCGGGGATCGATATCCTGATCCATCTGGGAAGGCTGCGGGATAAAAGCCGTAAGGTATTAAAAATAGTGGAAATAGCAGGAATGGAGCAGGGTGAGGTTATGCTCCATGAATTGTTCAGGTATGAAGAGTCCGGGGAGGAGGCAAGGCATGTGAGGGGAACCCTGATGAGAACCGGCCGGCTGATGCATACCGAAAAATGTGAGCGTGCAGGAATGAACCCGGAGAAGGAGGGGAGCAGTGGACTATAGAAAATACCGGGCAGGTTTTGTGGAGAAACTGGCTTGTGCGGCAGTGGGAGCAGGAGCGGCAGGAATGGCAGCGTGGCTGTTTTACCGGTCTGTGTGGGGAATGCTGCTGTTTCCGGCAGCGTACCTGGTATGCGTGAAAAAGTATTGCGCTCTGCAAAAGGAAAAGAGAAAGGAACAGCTGCTCAGGGAGTTCAAGGATGCCATGCAGTCTGCATCGGCGGCGCTGCTGGCAGGATATTCTGTAGAAAATGCATGGAGGGAGACGGAGAAAGAACTTCTGGAATTGCATGGGGAGAAGGGATTTATGGCGGCAGAGGTGCGCTGGATGAATGAGGGGGTGCGCATGAACGAACCATTGGAGCGACTGTTGCTTTCGTTTGCGGCGCGAAGCGGGTGTGAGGAGATCGAGAGTTTTGCGGAGGTGTTCGCGTTTGCAAAGCGGAGCGGCGGAGACTTTGTCCACATTATGCAGACGACGGTACAAAAACTCGCGGGGCGGATTGAAGTCGAAAGGGAAGTGGCAACCGTGCTTGCAGGAAAGCGTCTGGAGGGGCGGATTATGGAAATAATGCCGCTTGCAATTCTGGCATATCTTCAGGTGGCATCGGGAGAATTTCTGGACGCTTTGTATGGCAGCGCATTCGGAGTGGCTGTCATGAGCATCGCTTTTTGCTGCTATCTTGCCGCCATCAAATGGTCAGAGCATATATTGGATATTCAGATCTGACGAAAGGTTTGTGGATAAAGAGGGGGAAAATGTGATTGTATGTGGAATAGCGCTTGGACTGGCGGTGCTCGGATGGGCAGTCAGCCGGAAATGGGGCAGGAAAGACTGGCAGAAAGGGGCGGCAGTCATTGCGGCAGCGGCATGTCTCGGGCTGCTGTCCGGATACATGGAACTGCAGACAGATGAGGATCCGGAGAAGGGGCTGCTTCGGAGAGAAAATGGAGAAGGTGACTACGAGGCAGACCTGCGTATGTATGTGGATGGGGCGAAAAAGGCCAAAGCTTACAAGGTGCATGTGCCGGAGCAGGAGCTGACAAAGCAGGAGGAGCAGGCATATCTTCGAGCGGCAGAGGAAGAACTCATTAAGGAATTCCCGGGAGACAATGAATCTGTGAATTGTATACGGGATACTGTTGTCATTCGTGAGGAATATCAGGAAGGGCATGTTGAGGCGGAATGGAGCTTTGACAATTACCGGCTGATAGAGAGCCGCACTGGAAGAATTGTGGGAGAACCGGACGAGGAGGGGGAGCTGGTGAATGTGCAGGTCACTCTGACATGTGGAAAATCCAGATGTGTACAGGAGTTTTATATCTGCGTGTATCCCAGACTGTTAGACGAGGAAGAGCGCTTCCGGAAGGGGATTTCAGAAAAGATTGCGCGACAGCAGCCGGAGGCGGGAGCAGACAGACTTTTTCTGCCGGATGAGGTGGAGGGACATACCATACACTGGGAGCAAAGGCGCGATCAGAGACCGGAAAAGATCCTTATACTGGGCGTGATTCTCGCCTGCTTTGTACCGGTGGTATCCATGAGCAGAAAGCAGGAGGAGCAAAAGAAGCGCAAAATGCTTCTGGAACTCGAGTATCCGGATCTGGTGAGCAAGCTGGCCTTGCTTCTGGGGGCGGGAATGACGCTTCAGGGAGCGTTCAGAAAAATTGCCGGAGCTTATGGACAGAAGCGGACACAGAATAAAACGGCGGAAATGCCCGCCTATGAGGAGATGCTGGTCGCCTGCCGACAGATGGAGAGCGGTGTGGGGGAACAGCGGGCGTATGAGCATTTCGGAGAACGGTGCGGTGTGGCATCCTACCGGAAGCTTGCCGGCATACTGACGCAGAATCTGCAAAAAGGAACCCGCGGTATTACGGTACTGTTGGAGCAGGAAGCGCAGAATGCGTTTGAGGAGCGGAAGCATGCCGCAAAACGTTACGGTGAGGAAGCCGGAACAAAATTGCTGTTTCCGATGATGCTGATGCTCGGAATTGTGATGGTGATACTGTTGGTGCCGGCGGTGCTGGCATTTCAAATTTAGAAAGGGAGGGATTCTATGAGAGGGATCAGAGAGTTTATCAGAGAAGAAGACGGTGTGGGAGTTGTGGAATTGATTCTGATTCTGGTCGTGTTGATCGGGCTGGTACTGATCTTTAAAGATCAACTTACAAGTCTGGTGAACGATATTTTCGATACGATCACGAAAAAGGCGGGAAAGGTCTGAGAATGAGAAAGAGAGCAAGTATTACGGTATTTTCCGCACTTGCGTTTGCGCTGGTGGCATCCTTCCTTATGGCTCTTCTGGAGGCGGGAAGGGTGTACCAGATACAGACGTATGCAGATATGAAGTCCACGCTTGCGCTGGAGTCGGTATGCGCAGAGTATCAGCCGATGCTCTGGGAAGAATTTCATCTGCTGGGACTGGATGGCGCCTACGGTGGGGATATATTTTCCATGGATCATGTAACCGCTGTTTTAAGAGAGCGGCTTGACCGGAATCTGGACGTTGATGGAGCGGGAGGAAGCATCCTGCAGGTCACCCTTGCAGGAGCAGAGCCGGTGGCATACCGTCTGATGACGGATCAGGAGGGAAGCGTGTTTCTGCACTGTGTGGCAGCATATATGAAGCAGAATATGGCGATGGAGACCATACGGGCATTACAGGAACGCTATGGCGAGCATGAGCAGGTGGAACAGAGCGGACAGGGGGAAGAGAGTATCGAGGATGCCAGAACAGCGATCGAAGAGGCAAAAAGTGAACGCCGGGAACAGGCAGAATCGGACGGGACGGAAGCGGTGATACCGGAACTTCCGCCGGAGCAGGAAAATCCGCTAGAGGTTGTTCATGCGATAAAGCAGAACGCACTGCTTGGAATGACGCTGGGGGATTTTGGTGCGGTCTCGACGAGGCAGACCGATCTGGGTGATTCGATAGAGAGGCGGCAGAAACAGACCGGCAATATGGAAATACAGGTGTCGGACTGGTATGACAGAATACTCGCACTGGAATATATGGATCAATATTTTGGAGATTATCTGGGAGAATCAGAGGATCACGCGCTGGCATATGAACTGGAATATGTGCTGGCAGGAAAAGGATCGGATAAAGAGAATCTGGAAAGCGTCATCAAGCGCCTGCTGTTTGTCCGGGAGGCAGCCAATATCACGCATATCCTCGGAGATGGGGACAAGCGGGCAAAGACGCTTGGAATGGCGGAGGCGCTGGCGGGATTTACGGGAAATCCTGCGGTTGTGCGGCTTGTCCAGACGGGGGTAATCGCGGCGTGGGCGTATGTGGAGAGTATTTTGGACATCCGGGCATTGCTGGCGGGGGATAAGATTGCCTTGATAAAAACTGAGACGCAGTGGACAGCGCAGTTTGGCAGTCTTGCGGCGGCGTTTGAAGACGGCAAAAAGGCAAAAAACTGCGAAAACGGTGTGAGTTATCAGGGCTACCTGAAGGGATTCCTGTATACAGTGTCATCAGAGCGGCTGGCGTACCGGATGATGGACATCATGGAACGGACAGTACGCCTGCATCCAATGTATGCAGACTGCCGCATGGATCATGTGCTGTGTGGCATAAGTTACCGCATGGATTATGAGTGGCAGCCGTTGTTTTCCGGGCTGATGGTACATACAGGGAGAGATCTGTCCGGTCTATGCTATCAGACACAGCGAACGTTTTCGTATGATTGAGGAGGGAGGTGTTGCGGTGTCTCTTTATGAGGTAGAAGCAAGGCGAATCATAAAAATAATAAGAAAGGACAAATCTCTCCCCGAACAAAATTCCATATCTGGTTCAGAAAATATCGCGCGAAAAGGGACACCGCAATGCCTCCGTCTGTCTGCAGTATTTACACTGGAGGCAGCAGTCGTGATGCCGGTGCTGGCATGCTTTTTTGTGAGTGTTCTCTTTTTCTTCCGCATCATGCAGATTCAGCTTGAGGTGCAGAGGGCATTGGATGATACGGGACGGAAGCTGGCAGTCTGCGCGACAACTGTGTCATCCGACGGGGCGGCGCTCCCTGGAATGGCAGAGGCTTTGCTTTTGAGAGAGATGGCGGACCGCACGGAAGCAGAAACTTACATCACAGGAGGAAAGTTTGGAATCAGCCTGATTGGATCCGATTTCTCCGGGGAGGAGATCACACTGCGGGCGGCGTATCATATCCGGCTGCCCATCCGGATCTTCTGGTTGTGGGATTTTGCGATGAAACAGCGGGCAGATTGCAGGAAATGGACAGGATGGAGTGCTGCAGAGGGAAGTGATGAAGACCAGTGGGTGTATGTCACACAGACAGGAACCGTCTATCACAGGGAGTATAGCTGCACGCATCTGGAGCTGTCGATCCGGTCTGTGGCGGAGGCGGAAATTGCGGCACTTCGCAATGAGAACGGGGAAGCATATAGAAAATGCATGCAGTGCCGGTATGCGGAAAATGCATTCGGACGGCTCTATATTACGAACCAGGGCGACTGCTACCACAAAGATCTTGGCTGCAGCGGCATCAAGCGAACCGTCCGCATGATACGGCTGTCCGAGGTGGGAACACGCAGACCGTGCAGCCGGTGCGGGCAGTAGCGGGAGAGAGATGGATGAGAGGAGAAGAAAGACAATGCAGAATTGTGTGGGTGAGGTGTTGCTGCTTGGAATATTTGCGGTCACGGCATACCGCGACTGGAAGGAACAGATGATATGCGTGTATGTGCCTCTTGCGGCGGGAATTGCAGGACTGGTTCTTCACCTGATGCTCCCGACACAGAAGCTGACGGATCTGCTGTTGGGTGCAGGAATCGGCGCGGTGCTTTTGCTTGCGGCTTGGGTCAGCAGGGAGGAGATTGGCTACGGGGATGGCGCAATGCTGATGGCAAGCGGTATTTTTCTGGGATTCTGGCGGAATGTGGAGTTGTTTTTAACGGCGCTTATGTTGATTGTTCCGGCGGCGTTGTTTGGACTCATTGTGAAGCATAGAAGAAAGGATTACCGGATGCCGTTTCTTCCATTCCTTTTTGCGGCGTATGTATTTCAGCTGGGATGGCGGTAGAAAACGGGACGAAATGGAGAATTTATGAACGGATGGAGAGGAAGTCTGACCATAGAGGCGGCGCTTGTGGTGCCGCTCGTGCTGGCGTTGTTTGCATTCGCCATGAAGAGCGGTATTCAGATGTATACAGAGTGCAGGGACACCGCGCTGGCGATAGGGCAGGAGCAGGAAATAGAGGCGGTAAAGATGTTTTACCGCTGGCAGGAAGCGGGGGAATTATTTCAAAATGAAGATACAGTATATTAGAAAACTGACGGCAAGCTACATGGTGCTCGCGCAGTGTGAAGAATTGCAGGAATGGGAAAAAAAGATGATTGCTCATGCTCCGAAGGGGAATATTGTGTTTGCGGAATGTGTGCAGGAGAACGGAGAAAAGTATCTGTGGTATAACATTACAGGAAAACAGGCGCTGGATGCGGTGTTGGAGACGGAGACGTTTTCCTATGATATGTTGTGCAATGTACTCAACGGAATTTATGAGGCAGTGCAGCAGTTAGAGGGAATGCTGCTGCCGGCACAGAGTATTCTGTTGTCGGCGGAAAGTATTTTCGTAGATTACCGGACCAGACAGATTTCTTTCTGCTACTATCCGGGGAATCCAATGCCGCTGCCGGAAGCCTTCCGGACGTTCATGGAATATCTGCTGACACGACTGGATCATTCGGATGAGCGTGCGGTCAAAGCGGCATATGATATTTACGGACAGAGCAGTGCAGGGGGAATGGAGTTAAAGGAGCTGAAATCGCTGCTTTTAATGCCGTATGAAAAGGATGAAGCGAAGACAGAGCCGGAGGGTCTGGATGACACAGAACCGGAAGAGCCGAAAGCATATGCCACTGTCGGACAGAAGGAACAGGACGGGAAGCGGGATGCTTCCATATGGAAGCAGATTTTTCGCGGAGAGAGCACGGTGCAGGAACTGCTTGCGGCAGTGTGGGAGAAAATATGGAAAACGACAGGCACAGCTGCGGGCAGACCGGCAGGTGAAAAGGCAGGCAGAGTGACAGGCAAAGCGGCAGTATCCGGGGATAAAAGAAGAACGGGCAGATGGAAGATCGGCGGGAATATGAAAAATGCACAGAAGGAGCAGGAGCCGTTTGTCTTTGAACCGGAGGAAGAGGAACATAAATCCGTAAATCCCACGGTGCTTTTGGTGGGAATTTCGCAGAAACCGGAAGGAATCCTGCGCTACGAAGGAACCGGCGGATACTCGGATCTGGTGATAGAGAAAGACAACTATGTAATCGGGAGTGCAGCGGAGTGTGATGGCCGGATTCCGAGTGCGACCGTGAGCAGGAGGCATGCAAAGATCAGCAAAAAGGGAGCTGTCTTTTTTATAGAGGATCTCAATTCGTCGAACGGCACCAGAGTGGGTGGAGAATTACTGAATTATAAAACAGGAATGAGTCTGCAGAAAAATGAGGTCGTGATGTTTGCAGATGAAAAGTTTAGATTTATTTAAGAAAAAATGAGGGAAGTACGTTTGCAATCTGCGCCCGGTCTAACTATAATAACCATATTATAAGAGTGCAGACAGAGGTAACGCGTATGGAAAATGCAGCAGTCGCAAATGTATTAAGAGGAGAAGGCTACCGCTATTGTCACACCAATCTGGCGGAAGCCGGAATTTATTATAAGTATTATCAGGAGGGGTTCCATATTGTAATGGCGGTAGATCTCTCCGGCGGAAACCGGTTCTCTGTGCAGCAGTACCGGAGCATGGAAGAACACGCCATGGATCTGTTCTATCACCCGCAGGGGAGACTTGGGGATTTCCCGGATGGATTTCCGGTATATCATGTGGAGATGCTGACACTTCTGATCGGCGGAGATTCCGAGGTGGAACGAAAGTTGTGCGCAGAGTGCAGGAATGTGTGGGTATATCAGCCCCAAAGCGGACGGCTGCTGATTTATGAGAACCAGCCGGGAGACTTTTTCGGACTCCGGGGGGCATTAGAGCAGGGTGCCGGAACAGGCGGCGCGGGAGAGACGTCGCGGCAGGGTACCGGAGCCGGTGGCTGGGCAGAGACGTCGCGGCAGGGTGCCGGAGCATGTGGCTGGGCAGAGACGTCGTGGCAGGACACAGGTACCGCATATGCATCTGCACAGAATACGGCAAAGAACCGGTTGGGCATTTTGTGGAAGAACATCCGGGCGGAATATGTGACCATCGCTCTCGTTACTGTCAATGTTATAACATATCTTGTGCTTGAATGGCTCGGAGATACGACGAACGGATTTTTTATGGCGGAGCACGGCGCGATGTACCCGGATTTTATCCGGATCAACCATGAATGGTGGAGGATCATAACTGCTGGCTTCCTTCATTTCGGCGCGGTACATCTGGTGAATAATATGGTGATTTTATACTGTATGGGATCAAGACTGGAGCGTGTCACAGGGCATCTGAAGTATTTTTTGATTTATCTGGTTTCCCTGATCGGGGCGGGACTGCTCTCCTACGGGATGATGCTTCGCACCGGCGATTATGCAGTGTCGGCAGGAGCTTCGGGTGCTATTTTCGGAGTGATTGGCGGATTCCTGTGGATCGTGATACTGCACCGGGGCAGATTTGAGCAGATTACAACCCGGGGAATTATGATGATGATTGTGCTTACCATCTATTACGGGTTTTCCTCGGCGGGAATTGATAACTGGGGACACATCGGAGGTCTGCTTGCCGGATTTGCCGCGACAGTCATTTTATATCACAGAAACCGTCAAAAATATTGATTTTGTGAGCAAAAATTTATATACTGAAAGCAGTATGTTCCATAAAGCGACAGATGGGACAAAACGGAGGCTTTGAATGAAAGTAAATATTTATTACGGTGGACGGGGACTGTTGGACGATCCGACACTTTATGTTTTGAATAAGATGGAAGAAGTGCTGCGCGAACTGCGTGTGACGGTCGATCGGATCAATATCTATGAGCACAAGAATGAAATAGCGACCCTGCCGCAGACGATGAAAGAGGCGGACGGTATTATTCTTGCGACCACGATCGAGTGGCTCGGAATCGGCGGCTACATGCAGCAGTTTCTCGATGCATGCTGGCTGTACGGCGATAAGGAGAAGATTCAGACGACCTATATGCAGCCGATCGTGATGTCTACGACCTACGGGGAGCGTGAGGGTGAGATGACGCTGGCAAATGCCTGGGAGATTCTCGGCGGGCTTCCGTGTCCGGGACTCTGCGGATATGTGGAGGATCTGGTGTCGTTTGAGATGAACAAGGACTACACGGTCATCATTGAGAAGAAGGCGGAGAATCTCTACCGGACGATTTCTCAGAAGATGAAAAGTCTCCCGAACAGTAACCTCGCGGTCAGACAGAGTGTGCTGCGCACACCGCAGATGGAACTCACTCCACAGGAAAGTGAGCAGCTGTCCAAGTATGTATCGGATGACAGCTATGTGAAGAAGCAGAAGGAAGATATTCAGGAACTGGCATCCATGTTCAAGGATATGCTTGGAAAGGTCAGCCAGGAAGAGGATGTAGCCTATATCGATCAGCTGCGCAATGCGTTTGTTCCGCAGCAGGATTTTCATGCCAGATATCTGTTTATGTTTGCAGATAAGAAAAAGCCGCTTTTTATTGAAGTGAAAGATGAGGATCTCACGATACAATATGGTCAGGAAGAGAATATTGATATCTATGCAAAACTGACGCCGGAAGTAATGGATGGCGTGATTGCCGGGAGGATGACATTCCAGAGAGCCTTTATGACAGGCGAGATGACTGCGAAGGGCAATTTTAAGATTCTGCGGATGCTGGATACCGTGTTCAATTTTGCGTAAGAGGAAGTGCGATGGTGAAGGTGCATCCGTCACCCGGTCTGGAATCGCAGGTTAATGTACCGTGGTGTGATTCGATGATCTGACGGGTAATGACAAGTCCCAGACCGCTGCCTCCCGTTTTGGAGGTAATAAAAGGCTGGAAGATGGTATCCGCCAGAGCCGGGTCGAGTCCGCCGCCGTGGTCAGTGATGGCAATGCTCATAAAGGGTTCTTCATAAAAGACGTGGACATCGGTAGTGCCACTCTCATGCATGGCTTCAAATGCATTTTTGATAATATTTATGACAGCTTGTTTTAAAAGCTGCGGATCCAGTTCGATCAGGGGAAGGTTCTCTTCAAGCTGGAAGTTACAGACAAAGTTCTTCCAGGACAGTACACGGATGGAAGTGTCGATCTGATGCATAAACGAATAAATGCTTACCTGCATCAGATTCAGTTGATTGCACAGCCGCGCAGAGGACAGCTGAATGACCATGTTTTTCAGAAAACAGAGTTCCGACATGGATTCACTCCAGTAGTCAAATTCCCGCACTTCAGGGTGTTTCTTTTCAACGAGCTGAAGGGAGCTGTTTATCAACGTAATAGAATTTTTTATTTCGTGGAAAATATGAAGGTAATCCTCGTTGCTTAACAATGTAATCCCTGCCTTGTTGGTCTGATTTAACACGTGACACAACTTAGTGTAGCATTTATACAAAAGAAGTTCAATAACAACCAGTTTACAAAATTCGACAGGTGTAAGAAAGGAGTAATCATATTATGAGACAAGCAGACTGTATTTTTTGTAAGATTATTGCGGGAGAGATTCCGTCCAACACGATCTATGAGGATGACACATTTAAGGTGATTCTCGATGCAAGCCCGGCGTCAAAAGGACACGCGCTGATTCTTCCGAAGAAGCACTATGCGGATATCTATGATATCGATGAGGAAGTTGCAGGAAAAGCCATGAAGCTTGCCAAGAAGCTTGCAGGACATATGACAGAGGCTCTTGGCTGTGATGGATTTAATATTCTTCAGAATAATCACGAAGTTGCAGGACAGACAGTATTCCACTTCCATATGCATCTGATTCCACGCTATCAGAACGCGAAGAATAACGACATTCTGATGTGGAGCCATGAGAACTTCTCGGATGAGGAGATGGCACAGATCAGAGATTCTCTGAGCCGGAACTAGAAACGGAGCATGGCTTTGGATTAGAAACGATCATTCAAAGGAACTGCCACAATAAGCATAGACCTCTTTGGGATGATAAGTAATATTATCAGAAGATCACTTCGTGAGATTTCAGATGGAAATGCAGATGGAAATTTGTTGGAGAAAAATGTCAGCATTTCTTCCAGCTGAATGTTTGCATCAGATTCCGTGTCTCTTCCACGTTTGGACAATCCGACGGGTGCATGTCCGACACACC